>WNGF01000138.1_pt1 | contig 173087 bp, 159 predicted proteins | sample 5400641 | NCBI WGS metagenome assembly WNGF01 (sample SAMN13153371, study PRJNA577476) | soil metagenome | isolation source: 80 cm soil or saprolite under grassland replicate 2 | place: USA:California | collected 2016-06-15 | reverse complement strand
GGGCGGGACTTCACGCCGGACGGGCTGATCGAGGCCGCCGACGTACGCGCCGGGGACCCGTGCCCGTCATGCGGCAGCGTGCTGCGGATGCGCCGCGGCATCGAGGTCGGGCACGTCTTCATGCTCGGCCGGCGGTTCACCGACGCCTTCGGCCTCGACGCGCTCGGCTCCGACGGCCGGCCGATCCGGATCACCATGGGCTCCTACGGCATCGGCATCTCCCGGGTGGTCGCCACGATCGTCGAGCAGCACCACGACGAACGGGGGCTGGTCTGGCCGCGCTCGGTCACGCCGTGTGACGTCCACGTGGTGCCGGCCGGCACCGGCGACCAGCTCGCGGCCGCGACCACGCTCGCCGCTTCGCTGGTCGAGCGGGGGCTGCGGGTGCTGCTCGACGACCGTACCGGGCTCTCCGCCGGGGTGAAGTTCACCGACGCCGAGCTGCTCGGCATGCCCACCATCGTCGTGGCCGGACGCCGTCTGGTTGACGGGTACGTCGAGCTGCGCGACCGAGCCTCGGGCGCCCGTACCGACGTGCCCCTGGCCGACGTGGTCGACCGCCTGATCGATTAGTGATCCGGCCGGATGGGTACGACTTTGGCAGATCAGTCAACTCATCCGGAGGTCCTCATGGCCGCACAGACCGTCAAGGACGTGATGACGACCAATGTGGTGTACCTGCCCAGCGAGACCACCCTCGCCGAGGCCGCCCGCACAATGCGCGAGCAGGACATCGGCGACGTGGTCGTCGCCGACGACCAGAGCCTGACCGGCTTAGTCACCGACCGTGACATCGTGGTTCGCGCGGTGGCCGAGCGTTGCGACCCGTCGACCACCACGATCGGCGAGATCGTCAGCCGCGACCTGGTCACTGTCCGGCCCGAGGACACCATCCACTCGGCCGCCCTGCTCATGCGCGACCACGCCGTCCGTCGCGTGCTCGTGTGCGACGACCGTGGCCTGGTGGGCATCGTGTCGATCGGCGACCTCGCCGAGAAGATCGACCCGGACTCGGTGCTCGGCGGCATCAGCCAGGCGGCGCCGAACAACTAAGGCGCTGGCTAGCCGGCTAGCAGTGGCTAGCCTGGTAGTAATGGACATGCCCGCCAAGCTGGCCGAGATCGTCGAGGAGTTCGCGACGGCACCGCGTGACGTCGTACTCGAGATGCTGCTCGAGTACGTCGACGCGGTGTCGCCTCTGCCCGCGCACCTGTCCGGCCACGCGGGCATGGAGCAGGTGCCCGAGTGCCAGACACCGTTCTTCCTGCGCGCCGAGGTGGCCGCCGACCGTACCGTCGCGCTGTACTTCGACTGCCCGCCGGAGGCGCCGACCACCCGGGCGTTCGCCGGCATCCTGGCTGAAGGGCTGGCCGGCGCCGGCGTCGACGAGGTGCTGGCGGTGCCGATCGACCTGTACCAGCGGATGAAGCTGGACACCGCGATCAGCCCGTTGCGCGTCCGGGGCGGAAGCGCGATCCTCGCCCGCTTGCAGCGACAGGTCCGCTCCCAGATGTAGCCGGCGCCCGCCGGTGCGCGGGTTACACGGGTGTGGTTTCACGTGCAACGGTATGGGTACCTGTCGATCAGCTCACCGGCTTGGCCAGGCCTTCTATCACCTCGGCGCCCGGAAGCCGGGCGAGCGCCGGCCCCGGTAGCGCGATCTTGCTGTGCCGCACGCCGCTACCGATGATCACGTACGGCGTGGCGACCACCCGGGCGTCGACCAGGATCGGCCAGCCCTTGGGCAGCCCGATCGGGGTGATCCCGCCGTACTCCATGCCAGTCTCCGCCACGGCAAGGTCGGTCGGCACGAAGCTCGCCTTGCGCACGTCGAGCTGGCGGCGTACCACGTTGTTGACGTCGGCGCGGGTCGTGGCGAGCACCACACAAGCCGCGTACCTGGTCTCACCCTCGCGCCTGCCGGCGACCACGACACAGTTCGCCGACACGTCGAGCCCAACCTCATAGCGCGCGCAGAACGCGGCGGTGTCGGCGAGCGCCGGGTCGATCGGCGCGACCAGCACCTCGCCGCCGCCGACGGCCGACCCGTCCACGGCCGACCCGTCACCGGCGCCGGTCCACGCCTGAAGCGCCTCGATGACGGCCGGCGCGAGCAGGTCGGGCCGGCTCAGCGCCGGCTCGGTACGCAGCGTTCCCATCACGCCAGCCATCTTGGCACGCGGCCTGTCCTTCAGGACCGCCGCTGCCGCGCGAGCCGGCGGTCGCCAGTCTCGCCGGCCGCTGTTCGGCGCCGCCCGTTCGGACAGTCAAAAAGACGACGGAACAGCCCGGCATCCGGTAGAGGCCGAAGTCGCGTCTTGGAGAGCGCACAGGACACCTGAGCACAACGCCGGCCGGCGCGCCCTTTCAACCTACGTCCAACGGAGTCTGGAACATGAAGGCATACTTCCTACCCGGTGGCGTGCGCCGGGCAGCCGTCGTGGGCACGATCCTCGCGGCCGTATCCGCCGTATCGTTGACCGCCGCCTGCACCGCACGCGGCCCGGCTGCTCCACCGGGCACATCCCCCGCGACGTCGCCACCTTCGGCTGCCGGAGCCGGCCAGCCGGCGGAGGCAGGCCATGCGGCCGGTCTTTCGGGTTGGTTGTACTACGTGGACCGGTCGTCGGATCGGCTGCTGCGGCTGACCTCGTCGGGCCTGGTGCAGGTGCTGGGGGCGGGCGGGCGTAACGCCAACGTCTCACCGGACGGACGCCGCGTCGCCTACCTCGACGAGGCGGCCAACGTGCTGGTGGCCGACAGCAACGGCGCACATCAGCGCACGGTGCTTCGCGGCAGTGTGCCCGCCGGGTACGAGCCGGCCTGGGCGCCGGACTCCAACCGGCTGTTGGTGGTCCGGGCCGCCGCCGACGGGGCCACCGCGCCCGGGGTGGTGGAGGTCAACACCGGCGGGTTCACCCCACTGCGACACACCCCCAACGGCATCCACTACCTGTGGTCCGCCGACGGCGGGCATCTGGGCTACGCCACCGGCATCTGCCAGTTGGGGGTGGCCGGCATCGACGGCGACAACCCGCGTCTGGTACCCGTGATCGGCGACCGCAACCCAAGCGTCAACCCCGACCGGAAACGAAGCTGCGACCCGTTCAGCCTGTCCCCCGACGGCTCACGCATGGCGGTAGACCTGCACACCGGCAACACCGACGACGGCGACATCGGGCGCAACCTGTCGGCCAACGCGGTCATCGACACCCGCACCGGCGCCACCGTGCGGCTGCCGGTCAACGGCACCATCACCGCGGTGCTGTTCCAACCCGACGGCGGCATGCTGGTACGCACCCGATCGGCCACCGCCAACCTGCTCACCCTCATCTCACCAACCGGCACCATCACCACCCAAACCACTGAACCAGCCACCACCAAAGACCTCAGCCTGATCGCCTACACCCCATGACCACGCGGGGCCGGCGCCGACCGTCGCGGCACGGGCGAGAGCAACCAATGGAGTACGCCCACCTGCCGAGCAACCGAACGTCTACTGTGGACGGTGCCAGCGCCAGGAAGCCCGCACCGGTGCTGCGGGTGAGCCGGGTGTCACGCCGACCGACCGGCTCAGGCCGAGGCCACCTCCCGCGCGACACGCTCCAACCGGCTGCGGTGGCTCTCCCACCAGGCCTGGTCACCGGGCGCCATGTTGTCGTTGCCCTCCTGCAGCCCGACCGCCCCGTCGATGAGCTCCCGGACGATGTCGGCGTGGCCGGCGTGCCGGTGGGTCTCGGCGATCATATGCACCAGGATCCGGTGCAGCGTCACCTCGCTATGGTCGGGCGGCCACCATGGCATGTGGCCGATGGCATCAAGCGCTAGCGCGTCGATCGTGGCGTCCGAGTGTGCCCAGACACGGTGGTACAGGCCGACGATCTGCTCGCGCGACTCCTCGGCGGTGGCCCACATACCGGCGTTGGGCTCGGCCTCGTCGTCCAGCCACGGCAGCGGCTCGTCGAACGGCCGGCCGAACGTCGCGCCGAAGTAGTCAGCTGCGACGCCGGCCACGTGCTTGACCAGGCCGAGCAGGTTGGTGCCGGTCGGCACCATCGGGCGGCGGACGTCGTACTCCGACAGCCCTTCCAGCTTCCACAGCAACGCCTCCCGGGCAGCCCGTAGGTAGCGATGGAGGTCCGCCTTCGGATCTGAACCTGTCACGCCGGACAGCATGGTCTTCCAGCGACCGCCGCTGCAAGGATGTCGGCCATGGCCGGTGGGCATCGGCGTGTTCGTGTGCGTGCTGCTCCCGGTCGCGCTCACCGAGGGCTACCAGATCACGTACGGCACGTGGCTGACGCTGATGAACCAGGACGACTTCGATCGGGCGCGCGGCTTGTGGCACGCGCGGTCCACCAGCGGAGTTGTGCGGTGGGGGTGGTGGCGGCACGGCCGGTCAGGCCGGCGCTGCGGCGGAACGCCGGCCCGTACAACGGGTCGGTGGCAAGGGCCTGGTGCAGCGCGGCGACGGCGAGCCTGGTGTCGTCGACCGGCACGTCGGCGGCGTCGGGGGCGCTCGTCGGCCCCGAGGTGATGCCGTTCTGGCGCGCCGTGCTCGGCTACGAGTACCGCAGCGATACCCCCGATGAGGATCTGATCGACCCGCGCGGCGCGGGCCGTCGTTGTGGTTCCAGCAGATGGACGCGCCGCGCCCGCAACGCAACCGCATCCACCTCGACGTCTGGGTGCCGCACGACCAGGCCGAGGCGCGAATCGCAGCGGCGATCGCCGCCGGCAGCCGCATGGTGACCGACAAGCACGCGCCGTTGTGGTGGACCCTGGCCGACGCCGAAGGCAACGAGGTGGATATCGCTACCACGATGGGCCGCGACTGAGCGCGACGAATGCTCGAAGGTGGACCGGAGGTTACGGCATACGAACACCTTGGCCCTGGCAACCGGCCCCGATCTGCGGCTTCCGATAGCCCGGGAACGAGGGGAACGTAGCGACGTGCCCGACTGGCGGCGCCACTGGCTTTCGGAGCGACGACGCCGGGTTTGCGCACCGCCACCTTCGTTACGCGTCTGCCCAGCTCACGACGGTGCTGGGAACTGACGCAGCAGAATGTGAAACGGCCCATCCTGGTCAAGCGTGACCCGCTGCCAGCGGGAACCGCTAGGTCACGTCGTGCTCCCAGCCCCGTCCCGCAGTACACCTTGAGTCAAAGGATCATAGCGAATCCGGCCCGACCTGGACCTTCCGCTAGCTTGTGAGCGTCAGTTGCCCAAGTCGTAACGAGGCTGATGGCGAGCCGGTTAGTCGGCCCGCCCATCAGCGACGTCGTCCAGCTTGGGCCACGGCGGATGGCACGCACGGCGCCGGCCTAAGCCAGGTGAATCAGTGTGCTGCTGCGCGACTTACCGTTGCCGGGGAGCGCCAGATAGCCACGCTGGCGGCCACGGTCCAGATCAGCACGGCGGGAATGGCGAGCTCGCCGGCGAAGGTGGCTTGGATCGCGAGCAGGACGACCGCGGCGAGGATGCCCAGCCACGCCAGCCAGCGACCGAACGCGCCGGTGCGCAATATTGCGTAGGAGACGACAATGATCGTGACGGTGGCGCCGAGCATTGCGAGCACGCCGAGGGCGACCGATGACATCTGGGTCAGGTAGCGCAGGGTGTTGACATCTGGCAGCGGCTGGTCGTTGAACGTGACCGCCTTGCCAACCACCCCGCGGAACGCGGCGGCTACCGCGAGCATCGTGGAGAAGAACACGCCACTGGCGAACGCGAGCCGGCTCAGCTGACCGCCGCCATCTGTGGCGCGGATGCGTGCAATCAGGTGGGTCAGGAACCCGAGGAAAGTCAGGGCAGCCGCGACGAACAGGTACATGGAGACTGCGGCGGTGATCTGGTTGCCGCTGCCCGACCACCAGTCGACCAGTTCGGCGTCGGTGCCGTGTGGCTGGTCGAGGGCAGCCGTGCCGAGGAAGAACAGCACAGCGCTGGCCACGCCGGCCAGCGCCGCCGCCCGCCGGCCGGGCAGCACGCCGGCCCCGGCGGATGTCTGGGATGAAACGGTCTGCGTCATCACTCTTGCTCCTTCTTGCTGGGTCAGGCGTCTGCACGACCCGGTTGCCTTACCGTGCGCCAGTCGCCTAGGTACGGGCATCGGGGTGCGCCCTGGTGATGTGGTCAGGGCTGGCCCCGACGTGCCCGAGACATCCGGGTGGGATCATCGAGGCGTGACCGAGGCAACGGGCCGCCGGCGGCCCAGCTCCGCCGTTGTCGCGGCTGTGACGTGGCTGGTAACTCCGGCTGCGCTGGCTGGAGTGGCTCTGCTCAATTGGCGCATCGCCGCCGCGGGTCGCGCCGACTTAGCCGGTCTGAGGAACGGCGATCTGGTCTTTCTCTCCGCTGCGCTCACCGCCTCGACCGTCGGGGCGCTCGTGGCGGCCCGCCGTCCGCGCCATCCGGTCGGCTGGTTGTTCGCCGCGCTCGGCGCCGCGATCGCTGTGACCGGGTTGGCCGACACGTACGCCCTTTACGGTGTGCTGGCCCGCCCGGGTGCGATGCCCTGGGCGGCCGAAGCCGCCATTCTCGGCGACGCCGCGTTCGTACCATGGCTGGTGCTGGTGGCTTTAGTGTTGTACCTGACGCCGACCGGCCGCCCGCTGTCGCCAATCTGGGGGCGCCTCGCCGCCGGCACCGTCCTCGCCGGGGCCGCCACCTTCGGGCTCAAGCTCGTACAAGACTCTGACCTTGACCCGCCGATGTCGGGGCTGGCCAACCCGTGGGCGCTGACCAGGCTGGCCGCCGCGGTAAACGCGGTGGAGGCGGCTGCGGTTCTCGCCACCGGGATCGGGTTGATTCTCGGCGGCGTGTCGCTGCTTGTGCGGTTCCGGCGGGCGGCCGGCGTGCAGCGGCAGCAGCTGATGTGGCTCGCGTTGGCGGCGGTGCCGCTGCCGGTGTTCGTGGCCGCCGCTTTCGCTGGCGCTAGCACCGGTCATCCGCTCGTGGTCATCCTCGCCACCGGCGGGTTCATCGTGCTGATCCCGGTCGCCGTCGGCTTGGCGGTCGTGCAGTACCGGCTCTACGACATCGATCGCATCGTTAGCCGGGCCACCGCCTACTTGATCCTTTCCGCGCTGGTTGCCGTCGTATACGCGATGATCGTGGTGGTCTCCGCTCGTACGCTGGGCACCGTCGCGGGACGGTCCCCGCTCGTCGTGTCCGTCGCCACCCTCGCCGCCATCGGTGTCGCCGCGCCGGTCCGGCGGGCAGTTCAAGACGGCGTCGACCGCCGGTTCAACCGCCGCCGCTTCGACACCCTGCGCATGGTGCGCCAACACGTGCAGGACCCACAGCCGAGCCTCGGCATCGAGGAACTGCTCCGGCGGGCACTGGGTGACCCGACCTTGCAGCTCTCGTACTGGGTCGAAGACAGGGCGCAGTGGGTCCACGCCGAGGGTCAGCCGGTCCACCCCACCGCGGACGCCATCGACGTCTCCCGCCATGGCCGGCCAATCGCACGGCTCGACTTCGACCCCCGACGAGTCGAGCGAGACCTGGCCCAAGCCGCTGCCGCCGCCGCGGTACCGGAGTTGGACAATGTCGGCCTGCGCGCCGCGATCGCACTGCAACTGGTCGAGGTACGCCAATCGCGTTCACGAATCGCGGCAGCCCAAGCCCAAGAACGCCGCCGCATCGAACGCAACCTGCACGACGGCGCACAACAACGCCTACTCGCCCTCGGCTTTCAGCTGCAAGCCGCACAGCTGAACGGCTCACCAGAGCGGCTCAGCGCCGCCATTAGCGCCGGCGTCGCTGAGCTCCAAACCGCCATGGCCGAACTGCGCGAGCTGGCCAACGGCCTGCACCCGGCACTACTCAGCGACGATGGGCTTGCCGCCGCCCTCGAAGATCTCGCCACCCGCGTGCCCGTACCGATCGATGTACGCGCCGACGACCTCCACCTTGCGCCCGACACCGGGGCCACCGCCTGGTTCATCGCCTGTGAAGCGATCACCAACACCGTCAAACACGCCAGCGCGGCCCACATCACCATCGACGCCCATCAGCACAACGGCCAACTGCTCCTTACCGTGACCGACGATGGCACCGGCGGCGCCAACCCGGCCGGACACGGCTTGCGCGGGCTCGCCGACCGCGCCGAGGCCGCCGGCGGATCACTCACCGTCTCCTCCCCGGTCGGTGTCGGTACCACCATCACCCTGGAGTTGCCATGCGCGTCGTAATCGCCGACGACTCCGTGCTCCTGCGCGAAGGGCTGGCGCGGCTGCTCGCCGAAGCCGGCATCGACGCCTGCGCCATGGTCGGCGACACCGATGCCCTCGTTGACGCCGTCGCCGCCCACGAGCCGCAGGTAGCCCTCGTCGATATTCGAATGCCGCCGACATTCACCCACGAGGGCGCCGTCGCCGCGACTCAGCTTCGCTCCCGGTGGCCCGACCTGGGCATCCTTCTGCTGTCCCAGTCACTGGAGACCCGCTATGCCACCGCACTGGCCCGAGCCAACCCGCAGGGCTTCGGCTACCTCCTCAAAGACCACGTCCTCGACGTGGCCACCCTCACCGACGCCATCCGGCGGGTCGCCGGTGGCGGCACCGTGCTCGACCCTGACATCATCCGCCACCTCCTCGGCCGCAAACTCGTTCAAGACCGGCTCGCCACACTCAGCGACCGAGAACGAGAGGTCCTCGCCCTGATGGCACAGGGCCGGTCCAACAACGCCATCGGCCAAGCTCTCATGCTCACCGACAAGACCGTGGAAAGTCATATCTCCCACATCTTCACCAAACTCGACCTGCAACCCCAGCCCGCCGACCACCGCCGGGTCCTCGCCGTCCTTGCCTGGCTACAGCCCGGCTGACGCGTCGCTGCCAACCCACGACTCCCGGAATCGGCTTCAGCCGCTTGTTCCTGGCGGGCGCGGACGGGCGAAGCGATCGCGCTTTCGCACAGAAGATCAAAGTGGACCGGAATGTGGCAGTACCCGAACCGAATTCCCGCAGCTCAGGGGCCAGTTGTCACGACTTCGGCTGTCCAGCCCCGGCGATCATAGTGGCCAGCGAACGGCTGCTCGAATCTCCGCCGGGTCCCGCCGAGCATGCGAGCGGGATTCCGATGGCAGGTCGCCTTGCGCGGTGGATTGATCCGCCTCGGATTCATGGCTCGGCTACTCGCTGGGACCGGTTGATGACGTCGGTGCTTGTCTTGATCATGTGTTGCCGACCAGCTGGCGAGTAGCCGCAATCCGTCTGCAGAAGCAGTGGCCGGTTCGGCGCCGTAGGCGACCGGGCTCAGACCCTCGTCAGCGGCCAGCTCCATCACTTCGAATGTCAGGTGCAGCTCGCCGATGACCGGGTGGCGGAGGTGCTTGATTCCGTTGCGGTGCAGGCGTACGTCGTGCGCAGCCCACCGGATACGAAACTCCTCGCTGCGTGTGAGAGTTCCCCGATGAGGTCGGTCAGCGCCTTGTCGTAGGGGTCACGGCCGGCCTGCGCACGTAGCAGTTCGACGGTGTCGTCGGCAATGCGATCCCAGTCTCTCCAGAAGTCTCGGGCGTGGGATTCGAGGAAGGTGAACCGTGCGAAGTTGGGCGGCCGGATCGGCCCGGCGTAGACCGGTGCGAAAAGGGCTCGGCCCAGCTGGTTAGCCGCAACGACCTCCGTACGGCCGTTCATGACCACGGCGGGCACATCGGTCATCGCATCCAGCAGCCGCTGCACGTTCGCCCGCACACCCTGCGGCGCAGACCGGCGACGCTTGCGCGCTGCCGGGCCAGCCGTGCGGGCCAGGTCGTAGAGGTGGGCGCGTTCGGCCTCGTTCAGCTGCAGTGCCCGGGCGAGCGCGTCCAGCACGCTGTCGGAGACTCCGGTCAGGTTGCCGCGTTCGAGGCGGGAGTAGTGCTCGACGCTGACCCCGGCCAGCTGCGCGACCTCGTTGCGGCGTAGCCCTGGTACCCGGCGGCTGCCGTAGGACGTCAATCCGGCCCCCGCAGGGGTGATCTTTGCTCGGCGGGAGGTCAGGAAGTCGCGGATCTCGATGCGGTTGTCCACGACTCCAGGCTAGGCAGCTCCCGGCCCGGATGGGGTGCCTTGGCAGTACACCTTTCACCGGTGACTGTCTGGTCCTCGGCCAGGCGCGTTTCATGGGTGTTGACCCGCTTCGCGGGAACCCGAGTTGCCAGCACAGAACTGGCAGCGGACCCCCACTGGATCAGGACAATGAAGGGCAAAGGACATGATCACCAAGAAGGTTTTGTTTGTCACCGGAGCCGGGCGAGGCTTGGGTATCGATATCGCCAAGGCCGCCCTCGCGGCGGGTCACGCGGTCGTCGCGACCGGCCGTAACACCGAAAGGGTCAGCGCCGCGCTCGGAGCGCACGACGACCTGCTGGTCGTCAAGCTCGACGTCACCAGCCTCGACGACGCCAAGGCCGCCGCACGAGCCGCCGTCGACCGGTTCGGCCGCATCGACGTGCTGGTCAACAACGCGGGCAACTTCTACGCCGGGTTCTTCGAGGAGATCAGCCCGCAGGACTTCCGGTCGCAGATCGAAACCACCCTGTTCGGCCCGGTCAACGTCACCCGCGCGGTACTTCCTGTCATGCGCGCCCAGCGTTCCGGCCTGGTCGTCGCGATCTCGTCGACCGCCGGCATCGTGGGCCAGGAGTTCTGTACCGCGTATGCCGCCGCCAAGTTCGGGGTGGAGGGCTTCATCGAGTCGCTGGCGCCCGAGGTCGCGCCGTTCGGCATCCGCACGATGCTCGTCGAGCCCGGCTTCTTCCGCACCGAGCTGCTCACGCCAGAGTCGACCAAATTCGCCGAACCCTCGATCGACGACTACGCCGAGCGCACCTCGCAGACCGTCACCGCCTGGAAGGGCATGAACGGCCTACAAGGCGGTGACCCCGCCAAGCTCGCGGACGCGCTGGTCCAGCTCGCCAGCCAAGACGAGCCACCGCGGCGCTTCGCGGCCGGCGCCGACGCGGTCGCCGCCGTTGAGCAGAAGGCAACCGACCTCCTCACGCAGGCCGGTGCGTACCGCGAACTGTCCAGCAACCTCGCCCACGACGACGCCGCCGCTGCCTGACAACTCGCCGGGCCGCGACAGCGGCCCAAGAAAATGAGAACGGAGCCATCTGATGAAACACATCTCCCTGAGTGGACTGGACGTCTCCCGGATCGGTCTGGGCGCCATGTCGATGTCCGGCTACTACAACGTCGGGCAGGGCAGCGACGCCGAGTCGATCCGCACCATCCACCGGGCGCTGGACCTGGGCGTCACCCTCCTCGACACCGCCGAGATCTACGGCCCTACGCCAACGAGGAACTGGTCGGACATGCCATCAAGGGCCGCCGCGACCAGATTGTGGTGGCGACGAAGTTCGGCTACGTCTCGCACTCCGGCGGCGGTCCTGGCGTCCTGGACAGTAGCCCGGCGAACATCCGCACCGCGGTCGACGGCTCCCTTAAGCGGCTCGGCACCGACCACATCGACCTGTACTACCAGCACCGGGTCGACCCGAACACGCCCATCGAGGACACCGTCGGCGCGCTGGCCGAGCTGATCGCGAGGGCAAGGTCCGCCACATCGGCCTGTCCGAGGGCCAGCCCTGCCACGATCCGCCGCGCACACGCCGTCCACCCCGTGACCGCCGTGCAGACCGAGTACTCCCTGTGGACCCGAGACGTGGAGGCGGAGATCCTGCCGCTGCTGCGCCAGCTGAACATCGGCTTCGTGCCCTATTCGCCGCTCGGCCACGGTTTCCTTACCGGCCAGATCCGCTCCACCGACGACATCGCCGACGACGACTGGCGCAAGACCAACCCGCGCTTCACCGGCGAAAACTTCCAGCGCAACCTGCGCATCGTCGACGAGGTCGAGGCGCCGTCGCCGCCGCGGCCGATGCCACCCCGGCACAGACCGCCCTTGCCTGGCTGCTCGCCCAGGGCGACGACATCGCCCCGATCCCCGGCACCAAGCGGGTGGCCCGCATCGAGGAGAACACCGCCACCGACGCCATCGAGCTCAGCGCCGAGCAGATCGAACGGCTCAACAACCTCACCTCGGCCGCTGGTGAGCGCCACAAGGAAGGGGCCATGGCCGCCATCGAGCGCTGACGCGAGAGCACCAGACGCAATCGACACAGGAGCCAGCCCTCAGTTCCCGCTGCTTCACCCGTCATTAGCGCACTCTCACGCGGTTTGAATGAGACCGATGGGGGCCGTCCATGGGGAATCAATGTGGCTACGAACCCGCATCGCAGCGGGTCAACGGCGTCGAGTGCAGCACCAAATCGGACATTCACGTATGGATGCCCTGGGGTGGAGACGAGGGGACTCGAACCCCTAAGCCGCAGGCGCGCCGAAGATCGGCCCGAACCGGGCGGATCGGCGCTCTGACCTGGGCCGCTCCCCTCATCCACTCTCGACGTTTCGCATGGGTTCTGGCTTTCGGTTGTGCCGGATCTGTGCCTGTTGATCTCTCTCCGTGGCTGGGCGGGTCGAACCGCGACGAGCCCAATGCCCACCACTGGCGGCGGACGAGCCGTTGGGCGGGCCCGCTAGAAGCTGATCAAGCAAGTAGCTGTCCACACTTATTCAAGCGCGATCCTTCACCTGTCGGGCATCCTCGGCTGCGACTCGAAAGGAGGACAAGTCGCATGGACCCCATGTTCGCGGCAGTTTTGCTGCTACTTGCGATGATCATCTTACGCAAGTAGGCGAGCTAAACTGTTCGAGACGGGGACGCAGGCCATTGAATCAGCGGAACCCATGTTGCACCGCCGCGTCCCCGTCACTGCTCTGGTCGACATCCCGTCCGCCGTCGACCCGTGCGCCGGTGTAGGCGGAGCGTGGCCGCCGGTCAAGGTGGAGCGCCCTACGGGACGTACGACCTTGACCGGCGGCCGCGCTTCGCCTCGGCTCTTGCCGGGTCGATGGGGGCGGGCATCCCGGAGCCAGAGCGCCCCCCGCCGGAGGCTCGCTCTTGTTCTTGGGACGGCGGAGGTGGAGGGAGTGGCCGCTAGGCCGCAACCGGCTGCGGCGGGAGCAACGGTCCAGACCACGACGGACATACGACATAGTCCTGATCTTTTCGCTACTGCGTCCGAGCCGGATGCAGCGATCAAGAACACAGTCACTGCTGCGGGTATCGCCGGTCACACGTTACGTAATCGGAATCCCAAGATGCGAGACACCCTTAAAAATCTTGATTGACGGTTATCCACAACCACCCTCGCTATCCACGCAGCGCATATGCGCAGATCAGTCGGTGTTTCGCGAGTCTTCACGACAGGGTTCCTGTGGATAGAACAACTACTCTCCGTACAAGTATCCACAGGTGGGACGTGGTGTCCTACTCGACACGTGAAGCCGTCCGCGCTTGAATCCGAGAGTTACACCGAGGTAAGTCGGTGTATGCGAGCGGCGGCACCCGGTTGCGCCCGGGTGCCGCCAACGACCCCGTCATCGTCTGCGTGTAGGCAAAGGCAGGATCATCGTGACCGTACCAAGTGATCAAGGGAGCGACAACCCGAAGCGGGATCCCCACAATGTGATCTTGCGGTATGTCGCGGAAGGGCGTCGCTGGATCGGTGCTATCACAGCTTTGATCATGGCTGTTTCGGCACTCCTGGCGGTGGTTCTTAGTCGTCACTGACTGTGTTGGCTGCAAGCTGTCGGCCGCCGGCAATCCATAAGGGGCGCTGGCGGCCGGCGGGCTGGCGGAGGTACGGTTCGGTTCTACGTGTATGTAGCGCCTCGCTTGCTTTTCTCTCTCTCAACCTTTCTTCCTCCTTCTCGTGCTGCGCTGGCACCCGTCGTCTCCGGTCTGACGTGTCTGGGCTTCTTGGGCCCGGTGCTCGTGTTGCCGGCGGGCGATATCGGAAGGTCACTGATGGGTACGACCAGAACGACATCGACAAGATGTCTCGTGCCGCCGATGACGACCGTGCGGCCATAGACCGGTTCGCTCGCCCGCCGGGCGCGGCCGCCCGCGCCGGAGGTGTGGGCGGCCGCTGGCCCGGTCGGGCTGAAGACCATGTGTCGAAATGGGGGGGCGCACATAGGGTTCGGTGATTGGCGCGGTGACGAAACCACCGTTGTCCATGTAGCGCGTCTGGGAGATCTCCGCCGGAATGCCGACTCCGCGGCGCGACCGCCGGCAAGCTCTGAGCGAACCCGGCCTAGTAGCCCGAGTCCTTGACCCGACCGGCGATCGGTCGTACTCACGGGTTCTCAACACAACCCGTGACAACAGCGTAGGCATCTCTTCCTTATCTTTCCCGCGACCGGATCCCTGCCGGCCGCGCGTAGCGCGGCCCTTGATGGTGAAGAGGCGGATTCGGCAATATGTGTCGGCGGCGTTCGGCTATCGACACGGAGGCGCTCGGTATCGAATTTCCGGTGGCGGGTACGAGTCGCCGCAGCGGATGTGTTGCGCTTTCGAACGCGCGTGTCCCTCCCCGGAGGGTTCTAGCGAGTCCGCTAGAGTCGGTGGCCGTGACTTCGAGGGATCCCGAGATCAGAACTAGATGGGGGCGGATCGTTCTGTGCACATCCGCCGGCGCTTGCGCGATATGGGCTACTTTGCGGTACGCCGGGCCGACTGAAGCGCGGAATGTGGTGGTTTCTCTATTCGTGGAGGGGTCCGCGGCTCTCTTTTTGCTTGCCTTATTGTTCCTCCTTGAGCGTGGATTTACCGCCAGGGTAACGTCGGTGGTGTCGCGGCAGGTTCACGATGACGTGGTGGCTCCTCTCGAGTCGAGAGTCGATGAGCTGGCTATCAGTATTGCCGATTTACAAACGGCAGTGGATCAGCGGCGGACGGAACAAGCTAGTCGGCACCAAGACCTTGTCAGTCGAATAACCTATCCAACGTTCAGCTCGGTAACGTCCGCGCTGGCGGAGGCGGCTCGCCTAAATGCGATTGGGTCCGGAGGGGTTACCGTTCAAGCCAATGCTAATCCTTCCGGCATATGGCTTGAGTTTAGTTGGGGTGCTTACTTTCAGGACGGTGCTAGGATCGGGCCGGATGAGTTGCGGATCAGAGCTGAAATGCCGAAAGGGGGTCCGCACTCAGACGAAACTATCGACGTTTCGTGGCACGAATCTGACACTGCTCCGGATGTGGCGCGACGACTGGAGGACCGGCTGTATCAAGCCGGTATTCGTGACCCGCGATACAGACCCGACTGGTCACTTATGATGGCGAATTTTCAGCGTAGCGTCGCGGTCGCATTGCTGGCTAGCGACGAAGGGTGGCAGTTGCAAGGGGCGCTGTACGAGCTTGTGGGTAGGGACTGGGCAGTGACAACTGCCGGTATCGAGCGTCGGGACCATGGAGTCATTCTGCCAGCGAAGGAGTTTCCTCGTGCATCCTTTCCGCCTGCCCCAGGTACGCAATTGGGTGACCCTCCGGCCTGGAGTCCTCCGCCGCCGGCCGGTGCTGACCCTGATGAATGGAAACTCGTAGTTAGCAGAGGTCAATTAAGATTGACCCTGAAGGGTTATGGTATGGAGATAGCATACGGTTTTAATACTTCGAGTTTACAGACTTGGTATCCCGTGGGTCGGCAGCCGGACACCGAAAAGACGTCGTAAGCCTTGAGTGATTGTCTGGATGGCTGGTCCGCGCTGGCTGGGTCGGTTTGGACCGACTGTCGCTGGATTTACGTCGGCGTCCGGGCCCATGCGAATTTCTCGCTACTGCACCAGTCCCACGCCGAGCAAGACTAGGAAGACTCCGCCGATCATCGGAAGTGTCACCGGTTCATGAACGACCGCGGCACCAAGCGATGATTGCGACAATGGGCAGTAGATGCGTGACGACGGAGGTGGCTGTTGGTCCGTCGTCTGTGATGAATCGGTAGTTTAGGATAGTTTAGGATGTAGGCGATGCCGGTTCCTAGCGTGCCGAGAATGAGCAGGCTCACGATGGCGTCGACTCGCCAGCACGGCGCCGCTAGTGTACCAAGCGAGATCCCAGATGACTCAGTGCGCTCGCGTCACGCATTGCGCTGGAAGACAGCTCAGTTCGGTAGCTGGTCGAGATGGCGTAGGACGTTCACGCCGTCGTGGGAGCGGACTGCAGTGTGGCCGTCGGAGAGAGCGTCGAGGACACGGACTGCGTATGCGTCGTCGCACCGCGCTCTCACCTGTTCTGGCGTGAGCCACTCTAGACGGCTCGCCTCGGCGGTCGTGGTGGCCGGCGTTCCGCCGATGATGTGCGCGCGGAAGACGAGCGCGACGATGCCCCGGCGCATGTTCTTGTACACGCCGGTCAGGCGCTCGGGTTGAATGTCTAGCTTGGTCTCCTCCATCACTTCGCGGCGAAGGCCGTCCACGATGGACTCGTTCAGTTCGAGGACTCCGCCGGGTGGTTCCCATTTGGCGTTGTCTCGGCGCTGAGTCATCAGTACGCGGCCGTCGTCGTTGACGACGATCGCGGCGACGCTGACGGAGTGTTGTGCACTGGCAGTCACAGTCCCGCCTCACGGGTTAGGCTTATCTTGACGACTTATGTATACCAGCGGGTTAGGTGGGTCGGCGATGGCTCAAGGAATCGACCCGGCGAGCGATCGAGCTGTGTACCGCCAGATTGCAGATCGTCTGCGGCGACGCATCGAGGCCGGTGAGCTGGCGCCAGGTGCGCAGCTGCCGTCGGAGAGCCAGGTGATGTCCGAGTATGGCGTGAGCCGTGTTACGGCTCGGCGCGCCTTCAACGTGTTGGTCACCGACGGCCTGGTCCTCGCCGAGCACGGCCGCGGGTGGTTCGTACGCCGCAAGCCGCCGGTCAAGCGTCTGGGTGCGGACCGCTTCGCTCGCCGTGGCGAGGGAAAGGCGGCGTTCACGGTCGACATGGAGACGAGCAACCGATCGTTCGCTGTTGACGTGCTCTTCGTCGGTGTAGCTCCAGTGCCCAACGATCCTGCTATCCGGCTGGGGTTGGAGGTCGGAGACAAAGTCGTTGTTCGACGCCGCAGGTACCTTGCGGAGGGCCAGCCGATCGAGCTAGCGACCTCATACATACCCCTCGACGTCGCGGAGGGCACCCCGATCGGCGAGTTCAACCCAGGACCGGGTGGCATCTACGCACGGATGGAGGACAAGGGCATGGTGTTCGAGCGGTACGAGGAGGAGGTGACGGCCAGGATGCCGAACGAGGAAGAGGCCCGGTTGCTTCAGCTCGCGCCGGCGTCGCCTGTGCTTCATCTGGTTCGGACCGCCATAGCAGACGGCCGACCCGTCGAGGTTTGCGACACGGTCATGGATGCCTCCGCGTTTGTCCTTCACTACGCGCTTCCAGCACATTTGTCTTGATCGACGTATCGCGAATCCGGGCCTCTAATCCTGACAGAGTTCACGTAGACTCGTGTACACGAGTACTTGAGCATCGAGGATGCTCGGCGGGACAGGAGGGTAGGGGCGATGGTCCCGAACGCGACGAGGTTTCCGGTTCCGTTTGATTACGTGTTCCCGCACGGCGTGTTGGCGTTGCGGGTGGAGCCGGTGACGGACTTCGACAAGTTGGGCAGCCGTGATGACCAGGCCCGGGATGACCGTGGCGAGCTGCTGTGGCAGATCCGGGCGCTGGATTTGGATCCGGAGGCTGGAAAGTTCGGCCGCTCGGCGGAGGTGGTGGTGAAGATCGCCGCACCGGTGATGCCGGTGTTGCCGGAGCCGAAGTTGCCGGGGTATCCGCCGGAGGTGGAGTTCACGGAGATGACGGTGACCCCGTACGCGGACCAGCAGCGGTGCCGGGGTCCGAAGTCGGGTGCGAAGGCGTCGACGCCGCACAAGTGTGGGGCGCGGCTGGCGTGGTCGATCCGCGCTGGCGCGGTGATCGCGCCGCAGAAGGGCAAGTCCAGCAAGGCAGCGTAACTAACGCGTCGGGGGCGGGCGTCTTCGGCCAAGAGTCTTCCCGCCCCCGTCGCTTCCAACCAACCGCTTCACAGGTGAAGGGGGCTGTTGTGCCCAGCCTATTCAAGGCTGCCCGCGCCCGCCCGGGCGAGGTTGAGTTTTGGCGTGAGTGCATCGTGTGCGGGGCGTCGGCGCCGATGGCGCCGGACGGGTTCGTGTGCGATGCGTGCGCGAAGGTGGTGCCGGAGAACACGGCGCCGTTCCTGTATGACCCGAAGCACCGCACCGCCAACCGGGAGCGGAGGCGGTCGCGGTGACCGGGGACATCGTGGGTCAGATCTCGGAGTTTCTGCGGCAGATGCGTGAGCCGGGCGCGGCGACGGACCCGGAGTTCTTCGAGGCCAAGGCGACGCTGTTCTCTGCGATTGCCGAGCGGCAGTACGGCCGCGATCCCGAGGTGGCGGCGCAGGTGGAGCAGATGGCGGAGCGGGCCCGGTCGTGGGCGCGGGAGCTGCGCCGGGGGCGGTCGTCGTGAGGACGCATCGACGCACGGTCTCGGCGGTTGCCGGCCCGGGGATTCTGGCGGCGCGGCAGGTGTATCTGTGTGTGCCGTCCGAGGTGGTGCGGGTGGCGGCGCTGGTGGAGATCTCGGCCGCGGCTGCCGCGTTGGCGCGGACGGTGGTGAAGCTGCGTCGCCTGGATCCGGATCTGATCGCCCCGCATGTGGCGTCGCGGGTGGATCTGCGGGCGGTGCTGGGTCGCGGTGCTTGGTTGCCGACGATGTGCCGGCACGTGCCGGTCCCCAACGGCGACTCGGTGGACCTGGCGGCGCTGGCCCCGGTTGTGCGCCCGGTTCGGCGCCGGGTGGCGCGTCGCCGCATCACTGGTGCGGGTCAGCCGGGCCTGTTCCCGGTCCCAACAACGGTGGGACGGGGGTGAGCACGGTGGGAGCCTCGACCGTCAAGGCGCGGTTGACACCCGGCCGGCGCCGTCGGGTGGTGGAGAACGACGAGTTCGCCGCGTTCGTGCGCCGCGTGGTGGGCGCCCACGGCCGCCGAGTGGGCACCGGGGATGTGGAGGCCCTGGCCGACCTGGTAGCGCTGTCGGAGCACATTGACCGGGCGGTGGGCACCGCGGTGATCGGGCTGCGGAGGTTTGGCTACTCCTGGGCCGCGATCGCCGCCCGGTTGGGCGTGTCTCGGCAGGCGGCGCAGCAGCGGTGGGGGCGGGGTGACCGCCATGACTAGGCACACGGGTCGGCGAATGGACCTCGCCGCCGCCGCGGCCCGCTCGGCGGCGCTGCTGCGGGGGATGCGGCTGCGGCACGCGAACCGGCCGCTGCGGCCCACGCACCGCAGTCTGCCGCCGGTGGACGCGGTGCAGTGCACCGCCTGTGGGGAGTGGGTGCGCCCGGCCAGGCTGCGGCTGCCGGCGATGGTGTGCCGCGACTGCGACGCCGCCGGGGCGGTCCAGACCTGGACCCGCCCACCGGCCGCAGACGCGCCGGGATCGAGGGCGTCGGCGGGGGAGGTGTCGTCGTGACCGAGTCGATCGGGAGCCGTCCGGCTTGGCGGCGTAGCTCGTGCGCGGGCTGCGGCACGTTGGTGCCGGCGAAGACGTTGGATGGGTCCGGCCGGTGTCCGTCCTGTGTGGAGCAGGCGGAGCTGTTTACGGATACGCCGCATGGGCGGCGGGACTTTCGGGGGCGGTGGTCCTGATGGCGAAGGCGGCAACTGTCGTCACCCGGGAGCAGGTGCATCCGTTCCGGCGGGTGTTTCCCCGCCTGTACCTGGCCGTGGCATTCGTCGCAGCATGCGTGCGGCTGGTGGTGGCGGCGGTGCGGGTGGCGTGGCGGTACCGGGTGGAGCTCGCCGCGACCGTGGTGGCCATGTACGCGTGGCAGCTCGCTATCGGCGTCGTGGGGGATCCGGTCCTCGCCCTGGAGGTGCTGGCCGTGGTCGGCCTGGCCACCGCTGGGCTGTTGGCGGTCCCACCCGCCCCGGCGTGGCTGCGCAAGCGGCTGTCCGCCCGCTGGTGGAGCGCCTGGCCGTTGGGGCTGTTCGGGGTGCGGCAACGCGGATCCGCGTTTCTGACCCGGACGACGGTGACCGTGCGTGTGCGACAGACCGTGCTGCGGCTGCGGCCGGGGCTGGCGGTGCTGTGGGCGGCTGGCTGCCTGGTGCGGGCCCGCACCCGACGGCGGATGCTGACCGGGCTGCAGGAGCTACGCCTGGCCAACACCTCGGGCCGGCTGCCCCGCGTGCGTTGGGTGCGCTCCACGGCCGTAGGGGAGCGGGTGGCCCTGGCGTGTCGGCCGGGCCAGTCGGCGGAGCTGCTGGAGGTCCGCGCCGAGGAGCTGCGGGCGGCGGCGCGGTCGCGGGATGTGCGGATCCACCGCAACCCGAACCGTTCGCATCTGGTCTATGTCGACGTGGTGCGCCGGGACCCGCTGGCGAACACGAGTGATGTGGCGTGGCTGGACGCGGGCAGGGACGCGGTGAGTATCTGGGATTCGGTGCACTGGGGCACCGATGAGACCGGAGCACCGGTGTACCTGCCGCTGCCCTACCGGCAGGTGTTGATGGGCGGCGGCATGGACTCGGGTAAGTCCGGCGGGCTGAACCTGCTCATTTCCCACGCGGCGAAGAGCGTGGACTGCCACCTGCTGCTGATCGACCCGAACCGGGTCCAGTTCTCCCCATGGCAGGACCGGGCGCTGGCCTTCGCCACCAAGAACCCGGACGACGCGATCGACCTGCTCAAGCTGATCGACGCGGAGATGGACCGCCGCCAGGACCTGCTGGACTCGCTGCCCGGGGTGAACCGCAAAATCACCCGCGAGATCGCCGAACAGCACAACGTGCCGGCGTGGCTGCTCGCCATCGACGAGCTGGCCTACCACACCTCGGTGGTGGGCACGCCGGCGCAGCGGGCGGAGTTCAACACCCGCTCCCGGGACGTGGTCTCCCGCTCCCGCGCCTTCCTGATCATCCCGATCGTGGCCACCCAGCGCCCAACCTCGGATGTGGTGCCCACCTCGTTGCGGGACCTGTTTGCGATCCGGGTCGCCTACCGTTGCTCCACCGGCACGTCCTCGGACGTGATCCTGGGCGACAACTACTCGCGGCAGGGCTACTCGGCCACCGATATCGATCTGTCCAACCCGGGCTTGAACTGGCTGAAGTTTCCCGGCCAGCCGCCGATGCGGACCAAGACCGCCTGGACCGCCGACGACCTGATCGCCGACTTGGCGGCGACCACGATCCGCCACCGGCCCGACGTCCCGGACTGGATCACCACCCGACCCGAGTCCGCACCGTCGGTGCCGGGGCCGTCGTCGCGGCTGCGGCAACGCCGCCGCCCAGACCAAGCTGCCTAACCCAGCATCATCAACCCGATTTTTGCCCGCCGGTGGTGGGTGGGGCCGCTCGCCGTGTCCCCCGCCTGGCGGGGCGGCCCGATCGACCCCGCCCCACCCACCACCAACCCAACCCGACATGGACCGTCCACATAGGAGCGTTTGTGCCCACCGAACGTATCGACCTGCTGCGTCAGCAGGTCGCCGAGGTTCAGGCCCGCCTCGACCGGGGCGAGTGGGATGCGCCGGAGGATGAGGTGCCGGCCATTCTGCAAACCCTGCTGGATCGGGCCCGCGATTCGATCCGCACCTACGAGCATCCCCGCGACATGGACCGGCGGGTGCGGCCGTGAGCCGCCGCGCCGACCCGCGCTGGCGCGCCGACGCGTTGTGTGCAACGACCGACCCGGAGGCGTTCTTCCCGGAGAGGGGCGAAAACGCGACGTTGGCTCGCCGGATCTGCCGCTCCTGCAATGTGCAGGGTGAGTGTCTGGACTACGCCTTGGAACACGACGAGCAGTTCGGCATCTGGGGCGGCACCACCCGCAACGAGCGTCGCGCGATGCGCCGGGACGGCCGCCGATGAGCCCTCCAACTGGTGGTCTGGTGAAGCCGCCGCCTCGGCATTGCACCGGCTGCGGCGCCCGCATCTGGTCCCTGACCACGGTGCGCATCCCGGAGGGGAAGAACGCAGCCCGGTGGCGAGACCTGTGCAACCAGTGCGCGGACCCGGACGACCGGGACCCGTGGGAGCTGTTCACCACCGGCCGCCACGCCGGCTGCGCTGCGAACCGGAGGAGTAGTCCATGACGCCTCGCCGCCGCAAGCGCCGCCCGCCCCGGTGGCTGCCCGCACCCGTTCCACGCTGCCTGGCCTGCCGGCGGGTGCTGTCGGCGGTCACGGAGGACCCGATTTGGCCCGGGCTGTGCAGTCCGTGCGTGCAGTCCGGCGCCGGACTCCGCGTCGTGCGCCACCCCACGCCACCACTTGAGGGAGGCGCCCAGTGACGAACTCGACCCTGGCCCGGTTGCGACGTGTGCGGTGGGCCGTGCGCCTGGTCCTGGTCCTCGGCGTCGCCGCCAGCGTCGCTGCCAACGTATTGCACGCCCACCCCAACCCGGTCTCGCAAACCATCGCCGCCTGGCCACCCCTGGCCCTGCTGCTGGCCGTGGAGCTGGTCTCCCGGGTGCCGGTGCACCGCACCGGCCGCGTCGTCGCCCGGGTGCTGGCTACCGTCGCCATCGCCGGCATCGGCGCCTGGGTGTCCTACTGGCATATGGCCGGTGTCGCCGCCCGCTACGGCGAAACCGACGCCTCGCCCTACCTGCTGCCCCTGTCCGTGGACGGCCTTATCGTGGTCGCCTCGATCTCGCTGGTGGAGCTGGCCGCCCAGATCCGCCACCACGAACTACCCGCTTACCAACCCGCACCGTCTACTCCGGACGCTCGACGGTCTCCTCAGGACAGTCCACACGCGACAGTTCCGGCGGCGCCCGGTCCCGGCTACGGCCGTGCTGGCGGGCCGGCGCCGCTGCTGGCTGTCCCCGCCGAGGCGTTCGTCCGAGCTAACCACCGCCCCACCTCGCCCGGCGGTGCGCCATGACCATCTACCGCGTCGCGCAGCACTGGCACGTGCACGTCTGTCCATGCTCCCCCAATGGCCACCCCTGGCGTGCGGCAGGTCCAGATCCGGCAGGGTTGGCACCGCCGCGACGAACCCCACCCGGCACCGGCACCGGCCACCGAAGGGCAACGGGCGCTGATCGAGCTGCGGGCGCACCTCGAGTTCTACCGCGACGAGGCCACCCGCGCGGCCCAGTGGGACCAGGTCACTGACCTCGACGCCGCGATCGCCGAGGTCGAGCAGGCCATCTCCGCCGAGGGGCTGCGTGGCCGGATTGCCCCACCACGCAACGATCGTGACGGCCGGGTCGACGCGGCCAAGACCAAGCGGATCCGGTCGACCCGCCGCCGTCAGGACGTGCCGGATCTGCCCCGGCAGAAGGTCGACCCCCGCACCCTCGGCCGCACCTACACCGGACGGGACGGCCGCGAGCACCACCCGTCGATGTGGCTTACCCTCACCCTGGACTCCTACGGCCCCGTCCATGGCCTGCGCCGGGCGGCCACCGGCAAGCCGATCCCGTGCCTGTGCGGGCGCTGGCACACCGAGGATGACCCGATCCTGGGCGTGCCGGTCGACCCCGACGCCTACGACTACGCCCGGGCCGCGTGGGACGCGGTGCACTTCGCCCGGCTGCTGGACCGGTACTGGCAGAACCTGCGCCGTGCTGTCGGCTGGAACGTGCAGTACGCCGGCTGCGTCGAACCGCAACGCCGGCTTGCCCCGCACGCGCACTTCGCGATCCGGGGCACCGTCCCCCGGGCGGTGCTGGAACGGGTCGCCGCGGCCACCTACCACCAGGTGTGGTGGCCGCACGCTCGCGTGCAGCGCTACACCCCCGACCAGCTCTGCTGGGACGGCGAGCGTCAAGCCTGGGTTGACACCGAAACCCGCGAACCGCTGACCACCTGGGCGGAGGCCCTCACTGCCATCGACACCGACCCGCACACCCAACCGGCCCACGTGGTGCGCTTCGGACCGCAGGTCAAGGCCCAAGGCGTCAACCCCGGTTCGAAGGATGTCGAGCAGACCATCGGCTACATCACCAAGTACCTCACCAAGAACAGCGCCGACTGCCACGCCATCAGCGTCCAGGCGCAGCGCGACCATCTGGAGCGGCTCTGGCACCAGCTGCGCCGCACACCCTGCTCGGACCGGTGCGCCAACTGGCTCCTGTACGGGGTCCAACCCAAGAACGCGCGCGCCAAGCTCCGCCCCGGCAGCTGCGAAGGCCGGGTACACCAGAGGGCGACCCTCGGCATCGGCGGCCGCCGCGTGCTGGTCTCCCGCGACTGGTCCGGCAAGACCCTCGCCGACCACCGAGCGGATGCCCGCGCCTGGGTCCGCGCCCTCCTCGGCGTCACCACCGGCCACGAGCACCACGACCAGGTCGACACCGACCCCGGCACACCCGCCTCGGTCGCCTGGGAGCTGGCCCGCCCCGACGACCCCGACCTACTCCCGCTGCGGCACCGACTGCTACGCGCGGTCTCTCAACGCATCCAATGGCGCACGCAGCTCGACGCCGCCCGCGAGCGGGCCGGCACCGGACCACCCACAAATGTTTCGGCAACCGCTACGGGTCAGGAGGGGAGGCCATGACGGCTCAGGTGACGGAACGGCTGTGGACGATCGAAGAGGTGTCGGAGTTCCTGGGTGTACCGGTCGCGACGCTATATCAGTGGCGTTATCGCCGGACTGGCCCGCGTGCGGCCCGGGTCGGTCGTCATCTGCGCTATGACCCTGCCGACGTGCGGGCGTGGTTCAAGAATCGGACGACCTGAGATGCCGATCGATGATCTCTGGTATCTGAAGGCGCGTGGTTCGGACGGCAGGCGTCTGCCGTCGAAGCGGCACGGTCGGGGACGCCGGTACCGGGTGCGGTACCGCGACGCCAACGGCCAGCCACGAGAGCGGCTGTTCGACCGCAAGCGTGACGCGGAAGATTGGGAGCTGAAGGTTCGGACTGGCCACGCCAGCGAGAGCAAGGTCGATCAGTCCGAGCGGCATGTCAGCTTTCGGGAGTACGGCGAGCGTTGGCGGCTGTCCCGGGAGGTCGGCTGGGCGCTGGAGACCCGCAAGCGGGTGGAGTCTAACTTACGCTGTCACCTGTATCCGGTGTTCGGCGATCGGCCGGTGCGCGCGATCACGCTGACGAGCGTGCTGGAGTGGCTGTCGCGTCGGTTGGCCGAGGATACGCCGAGGTCGACGCTCAAGCTGTATCACGAGTTGCTTGACGCTGTGTTGGCGGCGGCGGTGACGGACAAAGTGATCCCGGAGAATCCGTGCGACGGTGTCAAGCTCGCCCAGATCCTGCGTGGCCTGTCCCGGGCACCCAAGTGGGTGCCCACTGAGGCCGAGGTGCTGGCGCTGCTCGACGCGGTACCCGCCCGGTATCACGCGGCTGTCTGGCTCGGTGCCGGGCAGGGCTGCCGGCTGGGCGAAGCGCTCGGCATGGAGGACAGCGGCCGATGTCTCGACCCGGAGCGCGGCGAGCTGCACGTGATTCAGCAACTTCGCTACTCGCCGCGCGAGCACGGCGGCTTCTACCTCAGTGAGCCGAAGGCCGGATCGTCCGGCACGGTGGACCTTGACCCGGTCGTGGCCGAGGTGCTCGCCGGGCATGTGCGACGCTTCCCACCCGTCGTGGTCGACCTGGTCGACATCACCTCGGGCAGTATGATCCGGCGAGCCGTACCACTGCTGATCACCACGACGCACGGCAACCCGTTCACCGACCGGACCTGGTCACGGGAGTGGGTGGGCTGGCGCGACGCGGCCGGCTGGCCCAAGGAGCACGGCACCTTTCACGCGCTGCGGCACTTCTTCGCGACCACGCTGATCACGAACCACGCGGAGCCGCAGGAGGTTCAGCGGTTGCTCCGGCACAAGACGCTGCGGATCACTTTGGAGACCTATGTGCACTGGTGGCCGAAGCGGGAATGTCGGCGGGGCGTGGTGGGCACGGTTCTGCGGGCCGCGTCGAGGCGTCGTTAGCCGACCGAACGAGGGGAACGAGATCGATGCCAGCTTGTGTCGGACCTGTGCCTGTTGATCTTCAACGCGGTGGACTCGGTTGGCCTGGATTGCCCTGGCCGACCATCGGCAGGTGGTCTGTAGGTGGCGTGCTGCCCGAGTTCTTTGTTCCCGGTGTAGGCGTCCGGTTGTCAGACGATCAACCTGGTATATTTTCCGGCATGGAGTCGTACCCATCCTTCGAAGACGTCTGCTTTGATCTTGGCGACAAGGTTACGAGCAGCATCAGCAGGTCCGCCGTACTCACCGCTGCCGACCTGCTCGATTACCGCACCATCCGGCCGCTGTGGGTTTCGCGTAGCAGCGAACGTGGCCTGGCTGGCTGGCTTCATGATCGCATGTGGGTTCACTTGGTCGATCAGCTCGAAGAGGTGTCGGACGTCCTCATCGTTGATCGCGAGCCGATGCGCGAGATCTTCGTAGGCAAGCGGTACCGTCTCCGCGTCAAGCGACATCACCCAGGTGGTGGTGTGAGCACCTACCCAACCCAGACGGCGTTGGACTTCTTGCTCCAGGATCAGCAGTTGGCGATCGAGGGCTTGGAGGAGATCCGGTTGATCACGGGGTACCTGTGGGAATCTGATCTTCGTCAGGTCGGCGTCCCGGTGCTGTCCCTTCGTGACGGCCGTGACAAGGTCCTGTGGATGAGGGCGCTTCCTCCGGCCGCTGGTGCGTCTGGTGTTGTTGATCTCACCCCGCCTTCCGTCGTTGGCCCGACCGCACCGACCATCGAGGTCGGTCCAGTCGAGGGGGGCGAATCCGCCCCGGGAACCGGGTCAGGATGAACGGACTCGGCGAGGCGTTGATCACCGTTCGCAAGGCGCGCGGACTTACCCAGGAACAGTTGGCGGCCGCGGCTGGCGTTACGCAGGCTGCTCTGTCTCGGTATGAGAATGATCAACGCGAGCCGGATGCAGACGTGTTGTCGGCATTGGCCAACGTTCTTGGAGTAACCACAGATTTCCTTGGAGGTGCCGGCCGTTCGGAGGGAGCGATGGCGATTGACGCACACATGCGTCGCCACGCTACAGCCAAACCGACTGTGTGGCGTCAGCTTGAGGCCCGCCTGAACATGTATCGGATGCATGCCCGGTACCTGTTTGAAGAAGTATCGCTCGTTGTTGAACAACGAATTCCGACTTTCGATCCGATCGATGTCGATCCTGTAGCCGCCGCGCGTCTCGTACGTATGCAATGGCGAGTGCCGGTCGGGCCGGTGCGTCATCTGACGCAGTGGATGGAGGCTGCTGGTTGCCTGATTATCGAGGAAGACTTCGGTACCTCGCGAGTCGATGGGCTCTCGCAGTGGATCGGCGACTACCCAGTAGTGCTCCTCAACCTGCGGTCACCGACTGACCGTAGACGGCTGACCATTGCCCACGAGCTTGGCCATCTGGTGCTCCATGCCACACATGTTTCGCCGGACCTGGAGCAAGAAGCGAACCTCTTTGCGGCCGAATTTCTCATGCCGGCGGAGATGATACGACCACAGTTGCGCAATCTTACACTTGGTCGGCTACTCGATCTCAAACGTGAGTGGGGAGTATCGGTGCAGGCACTAATCGAACGGGCGAAGGAGTTGCGGCTGATAACGTCGGCCCAGCGAGTGAACCTCTACAAGACTCTTAGCGCCCGCGGTTGGCGAACGCGGGAACCCATCAGCGATGAACTTCCACCCGAACGGGCACTTTTGCCGCGGAATATCGGTGATGCGCTAATTGCCAAAGGTTTCAACGACGAACAGATTGCCGTCAAGGCTGGATTTGCGCCAGTAAACTACGATCACCCATTCCAACCGACTCGTCGCCCTCTTCGTGTTGTCCGATAACGTCGTCCTTGGGCATTCCGTCTGCTGTCACGACCCGTACCTTAGTGGAGGCGGCGGGGGGACCGGCGGCATCCCGGAACGTCGGCGGGGCGTGGTGGCACGGTTCTGCGGGCCGCGTCGAAGCGTCGTTAGCCGACCGGACGAGGGGAACAAGATCGATGCCAGCTTGTGCCGGATCTGTGCCCGCCGATCTTGGCCCGGGTAAAGGCGCTGGTCAGCGGCTGTGAAGAGTGGAGACGAGGGGACTCGAACCCCTAACCCCTGCCTTGCAAAGGCAGTGCTCTGCCAGTTGAGCTACGCCCCCGGCTTGCCAGTCCGGGATACCGGACATCCGGTCGATGGCTATGCCAACCACCGGCTGCCGCTGCCCGCCTGCGAGGACCGGCCTGCCCACGACGAGCAGCCGGCCGCCCGCGACTACCGCAGGTCAGGCGCCGTGGTCGCCTCGTGCCACAGGGCCCGCTCTTCGTTGGCGGTCTTGACCTTCCTGGCGACGATCACGGCGACACCCAGGATGCCGGCGACGAGAAGCAGTTTCTTGATCATGAGGTGATCCCCTCGGGGTCTGCTGGCCTGTACGGTGACGGCCGGTTGGCCGCCATGGAGTGGGGCTAGCTGGAATCGAACCAGCGACCTCAGAGTTATCAGCTCTGCGCTCTAACCGACTGAGCTATAGCCCCCAGCCACCGTTGACGTCCGCCGGGCAGCATGGCGACGCGACGAGCTAGGGTACCGTATGCATCTCGGCCGCCCCAAACCGGCTCGAACGCTCGCTGTCAGTCCTTCTCGGCCAGCGTCAGCTCGACGCCGCCAACCAGGTCGGCGCACACGTTGTAGATGAAGGCACCCAGCGTGGCGAGCGCGGTGAAGAGTACGACGTTGACCGCGCCGAGCAGTGCCGCCCCACCGATGACGCCCTTAGCCGTGATCTTGAAGCCGCCACCCTTAGCCTCGCCGCCGGTCGCGCCGACCATGTCGGCGAGCGCCTTGTTCACGCTGGCGAAGACGCCCATCGCGTCCAGCGCCAGGTACAGCACGGCAGTGGCCACGATCGCGACCACGAAGAGCACCAACGACACGGCGAACGAGAACTTCATGACCGACCACGGATCGATGCGCTTGAGATGCAGCCGCGCGCGTCGTGGCCCCCGCGGAGCGCCGGGCGCGCCGGCTCTGGCGGTACGCATGGCTTCGGAGACCCGCGCGGTAGCCGCGGTGCCGCCCGGCCGCACCGGCGCGGTGGCGATGCCCGCGGTACGCATGCTCGCGGTGGGCGGCCGTACGCTCGCCCGTGCCACCGCGGGGCCGGGCACGACCGGAGCGGTCGCGCTCACCACCGGCGGCGCGCTGGTGGGCGGGGCGCTCACCGGCCGTGCCGCTGATCCGCCACCATCGATCGGCTGCGTGGTAACGAGTACGTCCGGCGGCGGCGGCATGCCAGGAGCCCGGGTGTACTTCGGAGCCGGGGCGCCCGGCGCATGACCTGGACCCGACCCCATCGACGGCCCTTCGCCGACCACCGGTGCGGCTCCCACCGTCGCCCGCCCGACGGCCGCCCGGCCGGTGGCCGCGCCCTCGCCGCCACCCGCATCGGCTGCCGGTTCGTTCTGCTCGTTCGCCCCCGCCGGTGCGGTCGGAGACGCCGCCGGAGCGGTCGGGGAGTCGGCCGGGCCCGGCTGCGCCTGGGTCTCCGTCATCGGCTAATCCTGTTCATCCGGCTCGTCGGCGTTGCGAGCGATTGCCACGAGGGTGACGCCCTCAGGCAAGTCCATGAGCTTGACCCCCATTGTGTTCCGATCTCTTGTGCGGCGTACAGGCTTCACCGGAGTACGGATCACACCACCGTTGCTGGTGATGGCGAACAGCTCGTCGTCCGGGCTGATCGCGACCGCTCCCACCAGACCCCCCCGACGGGAGGTGATTTTAGCCGTCAATACCCCCTTACCGCCGCGCCCCTGGATCGGGTACTCGTCTATCGGCGTCCGTTTGGCATACCCACCATCCGTCGCGACAAGCACATCCATTCCATCTCGTACCACTTCCATCGACAGCAGCTCGTCGCCGTCGCCGAAGCGCATGCCGATGACCCCCGACGTGGCGCGACCCATCGGGCGCAGCGCCTCGTCGTTGGCGTTGAACCGGATCGCCTGCGCGCGCTTGCTCACCAGCAGCAGGTCGTCGTCGGGCCCGATCAGTGCCGCGCCGACCAGCTCGTCGTCTTCGCGCAGGTTGATCGCGATGATCCCGCCGGTGCGGTTGGAGTCGAACTCCTCCAGGCGGGTCTTCTTCACCAGGCCGTTCTTGGTGGCCAGGACGAGGTACGGCGCCACCTGGTAGTCGGAGATCCTGATGACCTCGGCGATGCGCTCGTCCGGCTGGAACGCCAGGAGGTTGGCCACGTGCTGGCCGCGCGCGACCCGGTTGGCCTCCGGCAGCTCGTACGTCTTGGCCCGGTAGACCCGGCCCTTGTTGGTGAAGAACAGGATCCAGTCGTGGGTGGAGCCCACAAAGAAGTGGCTCACGATGTCATCCTGGCGCAGCGACGCGCCGGCCACGCCCTTGCCACCGCGCTTCTGCGACCGGTACAGGTCGATCTTGGTGCGTTTGGCGTACCCGGTACGGGTGATCGTGACGACCACGTCCTCGCGGGCGATGAGATCCTCGAGGGAGACCTCGCCGTCGAACGGGATGATCCTGGTACGCCGGTCGTCGCCCCACTTGTCGACGATCTCGGCCAGCTCGTCGGAGATGATCTGGCGCTGCCGCTCGGGCTTGGCCAGGATGTCCTTGAGGTCGGCGATCTCCAGCTCGATCCTGGCTAGCTCGTCGATGATCTTCTGCCGCTCCATTGCGGCGAGCCGGCGCAGCTGCATGTCCAGGATCGCAGTCGCCTGGATCTCGTCGATGTCCAGCAGGCTTATCAGGCCGCCCCTGGCATCCTCGACGGTCGGCGAGCGCCGGATCAGCGCGATCACCTCGTCGAGCGCGTCTAGGGCCTTGACCAGGCCACGCAGGATATGCGCCCGCTCCTCGGCCTTGCGCAGCCGGTACTGGGTGCGCCGGACGATCACCTCGATCTGGTGCGCGACGTAGAGGCGTATGAACTGGGCGAGGTTAAGCGTGCGAGGTACCCCGTCGACCAGCGCCAGCATGTTCGCGCCGAAGGTCTCCTGCAGCTGCGTGTGCTTGTACAGGTTGTTCAGCACCACCTTGGCCACGGCGTCCCGCTTGAGCACCATGACCAGCCGCATGCCGGTACGGCCGGAGGACTCGTCGCGGATGTCGGCGATGCCGGCCAGCTTGCCCTCCCGGACCAGCTCGGCGGTGCGCTCGGCCAGGTTGTCCGGGTTGACCATGTACGGCAGCTCGGTCACGACCAGGGCGGTGCGTCCCCGGCGGTCCTCCTCGACGTCGATGACCGCGCGCATCCGGATCGCACCGCGCCCGGTGCGGTATGCCTCCTGAATCGCCGTGGTGCCGACGACCAGGCCGGCGGTCGGGAAGTCGGGCCCCTTGACGATCTTTATCAGTTCGTCAAGGGTCTCGGCTTCCGGGACGTCCGGGTGCGCCAGGCACCACTGAACAGCCGCGCCGATCTCGCGCAGGTTGTGCGGCGGGATACTGGTCGCCATGCCGACCGCGATGCCCGTGCTGCCGTTGACCAGCAGGTTCGGGAAGCGGGCCGGCAAGATCGCCGGCTCCCGCGTCGTCCCGTCGTAGTTGGGGCCGAAGTCGACCGTCTCCTGGTCGATGTCGCGCAGCATCTCCATCGCGAGCGGGTCGAGCCGGCACTCGGTGTTGTGGCTGACGAACCCGTTGGTGATGAACGCGTGGTCATCGGTGTCAACGCGCAGGCTGTAGACCGGCTGCCGGCCGGCGTCCGCGATGTCCGCGACCAGGTCGTAGGCGAACACGTCGACGGCCACGTCGCGCAGGAGCCGGCGGCCTTCTTGATCGTGGTGGGAAGTTACCCCTGGAGGGGTAACTTGCTGCCACGATCCACTCCCGGCCCGGGCAACCAGGTCCCCGACAACGAGCTCCGCCAGAAGCTTCCACCGCAGCGCGACCGACCCGTCCGCTAGCCGCACCGCGGACAGCACGGGATGGTTGTGCGTGCCTGTGAGGCTGTGGCCGCCGGCGGTGCGCACACGCAGGGTCGGGTGCGTGCCGGAGTGGAACAGCATGCTCGCCCGGACCGGGTCGCCGAGCAGCCCGACCACCTTCAGATCGATCGAGCTGTCGCTGTGCTCGGCAGCGGACGGGACGATCGAGCCGATCGCCACCTCCTCGCCGGAGGCGAGCCGGACCAGGGTGTCACCGGTGACGCAGTAGCGCATGGCGGCGGCCGGGTCGTTGCCGGGCGAGCCGAAGTTGCCGTTGCCGTCGATCAGGGGGTACCGCAGCGACCAGGGCTGCGCCATCCGGACCAGGGTGTCGTAGATCGCCGAGTCGCCGTGCGGGTGGTAGTTACCCATGACCTCGCCGACGACCTTGGCGCATTTGACGTAGCCGCGCTCGGGCCGGTACCCGCCGTCGTGCATGCCGTACAGGATCTTGCGGTGGACGGGCTTCAGGCCGTCGCGGACGTCGGGGAGCGCCCGGCCGACGATCACGCTCATCGCGTAGTCGAGGTACGAACGCTGCATCTCGACCTCGATGCCGACCGGCTCGATGCGGCTGCGGACGTCGAGCGCGATCTCCCCGCCGACGGTCTCGTCGTCGGGGGTCTCGTCGTCAGGGTCGAGCGGTCCTGTGGTGTCCGTCACGAGTCAACCTTCTTCGTCGTGGCTTTCGGAAAACGGCGGTCCTGTGCGGGCTCAACGGGCTCAGATGTCGAGGAAGCGCACGTCCTTGGCGTTGCGCTGGATGAACGACCGCCGCGCCTCGACGTCCTCACCCATCAGCACGCTGAAGAGCTCGTCAGCGGTTGCCGCGTCGTCGAGGCTGACCTGCAGGAGGGTACGCGTCGCCGGGTTCATTGTGGTCTCCCACAGCTCCGGGTAGTTCATCTCGCCGAGGCCCTTGAACCGCTGGATGTCGTCGGGCTTGGCGTTGGGCTTGGTCTGCTGGCGCAGCGCAATGAGCCCGTCGCGCTCCCGGTCGGAGTACGCGTACTGCGCGTCGTCCCCGCGCTTGTTCCACTTGATCTTGTACAGCGGCGGCTGCGCCAGGTAGACGTGACCCAACTCGACCAGCGGACGCATAAAGCGGAACAGCAGCGTGAGCAGCAGCGTGCGGATGTGCTGGCCGTCCACGTCGGCGTCGGCCATCAGCACGACCTTGTGGTAGCGCAGCTTGTCGATGTCGAACTCGTCGTGGATGCCGGTGCCCAGGGCCGTGATTAACGCCTGTACCTCGTTGTTCTTGAGCACCCGGTCGATGCGCGCCTTCTCGACGTTGAGGATCTTGCCACGGATCGGTAGGATCGCCTGGGTCTTGGGGTCGCGTCCCTGCTTGGCCGAGCCGCCCGCCGAGTCACCCTCGACGATGAACAGCTCCGACACCCGCGGGTCGGTCGACTGGCAGTCGGCGAGCTTGCCGGGCATCGAGCCGGACTCCAGCAGCGACTTGCGCCGGGCGAGCTTGCGGGCCTGGGCGGCGGCGATCCGGGCCCGGGCGGCCGCCGAGGCCTTGGTGACGATCGTCTTGGCCTCGCCCGGGTTGCGCTCCAGCCAGTCGACCAGCCACTCGTTGCAGACCCGCTGCACGAAGCCCTTCACCTCGGTGTTGCCGAGCTTGGTCTTGGTCTGCCCCTCGAACTGGGGCTGCGCCAGCTTCACCGAGACGATCGCGGCCAGGCCCTCCCGGATGTCCTCACCCGAGAGCTTCTCGTCGCCCTTGAGCAGCTTCTTGTCCGCGCCGTACTTGTTGACCACACCGGTCAGCGCGGCCCGGAAGCCTTCCTCGTGCGTACCGCCCTCGTGCGTGTTGATCGTGTTGGCGAAGGTGTAGACGCTCTCGCCGTAGGACTCGTTCCACTGCATGGCGACTTCCATCGACATGCGCTCGCCCTCGGCGTTGAACTCCACCACCGACTTGTGGATCGGGTTCTTAGTCTGGTTGAGGTGGCGGACGAAGTCGGCGATCCCGTTCTTGTAGCAGAAGGTCACCTCGCGGCGGCCGGTCGCCTCGGCCTCCTCGCCGACCCGCTCGTCGCGCAGCGCGATGGTCAGGCCCCGGTTGAGGAAGGCCATCTCCTGCAGCCGCCGGTAGATCGTCTCGAAGTTGAAGACGGTGGTCTCGAAGACCTTCGGGTCGGGCCAGAACGTCACGCTGGTGCCGGTCTTGCGGGTCGTCTCGCCCCGCTGCAACGGGCCGGGCTTGGAGTACGAGTAGGACTGCCGCCAGACGTACCCGTCCTTCTTGATCTCCACCTGAAGCCGCGAGGAGAGCGCGTTGACCACGGAGACGCCCACGCCGTGCAGGCCGCCGGAGACGGCGTACGCCTTGCCGTCGAACTTGCCGCCGGCGTTGAGCATCGTCAGCGCGACCTCGACCGCCGGGCGCTTCTCCTTCGGGTGCAGGTCGACCGGGATGCCGCGGCCGTTGTCGACGACCCGGACGCCTCCGTCGGCCAGCAGGGTGACCTCGATCGTGTCGCAGAACCCGGCGAGCGCCTCGTCAACAGCGTTGTCCACAACCTCCCACACGAGGTGGTGCAAGCCACGCTCGCCGGTCGAGCCGATGTACATGCTGGGCCGCTTGCGGACGTGCTCCAGGCCTTCGAGCACGGTGATCGAGGACGCGTTGTAGTCGCCTTGCTTCTGCCTCGGTGCTACCACCCTCGGTCGCTTTCTCCCGGTTTGGGCGCCGGCAGGCGCCTGCCTCGGAGGTCAGGCGGCACGGCGCGGAGCGCACACACCGCACCCCCCGGTCCTCGCACCGAGGGGTGCCGGCTAGGGTTGCGACGCCGCCCATCCGCGTCTCGTACGCGCAGTCGTGATCGGCTAGGTCTTTCCCTAGAATCTTACTGGGTGCGGCCGACACTTCGCCGCCTTGGGGACCGCCTTTTGTGGTACCTGGCGTCGCCGTAGCCGCCCGAACGGCGCGGGTTGCAAATCCCCCCACACGGAGGCACCCGTACGACCGCGTGGACCACCTGCGTGCCCTCGCCAGCATCCGGAGATCACGTCCGATCGGGGGTCGCGCAGAGTGCCCCCTTTGCCGTATGTTCCGGCCCGGCGTCGGTGACGTTCTGCACACATGATGGAGGTGAGGGTGGATGGGGCTGGACAACGTTGCCGTGCAATGGCCCCGCACCGGCCGCTTTTACGACCCGGTCGCCCCGGCCGAGTTCGTCGACTTCGCCGACCTCGCCGAACGAGTGCCGCGCCATGCCGCACCGGCGGCCGCCCTGGCCGACCACGTGGCCAAGACCGGAACCGTCCGGGCGACCGGTTACACCGAGCTGGTCGACCTGCTGCTCGGGCTCAGCGGTGTGCTGTACGCCACCGACGCCGCGGCCGAGGACGAGGACCCGGTCATCGATCCCGACGGCTGCGCCTGGATCGCCGGCGGCCTGGAGCGCTTCGTCGCCGGCCACCGCGAGCTGGGCGAGGAGGTCACGTTCGACAGCGTGGGTACCGTGCTGCGCTCCGCCATTTCCAGCGCCCGGCTGCCGGAGCAGCAGCTGCGCTGGCTGGAGAGCCGCCTCGACGCGCTGCGCGACGAGTCCGGCGAGCCACCACAGTGGAGCTTCACGCTCACCGAGCTGGACGTGCTGGCGCGCTTCTACCGCCGGTGCGCCGACCGGGGCTTCGCCGTGTACGCCGACTTCTAAAGCCGCTTCTTCAGCCGCCGGCGTCAGCCATAGGTGTCGCGGGGGCCGCGGCCGCGTACCCGGCGCGGACCCTTGACCCAGGACGGCGCGGCCGGGCCGTGGATGTGCAGCGTCTTCACCACGTTCGAGCCCACCTCGGCGGCGATGCGGTGCAGCAGCTTCCCGGCCAGCCCACGCAGCTGGGTGGCCCAGGCGGTTGACTCGGCCTCCACGGTCAGCTCGCCGTCGGCGAGGCGCACCGGCCGGCAGTGCGCCGCGATGTCGGCCCCGACCAGGCGCTCCCACGCCCCGAAGACGGTCGCCTCGGCGGCCGGTCGCTGCCAGCCCCGCGCCTTGACCAGCTTGGCGAGGACCGCTCCGAACGGCTGGGGATCGCGTGGGTCGGGGCCTGGTCCGGAGTACCCCCGAAGTCTAAATCGTCGAGACTCGCCGACTTCGCCTGGTTGGTCGCTCTTGCGGCGTGTCTGGCCGGTGGCCCGGCGGCGGGCCAGCGCCGCCTCGATCGCGGCGCGAGCTAGCTCCGGCCCGCTCGGCTCGCCGGCCGCGCCCGGCGCTGGCTCCCCGGTTGCGTGTTTATCGGACACGACGCACCTCGCCCTCGGACACCTCGTAGCGCGCGCCGCGCAGGGCTGCCGGCACGTCGGCCTCGACCGCGCAGGTGACCAGAACCTGGCTGGCGTCGGCCACTAGCGCGGCGAGCCGGTCCCGCCGGCCGGTGTCGAGCTCGGCGAACACGTCGTCGAGCACCAGCACTGGCTCGGCTCCCTCGGCGCGCAGCAGATCGTACGCCGCCAGCCGCAGCGCCAGCGCGAACGACCAGCACTCCCCGTGGCTGGCGTACCCCTTGACCGGTAGTTCGCCGAGCATCAGCGTGACGTCGTCGCGGTGCGGGCCGACGAGGGTCACCCCACGCTCCACTTCGGACGGTCGGGCGGTGGCCAGCGCCGCGGCCAGCGCGGCCTCCAGCTCGGCCCGCTCGCCCGTACCGGGCGCACCGTCCACCCAGGACGCCGAGTACACCAGCCGCGCGTCGCCGCGTCCGGCACTGACCGCCTGGTACGCCTTACCCACCAACGGTTCCAGCCCGGCACACAGGTCCAGCCGGCCAGCTAGCAGCTCGGCGCCGTGCCGCGCCAGGTGGGCGTCCCAGACGTCCAATGTGGACAAGTCACCCGCGGCCCCGCCGACCTTCCGGGCCAGGTACGCCGTGCGCAGCAACGCGTTGCGCTGCCGCAGGACCCGGTCGTAGTCGGCGCGTACCCCGGCGAAGCGTGGCTGGCGGGCGGTGAGCAGCTCGTCGAGGTAGCGGCGGCGCTCGGCCGGGTCGCCGCGTACTACGGCGAGGTCCTCGGGGGCGAAGAGCACCAACCGCAGCGCGCCCAGCACGTCGCGGGCCCGGGTGACGCTCGCGTGCCCCAGCCGGGCGCGGGTACCCTTACCCGGCTCGATCGACAGCTCCACCAGCAGCTCGCGTCCATCGTGGACGATCGCGGTCCGGATCACCGCGCGCGTGGCGCCGAACCGCACCAGCGGCGCGTCGACCGCTACCCGATGCGACGACAGCGTCGCGACGTAGCCGAGCGCCTCGACCAGGTTGGTCTTGCCGACGCCGTTCGGTCCGACGAGCACCGAGACCGCCGGTGCGAAGTCGACCACCACGCGCGGGTAGTTCCGGAAGTCGACGAGCTCGAGCTGGCGGACGTACAAGCCTAGCCCGCCTTCGCTCGCAACTGCGGGGCTCGCAAGCTCGCTCCTCGTGCTCGCTGATTACTTCCTGATGGCGTGCCCGCCGAACTGGTTGCGCAGCGCCGCGACCGCCTTGATCGTGGGTGAGTCCTCCTGCCGCGAGGCGAACCTGGCGAACAGCGCGTCGGCGATGACGTTCAACGGTACGGCGAGGCGGATGGCCTCCTCGACGGTCCACCGGCCCTCGCCGGTGTCCTCGGCGTAGCCACGGATACCGGCCAGCTCCGGATCCTCGTCGAGCGCCCGGTCCAGCAGGTCCAGCAGCCAGGAGCGGATGACGGTACCCGAACGCCACGACTTGATGACCCCCGGCACGTTGGTGACCTGCTCCGAGGCGGCCAGCAGCTCGTACCCCTCGCCGTAGGCCTGCATCAGCCCGTACTCGATGCCGTTGTGCACCATCTTGGCGTAGTGGCCGGCGCCGACCCCGCCGGCGTGCACGAAGCCGAACTCCCCCTCCGGCTTGAGGGCTTCGAAGATCGGCATGCACCGCGCTACGTGCTCCTCGGCGCCGCCGACCATCAGCGCGTACCCGTTCTCCCGGCCCCAGATGCCGCCGGAGACGCCGACGTCCAGGTACCCGATCCCCCGCTCGGCCAGGCGTGGCGCGCGCGCCAGGTCGTCGGTGTACCGGGAGTTGCCGCCGTCGATGATCAGGTCGCCCTGGTCGAGCAGGCCGGCGATCTCCTCGATGACCTGGTCGGTCGCCTGGGCGGGCACCATGACCCAGACCGCTCGCGGCGCGGCGAGCTTGGCGACCAGCTCCGCCGTGCTGGCCGCGTCGGAGATCTCCGGTTTGCGGCTGTAGCCGACGACCTCGTGCCCGGCGGCGCGCAGCCGCTCGCGCATGTTGCCGCCCATCCGGCCGAGGCCGACGAGACCGAGCTGCACGAGATCCCCCTAGCCGCCGATGCGGACCGGCATGATCAGGTACCAGTACCCGGAGGTCGCCTCGCCCTCCTCGGTGGCCGGCGCGACGATGGCCGGCTTCTTCGCGTCGGTGAACGACATGACCGCCACCGGCCCGTCCAGCGCCGCCAGCCCGTCGAGCAGGTACTGGTGGTTGAACGCGATCGTCATCGGCTCGCCGCTGTAGGCGCAGTCCATGGCCTCGCTGGCGCGCGCGTCCTCGGAGCCGCCGGCCTCCACGACCAGCCCGTCGTCGCTGAACGACAGCCGAACCGGGGTGGCCCGCTCGGCGACCAGCGCCACCCGGCGCACGACCTCCTGCAGGGCTGCGACCGGCACCTTGGCCTGCGCGCTGTGGGTGTCCGGGCGCAGCGACCGAACCTTCGGGAACTCCCCTTCGAGCAGCCGGGACGTGGTGCGCCGGGTGGCGCCGGAAAAGCCGATCATGCCCTCGCCCACGCCGCCGCGGGCGAGCGCCACGGTGACCGACCCGCCCAGCGGACCGAGCGCCTTGGCGGTGTCGGCGAGCGTGCGCGCCGGAACCAGGGCCGCCACGTTCACGCCCGGATCGTCGGGCCGCCACTCCAGCTCACGGACCGCCAGCCGGTACCGGTCGGTCGCCAGCAGCGCGAGCGTGTTGCCGGTCAGCTCGACCCGTACCCCGGTGAGCAGCGGCAGCGTGTCGTCGCGGCCGGCGGCGATGGCGACCTGGGCGACCGCGGCCGCGAACGTGGCCGCGTCGACGGTGCCGGCGGTGGCCGGCATCTCCGGCAGGGTCGGGTAGTCCTCGACCGGCATCGTGGGCAACGTGAACCGGGCGCTGCCACACGTGATCTCGACGTGCGAGCCGACCGCCGCCACGTCGACGGGCTTGGCCGGCAGCGCCTTGGTGATCTCGGCGAGCAGCCGTCCAGAGACCAGGGCCGCGCCGTCGGCGTCCGCGTGCACATCGACGGTGACCTGGCTGGAGACCTCGTAGTCGAACCCGGAGACCTGCAACATGCCATCGGAGACGCGGAGCAGGACCCCGGCGAGCACCGGCACGGACGGGCGGCTCGGCAGGCTCTTGGCGGTCCAGGCCACCGCGTCGGCGAGTGCGTCGCGCTCGACTCGGAACTTCATCGGGAAGCCCCCTTTGGTTGCGTGTGCTCATCGCACCTTATGGCGTCCGGCCCGGGCGTGCGCACCTGACCCGGCCCGATGGTTGGTTGTTGTTTCCTTTAGAGAGATATTTCGTCGTCATCTTCGGTGCTGTGGATACTGTGGACGGCCGGCGTCCGGGCTGCTCAGCGGTTCGTCCCGGGTGGGGACAAGCTGTGTGGTCTCGGCTGCGCGGGCTGGGGGAAGTCCACAGCAGACGGTCCGCGTCGCGGTCGTCCGCCGTTGTCCACGACCGTGTCCACCAGATGTCCACCGGTTCCGCACCGCGGGTCACCGGGTTTTCCGCAGGTCCGTGGACAGCCTCGCCGTGCATCTGTCACGGGGCGTCTTCGCCATCGATACCCCTTGAGTACGTCCACAGCGCTGTCCCCAGACGCCGTCCACAGGGTGTGGACAGCCGTGGTGTATACCGGGTTGGTTACGAAGTTTGCTTGATCCGGTTGGTCAGCTCGGCGATCTGGTTGTACAGCGACCGGCGTTCGGCCATCTGCTGGCGGATCTTGCGATCGGCGTGCATGACCGTCGTGTGGTCCCGCCCGCCGAAGGCCTGCCCGATGCGGGGTAACGACAGGTCGGTCAGCTCGCGGCACAGGTACATGGCGACCTGGCGGGCGTTGACCAGGACCCGGGACCTTGAGTGCCCGCGCAGGTCTTCCAGGCTCACCCCGAAGTAGTCCGAGGTCGAGGCCATGATCTGGTCGGCGGTGATCTCGGGTCCGGAACCGTCGGGGATGAAGTCGCGCAGCACCTCCTCCGCCAGCGACAGCTCCACCGGGGAGCGGGTCAGGTTGGCGAAGGCGGTGACCCGGATCAGCGCGCCCTCCAGCTCGCGGATCGAGTTGGCGATGCGGGAGGCGATGAACTCCAGGACCTCGGCCGGGGCGAACAGGCGCTCCTGCGCCGCCTTCTTCTGCAGGATCGCGATCCGGGTCTCCAGGTCCGGCGGCTGGATGTCGGCGAGCAGGCCCCACTCGAAGCGGGTACGCAGCCGGTCCTCCAAGGTGGCCAGGTCCTTCGGCTTGCGGTCGGAGGTGATTACGATCTGTTTTTGCGCGTTGTGCAGCGTGTTGAACGTGTGGAAGAACTCCTCCTGCGTACGCTCCCGGTTCTCCAGGAACTGGATGTCGTCGATCAGCAGGATGTCCACGTCGCGGTACCGGCGCTGGAACGCGCTGGTCATGTCGTCTCGCAGGGAGTTGATGAAGTCGTTGGTGAACTCCTCCGTGGACACGTACCGCACGAACCGGGCGTTGCCCAGCGTCGTGGCGTAGTGGCCGATCGCGTGCAGCAGGTGGGTCTTGCCCAGCCCGGAGCTGCCGTAGATGAACAGCGGGTTGTACGCCTTCGCTGGCGACTCGGCCACGGCCACGGCGGCCGCGTGCGCGAAGCGGTTGGAGGAGCCGATGACGAACGTCTCGAAGGTGTACTTGGGGTTGAGCCGGTTCCCGGTCTGGGTGGGCGGCGCGGTGCTCCCGCGCCGGTCGGCCCGCCCGGTACCCATCCCGCCGATCGGCGCGGCCGGGCCACGCGCCGGCTCGCCGTCCAGGTCGGCCGCGAGCATCCCGGTACCCAGCCCGCCCAGGCCGCCCGGACCCGAAGCGCCCGCGCCGAGACCGCCCGGACCCGCGGCCAGACCGCCCGGGTCCAGCGCGCCGGTGCCGAGCCCGCCTGCCGCGAGCGCGGCCGGCCCACCGCCCCGGACCGGTCCGACCGCGCTGCTCGACGGCGCGGTCCAGGCAGCCGGTTCAGCCGGCGCGGCCGGCACGTCGAAGAGCGCGTCTGTGCCCTCCCGGGTCGCCGGCGCCGCTGCCGACCCGCCGGCTCCCCCGCCGGCGCCGGTCCCGGCGCGGGCGGCGGCGGGCATGTCCTCCGGAGGCCGCACCGTCACCGCGACCTGGATCGCGCGCCCGAGCATCCGCGACAGCGCCTCGGTGATCGACGGCCGCAGGCGCGACTCGATCACGTCCCGAGTGAACGCGTCTGGTACCGACAGCAGTGCGGTGTCCTCCACGATCGCCCGCAGCCTGGTCAGCCGCAGGTACGCGCGTTGTTGCGGCGAGTCGATCTCGTCGGCGAGCTCCTCGCTCGCCGACGCCCACATCGCGCCCAGGTCGCTGATCTCGCTCACCGTGCGCCCACCCCCATCCGCTTGTCGCGGCCCGACCCCCCGCGTCCCCCCACGAACCCCGGCTGTGCCACGCGCCGGCTCGCTGTCCACAGGTTGTCCACAACCTGTGTATCAACGAGTTACGCGCCGCCGACGGTCCGTTCTGATCTGAACGGCGACCCCTGCGTACACGCTCGCAGTTATGGTGCCGGACATTTGACCGTCTCGTCGGTGTTGCCGCGATTCACCCTGAAGGGGTCGACCAGCGGGAAATCTCGAGCGAGCAGTATTTACCGGCAACCGGGCACGCTAACAGCGTTGTCCGCAACCGCTCAACCGCTGTCCATAGAACGAGCGTTTTGCCGGTCCTGAACCAGCCGCGTACCCTGGAACTTCCGGGTTTCGGCGACCGGGGCTCAGCCGACCGCCCGAACGGAGGTCGTCCTGCCGTCCCTGATAAGGTGGCAGGCGCTCTGTGGCGTGCCCTCGTGGCTGGTCCGCCATGAGCAAGCCAGGTCACCAGGGCACAAGCCGCCCAAAGCATACGAAGACGGAGCCAGACGTGAGCAAGCGCACGTACCAGCCGAACAACCGCCGGCGCGCGAAGACCCACGGTTTCCGGCTGCGCATGCGCACGCGCGCCGGTCGCGCGATCATCTCGTCCCGCCGGGCCAAGGGTCGCGCCCGCTTGGCGGCCTGAGCCCGGTTCATGTACGGCCCCGGGGGTGCGCAGTGTTGGCGGCCGCTTCACGACTACGGCGGCGCGACGAGTTCATCGCCACGATCCGCGGCGGCCGGCGCGGTGCCCGAGGCGCGGTCGTTGTGCATCTGACCGTGCCGGCCGGCACCGACCAGCCCGCCACCGCGGCGGCGCGCGCCGGGTTCGTGGTACCGAAGGCTGTCGGTGGAGCCGTAGAGCGCAACCGGGTCCGGCGGCGGCTGCGGCACCTCATGCGTGAGCGGCTCGCCGCGCTGCCGCCCGGCGCGGCTGTCGTGATCCGAGCCCTGCCCGGCGTGACCGAGCGCGACCACCAGCGGCTGGCCGCCGATCTCGACGCGGCACTCGCCGCCGCACGGGCCCGGACCGTGCGCGACGCGACGAGCGGGCCGTCATGACCACGAGCCGGGGTGCCCGCCTCGTTGCGCTGCCGATTGTCGCGTACCGTCGATGGGTAAGCCCGGCGCTGCCGGCTCGCTGCCGTTTCTACCCGTCCTGCAGTGCATACGCCCTGGAGGCGGTCACCATCCACGGGCCGTTGCGTGGGATCGGTCTGGCGATCCGGCGGGTGCTGCGCTGCCACCCGTTCCACCCCGGTGGCTACGACCCGGTGCCGCCCCCGAGGGGCCGTCGTGGCCATGACGACGTCGACGTGACTGGAGCCGCCAAGTGAGCAGCTTGATGGGTCAGATCTACTTTGTCATCTCCCAGATCCTGCTGTTCTGGCACGCCGTATGGAAGCGCGTCGTCTCCGACGGGTTCGTCCTGCATACCCACTGGTCGTGGATCCTCGCGATCGTCTTCCTGGTGCTGACGGTACGGGCGGTCCTCTTCCCCGTCTTCGTCAAGCAGATCAAGTCGCAGCGGGCGATGCAGGCGATCCAGCCCAAGGTCAAGGAGCTGCAGGAGAAGCACAAGGGTGATCGGGAGTCCTTGCAGAAGGAGCTCATGGAGCTCTACCGCAAGGAGAAGGCCAACCCGCTCATGGGCTGCCTTCCGCTGTTCCTGCAGATCCCGGTCTTCCTCGGGTTGTTCCACGTGCTCAAACACCTGAAGCCGGGCACCTCGCTGGACCAGAAGACCCTCTACGGCTGGACCGCCAAGGCGTTCGACAGCGCGGCCAACGCGAAGCTGTTCGGCGCGCCGATTTCGGCGCGGTTCCTCTCCCCGCAGAACGAGCTGAGCCCGCTCGGGTCGAGCGTGCTGAACGTCAAGATCGTCGCAGCGGCCCTGGTCGCCATCATGATCGTGACGACGTTCCTGACCAGCCGGCAGATGATCCTCAAGACCGGCTGGTCGGAGGACCCGCAGCAGCGGATGATCCAGCGCCTGATGCTCTATGGCGTCCCGTTCTCGCTGCTGATCTCCGGTGGCGCATTCCCCCTCGGCGTGGTGATCTACTGGGTGACGACGAACCTGTTCTCGCTCGGCCAGCAGTTCTGGGTGCTGCGTAAGTACCCGCCCCCGCCGATGACCAAGAGCGCGCCCGGCAAGGCGACCAGCGCGTCGAAGTCGAGCAGCGGCCTGGTCGGTGGCCGGTCCGGCGCCGCGAAGCCCGGCACGAAGGCCGGCCCGGCGAAGGCGGGCTCGACGCGTTCGGCCGGGTCCGGTGGGTCGGCCAAGGAGGAGCAGAAGAACGGCCTGCTCGGCCGGTTCGGTCTGGGCCGGGGTCAGGCCGGTGCCGACAAGGCCACGCCGGCCAAGAGCGGCTCCGGCGCCCGTGGGGCCGCCGGCAAGGACAACGCCGCCCGCAAAGACAGCGAGGTGGCCGGGCCGCCCGTTGACGGCAGATCGCTGGCGCCGAAGGTCGGCGCGAAGCCAGTCAACCCAAAGAAGCGTCCGGCGAAGCAGGCGGCCAAGCCACCGGCCAAGCGGCCGGCGAGTTGACGCGACCAGCTCCCGGGATCGCCAGCCGACCGGTACGTGCCGGTCGGCCACCCGAGCGCTGGGCGCTCCTCGCCCGTCGGCGCGCCCGCCGCCGGTATCGAGACGTCATGTGACGGCGCCCCGGGCGCCCCGAACACCGGAGATGAGACATGACCGATACGACGACACCCTCCGCCGAGCACACCTCGGAGCCGGCCGAGGACTCGGCGACCGACGCCCCGCCCGCGCCCGCGGACCTGTTCCGCGAGAGTGAGATCGCGGCCGACTACGTCGAAGGCCTGCTCGACATCCTGGACTACGACGGCGACATCGATGAGCTGGTCTCCGCCGGACGGCCGGTGGTCGAGGTGGTCGGCGGACGCTTGCAGGCGCTTGTGGGTACGCGCGGAGCCACCCTCGAAGCGCTCCAGGAGCTGGCGCGTCTGGCCGTGTTCCGCCGAACCGGCTCGCCCAGCCGCCTGCTGCTCGATGTCGGCGGCTACCGCGCGGCGCGCCGCAAGGAGCTGTCCGCGATCGCCAAGAACGCGGCCGAGAAGGTCAAGCAGTACGGCGAACCGGTGAGTCTGGAACCGATGAGCGCGTTCGAGCGCAAGTGCGTGCATGACGTGATCAACGCGCTGAACGGCGTGGAGAGCGAGTCGGAAGGGGTCGAGCCGAGCCGGCGGGTCGTCGTCCGCCCGGTCGACTGAGCCCGGCGTCCCGGTCCACCCGACCGGGCTCGACGTCCGGCTCGCTACTCGGCCGGCCCGCGAGCTTGCTCGCTCAGCTGCTCGCTCGTTGCTTGCCCGGTGCTCGCTCAGCTGCTCGCTTAGCTGCTCGCTCGTTGCTTGCCCGGTGCTCGCTCGTTGGTTGTCCGTCGCGGAGGGCCTGCCGCGGGTTCGCTGCGGTGAGCAGGCACCCGGCCTGCGGTCGCGTCGGCCCGGACCGGGCGCATGTTCCGGCGGCTGAGCCGAGCGGGACGCGCCGCACCGGTCCGGTCTGCGGGTTCGGCGCGATCCCCTGCGACCCGTTGCGCCGTTGTTCACCCAGTTGCGCGGTGCGCGCCCTCCGCGCGGAAAGGAGAACGACCGTGGAGCAGCATCCGGAAGGCGGCCCGGCGCGGCCGTCCGCGCCGTCGTCCGCGCAGCCGCCATCCGCCGCGCCGCCGCCGGCTGGGTCGCCGTTCATCGCGCCGGCTGGGTCGCCGTTCATCGCGCCGGCTGGGTCGCCGTCTGGGTCGCCGTCGTCCGCGGCGCCGCCGTCGTCCGGGCGCGCCCGCGCCGTGGAGGACGCGAGCCGATCCGAGTCGCCGGACGCGGATGACACCGCTCGCCCGGCCGAGACTCAGCCAACCTCGTCGACCCCGCGCCGGCCCATCGAGTCGCCTGCCCACGATGACAGCGAGCCGCCATGGGCAGTGCCGGCCCATCTCCGCCGGGCCGCAGTCGCCTTCTTCGGCGACCGGCTTGCCCTCGCAACCGACTACGCACGGATGCTCGCGACCGATGCGGTGATGCGTGGCCTCATCGGTCCGCGCGAAGTACCGCGTCTCTGGGACAGGCACCTGCTCAACTGCGCGGCGCTCACGGAGCTGGTACCGTTTAAGGCTTCTGTGACTGACATCGGCTCTGGTGCTGGTTTGCCAGGTATCGTGCTGGCGCTGGCGCGACCCGATCTGGCGGTGGTTCTGGTCGAGCCGATGGCCCGGCGGACGGCATTCCTGACCGAGGTGCTCGCCGTGCTCCAGTTGGCTCACGTCACCGTCGTACGGGCAAGGGCCGAGGAGTGCGCGGGCGAGCTGCCTCCCGCGGATGTCGTGACCGCGCGGGCGGTTGCGCCACTCGACCGTCTCGCCGCGTGGTGCCTGCCTCTCGCCGTACCCGGTGGCCGGCTGCTGGCGCTCAAAGGGGCGACTGCAGCGGAGGAGGCGGCAGCCCACCGGGAAGCGGTTCGACGGCTGGGCGGTTCCGCACCGGCGGTACGCGAGGTCGGTCGTGGGCTGGTCGTGCCGCCGGCGACCGTCATCGAGGTCGTTCGGGAACGGCCGGCGGCCCAGCACAGGAACACGAAACCCGGCCGCGCTAGACGGAGGTCATGAGGACTCAGATTCCTCACCGTCGATCGCATCGGATTCCTCCTGGTCGATGTCGCTGGCCGACCACCGCGTGACCGGTTCACCACAAGACTGGTGTGGCCGCGCTCGGCCGTCCGCCGTAGGCTGGCCGCGCATCGCTAGTGCGAACCCGGTGCCGGTGGTTTCGTTCGGCTTCGACGCTTCACCCCGCCCGGCGGCTCGCACCCACCGTCCGGCGTTCGGGCGGCGACGGGGCGGTGTCGATCACAGCAGACTGGACGGGACTGACACGGTGGGCGAGAACGGCGGGTACGAGGGCTTGGTTCCAACAGGCGGTCGAGACCAGAGCTTCCGTGGGGTCGCCCCTGTTTCACGTGAAACATCACTGCGGCTGGACCCGGGGTTGGAGCTGTGGCCGATACCGGGGATGGGCGACAGTCTCGCCTCGCTGGCCGGTCCGGCGATACCCCCCGAGACCCTTGTCGGTCCCCGACCCGCCGTCGAGTCGGCGTTGTCTGCCGGGGCGGACGGCACTTCCGGCGGTACCGTCTACGGACGTGGGAGTGTTCCCGCAGCTTCGCCGGAGACGGCTCGGGGAATCACACCGTCGCCCCGCCGCAACACCCCTGCAGTTCCCGCAGACACCGAGGTCGCCATGGCTGAGGCCTTTGTTTCACGTGAAACCGAGGATCCCCCGCTCGCCCAGGAGGCGAAGCGCGCGGTCGAGATCCTGAACCCAAGCGGAGAGATCACCATGCCGCGACCGCCCGGGCGGCGCATCATGTGTGTGGCGAACCAGAAGGGCGGCGTCGGGAAGACCACCACCGCGGTGAACATCGCGGTCGCCCTCGCGTTGCACGGCAACCGCGTGCTCGTCGTCGACCTCGACCCGCAGGGCAACGCGTCGACCGGGCTCAACGTCCCGCACCACGCCGGCGTACCAGACGTCTACGACTGCCTCATCGACGGCGCGTCGTTGGACTCGGTGACCCAGGCGGTCGAAGGGATTCCGAACCTCTGGGCGGTACCGGCCACGATCGACCTCGCGGGTGCCGAGATCGAGCTCGTCTCGGTGGTGGCCCGCGAGTCGCGGCTGCATCGCGCCATCGAGGCGTGCAACGGCCAGTACGACTACATCTTCATCGACTGCCCGCCGTCGCTGGGCCTGCTCACCGTCAACGCACTCGTCGCCGCCGAAGAGGTGCTGATCCCGATCCAGTGCGAGTACTACGCGCTTGAGGGCGTCCAGGCACTGACGAGCAACATCGAGCTGGTGCGCTCCCACCTCAACCCGTCGTTGCGCGTCAGCACCGTGATCCTCACGATGTACGACCGGCGCACCCGGTTGGCCGACCTGGTCGAGCAGGACGTCCGCAGCCACTTCGGGGACAAGGTGCTGAGCGCGGTGATCCCGCGCAACGTCCGGGTCTCCGAGGCGCCGAGCTACAGCCAGTCCGTGATGACGTACGATCCGGGCTCGCGTGGCGCGGTGAGCTACTTTGAGGCCGCCCAGGAGATCGCGTGGCGCGGCGCTCAGGCAGGAGGTGTCGGATGAAGAGCAACCGCCGAGGCGGGCTCGGTCGGGGGCTCGGCGCGTTAATCCCGACCGGTCCCACCGAGACCGCCGCAGGCACCGCCGTCGCAACGGCGCCGGCACCGGGCGGAGCTCCGCGGCCCACCAACGGCACCGCCGCGTACGCCGACCCGGTCGACCTTGAGAGCGGCTTCGACGCCGGACTGGCCCCGGTTCCGGGCGCCCGCTTCGCGGAGGTACCGGTCGACGGGATCGTGCCGAACCCGAGGCAGCCGCGACAGGTCTTCGACGAGGAGGCGCTCGACGAGCTGAAGGCCTCGATCGAGCAGGTCGGGTTCCTCCAGCCGATCGTCGTTCGCGAGGCCGGCCCCAACCGGTACGAGATTGTCATGGGCGAACGGCGGTGGCGCGCCGCGCAGTCGCTCGGCCTGGACGCCATTCCGGCGATCGTCCGCGACACCCGAGACGACGCGATGCTCCGCGACGCGCTCCTGGAGAACATCCACCGGGCGAACCTGAACCCGCTGGAGGAGGCGGCGGCCTACCAGCAGCTGCTGGACGAGTTCGGGGCCACGCACGAGGAGTTGGCCCGCCGGATCGGACGCAGCCGGCCACAGATCACCAACACGCTGCGACTGCTGAACCTCCCCACGCCGGTACAGCGGCGGGTGGCGGCCGGGGTGTTGTCGGCGGGTCACGCCCGCGCCCTCCTCGGCCTGGAGGACGCCGACGAGCAGGAGAACCTGGCGCACCGGATCGTCGCCGAAGGACTGTCGGTACGAGCGACCGAAGAGCTGGTGTCCATGACCCTCGCCGACGGCGGTACCGCGCGTAAGACAGCCCCGACTCAACGCCGCGCGCGAGCGCACGCCCCAGGACTGACTGACCTCGCCGACCGGCTCTCCGACCGCTTCGACACCCGGGTACGGGTCGACATCGGGCGCCGCAAAGGGAAGATCGTCATCGAGTTCGCGACCGTGGATGACCTGGAACGCATTGTCGGGATCATCGGCGTCGACGGCGGCCGCGGCGGCAGAGACTGATCGGACCGGTACGCCGGATCGGGTGGCCGGGGACCTCGGGTCTCCGGCCGCCGTTCGTTGGCGGGCCGAACGTAATAGCCCGGTATTGAAGCCGTGGGCGTGAACGGGGTGCGGGCGTCCACAGCCGTTGTCCACAGGACGCCACGTTTGGCGGGGAACCGCACGTCGGGCGGTACGGACGGCTGTGGACAGAGGTCGGCGTCAGCCGTCAAACGGCACGAGCCCCATCACTGTCTGCGTTGGCCCGCTACGGGGAGTCAGTGACGTACCCGCCGTTCGACGGCGCACGAGCGGGTGACGACAGGCCGAGCAGATGTCCGCTAGGGTCTGCCTCGTGTCCGACTCCCCACACTCCCTGCCCGGCTTCACCTCGTGGCCGACCTTCCCCTTTGAAGGCGACATCCGAATCAAGAAGTTAGATGAACCGGTCGCCGTGGAGCCGCCGCGGCACGGCGAGAACCCGAGCGAGTGCCGTGCGTGCAGCTCGCCGGACGAGGCCTATATCTGGGTGAGCGAGCGATGGCGGGTCAGGAGCCTGGACCGGCCAACCGGCCTGCCGATGGTGCTCATCCTGGAGTCCCGCTCCCACCTCGATCTCGGCGACCTGCCGAACCTGTTGGCGGCCGAGCTCGGTGTCATGACGGTACGGCTCGAGCGCGCTGTCCGATCCCTCGACGGCGTGGCGCGGGTACACGTCAACCGGTGGGGTGACGGCTCGGCGCACCTGCATCTGTGGTTCCTGGCCCGCCCGTACGGGCGGCTGCAGCTGCGCGGCACGTTCCTGTCGCTCTGGGACGAGATCCTGCCGACGATCCCGGAGTCGCAGTGGCGCGAAAACCTGGCGCTCGTCGCCGCCTGGCTCGCCGAGTTCGGTGGACGACCGTTGGCTGAGCCGCCCAGGATCGACTGGAAGGCACCCGCGAGCCTGAGCCCGACTGCGGCGGCGAGCCCGGATCGGGAACGCGCGTCAGCACCGTCCAGCTCGGACGGGCAGCGCGCTGCTGGCGCGGACGCGCCGGCCGGAGAGCGCGGCGGCACGCTACTTCGTGCCATCGAAGGAGATCTTTCCGAGCGAGCCGTCCCCGTGGGTGGCGCGCCGAGCACCTCGGTAACCACCGCCACTGCGCCAGCGCGCTCCGTGCCTGCGCAGCGCGCCGCGGAGCCCCGAGCTGAAGAGACGGGCCGGACCGGTCCCAGCGTTGAAGCCGGCGAGCGCGCGCCGGACCTGGAGCGGTCCAGCGCGAAGACAGGCAGCGCATGGGCCGACATCCCGCGCGCCAGTGGCGCGGACGCCGACGCGGCGGGTGCCGGTGGCGCGGACGCCGACGCGGAGGCTCCGGCCGCGGGAACGAAGACCGCCGCGAGCGCGCCTGCAACGAGCCCGCCCACGCCGAGCCCATCCGCGGCGAGCGCGCCCCCAGCGAGCGCGGGCCGGCCCGATGGCGCGACCGCGAGCGAGCCGGCTGGCGGCGCGAAGCCGACCGGCGCGGTCAAGGCGGTCAGCGGCGCGAAGCCCGACAGTGGCAACGCGAAGCCCGACAGTGGCAAGCAGCCCGGTAAGGCGCGTTCCGGCCGGGTCCGAGACCGCGGCTGACACCGGTCCGCGCTCGCGCGGTTCGCGCACGGCGCGTTCCGGCCGCGGCGCGGCCACACCCACAACGCGCCGGCGGGGCACACACCGCGCGAGCCAGCGCGGCGGGCCAGGTGCGAGCCGGCGGGTGCCGCCCAACCGCGCGTGGGCGGCGTGATGGGACGGCCGGCTGGCCGGGGTGGAAAGTGCCGGATGCCTCCCGTGCCGCAGGTTTTCCGCGTACGATCATCTTGGTTGCTAGGAGGCGGGTGCTTGGCTGGACTGTTCCGTTCGTCGAGGAGCGGCCGATGTCGCGGCGCCTTGTCAATCTGACGCTCGATACGCTCGAGGACCTTCCGCGACCATGCCGCAGGTGCGTCTACTGGGAGCTCGATCCGGTAGCGGCCGAGCGGGCGTGCGCCAGCGGCGACCCGGAGCTGGAGAAGGAGGCCTGGGTCTCCCAGACGCTCCTGGAGTGGGGCTCCTGCGGCAAGCTCGTCTACGTCGACGGCATGCCCGCTGGGTTCGTGATGTTCGCGCCGCCGGCGTACGTGCCGCGGTCCATGGCGTTTCCGACCTCTCCGGTCTCGGCCGACGCCGTCCTGCTGACGACCGCCCGGGTGGTCACCCCGTTCGCCGGTGGCGGGCTGGGCCGGATGCTGGTCCAGGGCGTGGCGCGGGATCTCACTAAACGCGGGATCAAGGCGATCGAGGCCTTCGGCGACGCGAAGTTCGACGAAGAGGCCGAAGGCGAGTCCGCTTGCCTGGCTCCGGCGGATTTCTTCCTCTCGGTCGGCTTCAAGACGGTACGCCCGCATCCGCGCTATCCGCGCCTACGCCTGGAGCTGCGGACGGCGCTGTCGTGGAAGTCTGACGTGGAGTACGCGCTGGAGAAGCTGCTCGGCTCGATGAGCCCGGAAGCGCTCCTGCGGCCGGTGCGCCCGGCGACCCGCTCGATGCTGTAGGGGCGGCGCGCTACGAGCCGGCCGCGGCCAGGCTGCGCAGCGCACTGACGTCGATCGAGCCGGTGGGCACGTCGGCCTCGACCGGGTAGTACATCCGCTGCACCGCCGCCACGACGGCCTCGACAATCCGCTCCCGGAAGAATGGGTCGGTGAGCCTGGCGCGGTCAACGGGCGAGGTGAGGTACCCGGTGTCCAGGCGCACTGCGGGCATCCGGGTCAGCCGTAGCAGCTCCCACGTCTTGGCGTGGGTCTGGCAGTTGCGCATGCCGGTACGGGCGACGACCTCCCGCTGGACCAGGCCGGCGAGCCGCTCGCCAACGGTGGATGTCACGCCGTTGGAGGACCCGTAGTGGTAGGTCGCCACGCCGTCGGCGGCCGGGTTCGGATGCTCGTCCAGATGCACCGAGATGAACAGGTCCGCGCCGAGCTGGTTGGCGAGCGCGGCGCGGTCCCGATCGCTCAACGCGGTACCGTGCGCGCCGGTCCGCAGCGGGCCGCGAGTCAGGTGCACCCGCATGCCAGCCGCGGCGAGCCGGCCCTCCAGGCGCGCGGCCAGGTCGTACACGATGTCGGCCTCGGTCCAGCGCAGCACGCCATCGGGCACCACGATGCCCGGATCGGACCCGCCATGCCCGGGATCGATGACGATCCGCTTGCCCACGAGCGCAGGCCCGGAGGCGCGGAACGCTTCCGCCTCGCGCAGCAGGAGCGGGCGGCCGCCGACCACCTTCCGACCGAGCCGGCGCAGCGCGCCGAGCGTCTGCGGGCCGCACGAGCCGTCCGGAGCGAGCCCGACCTCGCGCTGGAACTGGGCCACCGCGCGGGCCGTGGAGGCGCCGTAGACGCCGTCCGGGCGGCCTAGGTCGTACCCCATTTCGAGCAGGCGCTCCTGCAGTTGGCGTACGTCGTCGCCGACCAGCGGGTCGGGTACGGCGTGGTAGAGCGCGCGCTGACCGAGCCGCCACCGCGCGGCATCCAGCTCGCGCCAGGTCTCCTCGTCGACCTCGCCGTCGACCGATAGCCCCCGGCTCTGCTGGAACGCCCGGACGGCCGTCTCGGTCGCCGCATCGAACTCAGCGGCGTCGGGCGCGGCGGCCGGGTCAAGCGAGGCGGCGTCGGCCGCGGCGGCCGGGTCGATGTCGGCCGCCGGGCCGAGGTCGGCCACGAGCGCCGCCGGAGCGCCGCCGTTCAAGGCCCTAGGATCGTCGCGCCGTCGGTGCCCGGGCGCGTCGGTGGGCAGCAGGCCCAGGTCGCGCAGGATGCCGCGGATCTCAGCGACCGCGGGCCCGCGCGCACCACGCCGGATCGGACGCATCGACGGCGGCCCTCCTTTCCGTTCCAGCGCCCGTACAGGCCGGTCGACGCGCCGGTTACGGGGCGAATGCACCGGAGCGTACCGTCACTCAAGCCCAACCGCCCTTCGGGCAGGATCGGCAACCGGACACGAGAGTGCCCCGCGTGAAACCACCCGGGGCACGATCCCTATTGCGCCCTATTGCGCTACAGCGCCGCCTCGATCATGCGCAGTAAGTCGCCCTTCGGTCGCGCGCCGATGATCGACTGGACCGGCTGGCCGCCCTTGAACACGGTGAGCGTCGGTACGGACATCACCTGGTACGCCCGGGTCGTCTCCGGGTTGGCGTCGATGTCCAGCTTGACGATCGTCACCTTGTCGGCCAACTCCACGGCGATCTCGTTGAGCAGCGGCTCGACCTTACGACAAGGCGCACACCATTCAGCCCAGAAGTCCACGAGAACCGGTTTGTCGGACTGAAGCACGTCGCTGGTAAAAGTGGCGTCGGTGACTGCCTTGGTGGCTCCCATGGTGCTTTCTCCTGATTCGTAAGATCGGACTAGCCCAGCAGCGATGCGATGTACCGCTCGGCGTCGAGCGCGGCCGCACAGCCGGTGCCGGCCGCCGTGATCGCCTGGCGGTACGTGTGGTCGACGAGGTCGCCGGCCGCGAAGACGCCAGGCAGGTTCGTCCGGGTACTGGGTGTATCGGCAAGCACGTACCCAGATTCGTCAAGATCCACCTGCCCGCGGAACAGCCCGCTCCGCGGGTCGTGGCCGATCGCCACGAACACGCCGGTCACGTCCAGCACGCTTTCCTCGCCGGTCTTGAGGTTGCGCAGGCGCAGCCCGGCGACCTTCCCGCCGCCGCCGAGGACCTCGGTGACCACGCTGTCCCAGACGACCCGGATCTTGTCGTTGGACAGCGCCCGCTGCGCCATGATCTTGCTGGCCCGGAACTGGTCGCGCCGGTGCACGATGGTGACCGAGTCGGCGAACCTGGTGAGGAACGTCGCCTCCTCCATGGCCGAGTCGCCGCCGCCGATGACGGCGATGCGCTGGCCGCGGAAGAAGAAGCCGTCGCACGTGGCACACGACGAGACGCCGTGACCGAGCAGCTCCTGCTCGCCGGGGACGCCGAGCGGCCGCCACGCCGAGCCGGTGGCGAGGATGACCGCGCGCGCCCGGTACTCGACGTCGCCCACCAGCACGATCTTGACATCGCCGGTCAGGTCCACCGAGGTGGCATCGTCGGTGATGAACTCCGCGCCGAACCGCTGCGCCTGCTTGCGCATGCTGTCCATCAGCTCGGGGCCCAGGATGCCGTCGGGGAAGCCGGGGAAGTTCTCCACCTCGGTCGTGGTCATCAACGCTCCACCAGAGGTGAGGCCCTCGATGACCAGCGGCTTGAGGTTCGCGCGAGCGGCGTACACGGCTGCGGTGTAACCAGCGGGGCCCGACCCCACGATGATCACATTGCGCACGTCCACATGGACTCCTTTGGAAGCTCCGCGCTGGGCAGAACGCCATCCTACGAACCGTAGATTCCCATACCGCGCAGACGCGTGTGCCACGTCACCGCGTGTGGCCGGGCCGGCGCTCAGACCGGGCCGTTGTACAGCTCGTCGGCGATCCCGCCGCCCAGACCGCAGCCAGGCCCCACGACCACCGCCCACAGCCCGCTGCGCCCGTTCGCGCCGGCGAGCAGGACAACGACCGCGGGCCGGCCCTCGAAGCGGGCGAAGTCCACCACCGTCACCGTTCCGCCGTACTCCCCCTGGATCGCGTCCACGCAGGACTTCAGCGCGACCGCATCGCGCAACCGGCTCAGCTCGTCCGGGACCGCCGTGTCCGAGGAGTCCTTGCGGGCGTCGTTGCTATGCGGCTCGGGGGCCGACCCCTGACCGGCACCGGGCGCCGCGGCGGACAGACCGGGCTGGCGCGCCAGCGCGCCGAGGTCGCCGCGCCGGTAGTCGTTGCCGCTGGCCACCACCCGCGCCCCGCTCGCCGCGCCCAGACCGGGCGGCAGCGCGGCGCTCGGTGTCGCCGCGTTGCCGGGGCCGGCCGGCTCCGCACCCTCCGGCCGGTTGAGGCCGTTGAATGGCGCGGTCTTGTTGTTGTCCAGGCCGGCGTTCGGCAGGGCCGAGACGACACCCAGGCCGAGCGCGACAACCCCGGCGGCGACCGCGGCAGCCGCCGTCCACCGGCGCATGCGCCGCCGCCGGTCCAGCGATCCGGGCGTACGCTCGCCGGCCCGCCCGCCATCGAGCAGCGCCAGCGCCGGCGGCGCGGCGGCGAGCGCGGCATCGATCCGCGCCGCCACCTCGGCGGGCATCGGCTCGGGCGCCGCCGCGAGCACGCTCAGGTCGGCCCGTACGAGCGAGTCGGCCCGCCCGAGCGCGCCGGCCGCGGACGCCCAGCGGGGATCGTCGGCGATCAGCCGGGCGACCGCGCCGGCTTCGGGCGTGCCGTCGAGGGCGCCGCCGATGTAATCGGCCAGCCGGTCCAGATCAACCGCCTCGGTCATCGCGCGCCCTCCCTTCCACCGGTCTGTGACGGCACGTCTCCTGATGGGACGCCACCGCCGGACGCCGGGTTCCGGCCCGTGGCCGGCGCCACCCCGTCCGGCGCGGTAGCGGGCGCGATCCGGCCGGGCATCGGGTCCGGTTCGCGCAGGTGGCCGAGCAGGACCGCCAGGCGGGCGCGCCCGCGCGCGCACCGGCTTTTGACCGTACCTTCGGCGACTCCCAAGATCTCAGCCGCTTCGGCGACCGAGTACCCGTACAGGTCGACCAGGACCAGGGCGGCCCGCTGCTCGAGGACCAGCTGGGCGAGCGCGGCGCGCACCACGAGCGCCGTGTCCCGGTCGGGAGCGGGCACTGGGGTCGGATCGATCTCGGGCAGCGGTACGGTCGGGCGGCTCTGCCGGCGGCGCGCCCGGTCCAGGCAGGCGTTCACCACGATCCGGTGCAGCCAGGTGGTGACCGCCGCGTCGCCCCGGAACCGCCCCGCCGCCCGGTACGCCGACAGCAGCGCGTCCTGCAGCGCGTCGGCCGCCTCCTCCCGGTCGCCGAGCGTGCGCAGCGCCACCGCCCACAACCGGTCCCGGTGCCGCCGGACGAGCTCGGTGAACGCGCCCCGGTCACCCATTGCGTGGGCGCGCAGCAGGGCCGCGTCGTCACGCGTGTCACGCTCGGCTGGCTCGCCGCTCACGGCCAGCACCCTATCTGGCCGTCGCTCGTCACGGGTTACTCGACCAGGACCGTGATCTCCTGGATGCCAACCTGGAACTCGTCGCCGTCGGAGGGGAGCTTGGTGATCCAGACCAGAAGGAACTGCACGGGCTGGTCCGGCGCGGCCAGGACCACGGTCGTCGGGCACTCGGCGCGGGGGTCGCCGACCGTCTGGTACGTACTGACGATCTTGGTATCTCCGGCCTCGCCCGCGCCCGGGTCCTCCGTGCCCGTGCGCAGCTCCAGCGTCGCGCCCTGGCGCGACAGCTGCACCTGAACCGAGCTGACCCGCCGCGCTGACCCTAGGTTGATCAGCACACCCATGCCAGGCTTCTTGCCGCCGAAGTCCGGGCTGCGCCGGTAATGCTCGGTCTTCCAGCCGGTGTTGACGTTGCCGTCGACGGTCTTCTCGGCGTCGCGGACCTCGCTGCGGTTGCCTCCCGGCCCGTCGACGATGCGCACCTGGTTGGCCGCCAGCTTCAGCGGCACCGGTTTGCCGGTCTGCGCGGTGGCCGGTGCCGCGCTGCTGCTGGCCGGGGTCTTGGCGGAGCTCTGCGCGGGGCTGAGCACGCGCGTCGCCGCGATCATGCCGACCGCTGCGATGACCAGCAGGCCCACGACGCCGATCGCGATCTTCCGTCCGGCTTGGCGGCCCGGCTCGCCCGGCTCGCCCACCGGGTCGAACGCCTCGAAGTCCAGCGCCCGGTCCGACGGGTACTCCGCTCGCGGCTCCGCACTGAACCGGCCGAGCTCCACGGCGAGCTGCTCCGCGCCGGGCGGTGCGAGGTCCTCGGCCAGCAGGTCGGTGGTGAGCTCGTCGAGCTGGGTCGGTACGCCGTTGCGTACCTGCCGGGGCGCCACCAGCTTGCCGGCGCTGTCGCGCAGCGCGTCGGGCAGCACGGTCGGACCCGCCTCGGCATGCGGCCAGTGCGCGGTGAGCGCGGAGTACAGGACCGCGCCGATCGCCCGGATGTCGGCCTCCGGCGTGGCCGCCTCGTCGGAGCGGGCGTCGGTGAGGACCACCCGGCCGTCGTCGGCGACCAGGACGGTGCCTGGATGGATGTTGCCGTGCGCCATCCCGGTCGCGTGCAGCGCGGCGACCGCGGCGGCCACCGCCTGCCCGATCAGCACCGAGCGCTCGGCGTCCAGCGGGCCGCTCCGGTCGAGCAGCTCCTTCAACGACGAGCCGTTGACCCACTCGCGCACCACGTAGGCGCGCTCGCCCTCGTCGATCGCGTCGTAGACGCCGGCCAGGTGCGGGTGCACGATCCGGCTGGCGGCGACCGCGGCGGAGAGCATCTCGCCCGCCGAATCGCCGCCCGGGTACCGCAGGACGACCGCCACCGGACGGCGCAGCACCACGTCGACGCCACGCCAAAGCTGGCGGCCGAGGGAGTCGTTGCCGATGTGCTCGTCCAGCTGGTACCGGTCGGCGAGGATCTCGCCCTTGGTCGGAGCGCCGAAGGTCAACACCTGGGGAACAGTCCCGGGCGCCTCGTGACCGTCGCCTGGCTGGGGCACCCGTCCTCCCTCCGGTTGGACCGCGCCAACGTCTGAGCGCCGGCTTCGAGCCGACACTCGTACCTAAGCCTAGGCGCTCCAGGCCACCGGCGAGAGTGACCTTACCGGGGTTCGGCCGCCTTCCTGACGGCAATCTTGCCGACCGTGCCCGTTTGTCCTGATGTTGCCACTACCTGCCGAGCCGGCCGCGCACCATGCCGAACAGCTCGCTGACCTCGCGTACCCGCAACGCGAACGCCATCCCGACGTACGCCGCGAGCAGCACGACGCCGCCCACGACCAGCTGGACCGCGTTGCCCAGCTTGTCGTCGCCCAGCGCGCGGTCCAGCAGGTACACCACCAACCAGGTCGGTACGGCGGCGACCGCAGCCGCGAGCCCGAGCCGGGCCAGCGTAGCGGCGACCCGGGACATTCCCAGGAGCCCGATCCGCCGCCGGAGCAGCGCGAAGCCCAGCAGCAGCGAGCCGACGAAGGAGATGGCGTTGCCGGCCATCAGGCCGGCCGCCACCCAGGCGGTGGGCAGCACGAGCCAGAACAGCACGTCGGCGACCACCCGCAGCAGGACGACCGGGATGTTCACCAGCGCCGGGGTCTTCGTGTCGGGCAGGGCGTAGAAGGCGAAGATCTGTAGCTGGCCGATCGCGAACGGCACCAGACCCAGCCCGGCGACCGCGATCACCCAGCCGGTCGCCACAGCCTGCGGGTGGGTGTAGTGCTTCCACTCGAAGAGCGTCACACCGAGCGCCCGCCCCAGCACGAGATACGCCGCGGTGGCCGGCACGAGGATCACGGCGGACAGCCGGATGCCGAGCGAGAGCTGGGCGGCGACATCGGGGTACCGGTGCTCGGCCGCCGCCCGCGACATCCGGGGCATCAGCGCGGTGATGATGGAGACCGCCACGATGCCGTGCGCCATCATGAAGATTAGGAAAGCGTTGTTGAAGATGGCCGGCCCGGGTCCGGCTTTGTCGCCGGCAAGCTTGGCGATCTTGAGTACGACCACGAGCCCGAGCTGGCTCACGATGACGTACGCCAGCATCCACACACTGACCCGGGCCAGCTCGCCCAGCCGCAGCGCCCGGAAGTCCCATCGCCACCGCCAGCGGAACCCCACCTTGCGCAGCGCCGGGAACAGCCCGGCAGCCTGCACCACGATGCCGAGCGTGGTACCGATGCCGAGCACGAGGATCTTGGCGGTGGGGACCGACTCGGCCGCGATCGGCGACCCCGGCAGCAGCAGGAACACCGCCGCGGTTGTGATCACCACGATGTTGTTGAGGATCGGTGCCCACATCGGCGCGGCGAAGTGACCGCGGGTGTTGAGGATCGCCGCGAGCAACGCCGCGATGCCGTAGAAGAAGATCTCCGGTAGCAGCAGGTAGCCCAGCACCGTGATCAGGTGCCGGTCGGCGGCGGGCGTGCGGGCGTTGGTCATGATCCGGGTCAGCAGCGGAGCCGCGGCGACCGCGAGCGCTGTGGCCGCCCCGAGGAAGACAGCGGCGGCGGTGAGCAGTCGTTGGGCGTAGGCCTCGCCGCGGTCGGCGTCGGTGGTGCGCGCGCGCATCAGCAGGGGCACGATCACGCCGGCCAGGACGCCCCCGAGCAACAGCTCGTAGACCATGGCCGGTAGCGTGTTGGCCAGGTTGTAGTCATCGGAGACCGCCGCCGCGCCGAGCGCCGCGCCGAGCGCCGCCGTACGCAGGAAGCCGGTGACCCGGCTGACCATGCTGCCCAGGGCCATGATGGCGCTGTTTCGCGCGACCGAGCCGGTGATATCCGGCGCGGCCAGCGTCTCAGCCGGGGCGGCTCGCGGCGCCGGTGGTGGTGCGGCTACGGGCGGCCCGGACGGGGCAGCAGGGCCCGGAGGGACCGGCGGCAGCACCACCGTCGGGTTGGCCTCGTATCCGATGACGCCCGCCGCACCGGGCACGACGGGCAGCACGGCAGTCGGATCCTCGTCGGCGTATCTCCCGCCGCGGTACACCGTGCCACCGCTCATGGCCAGTGACCCTATATGGCGAGGACCGTTCCCACGCCAGTCGATAGGCTGTCCATCCAATGTCTACTTCGAGCGCCAACCGCGAGCTGACCGCCGCCCAGCGCCGCGCCGTGACCGAGCTGCTGCGGGTCTCCCCCGTGGCGGACGAGCTGGCGCGCCGGTTCGCCGTGGCAGGGCACGAGCTGCACCTGGTCGGCGGCACGGTCCGCGACGCGTTGCTCGGCCGGCTCGGTGACGACCTCGACTTCGCCACGAGCGCACGCCCGGAGGAGACGCTGGCGATCGTCGACGGCTGGGCGGAGGCTGTCTGGACAACCGGCGCCGAGTTCGGCACGATCGGCGTGGCCCGGCGCGGCCTGCGCCTGGAGATCACCACGTTCCGCGCCGAGGCGTACGACCGGGTCAGCCGTAACCCGATCGTGCGGTACGGCACGAGCCTCCTCGACGACCTGCGCCGGCGCGACTTCACCGTCAACGCCATGGCGGTCTCCCTGCCGGGGCACGAGTTCCGCGACCCGTACGGTGGCCTGCGCGATCTCGCGACCCGCACGCTGCACACGCCGGGCACGCCACAGGAGTCGTTCGCCGACGACCCGCTGCGCATGCTGCGCGCGGCCCGCTTCGCCGCCCAGCTCGGCTTCTTCGTCGCACCCGAGGTGGTCGGCGCGATGACTGCGATGGCTCGGGACCTGGCACGGATCACCTCGGAGCGGATCCGCGACGAGCTCACCAAGCTGATGTGCGGTGCCGACCCGGTCGTGGGCCTGCGGCTGCTCGTGGAGACCGGGCTGGCCGACGTGTTCCTTCCGGAGCTGCCCAGCCTGCGGCTGGAGCAGGACGAGCACGCCCAGCACAAGGACGTCTACGAGCACACCCTCACCGTCATCCGCAACGCGATCTCCCTAGAGGACGCCGGCCCGGACTTCACCCTGCGGATGGCCGCGCTCATGCACGACGTCGGCAAGCCGGCGACCCGGGCGTACGGGCCGGACGGGCGGGCGAGCTTCCACCACCACGAGGTGGTCGGCGCGCGGCTGACCAAGCAGCGGATGACCCAGCTGCGCTACCCCAAGGACGTGACCTCGGACGTGGTCGCGCTGGTCGCGCTGCATCTGCGGTTTTACGGGTACGGGCGGGGCGAGTGGACCGACTCGGCGGTGCGCCGGTACGTGACCGACGCCGGCGAGCTGCTCCCCCGGCTGCACAAGCTCACCCGGTCCGACGTGACCACGCGCAACCGGCGCAAGGCGGCGCAGCTGGCGGCCGACTATGACGCGCTGGAGGAGCGGATCGCGCGGCTGCGGGAGGCCGAGGACCTGGCCCGGGTGCGCCCCGACCTGGACGGCAACGCCATCATGGAGCTGCTGGGCATCCCGCCGGGCCCGGTGGTCGGGGAGGCGTGGCGGTACCTCAAGGAGCTGCGCCTGGAGCGCGGCCCGCTGCCTCGCGAGGAGGCGGAGCAGGAGCTGCTGCGGTGGGCCGAGGAGAAAGGCCTCAAGGGCCGCGGTTGAGCACTGTCGGTTGAGCACTGTCGGTGTTCCGACGGCATGCCCCGTAGAGCGAGTGCTTGACCGGTTCGGTCGCTGTTGCCCCTCGACCACGTCGGCTACCGTCGCTGTGGTCCGGCGTGAGCCGGTCGGCGGGCGAAGCGGAGGCGAGCATGCAGCCCTGTGGGGTCTGCGGGGGCACGGGTATCGATGCGGCCGGCTACTGCACCCAGTGCCGCACCTACCGGGGCGTGCCGCACCAGCCCCCGCCGGAGTCCTACGACGTGCTGCCCCCCGGCATGCCGGCGCGCGGCCCGGTTGGCGGCACGGTCTACGGCGCGCCCAGCAGCGGGCCACCGAGCAGCGGCGCCCCCTACAGCGGTCCACCACAGTACGGCGCGCCGTACGGCGGGCCCACCGGCGGCGCCCCCAGTACAGCGGGCCCACCAGCGGCGGCCCCCAGTATGGCGGGCCCACCAGCGGCCCTCCGTATGCCGGCCCGACCAGCGGCGCGCCCTACCCGACGACGTACGGCGCACCGGCCGGCGGTACGCCGTACGCGCCCGCCTACGGGACGCCCACCGCACCCACCCGCGGCCGCAGCTCGTTCCTGGTGCCGTTGCTCGCCCTCTCGGCCACCCTGGTCGTGCTCGTGGTGGCGATCGTCGTGGTCGTGATCGTCAAGTCGAAGGGCGATAAGGGCAACGGGACCGCCGGACCGGGCGGCCAGACCGCGCCGGCGAGCTCGCTGGTCGACGGCTGCGTCGTCGGCGACTGGACCGAGACATCGCACCAGGAGTCGACACCCATCGACGGCTTCGTTGGCAAGGTGACCTTCAACGGCAGCGGCGCGCTGCTGCATCTCAAGGCCGACGGCACCGGAAGCTACGAGTACAACGGGACCACCTACACCGGCACCGGCAAGCGGGCCTCAGACGACAGCAACGTCGAGATCAAGCTGAAGATCAATGGTGCGATCACGTTCGAGTACCGGACGAACAACAACACCTTCTCGTTTACCAACATGAAGGCGTCCGGGTCGGCGGTCGGGTTCCTCGATGGCCAGCAGATCCCGGGGAGCCAGCCGCTGGAGCCGGACACGAACCCGGCCAGCTACACCTGCTCTGGCACGGACATGACGCACACCAACTCGGTGTACACGGTGAACTGGGCGCGCCGGTAGCCGGCTCCGGCATAGGGCCTCGGGTTCGGTTACCTGGCGCGGGTGGACGCCGCGACGCCCCTACGGTCCGGCACCGGCCCGGCGATGTCGTCGCCGACCTGGCGTGCCCGCCGGCCGCCGGCGAGCCCGTACCAGACCGCCAGCAGCGCGTACCCGGTGGCGACGACGACCAGCACCGCCGGGGACCGCCCGGTGTCGGGGAGCACCGCCGCCCCGACGAACAGGCCGGCGACAAAGCACACGTTGTACGTCGTGTCGTTGACGCTGAACACCCGGCCCCGGTAGTCGTCGGCGCACTCGTGCTGCAGCGACGTGTCGACGACGATCTTGATCGCCTGGGACCCGATGCTGATCAGGAACACCGCGAGCACGAGCAGCCCCGGTGCCGACGGCAGCCCGAGCACCAGCAAGGCGACCGCGATCATGCCGAGCAGGCCGGTGATCCAGCGCCAACCGCCGATCCGCCGCGTCACCGGCGGGGTGAGGAATGCCCCGGTCAGGATTCCCAAGCTGCCGGCGACCAGGATCAGCCCGATCCCGCTGACGGTGGGCGAGCCGTCGGAGTCGCTGCCGGGGTGGCGGCTGTATACCAACAGCGTCGACAGGGTCAGGACGCCGAACAGTCCACGGTGGACGGACTGGGCGGTCATCAGGTACGCCGCACCGCGCTGGGCGACCAGGTGGCGTATCCCGGCCACCATGCCGCGGGCGACGTCGGCCAGCGCGGCGAGCACCGCGTCGGTGCGGCGCTGGTCCGCCGTCGGGCCGAGGGCGTCCCGCTCGAACGAGGCCCGCGCCAGCAACGCCGAGGCGAGGTACCCGATCGGCGCGACCGCGGCCAGCGTGGCGTACCCGTGGAAGGTCGCCGAGAGCACCCCCTTGACCACCAGGACACCGCAGCCGAGCGTGAGCGAGTAGGCGACCGTACCGAGCGTGCTCGCCAGCGCGTTCGCGGTCACCAGCCGCTCGTCCTCGACCACATGTGGCAGCGCGGCGGACAGCCCCGCGAGCATCAGCCGGTTGACGCCGATGATCACGAATGCGGTCACCACGAACAGCGGGCCTTCGTCGGCCGACCAGAGCAGCAGCACGGCCGGTACCACGAGCACGGCCCGCGCGGCGTTGGCGACGAAGATGATCGACCGCCGGCTCCACCGGTCCAGCACCACGCCGACATAGGGGCCGATCATCGAGTACGGCAGCAGCAGCAGCGCCACGCCAACCGCGATCGCCAGCGCGCTCGCCTTCTTCTCGGGGTTGAACAGCACGCTGCCGCCCAGCGCCGCCTGGAACCAGCCGTCGGCGCTCTGGCTCACCAGCCGTACGCCCAGCAGCCGGCGAAACCCGCGACCCGCCAGGATCGCGCGAAGGTTGTGGGAGCTGCCGGCGGCGAGCATGGCTCTAGAGCCTACGGCGCCCGATGCGACGATGGTCGCCTTGATCTGACAAAGATGGGGGGCTTCTCCGGGTGCGGAAGAAGCCCCCGCCTGCCACACACTACGGTTTGGCCGATGCTGGCTTAGCCGGTGCCGGCTTGGCCGGCGCTTCAACGGCGGTCTTGGCTCGGCCGTTGTCGTCCTCGACCGCGGTGCCGCCCAGCCGGGCCAGCAGCTTGGCCAGGTCGATGCCGGTCAGGTCGCTGCCCAGCTGCAGGCCCTGCGCCACGTTGGCGGCGACCGACCGGCTCAGCGAGGCCGCGCCGTCGGTGGAGATCACGGTCATCTTGTCGATCCCGCTCATCGGGCGGCTGGCCGCCTCGACCACCTGCGGCAGCACCCTCACGAGCAGGTCGAGCACGGCCGCCTGCCCGTACTCGGCAAAGGACTCGGCCTTGCGCCGCATGGCCTCGGCCTCGGCCTGGCCGCGGGCGAGGATCGCCGAGCCTTCCGCCGCGCCCTCGCGCTCAACGGCCTCGGCGATTGCGGTGCGACGGCGCTGCTCCGCCTCGCCCTGCTTGGCGCCCTCGATGGCGGTCGCCTCGGCCAGCGCGGCGCGGCGGGACCGCTCGCCCTCACCGATCAGCCTCGCGTGCTCGGCCTGCGCCTGGGCAGCCGCGATCGTGGCCTGCCGCTCGGCATCGGCGCGCAGCACGGCCGCCCTGCGGGCCGCCTCGGCCTCTTGCTCGATCTTGTACCGTGCGGCGTCGGCCGGCTTGCGCACCTCGGTGTCGAGCTGGCGTTCCTTGAGCTCGGCGTTGCGCTCGGCCACCTTCTGCTGCTCGGTGAGGATCGCCTGGTCGCGTTCGGCCTGGGCGAGCGGCCCGGCCGCGGCCGACTTCGCGCGCGCCGCGTCGATCTCGGCCTGGATCCCGGCCTGCTTGAGCGCCAGGTTGCGCTGCGCCCCGGCGATCGACTCCTCCGCGAGCAGCCGTTCCTGCTCGGCCGCCTGCCGCGCCCGGGCCTCGGCGATGGCGGCTTCCTTGAGTACGCGCGCCGCCTCCGGGCGGCCGAGGTCCTGCAGGTAGGACCCTTCGGCGAGGATGTCCTGGAGCTGGAAGGTGTCGAGCACCAGGCCCTGGTTGGTCAGCGAGTGCTCGGCTTCCTCGGCGACAGCCGATGCGAACGCCGTGCGGTCGCGGATGATCTCTTCAACTGTGAGCCGCCCAACGATGGAGCGCAGCGCACCGGCGAGCACCTCGCTGGTGAACTGGTCGATGCCGGCCTGCTGGCCGAGGAACCGCTGGGCCGACGCCCGGATGGCGTCCTCAGTGCCGCCGACCTTGACGATCGCGACGCCCTGCAGGTTGGCGCGGATGCCCTGCTTGCTCACGGCGCCCTGGATCTCCACGTGGATGCGGCGGCTGGACAGGTCCAGCCTGTGCAGCTTCTGCACGACCGGCATGACGAACACCGAGGCGCCCATGACGACCTTCTGGCCGGACAGGTCGGTGGCCCGTGATCCGTCGGCGGCCTGGATGGCCCGGCCCTTGCGGCCGGTGACGATGAACGCCTCGTTGGGGCCGGCGACCTTGATCCGGGACATGATCAGCAGGACCACGAGCAGGAGCAGCAGTACGCCGCCCACGATCGCGATGAGCAGGGGGTTGTCCATCAGAGTTCCTTTATCGAAGGTGTCTCCTCGACGAGGACGCTCGTCGAGCTTGGTGCCTCGATGACGAAGACCCGGGTGCCCAGGGGCAGCGGCCGCTCGGACCGGGCGTACAGCTTGACCGGCTGACCGCCGAGGCGTACGCGCACCTCGCCGTACCCGTCAACGGGGATCGGGGTGACCACGACGCCGAGCGTGCCGACCAGGTCGGCACGGGTCGGGGTGGCGTCGGTGCGCATGTGCATGGCCAGCCGCGACAGCCGCATCGCCAGCCATCCGGTGGGCAGCGCCGCGACCATGCCGGCCGCGCAGGCGACGATGACCCTTGTCGTGGTGCCGCCCGGAGCGAGGTACCCGGCGATCGAGCCGGTAAAACCGAACGCGCCGACGAAGCCGGCGACGGCCGGCACCGAGAACGGCCCGTCAACGTCCGGATGTCCGAAGTGGAGCAGGTCTCCGACGAGCAGCGAAACGGCCAGCACCGCAAGACCGAGCCCACCGATGATGAGGAACGTCATCGTGACGTTGTCCATCCCGGCCTCCTAGATCGCTGGCGACTTGAGGGTAGCGCCGGTCCGCCAACCCGGGTTGCCCGTGCGGCTGGCGGGCGAGCCAGAATGGGTCGATGCGCTGGAGCGTGCTGCCCACGCCGATCGGCGAGCTCGGCGTCGCCGTGGACGACGTCGGCGTGTGCCGGGTGCACTTCGGTGGTTCCCCGGTGCGCCCGGTGCCCCCCGACGGCCCGGTCGCCGCGGCCGCCCTGGCGCAGCTTCGCGCGTACTTCTCCGGCGAGCTGACCGCGTTCGACGTGCCGCTGTCGGTCTCCGGCGGAACACCCTTCGACCGGGCCGTGTGGGCGGCGATCGCCGCCATCCCGTACGCCGAGATGTGCACCTACGGGGAGATCGCCGCGAGCGCCGGTGACCCGTCCGCGGCGCGGGCCGCCGGTATCGCGTGCAACCGCAACCCGGTGCCGGTCCTGGTGCCGTGCCACCGCGTGGTCGGGGCCGGCGGCAAGCTGGTCGGGTTCGGCGGCGGTTTGCCGCGCAAGCGTTTCCTGCTGGAGCTTGAAGCGAGAGTACGGGTCGAGCGCGACTTCGGCGCGGGCCCGGACTAGTGGATGATCCAGTCGACCACCCGGAACAGCCCGAGCCCGAACAACCCCGCCAAGACCAGCAGAACCGTAATCACGAACAGGCACGCCAATACGTTTCCCAGTCGACGCTTACGGGTCGACGGGACGTACCGCTCAGGCGGTCCGACCTTCTCGGCTAGGTCGGTCAGGACGGACAGCCGCTCGCGGGCGGCACTGGACAGCTGGTTCGGGTTGCCGTCCCAGCGCAGTGACCGCAGGCGTAGCCACGGAGAAGGATGTGCGCGCTCGAACGCGATCAGCTCCTCCTTGCGGAGGTCGTCGGTGAGAAACGCCCACCGGCCCGCCTCCACCACGTTGCCGGTCTGCCGGTACACCGCGGCCAGCATCCGGTACACCTCGAGGTCGTTCGGGTAAACGGCGAGCAGCGTGCGGAGCCGTCGCGTGGCGATATATGTGCGGCCAAGTGCGAGATCTTTTCTGACCCGAGCCAGTACATCCGATTTCGCCACGGGCTAGATGATCGGTCAGGAGATCTGCGACGCGCCAGGTGTGCCCATAACGAATCGGTCGTATTTATATGAGCCACTGCACGACGGTGACGGCGCCGATGACGACGAATGCCGCGATCATCGCGAGAATCGGGATCGCCACCGGCCACAGCGGCGATGGTCCGGTGTCTGTGGGGCTTTCGCGGCGCTCCCGCTCGGCCAGCGCCGCGAGGTCGTCGAGGCGTTGCCGGGCGTACGCCGTGGCGGCCAACCGGTTGTCCTTCGGCCAACGCAGCGCGGGCAACCGGCGGGTGGGCGACGGGTACGCCCGCTCGAACGCACCGGTCTCCTTCTCGTCGGCGTCGGCCTCCAGGTAGCTCCACCGGCCGGCCTCCACCCAGTTGCCGACGAGGCGATGGACGGCGGCGAGCCGGCGCCGCAGGTCCAGGTCGGTGGGGTGGGCGGCGACGAGGCTGCTCAGGCGCTGGATCGCTGGTTGCGTGTGACCCTTGGCGAGATCCATCCCCACCCGGTCCAGCACGTCGGCCTTGGGCATGCCTACCACTATGGGCACCGGTGCCAGCGCGGTCCAGTAGGTGAAACGCGCGTGAACAAGCGTGAAAGCGGACGAAATGCCCTAGTAGGCGGGGTCGTGGGGTGGCCGGGTGGGGCGGGCCCCGATCGGTGCCGCCCCACCCGGCGAGGCTCAGCGCTCGACCTCGCCGCGGATGTACCGCTCGACGGCCTCCCGTGCCTGCGAATCCGAGTACTGCACGGGCGGCGACTTCATGAAGTACGACGACGCCGACAGCAGCGGCCCGCCGATGCCCCGGTCGAGAGCGATCTTCGCGGCCCGGATCGCGTCGATGATGATGCCGGCCGAGTTCGGCGAGTCCCACACCTCGAGCTTGAGCTCGGCGTTGAGCGGTACGTCGCCGAACGCCTTGCCCTCCAGCCGGATGTACGCCCACTTGCGGTCGTCGAGCCATGGCACGTGATCCGAAGGTCCGATGTGGACGGTGCCCTTCTCCATCTCGTGCGGGATCTGGGAGGTGACCGACTGTGTCTTGGAGACCTTCTTCGAGATCAGCCGTTCCCGCTCCAGCATGTTCATGAAGTCCATGTTGCCGCCGAAGTTGAGCTGGTACGTGCGCAGCAGCTCCACGCCCCGCTCCTCGAACAGCCGGGCCAGCGCGCGGTGCACGATGGTCGCGCCGACCTGGCTCTTGATGTCGTCGCCGACGATCGGCAGCCCGGCGTCGGTGAACTTCTTCGCCCACACCGGGTCGGAGGCGATGAAGACCGGCAGCGCGTTGACGAAGGCGCAGCCGGCGTCGATCGCGGCCTGGGCGTAGAACCGGTCGGCCTCCTCGGACCCCACCGGCAGGTAGGAGACGACCACGTCGACCCGCGCCTCGCGCAGCGCGGTGACCACGTCGACGGACGCCTCATCGGACTCCTCGACCGTCTCCCGGTAGTACTTGCCCAGCCCGTCCAAGGTGGGTCCGCGTTGGACGGTCAAGCCGGTCGGCGGTACCTCACAAATCTTGACCGTGTTGTTCTCGCTCGCCACGATCGCCTCGGCGAGGTCGCGCCCGACCTTCTTGGCGTCCACGTCGAACGCCGCGACGAAGTCGACGTCGGACACGTGATAGTCGCCGAAGGCCACGTGCATCAGACCCGGCACGCGATCGTTCGGGTCGGCATCTCGGTAGTACTCCACGCCCTGGACCAGGGACGAGGCGCAGTTGCCGACACCGACGATGGCAACACGGACGGAGCCCATCGCGGATGCCTCCTTCTTCATTGATCTTTGGTTATCTGGGGTGACCTACCTGAGCGCTCGTGCGCGATGAGCTCCTCGAGCCAGCGGACCTCGCGTTCGCAGGCGTCCAGGCCATGGCGTTGCAGCTCCAGCGTGTATGCGTCCAGCCGCTCCGCGGCACGGGAGAGGACGTCGCGCAGCCCTTCCCGGCGTTCCTCGATGCGCCGGCGGCGACCCTCGAGGATGCGTAACCGGGTGGCCTGGTCGGTGCGCGCGAAGAACGCGAAGTGCACCCCGAAGCCCTCGTCGTCGTAGGTCTCCGGACCGGCGCTGGCCAGCAGGCTCTGGAACCGTTCCTTGCCCTCTGCGGTGATCTTGTAGACGACGCGCCCGCGGCGACCGGTCAGCAACGGCACCTCGCTGGCCACCGCCGGCGCCGCGGAGGCGTCCTCGGTGATCCAGCCGCTGGCCTGCAGCCGGCGCAGCGTGGGATAGAGCGAGCCGTAGCTGATCGCCGCCCGGAACGCGCCGAGCTTAGTGGTCAGCTGCTTGCGGAGCTCGTAGCCGTGCATCGGAGACTCGTGCAGTAGCCCGAGAATCGCCAGTTCCAGCACTCGCACCCGCCTCCCTCGCCGATCCGTCGAAGCCCGTCTGCCGGCCGATCAGACCGATGTATCGGCCCGATACATCGTAACCGTAGAGCCATCGACGCCTGTCCGCAAATCTGGGAGCTGGCCACCGACTCGTGAAGGGTTGTGACGCTGCGTCACGGCGGTCGCCGAGAGCCCGCTGACCGCGTACCCTCGGCCCATGCGTACGCAGCGCCAGGTGGTCGACTACGCGCTCCGCCGCCGCGCGGTGCTGCGCGAGGTCTACGCCGGCCGCGTCGGCACGTACGAGGTGTGCGACGCTTCGCCGTACCTGATCAGCGCGGCGAAGTTTCACGGCGAGCCGAGCGACGACCGATGCCCGGTGTGCCGCCGGGAGAACGTCACCTACGTGCACTACATCTACGGCGACGAGCTCCGGCAGTCGGCGGGCCAGGCGCGCCGCAAGGCCGAGCTGTCCGTGCTGGCGATGACGTTCGGTGAGTTCCAGGTGTATGTGGTGGAGGTGTGCCGGGGCTGCGGTTGGAACCACCTCGTCGAGCAGTACCTGCTCGGCCGGGCGGCACTGCCGGCAAGCGGCTCCGCGAGCGCCACTGGCCCCGGTGGGGGTACGCGGACGAGAATGCGCCGCGAGGCTGCCAAGTGAAGCACGAGGAGCGAGCGAAGCGAGCCCCGCAGTTGCGAACAAAGACCGGCGCAGTGAAGCACGAGGAGCGAGCGAAGCGAGCCCCGCAGTTGCGAACAAAGACCGGCGCAGTGATGCACGAGGAGCGCCTGTGGCGGGCCGGCCCGGGCGAAGCACCGCAGTTGCGAACAACGACATCGGTACGGCTCGGGTGGTGAAGCTCACGGCGACCACGAGGTGGCCGCGCGACCGAACCCCCAAACCGGCAAGGTGGGATGGATGAACTACGGCGACTTCGACCGCGACGACGCCGACCGCGATCCGGACGCCCGGCACGGCAACCACGCCGACGAGCCCACGACCCGCTCGGCCGCCGGTCGGGCCTCCGTGGGCGACCCGCGGCACGGCGGCGCCTTCGGCCTCGGTTCCGGCGCCGGGCCGGTGAAGCCCGCCGGCTCCGGCTCGGCCGGTCGCGCGTCGGTGGGCCGGGCCAGCGTCGGCCGTGCGACGGTGCCCGCGCCGGACGAGATCGCCGGCGAGCGGGCGGGCGGGCGCTCGTCGGTTCCGGAGAACGGCGCCGGCGTGGTGGGTCGGGCCAGCGTGGGCCGGGCCACCGTGCGGGCGGCGGCTCCGGTCGCGCCGGTGGTTCCGGGCCTTCCCGCCGGTCCTGGCGGCCCGCCCGGCCCGCCGCCGGACGTGATCGAAGGACCGGGACCGGGCCGGCGACCACCGGCCGAGCTGCCGCGCCCGCGCATGCGGTCCAAACGCGCCAAGCGCCGCAACATGATCATTGCGGCGTTCGCGACGTTCATCATGCTCGCCGGCTTCCTCGTCGTCGGCGGTACCTACTACTTCCAGACCGTGCCAGTGCCGGAGAACCTGGCCGTGCCGGAGTCGACGACCATCTTCTACTCCGACGGCAAGACACCGATGGCCAAGATCGGCAAAGCGAACCGCACGCTCATCGCGTACGACAAGATCAAACCGTGGGTCGAGCACGCGGTGATCGCTGCCGAGGACCGCTCGTTCTACGACAACAAGGGCGTGGACTTCAAGGGCATCATGCGCGCCGCGTGGAACAACTTCACCGGCGGCCAGCGGCAGGGCGCCTCCACCATCACCCAGCAGTACGCCCGAAACGTCGCCGAGCTGGAAGGCATCTCGTACTCACGGAAGCTGCGCGAGGCCATCATCGCCACGAAGCTGACGCAGAAATACTCCAAGCAAGACATCATGAAGTTCTACCTCAACACCGTCTACTTTGGACGGCAGGCGTACGGGATCGAGGCGGCGGCACACGCGTACTTCAACAAGAGCGCGGACCAGCTCGACGTCGCCGAGGCGATCCTGCTGGCCGGCTTGATCAAGAACCCGGAGGGCAACGGGGGCAACGACAGCCCGTACGACCCGACCAGGCACAAGGACACCGCGATCGAGCGGTGGAACTACATCCGCGACGGCATGGTGGAGCTCAAGGACAAGCAAGGCAAAGCGTTCCTGACCAAGGAAGAGGCCGCAGGGCTCAAGTTCCCGGACCACGTCGTCCCGATCAACCCCAACGACCCGACGTTCAGCAGCCAGTCCGGGTTGGACAGGCCGACGGGCCTCGTCGTGCACCACGTGATGGACGAGCTGACCCACCTGAAGAACCCGGACGGGACGGTGGGGCTGCGGGACAAGCAGAACCAGCTGCTGGACATCAGGAACGGCGGCCTCAAGATCGTTACGACGATCGACGCGGCGGGCCAGGCGGCGGCGGAGGCGGCGGCCGACGACACCAGGCAGGGCTCGGTCATGTTCGGCCAGCCGCCGAACCTGCGGGCGGCGCTTGTCGCCGTGGAGCCGGGTACCGGTCGGGTGCGGGCGTACTACGGCGCCTCCAACGGCGCCGGCTTCGACATGGCCGGCTGGTACAACGATCCGGTGCTGGCCGACGGCACCCCCTCGGGCGCCAACCACCCGTCCGGGTCGACGTTCAAGGTCTACACGCTGGGCGCGGCGCTCAAGGCCGGCATCTCGATCGACTCGTACTGGCTGGGCCCCAAGACGCGCGAGTTCAAGGCGAGCAACCGCGTCGGCGGCCGGGCCATCCGCAACTCCGGCGAAAGCTGCCCCGACGGTTGCACCCTGGCGTACGCGCTGGAGAAGTCGATGAACACCGTGTACTTCGCGGTCGGGGAGAAGGTCACCGCGGCCAAGGTGGTCGACTTCGCCCGGGCCGCCGGGATCCGGTCCATGTGGGCGTCGGTCCCCGACGAGACCGGCAAGAAGGACGCCAAGGGCAACCCGCTCTATGTCTCCAAGCGCATCGACCTGAGCGCGATCAAGTCCGGCTCCGAGGTCGCGCCCAAGTACTTCAGCACCGAGGTGGCCATCGGCCAGTACGGCATCACGGTCATGGACCACGCCAACGGCGCAGCGACGCTGGCCGCCCGCGGCAAGGCGGCGGAGCTGCACTTCGTGCAGTCGGTCTCGAAGGGCAACGAGCAGTACTACCCGGAGAAGGTCGCCCCGAAGCAGATCGACGGGTACACCGAGGCGATGGCCGACGACGAGGCCTGGGCGATGCAGCAGGTCATCAAGTCGGGTACCGCCACGGCCGCACGGCTGAGCAACGGCCGCCCGGCGGCTGGCAAGACCGGTACCTGGCAGCTCGGTGACACCACCGACAACGCGCACGCCTGGTTCGTCGGCTTCACCGCCTCGGACCTGGCGAAGAACCAGCGCGGCCTGGCCGCCGCCGTATGGGTGGGGAACAAGGGCGACGAACAGAAGATCATCGACAAGAACAAGAAGGCGATCGGCGGCGGCGGCCTGCCTGCGCAGATCTGGAAGAAGTTCATGGACGCCACGCTGGCGGCCCAGAAGGCGAAGATCGTCAACTTCCCGGAGCCCAAGCATGTCGGTGACGACACCGGCGAGGTGAGCTCCCCGGCTCCGTCCGCCGGCCAGCCGGGCGATCCGAAGGACCCGAAGCCGCAGCCGAGCTGCCCGGTCCCCATCGGTGGGCTCTGCCCGACCCTCCCCGGTGGCGGCGGCGGCGGTGGGCAGCCGACGACGCGGCACAGCAGACCACCGGGGGGCTAACCCCATCCGGGCGTCTCGACGCGGGATGCCAGGATGTCGGTGTGCGAGCCGAGGGCACCACCGCCGGCAGCCTGGCGGACGACGCGGACGACCCGGACGCGGACGGCGCGGATGGCGCCGAGCCGACGCCGGCTATGGTCGACGAGCCGGCGCGCTCCGACGGGTTCGTCCGCGGGCTGTCCGAGGCGATCGGCGGCCCGCTCGGGGAGCACGCGGTCCGCCCGCCACGCTCGGAGTACGGCGGATCGCGCTTCTGGACCCCGGTGCGCGTAGTCATGGCGCTGGCGCTGTTGACGCTGTCGCTGCACTGGGTGCAGAAGTCGCCGTGCCGCGACGGGGCGTGGGCCGACCTGAGCCAGTACAAATACTTCTGCTACACCGACGTGCTGGCGCTCTACTACGCCGAGCACCTCAACGAGGGCCAGGTCCCCTACGTCGACCACGCCGTCGAGTACCCGGTGCTCACCGGGATGCTGATGGGGGCGCTCGGCCTGCCGGTGCACGCGCTGAACCAGCGGGACCCGAGCCTCAACCCAGGGCGTGCGTTCTACAACCTCAACGCGCTGGTCCTCGGCATCTTCGGCGTCGCTACGGCCGCCATGATCCTCGCCCTGCGCCGCCGACGACCCTGGGACGCCGCGATGTTCGCGCTGTCGCCGGCGTTGTTCGTCTCCGCGACCGTCAACTGGGACCTGTTCGCCGTCGGGCTCACCGCGTTCTTCATGTACGCCTGGGCGCGCGGCCGACCCGCGCTCGCCGGCCTGTTCCTGGGCCTGGCCACCGCGGCGAAGTTCTACCCGTTGCTGCTCGTCGGCGCGCTGCTGGCCTTGGCCATCCGCACGAACCGGTGGCGCGCGATGCTGTACACCATCGCGGCCGGCACCGCCACGTGGCTCGCGATCAACCTGCCGGTCGCCGCGCGGTACACCGCGAGCTGGAGCGAGTTCTTCCATCTCAACCGCACGCGGGGCATCGACTGGGGCACGCTGTGGTACATCGGCGAGCACCTGCCGCTGGGCGGGGGCCGCTACGGCCTGTACTGGTTCCAGCGCCTCAACGAGGACCCCGAGCACGGCCGGCTCAACTCGCTCTACTTTGGACTGTTCCTCATCGCGTGCGCCGCGATCCTGATGCTGGCGCTGCGCGCGCCGCGCCGGCCGCGGTTCGCCCAGCTCGCGTTCCTGGTGCTCGCCGCGTTCCTCGTCTTCGGCAAGGTCTGGTCGCAGCAGTACGTGCTGTGGCTGCTCCCGCTCGCCGTGCTGGCCCGCCCACGCTGGGGCGCGTTCCTGGCCTGGCAGGCCGCCGAGGTCTGCTACTTCGTGGCGTTCTACGGCGAGCTCATGGGCGCCAGTGGCCACGCGGTGTTCCCGGAGTGGGTGTTCGTCTTCGCCTCGATCCTGCGGCTGGTGACGGTGTGCGTGCTGGCCGGCTTCGTGGTCCGCGACATCCTGCAACCGGAGCGGGACCCGGTGCGCCAGACCTACGACGACGACCCGGACGGGGGCGCGTTCGAGGGTGCGCCCGACGCCGGGTACCTGCCGCTGCTGCGCTCCTGGCCCTGACCCGCTGAGTCAGCCCAGGGAGAAGACCACGGCGTCGCCGACCTCCTGCCGGGTGATGCCCAGGCCGTCGGTCGGGGCGTCGAGGGCGCCCTGGTACGGCGTACCGGCGACGCGCGAGCGGAGCACGACCACGGTACGCACGCCGATCTCGCGCAGCCGGGCGATGCTCGCCTGGTCCGGGAAGGTCTGGGCGAGCTGGCGCAGCTCCGCCTGGCGGTTGGGGGTGAAGCCGCTGCCGCCGTTGACCATCTTCGGGAACCGGTCGGTGGCCCAGAACATGACGTTCATGTCGGTGAGGTCGTCGCAGGGCAGCACCATGATGGGTGCCACCACGCTCGACAAGGCCGGGGGCGCTGGCGGTACGACCGGATGCGGCGTCGCGTTCAGCCCTTCACCGAGCACCAGCACGAGCGGTACCAGCGTGGCCAGGCGTAACACCGGACCGGGTCGGTTGGGCACCCGGTCGGCGACCACGCTCCACGTCTGCTCGGCGAACGCGCTCACCGCACCGGCGGCGAGGATGCCGAGGAACAGGGTGGTCCACAGCACGAGCCGGCCCGAGGTACGGATGCCGTCGAAGCCGGGTAGCCAGTCGTAGAGCGTCATGTACCCGAGCTGGCCCTCGAACGGGCCGTTGGCGCCCATCGCCAGCGTGGCGCTGGCCACCACCCCGGCGGCGAGCAGCAGCCGCTGCCGGATGGTCCAGATCGACACGATCAGGCCGGCCGCGGCCAGACCGTACAGCGCGAACCCGATCAGCAGGGACTGTTCGGCTCCGAACGGCAGGCTGTCGCGGGCGGCCGCGTGTGCCGAGCCCCAGATCCGGGACTCGGCGGGCGAGGTGAAGAAGCCGCGCAACGGCGGGGAGAAGAACGTCACCATCTCCGGGCCGCGCCGAGCCTCGGGGTAGAGCGAGAGCACGCGCAGGTACGGATACGCCATGACCGCCGCCGCCGCCGCGAGCACGCCACCGCCGATGGCGTCGAAGGCGACCAGCCGCGCCGGTATCCGCGGGCGGCGCCGGATCAGCCAACCGACGCCGGCGACCAGCACGATGAACAGCAGGATGTAGCCGAACGGCAGCCCGATGCCGAAGCCCAGCATGATCTGCCAGGCGCCGACCAGCCAGCCGGCGAGCGCCCAGCCGGGCTTGACCCGCTCCGGCCGGTACCCGTCCCGCAGCGACCAGCCGTGGCCGCGCGCCAGCATGGCCAGCGACAGCACGATGCCGCCGGAGGAGATCACGTGCAGGTGGCCGCCCTGGGCGAGGCGCCAGGGCGCGTAGGCGTACGCGGCACCGGCGACCGCCGAGCCGACTCGGCCGGCGCCGAGCTGGCGCACCAGCGCGTACGCCCCGAAGAACGCCAGCGCGATCGCCAGCACGAACATGATGTTGTACCGGACGAGCGCCGCCACCGGACCTGTGCCGATCATCCCGGCCGGCGCGTAGCCGAGCAGCGTGTCGGAGTACGCGAAGCTATACCGCTCCGGATAGAACGCGTTGGACTGCCACAGCTGGGTCGGCTCGTGCGTGAGCGCGTGCCCGGACCACGCCATCTGCCAGGCCTGCAGCGTCGGGTCCCAGATGTCCTGCGGGATGGTCCGGGTCGGCTCGCGAAGCGTCGGCCAGGTCATGATCGCTGACAGCGCGACGCTACCGGCCGCGGCGAGCGTCCACTCGTGACCGATGACGCCGGTGACGCGTCGCCATATCCGGGTCTTCCGGGTCGGCACCGGCGCGGGCTGTGGACCAAAGGCCGACCAGCGCCCGCCGTCCTCCTCCTCGGCCTCCTGGACCGGTTCGGCCCTGCCCGTCGGCTCGGCCTCGCCGGCGGGTTCGGCCTCGGCCGGCGGTGGCTCCCCGGTGGTCGGTTCCTCGGTGGTCGGCTTCTCGGTGGTCGTGGTCTCCGGTTCCGCGCTCATCGTGTCAGCTCAGCCGTCCCCGCAAGTAGGCGATGTCGTCGCCTTGGCCCTGCGCGCCGCCCGGCGTCTCCACAACGACCGGAGCGCCGGCGGCTCGGATCACCGCGACGATCAGTTCGGGGTCGATTGTGCCGTGTCCGATGTTCTCGTGTCGGTCCCGCCCGGAGTCGAACGGGTCCCGCGAGTCGTTGGCGTGAACCAGGTCGATCCGGCCGGTGATCGCCTTGACCCGGTCGACGATGCCGAGCAGGTCCTCGCCACCGGAATACGCATGGCAGGTGTCCAGGCAGAAACCGACGTCGAACTCGCCGACCACATCCCACAGCCGGGCGAGCGCGTCGAGGCGGCGGGCGCAGGCGTTGTCGCCACCGGCGGTGTTCTCGATGAGGATCGGCGTGGCGAAGCCGCCGGAGTTGGCCGCGTACGCGAATGTTTTGCGCCAGTTGTCGAACCCGGTCGCGATGTCGTTGCCCCTGTCGACGTGTCCACCGTGGACGATGATGCCCTTCGCGCCGACCTCAGCGGCCCCGGCGGCATGCTCCAGGAGCAGCTTGCGGCTCGGGATACGGATGCGGTTGTTGAGGGTCGCCACGTTGATCCGGTACGGCGCGTGGATGTAGACGTCGATCTCCGACGCGAGGAGCTCGGCCGCGTCGGACCGCGGCTCGGGCGACTTCCAGGCCTGTGGGTCGGTGAGGAAGAACTGCACGACCTCCGCGCCGCGGGCGGCCGCTGCGCCGAGCGGATCGGACGATTCGAGGTGGGCTCCGATGCGCATGGGGCCGAGCCTACGACTCCACACCGACATAGCCGCCGCGACCGGTGGGCCCGAGCGGACCAGCCGGTGCCGAGATGATCGGCGCGGCCCGCTATCCTTGACCGGTTCGCCGGCCCGTGGCCGGCGAACCGACGCACGACCTCCTGCCACGGAAGGACCGTGGCCGCCTAGCCCACAGGAGGTGAGAACGTCTTGCGTCATTACGAAGTCATGGTGATCCTCGACGGCAGTCTTGAGGAGCGCACCGTCGGCCCCTCGCTGGACACGTACCTGAACGTGATCCGAACGTCTGGAGGCTCGGTGGAGAAGCTCGACGTATGGGGCCGTCGCCGGCTGGCGTACGAGATCAACAAGAAGACCGAGGGCATCTACGCCGTCATCGACCTGCAGGCGACGCCTGCGACAGTGGCCGAGCTGGACCGTCAGCTGCGCCTCAACGAGTCGGTGCTGCGCACCAAGGTCATCCGTCCGGACGTCCGCTGACACGCCGGAGCTGAGCCCGATTCTTGTCACATCCCTGTGGCACCGTAGCCCTCATAGATGAGTGTGCGCGAGGAGTAACCATGGCAGGAGACACGACCATCACGGTTATCGGCAACCTGACCGACGACCCCGAGCTGCGCTTCACACCGTCCGGCGCGGCGGTGGCCAAGTTCCGGGTCGCCTCGACGCCGCGGTTCCTCGACCGCGCGTCCGGCGAGTGGAAGGACGGCGAGCCGCTGTTCCTGTCGTGCACGGTGTGGCGGCAGGCGGCGGAGAACGTCGCCGAGTCGTTGCAGCGGGGCGCCCGCGTGATCGTCTCCGGCCGGTTGCGCCAGCGGTCCTACGAGACGCGCGAGGGCGAGAAGCGCACGGTCATCGAGCTGGAGGTCGACGAGATCGGCCCTTCGCTGCGGTATGCGACGGCGAAGGTGCAGAAGATGTCGCGGAGCTCGGGCAACGGCGGCTTCGGCGCGAGCGGCGGCGGCGGCGGTTACAGCGCCGACGACCCGTGGGCCAGCGCCGCACCGGCCGGTGGCGGCGGCAAAGGTTCCGATGGACCCGGCTCGCACTTCGACGACGAGCCCCCGTTCTAGATAGCTAACTGGAGCAAGAGCAATGGCGAAGGCTGCGGCACTGCGCAAGCCGAAGAAGAAGGTGAACCCGCTCGACAAGGAGGGGATCGCCTATATCGACTACAAGGACACCGCGTTGCTGCGCAAGTTCATCTCCGACCGCGGCAAGATCCGCGCTCGGCGGGTGACCGGCGTCAGCGCGCAGCAGCAGCGCCAGATCGCCCGGGCGGTCAAGAACGCCCGGGAGATGGCCCTGCTGCCGTACACCACGACCACCCGCTGAGAGGAGGCCGGCGTGAAGATCATCCTTACCCAGGAGGTGACCGGCCTGGGCACTCCCGGCGACGTCGTCGAGGTTCGGGGCGGCTACGGCCGGAACTACCTGCTGCCGCAAGGGTTCGCGATCCCGTGGACCAAGGGTGCGGAGAAGCAGATCGTACTGATCAAGCGGGCCCGCTCGGCCCGCGAGATCCGTGACCTCGGACACGCCAGCGAGGTGAAGGCCCAGCTCGAAGCGCTGACCATCAAGCTGGCCGTGCGGGCCGGCGGCGGCGGCCGGCTCTACGGCTCGATCACCCCGGCCGACGTGGCCGACGCTGTCAAGCGGGCCGGCGGTCCCGAGCTGGACCGGCGCCGGATCGAGCTGCCCGGGCACGTGAAGTCGACCGGTGACTACCGAGTCCAGGTCAAGCTGCACCCCGAGGTGGCCGCGACGTTCAACCTGGTCGTCGTCGCCGCCAAGTAGCGAGAAGACACGAGGGGCGCCGCGCTGGCGCGCGGCGCCCCCGTGTCCCCCCGTTGTGGCGCGCTCACCCGGTCAGGCGGGCCGCCTGCCGGATCAGCGCCGCCAGCTCGGTGACGTCGGCGTCCTCTGTCGCCTGCGCCACGCCGTCGGCGATCCGCGCCAGGTCGGGCAGGCGCACCTGGCCGCCCAGGCGGCTGCCGCGCAGCACCTCCGCGAAGTACGCGGCGGCATAGCACTGGCGCAGCCGCGGCCGGGAGGCGGTGAACTCGTCTGCCAGGTTGACCTCTGTCACCGTCACGGCGCCCTCGCTCGGCTCGCGGGTGGACGGATCCAGCCACCGGACGCGGGCCTCGGCGACCCGGGCGCGAGGACCGACGGCTCCATCAGGGCGCAGCCGCACCAGGTACAGCGCCGTGACCGTGTGTCCGGGGCCTACCTCGCCACCGTCGACCCGGTCGTTGCGGAACGCCGAGGCGGCGAGCGTCCGGTTCTCGTAGCCGATCAGCCGGTAGGCCACCACGGTCGCGGGGTCGAACGTGACCTGTACCTTCGCATCCAGCGCGCGGACGGCCAGCGTCGCTGGCAGCTGCTCGACGAACACCTTGCGCGCCTGCGCGAGCGTGCTGACGTACACGACGAAGCCGTCGCCGGAGTCGGCGAGCTGCTCCATGAGCGCGTCGCCGTAGTCGCTGCCGACACCGACCCCGAGCAGGGCGATCTTCTTCGCGGCCGCCTCGCGCACCTGCCCCAGGATCGGCTCCGCCTGCGTGTTGCCGACGTTGGCCAGCCCGTCGGAGAGCAGGATGACGCGGTTGGTGGCGCCGTCGCGGTACCCCTCGCGCGCCACCCGGTACCCGGCGACGAGGCCCTCTTCGAGGTTGGTGCTGCCGCCGGCCCGGAGCTTGTCGATGGCGTCGTGCAGGGCACCCCGGTTGCGGACGTTCGTCATCTGCCGCAGGACCCGCGCCCGGTCGTTGTACGCGACGATCGCCACAGCATCGGTTGGCCGAAGCTGGTCGACAAGCGTGTCGAGGGCGTCGCGGACGAGGTCGAGCTTGCCTGGTTCGCCCATCGACCCGGACACGTCGATGACGAAGGTGAGCGCGGCATCGGTCCGGTCGGCGAGGTTCTCCGCGCGGGTCTGTAGCCCGACCCGCATCAGCCGCAGCGCACCGGTGTCGCCGCTGTAGGTTGACGGCGGTCGGGCGCCGTCGACCTGCAGGCTGAAGCCGTTGCCGGCCGGTTGCCGGTAGTCCTGCCGGAAGGCGTTGACGAACTCCTCCGGCCGGATCGTCCGGGGATCCGGCCGCCTGCCATCGGTGAGCTGGCGGCGGGCGTACCCGTACGAGGCGGTGTCGACGTCGACCGCGAACGTCGAGATCGGCTGCTGGTCAACGGGTACCTCGGAGATGTCGTCCGGGTCCGCGCCGGTTGCGCCCGCCCGGTCCCCGGCGCCTGGCGCCCCCGGCGCGACCGGCGCGTCCGGCCGACCGGGCTTGCCAAGGGCCGGCCCGCCCGAGGAGCTGCCGCCGTTTGAACGGCTGGCGCTACACCCAGCCGCCAGCAGGGCGATGACCGCCCCCGCGGCGGCCAGCGCGACCAGCGTGGTACGGGACCGGGCGCGGCGAAGTGACGCACCCGCGTTGGAGCCGACCATCCGAGCCTCCTTCAAGCCGTGTGACAGCTCAGACGGCAGGCACGGTTGGCTGGATCCGGGCGTGATCGATCGGTGACCCAAGCGAGAGCGGCTGTGACCGTGCCGAGAGCGGTTCGTGACCCGGACCTCAACCAGTGGTCCGTACAAGCACGGAGAACAGGACCGTGGCCACACCGGCGCCGACCACGGCGGCGGCGAAGCCGATGGTCAGCGCCCGCCAGCCGACCGTCAGCCAGCGGATCAGCAGCGCGACCATGGTGCTGAGCACGAGCGCCAGCGCCAGCCGCGGCAGGTTGTCGACAAGGGCCTGCCAGGCCTCGGCCTGCGGCGATAGGCACGGAGTGCCGGTGGCGTCCACACAGCCGGGCCGCGCGGCGGTGGACAGCAGGCGGGTCCACAGCAGGTAGGCGGCGGAGGGGACGGCGTACCAGGCGATCGTGGCCAGCGTCGCCGAGATGAAGCCGCCGGCGTCCGCGTCGTCCTCATCGTGCCAGTCGTGGCGGGGCTGCGGTTCAGGCACGCGGTCCGCGCTCCGCGCGGGTCTGCGGTTGAGGCCGCTGTGCAGCCCGCGGTCCACAGCCTGGTTGGGGCGCCGTACGACCGGGGCTGGCTCGCGCCGTACGACCGGGGCTGGCTCGCGCCGTACGACCGGGGCTGGCTCGCGCCGTACGACCGGGGCTGGCTCGCGCCGGATGGCCGGGTGCTCGCCAGTGTCGCGGCGTCCCCGGGGCGGCGGCCACGCGCTGCGCGTGAGCCCGCCGGACGCGAAGCCCGCGGCCTCGTAGTCCTTGGGGCGCCGTACGTCGGGCGCATACCCGCTGCGGGGCTCGTAGCCGCTGCGGGGCTCGTAGCCGCTGCGGGGCTCGTAGCCGCTGCGGGGCTCGTAGCCGCTGCGGGGCTCGTAGGGACCCCGCCGGGGGACCTCGCCAGGGTCGGGCCGCCGGCCGTCGCGTAAGTACTCGAGCCACGGGTCTCGGTCCTGCCGCCGCGCCTGCTCGCCACGTTCCCGGCCGGCCGGGCGGTGCGGGCTCCGAAGACCTGCATCCCAGCGCCTCTCCGGTTCGGCCGCTGGACGGCGGACCGCGCCGCGTTCCGTCCACTGAGGACGGATGTCGTCGTGGTCGATCATCCGACCCTGACCAGGTGGCGGCCAGCGTTCCTGCCGGCTGCTCGATGCCTCGGTCTCCGGTGCGTTTGGCCGCCGGTCAGGGGCGGAGGCGACATGCCAGGGCGCATCGGGCCAGACAGGAAGGGACCGTCGCCGGCGCGGGTCCAGCGGCGTATCGGCCCATTCCGGGTAGCTCACGGCCGGAGAGTCACCTTCCCGTGACCTGTTCGCTATCCCCCGTCCGGGCTAACCTCGCCCGATACCCGAGATTCTCCGCCAACTATTTTTTGTCCACAAGCTGGGGAGCGAAGCAGGCCTGGTCAGGACCGGTACGCGCATGTCGTCCCCAGCGTTGTCCACAGGTCCTGCACAGCGGTTCCCACCGAGCTGATCGAGCCGGTCCACAGGTTGTCCCGAGACTCGTCCACCGCCTCGTTTGAGACCCGGCCGCGATGTTCCTACGGTGTGAATCGACGCGGGCGGGCGCGTCACGCCTCGAACTGCGCGGAAGCTGCCGCGGAATTGTCGGACCCTTGCGGTTTGATCACGCGCGTGGGGTTGTAACCGGTGGGGCGGAGGGTCTGGGGTGTCCATCGCCGACGAGGTGCGCGCGGCCGAGCCTCGGCCCGGGGAGCCGGGTTCGGGCGAGCCCCGTGCCGCCGAGCGCCCGGCGGATCGCCAGTTCGACCGGACTCCGCCGCAGGACGTGGCGGCCGAGCAGTGCGTGCTCGGCGGAATGATGCTGTCCAAGGACGCGATCGCCGACGTCGTGGAGATCCTGCGCGGCGGCGACTTCTACCGCCCGGTCCACACCACGATCTTCGAGGCGGTCCTCGACCTGTACGGGCGCGGCGAGCCGGCCGACCCGATCACCGTCGCCGCCGCCCTCGCCGACACCGGCGAGCTGGGCCGGGTGGGTGGCGCGCCCTACCTGCACACGCTGATCTCCAGCGTGCCGACGGCCGCCAACGCCGCCTACTACGCGCGCATCGTCGCCGAGCGGGCGGTGTTGCGTCGCCTGGTCGAGGCCGGCACTCGCATCGTGCAGCTTGGCTACGGCGTCGCGGCTGGCGGCGGGCGCGACGTCGACGACATCGTCGACCTGGCGCAGCAGGTCGTGTACGACGTGACCGAGCGGCGGGTCAGCGAAGACTTCGCCGTCCTGGCCGAGCTGCTGCAGCCAACGCTCGACGAGATCGAGGCGGTCGGCGCGCAGGGCGGGGTGATGACCGGCCTGCCAACCGGCTTCACCGACCTCGACCGGCTGCTCAACGGGCTGCACCCCGGCCAGCTCATTGTGGTCGCCGGACGCCCCGGCCTGGGCAAGGCGTTGGCGCTGGACACCCCGCTCCCGACGCCGGACGGCTGGACCACGATGGGCGAGGTACAGGTCGGGAATCTGCTGATCGGTGCGGACGGACGGCCGACGACCGTCGTGACGGCGACCGCGGTGATGCTTGGCCGGCCCTGCTATGAGGTCGAGCTCTCCGACGGCACGGTGATCGTGGCGGACGCCGAGCATCGATGGGTCACCGAGACCCGCCTCTCGCACGGGTCCGGGACGGGTCCCATGGTGCGAACGACCGAGGAGATCTCCGCCACGGTCCGGGGGAACGCGGCCGACACACGGCCCAACCACTCGATCAGCAACTGCCAGCCCCTCGCGCTGCCAACGCGGCGGCTGCTCATCCCCCCGTACACCCTTGGTCTTTGGCTTGGCGGCGACCACCGCGACCGCAGGCGCATCCCGCCCGCGTACCTGCGGGCATCCGAGCCGCAACGGCGCGCCCTTCTCGCGGGGCTGCTTGACCCGCGTGCGACCGTGTCGCGGACCGGAACCGTGCAGTTCACCTCGACCTGCGACCAGCTCGCCCACGATGTCTACGAGCTGATCGTCGGCCTCGGCTACCGGTGCACGATGACGAGGACCGCAACGGCCCACCTGCTCAGGTTCTCCACTGTGGACGATGTCTTCCAGCTGGAGCGCAAGCGGCTGCTCCACAAGGAGCGCCGGCGTGCCATCAGCGCAGGACGGACCGTCGTGCGACACGTGGTCGACGTCCGGCCGGTGCCCAGCGTTCCGGTGCGCTGCGTGCAGGTGGACAACGCCAACCATCTCTACCTCGCCGGCCGGTCGATGGTTCCCACCCACAACTCGACCGCGGCCATGGACTTCGCCCGCTCGGCCTCGGTCCGGCACAACCTGGCCAGCGCCATCTTCAGCTTGGAGATGAGCAAGGTGGAGATCGTGATGCGGCTGCTGGCCGCCGAGTCCCGGGTGCCGTTGCACGTCCTGCGTTCGGGGCACCTCTCCGACGACGACTGGACCAAGCTGGCTCGGCGGATGGGCGAGATCAGCGAGGCGCCGCTCTATGTCGACGACACTCCGAACATGACGCTGATGGAGATCCGCGCCAAGGCGCGTCGCCTACGCCAGCGCCACGACCTCAAGCTCATCATCGTTGACTACCTGCAGCTGATGACCAGCCCTAAGCGGGTCGAGAGCCGGCAACAAGAGGTCGCCGAGCTCTCGCGCGGGCTGAAGCTGCTGGCCAAGGAGCTCGAGTGCCCAGTGGTCGCCGTGAGCCAGCTCAACCGCGGCCCCGAGCAGCGCACCGACAAGCGCCCCCAGCTGTCGGACCTGCGGGAGTCGGGATGCCTCACGGCGGCCACCAGGGTCCTTCGGGCGGACACGAACACCGAGGTTGCGTTGGGTGACCTGCTCGCCTCTGGTGCACGAGACATTCCCGTCTGGGCGCTGGACGAGCGGCTCAAGCTAGTGGTCAGGCCGATGGCTCGCGTGTTTCCAAGCGGAACCAAGGACGTGTTCCGTCTGCGACTGGCCTCCGGCAAGGAGATCGAAGCGACAGCCAACCACCCGTTCCTCACCTTCGACGGGTGGACACCGCTCGGGGAGCTGACAGAAGGCGCTCGGGTCGCCGTTCCACGGCACATTCCTCCACCCAGTCACACCACCGCCTGGTCGGACTCCGAGGTGATACTGCTCGCTCAGCTTATCGGCCGTCGAAACCCAATTGCGGAGTGGCTCGACACCTTGGGACTCTTCGGACGCCGTTCACACGAGAAGTTCATCCCAGCGGCGGTGTTCAGCCTGCCGAAGCCGAAGATTGCGGTCTTCCTGCGGCATCTATGGGCAACCGATGGTTCGGTGACACTCACCAAGAACGGCGGGGGTCGCATCTACTACGGCTCGACGAGTCGTCAGCTGCTCGAGGGCGTAGCGATGCTCCTGCTCAGATTTGGCATCACCGCCCGCCTGCGGACTGTCAGGCCGATCCACCACCGACCTCAGCACACGCTCGATGTGTCGGGCCGGGAGGACCAGGTGCGGTTCCTGCGCGAAATCGGCGTACATGGCGAGCGAGGGCTGGTCGCGAAGAAGCTGCTGGAATGCCTGGACACCACTCGCAGCAACACCAACGTCGATACCATTCCCCGTCAGGTATGGACCAGGGTTCGTGAGATCCACCTCGAGCGTGGTATGAGCCATCGACAGTTCGCTTCGGCCATCGGTACGCAGTTCTGCGGAAGCACGTTATGGAAGCACGCCTGCAGCCGCCAGCGCTTGGCGCGAATCGCCGCGGTCCTGGACGCGGCCGATCTCGATCTTCATGCCACGAACGACGTGTTCTGGGATGAAGTCGTCGCGATAGAGCATCTTGGACCGCAGGAGGTCTACGACGCGACCGTGGCGGGGCTTCATAACTTCATCGCGAACGGCATCGCTGTCCACAACTCGATTGAGCAAGATGCAGACGTTGTGATACTTCTGCACCGCGACGACTACTACGACAAGGAGTCACCGCGAGCCGGCGAAGCCGACTTCATTGTGGCCAAGCACCGTAACGGTCCGACCGACACGGTCACGGTCGCGGCGCAGCTGCACCTTTCCCGGTTCGTCGACATGGCTGTGGTCTGACGAGCAGGGGGTCAGCGGTTCGCGCCGAGCAGCGCCACCGCTTCGTCGTCGCCGACCTGGGAGAAGTCGTCGTAGAACCGGCTCACCGCCCCGAAGTCCGCCGGCTGCAACGGGCAGACCACCTTGTCGGCGTCTTGCGCCAGCTGCGCCACCGCGTCCGCGGAACCAACCGGCACCGCCACGACGACCGCGGCGGCGGCCATCGCGCGGGCCACCGCCACCGCCGCCCGCGCGCTCGCCCCGGTGGCGAGCCCGTCGTCGACGATCAGCACGGTCTTGCCGGTCAGATCCAGCGGTGGCCGGCCGGCACGATAGCGGGCCTCCCGGCGGGCGAGCTCGCCGGCCTCGTGGTGCAGCACCGCGATGACCGAGCCGGGCGCGAGCCTGGACACCACCTCGTCGTTGAGCACCCGTACCCCGCCCGGGCCGATCGCGCCGAACGCCACCTCGGGCGCCCACGGCACACCGAGCTTGCGGATCACCAGTGCGTCGAGCGGGACGCCGAGCCGGCGGGCGACCGACGCGGCGACCGGCAGCCCGCCGCGCACCAGCCCTAACACCACCACGTCGGGCCGGCCGGCGTACTGCATCAGCCGCTCGGCGAGTGCCGATCCGGCGGCGCTCCGGTCACGGTAGGCGGCCATCCCTCCTGTTCTACGCCCTGACGGTCCGCCGCGCGAGCGGATCCGCGCAGCGCGGGGATCCACACCGCGTACGCCGCCGGGTAGAGCAGGTACCCGAACCGGGTCGACGGGACAAGCAGGATCGCCGCGAGCATCCCGATCGCACAGGCGGCGGCCACCGCGGCGGCGTCCCGGGGCGGGCGCCGCAGTATCCAGCCGCCGATGACAAGCGCTGCCACGCCGAGGAGCACGAGAGCGATCGCGCGACCGCCCGGCAGCCCGATCGCGATCAAGTAACCGGGAAATGGTGACTGGGCGGGACTGCTCACCAGCCCCCGGCCGGCCGGGAACCGCACGAGGTTCTCGATCACCGCGTCGGCGTCGACGAGCACGGCCGGCACCAGCACAGCCACCGGCAGCCCGAGCGCCGGCAGGGCGTACGCCAATGCGCTGCGGCGACCACGGGTAACCGCGTGGACGAGCAGGACCGCGGCGACCGGCCAGGCGAACAGCTTCAGCGCGCCGGCCGCGCCGACGGCCAGGCCCGCGCCGACCAGCCGGGTCCGTGCGGCAAGCGCGAGAGCCAACAGGCACAACACGAGTACGGGCGAGTCGTCGCCGCCGACCGCGAGGGTGAGCGCGCAGACCGGCAGTACCGTCGCGGCTTGCCCGGCCCGCACGAGCGCCGAGCCGCCGGCATGGCGGCCGAGCACGACGAGCGCCGCGCCGATCGCCACCGCGGTGACGAGAGCGAACCCGAACCGCGCGTCGGCGCCGGTCAGCCCGAACAGCGCCATGCCTGGCTGATAAGGCGTGTATCGGAGCAGCCGCTCGTCGGGCGGCAGCGCCGCGATGGCGGCCCGGGACAGGTACGGCGTACCGGTGTCGAGCAAGCGCCGCCCGGCGTGCTCCACGACGACGACCTCCTCCTGGGCCTGGTGGCGTGCGGCGAGAACCGTCAGCGGTACCAGCGCGGTGGCGACCCAGGCGGCGGCGGTCACCAGACCCCGGCCGACCGGCCGCCGCATGGCGAGCTGGACGAGCACGGCGAGCGCGGCTGCCGCGTACCCCCAAACGGCGATCGCCCCCCACGCACGGTGCGTGGCGAGCGTGGAGGTCGTGGCGGTGAGGAGCGCGAAGAGCGCGGACAGCGCGTAAAGCCCGAGATCGACGGCGAGCCCGCCGGCGGCGCGGTCGAGCCGTCCGATCATGCGGACAGTCTGTCAGCCGCTGCGGTCCAGGCGTTGCGACGGTGGGCGGCGGCGGTTCGCCGAGATGCGGATGACCGAGCCGGCTTCGTGGAGCGCGGCGGCGAACGTGCCAGGCCGCCCGTCGGTGCCGCGATCGAGCGCGGCGAGCAGCTTCGGGACCGGCATCGGGCGGGCGAACAGGTGCCCTTGCGCGGTCGGGCAGCCCAGCTCCCACAGCCGTTTGCGCTGCTCCTCGCTTTCCACGCCCTCGGCGACCACGAGGAGGTCGAGGCTGCGGCCCAGGTCGATGGTCGAGCGGACCACCGCGGCGGAGACCGGCGAGTCCAGCGCCTTGACGAAGCTGCGGTCGATCTTCAGCTCGTGTACCGGCACCCGGGCCAGCGTGGCCAGCGACGAGAACCCGGTGCCGAAGTCGTCCAGGGCGAGCACGACGCCGGCCTGGCGCAGGGTGCCGAGCACCTCGTCGACGACTTCGAGCTGGCTGAGCGTCAGCGACTCGGTCAGCTCCACGATGAGCGCGTCCGCCGGTAGGCCGCGGGCTTCGAGCCGGTTGAGCACGACGTGGGGGAACGTTGGGTCGAGCAGGCTGCGCGGCGAGACGTTGACCGCGACCGGCACCTCGAAGCCGGCCTCCCGCCACGACGACGCGGCCACGAGCGCCTGGTCGAGGATCGCCTCGGCGAAGGCGGACAGCCGGCCCGAGCGCTCGATGGCGTCGAGGAAGCGGTCCGGTGGCAGCGGGCCGCGTTCCGGGTGGTGCCAGCGGGTGAGCGCCTCGGCCGCGATCATCTCGCCGGTGCCCAGGTCAACGATCGGCTGGAAGTTCACCGCGAACTGGTCCTCGGCGACGGCGCGGGCCAGGGCGCCGCCGAGGGCCAGCGAGCCGAGGTCGGCGGTGTCGCGGGCGCGGGAGAACTCCGAGATGCGCAAGCCCTCGCGCTTGGCGCGGTACATCGCGACGTCGGCTCGCCGGAGCAGCTCGACGACGCCGCCCCGGCTCGGACCGGTGGCCACCCCGGCGCTGGCCTCCACAGTGATCCGCATGCCGTCGAGCTCGACGGGCGGGTTCAGCGCGGCGAGGATCTGCTGGGCGCGGTGCAGCGCGACAGCCGGAGCCGGCAGGCCGACGAAGAGTACGGCGAACTCGTCGCCGCCGAGCCGGGCCACCAGGTCGTCGGGCTGTGCGGCGTTTTTGAGCCGGTGCGCGACCTCGATCAGCACCCTGTCGCCGGCGGAGTGGCCGAGCGTGTCGTTAACCTCCTTGAAGTGGTTGAGGTCGACGAGGAGCAGGCCGATGATGCCGCGGGCGGGACGGCGGCCGAGGACCTCGGCGCCGTACTCGTAGAGGCGGCGCCGGTTGGCAAGGCCGGTGAGCGGGTCCTGGGAGGCGGCGAGGGCGTGGGTTTCGGCGAGACGTTGCGTTTCGGCGTACGCGGACGCGTTGCGGATGGCGGTCGAGAGCGCGGCGGTGAAGGTCGAGAGGGTGTACTGCTCCCGCTCGGAAAGCTTGACCTTGCCATGGAAGCGCAGCCGGAACTCCCCGACCGGCCGACCTTTGTCGGGGCTTTCGAGTGTGACCGGGGTGACGACGCCTTTCGACGGCGGCGCATCTTGCGGTAAACCGTCGTAGCTAACGCCCTTGATCGTGCCGCGTACGAGCCGCGGACCGGCCGCATGTGTCGGTGGTAGCTCGACCTCCACCTCATCCACGGAGAAGAGCTCGTCCGCTCTCGCTGCGGCTGTGCGCAGCACCCCATCGAGATCGACGGAGTTAAGTTCGTCAGTGGCGTGGGCCAAGTGCTGCCACGCCTCCCGCTCCTCGCGTCCGCGGACCCGTCCCTTGCCCGCGAGATGGAGCGCATAGACCAACGGCGGCACCGCCGCGAGCAGCCAACGATCACGCGCTACCACGACGACTGTTCCTACCGCGACCGCTATGCCGCCCAGCCGCGAAAGAATCTGGACATCCAAGTGAGCGAGGTACCGCTTCCGTATGGACGTTCCGGTAGCGAGCGCAATCACTGGAAAGAACAACGTGTCATCAACCACAAAGTAGGCAAGTGCCGCGACGAGCATTGCCGCGAGGCGGTGGACGAGGTTGTTCGACGTCTCTAGTGGATGGTCCGGCGTGGCGTTGAGAAAGATCATCACGCCAGCCGCCGCCGCAGCGGCGAGACTCTCCTTCGCGACATTATATGTCAGCTTCAGCGGGCTTATTCGCTTGAAGATGTTCGAGATCAGTACGCCGACAGCCGTGCAGACCACTACCCAACGGAGGGGCTCGACAACCGCGGCAATCATGACCGCCGACGACGTGACGGAGAACTGATGGTTGTTGGCGCGGATGCGCAAACGAAAGCCGCTGAAGTCGGCAACGGCGACCATAGTTACCAGTACAACTGGATATAGACCTATTTGCTCCTGATTGGCAACGATGCGGACGAATGACCAAAAGATGGACAGCAGTCCCGGCATGACAACGAGACCAACGAGCACGTTAAGGCGCCGGTTGGTCGCGTCGCTGGTCCGTGTGGGCACTCCACCGTCCGTTCGCTCCCGTGCATCGTGCCCGGCGAACGGGTGTGGCTGTCAAGCCGTCGGACGATGGGTGTGTTCACCCAAACGCGGAGTTACCCTCGTAGATCAAGCGATATGCCGGGTAGCTGTCATCCCCAGGTGTGGTCACGCATTGTGATCCTCCTCATGATCGCCGTCAGGGCTCTCGCCCCTACGAACCCCCGCGACTCCAGTGGATCAGAGCGCTCCAGCAGGACGTTAGGGTGTGTGTGTGTCCCGCCGCTAGCTGAAATGTCAGAGGATTCGTTATCTGCGAACTTACATATAGTTCATCACAGAAGTCTGTTATCTGACCACCATCCGTTACTATCGTCAAAGGCCCGGATCGCCACTCTTCGACGATCGGTCACCGTGAGGGCACGACCCCAGTGCCCCGGCCCGGTCATTTGGCGATGATCCGGGCCACCGCGTGAGTACACAGCCAAATGTTCATCGCATCGAGGATCACTCGCCGAGCGATCATTGTCGATGCGTGTGAACAGTGTGTTCCCAACCCATCAAAGCCAGCAAGACGGCTGACGAGCAACCAACGTGCCATCACAACGAGCCGCGTGGGGACGGGTTGCGACCACATACCTTGAACGACACCGGATCGCAAGGCGAGCGGGGACGCTCCGGCTGTAACCGACTACCGACAGGCGTGGTGGCCAGCGCCTGCTAAGGACCCGTCGGGCTTTAGCCGTAGTTTGTCGATCGAGACCTATGGACTGCTGCCTGTGGCGCCGTGGTGACACACCGAAGTGACATCGCTGTTCGCCTAACACTGGATCAGGCAAATTCCGCCGGGCGGCACGTTGGTGCGTCAGCGGCACCCCCGTACCCTCAGCCTCGTGGCTGAGCAACTGACCCATGTCGACGACGCCGGTGCGGCCAGGATGGTTGACGTCTCGGGCAAGGACATCTCGGTACGCCGCGCCACCGCCGCCGGCACCCTGTGCACCACCGCCGAGGTCATCGGCCTGCTACGCCGTGACGCGCTCCCCAAAGGCGACGCCCTGGCCGTGGCCCGGGTTGCGGGCATCATGGGCGCCAAGCGAACGCCAGATCTCATCCCGCTGTGCCACCCGATCGCACTGCACGGAGTGACTGTTGAGCTGACCCCAACGGAATCCACAGTGGACATTCTGGCGACCGTCAAGACGGCCGACCGCACCGGGGTGGAGATGGAGGCGTTGACCGCGGTGGCGGCCGCCGGGCTCGCCCTGATCGACATGGTCAAGGCCGTTGACCCGGCAGCTTCCCTTGACGGTGTGCGGGTGCTACGCAAGGAAGGTGGCAAGACCGGAGACTGGCAGCGCCCTGCCGACCGGGAGCCCCAGCATGGCTGACCGGCCGATCAGGGCTCGGGTGATTGTTGCGTCCAACCGCGCTGCCGCTGGTGTCTATGCGGACACAAGCGGTCCCCCACTTGTCGACGGATTGCGTCAACTCGGCTGCCAGGTCGATGAGCCTCTGGTGGTCCCGGATGGCGAGCCGGTCGCGGTCGCACTACGTGACGCGATCGCCGCCGGCATCGACGTGGTGCTCACCAGCGGTGGTACGGGCATCAGTCCTACCGACGCCACACCCGAGATGACCCGGCGGCTTCTCGACTACGAGGTGCCAGGCATCGCAGAGGCGATTCGCTCGCACAGCCTGGCGAAGGTGCCTACGGCGGCGCTGTCTCGCGGCTTGGCTGGTGTGACAGGCCGGACACTGATTGTCAACCTGCCGGGGTCAGCCGGCGGTGCCAAGGATGGGCTGGCCGTGCTCGGTCCGATCCTTGCCCATGCGGTCGAACAGCTCCGCGGCGGCGACCACCCGCGCGGTCATTGATGCGCTTCGAGTTCTTCGAGGTTCCGCTCGACCTCGCGCCAACTCGGCACGCCCATCTCCGTGTACAGGGCTAAGGCCTGCTGCCAGTGCTCCCGGGCGGCAGCCGGATCGCTCTCGCACAGCGCGGCGGCAAGGCCGTCGTGCGCTTTGGCCAGTGCGTACCGCTGATGAGTCCGTCCCGCCTGGTCAAGCACATACCTGGATAACTCGGCAGCTCTCGTCATGTTGCCCAAGGCTCGCCACATTGCGGCAAGATCATTTGCAATCCTCAGTTCGACTCCCGGTTCGCTCAACTCTCGCGCGATCGCCAGAGCTTCCTGTTGGCATCTCAATGCATCGGTCGAACGGCCCAGACTTCGGTACGCCAATCCGAGGTCACTGAGAGTCTCCGCTTCGCCGATCCAGTTGTGGATCTCTCGCTTGATCCTCCTCGCGCGGGTGAGCAGAGCAACGGCGAGTTTGTGGTGGCCGAGGTGATGGTGGGCTACGCCGAGTGTCGACAGAGCGAGTGAATACCCGTACGGCTGCTGGAATTCACAGGCGAGGGCGAGATTTGCGCGTGCGAGCTTGAGCGCTTCGGCGTACCGCCCAAGCTGGATGTAGATGATCGCCATGTCGTCCGTCCGCGACACCCTTAGCTTGGCGAGGTCGGTCAGCGTGGTCGCTTCTTCAAAGCATCGAAACGCCTCCGCTAAGCGACCTGCGAAGCGATGGACTACGCCGAGGTTCCCGAGCACGGCCGCTTGCGCGTTCCTGTCGGGACCTCGGCGCAAGATTTGCAATGCAGAGGTGAGTTGGTCGACTGCGCTGTCGGGACGGCCGAGCCGAAAGTAGCCCGACGCGAGGTAGTTGCGCGTCGCTGCTTCGTTTGCCTCATCGTCAATTCGTTGCATTGCGGCGAGCACCCGTTCATGGACCTGTACCGACTCGAGGTTGTGGCCAAACTGCCATAGGTACGCCCATATGGCTCGACTTAGTCGCTGGGTGTGCGCATGCCAGTCAAGCTCGTCGGCGAGGTGAACGGCTGCAATCGCGTTCTGCCATTCGGCATTCAGCCAGGTGCCTGCCTCGGCGAACGTTTCTAGCGGGGGAGTTTGCGGCTTACGGACGCTGGTGAGGTCCAGACCTATCCGAATACCAGGTGTCTCGTTGTGCTCCGTCGCGCTGGCGGCGGCGTGAACGTAGTAATCGAGCAGGCGCTCGATTGCCCCGTGGCGTGCCGGCTCGGGTTCGGTTGCTGTGACGAGGTCGTGGGCGTAGTCGCGGAGCAGGTCGTGCAGGCGGTACCGGTCGGCAGACTTCGCTTCGATCAGGTGGGCGTCGTCCAGGTCCTCCAATATTGCGGCCGCCTGGGCCACCAGCACGTCGGCCAGTGCCGCCGCGACGTAGGCGTCGAAGTCGGCTCCAGGGATCAGGCCGAGCAGGCGGAACACCCGCTGCGGCTCCGGTCCCAGGTGCTGATAGGACAGCGTGAACGCCGCCGCCACGGTCCGCCCGTCGGCGGCCAGCTCGGCCAGCGGTGTGGCCTCGCGCAGCCGGCGGGCCAGGTCGGCGACGCTCCACCTCGGACGGTGCGCGAGCCGGGCCGCCGCCAACCGCACCGCCAGCGGCAGGTACCCACACAGCCGCGCCACATCAGCCGCGGCACCCCCGTCCGCAGAGACCCGGTCGCCGACGACCCGTTCCAGCAGCAGCACCGCCTCGTGGGCGGACAGCACTTCCAGCGAGACCGGGTGCACCCCGTCCAGCCCGACTAAGCGGCGGCGGCTGGTCACCAGGGTCAGCGATGACGGGCTGCCGGGCAACAGCGGGAGCACCTGAGCGGTGTCGGCGGCGTTGTCCAGCACGACGAGGACGCGGCGGCCGGCCAGCTCGGTACGCCACATCGCCACCCGCTCGTCCAGCGGCTCGGGGATGCGGTCGGCCGCCACGCCGAGCTGGCGCAGCAACGCGCCCAGTGCGGCGGCCGGCTCCAGCGGCGCTCGTTCGCTGTGGCCGTACAGGTCCACGAACAGCTGCGCGTCGGGGTACCGGTCGGCCACCAGGTGCGCGACATGGACCGCCAGGGCGGTCTTGCCGATGCCCGCCATGCCGTCCACGGCGCTGATCACGGCGACCGCGGGCCGGCCGGGCGCCTTGTCAGGCACGGCTTTGACCAGCTCCGCTACAGCCGCTTCGCGGCCGGTGAAGTCGGCCACGTTACGCGGCAGGCACCGGCGCGGGCTAACGGCCACCTGTACCGGCGGCGCGGCCGGCTCGCCTCGTAGCACCGTCCGGTGCAGCGCTCGCAGGTCCGCCCCCGGATCGACGCCGAGCTCCTCGGCGAGCCGCCGCCGGATCCGCGCGTACCAGTCCAGCGCTTCGGCGCTTCGCCCGCTGGCATGCAGTGCCCGCATCAGCACAGCGACCAGCGGTTCGGCCAGCGGGTACTCGACTGCCAGGTCGGTGAGCTGGGCCACAACCCGGTCGGACCCGCCCAGGGCCAGCGACGCCTGGGCCCAGCCCACCGCGGCGTCCAGCCGCTGCTGGCGCCACCCCTCCCGGACCCGGCCGGCCCAGTCATTGGGCAGGTCGGCGAGTGGCGTGCCACGCCAGAGGTCCAGCGCTTGGGCTAGCAGCGCCACTCGCTGGGCCGAGGCGCACGACGGATCACGAGACTGCTCGACCAGCCGGCGGAAGCGGTGTGCGTCGACCCGATCGGGATCGACGTCGAGCACGTACCCGCCGGAACGACTCAGCAGCGGAACCGGGGGTCCAAGCGCATGCCGAAGGCGGGCGATGTAGACGTACAGCGTGTGGCGCGCCCGGTCGGGCGGCGCGCTGCCCCACACCCGGTCGACCACCGTCTCCACCGGCACCAGCCGCCCGGCGTCGACCACCAGCGCCGCCAACACGCTGCGCTGGCGTACCGGTCCCACATCCACCGGGCCGGCCGGTCCCCACACCTCGACCGGGCCCAACAACCGAAACTCCACCACGTCCCCCCGGGGCCACCGACCATGCTCGCGCCACACATCAACCCCGGTCAACATCGAAAGCCGGCCGATGACAGCGAAACCACAGCGACGACCGGAACGATGGTCCTCGTTGCAGCCGGACCGGTTGGTCCAGATGCGTACGGGGGTGAGCGGACGACCAGCTCCGCTCGGGTTCGGTCCGGCGTTGTCCCGGCGGCAGGCGTGGCCGGGAGCACGGGGAGGGTCCGCCGGACCGACGAGCGGCACCGTCGTGGTGCCGGCTGGGGCCACGTGCCTCGTCGGCACCACGATCCCGCGGGCGGCTACCTTCCAGTCGGAGAGGGCTAGGCTCGACCCGTGACCGCACACCCGTCGCTGGCCGCGAACAGGCCGGCGACCGAGACCAGGCCGATGCCGTGGGAGCAGGCGCGAGCGACCGCGTACGCCGCTGGCGCGGGCGCCGCGCGCCCGACCGCGATGGTGCCGCTCGAGGCAGCCGACGGCGCAACGCTGGCCGAGCCGCTGGTCACGCTCACCGACCTTCCCGCCTTCGCCACGTCGAGTGTGGACGGTTGGGCGGTACGCGGCCCAGCACCGTGGCGCATCGTCGGCCGTGTCCTGGCCGGCGCCGCCGCCCAGCCGCTCTCCGAGGACGGTACGTGCGTGGAGATCGCGACCGGTGCGATGGTGCCGCCGGGCGCGGAGCATGTGGTACGCGTCGAGGAGTCCACCACCGGCCGCGAAGGTGTCACGGGCCGGCCACGGGCGCAGCCCGACTGGCGGGAGCCGGGCGAGGAGGCCCGCCGGGGCGAGCAGCTGCTCTCCGAGGGCACCCCGATCACCCCGGGCGTGATCGGGCTGGCCGCGTCCTGCGGCTACGACCGCCTGACGGTACGGCCGCGACCGGCAGCGGCGGTGCTGGTCTTCGGCGACGAGCTCCTGACCAGCGGCCCGCCGGGCGCCGGCCGGGTACGCGACGCGCTTGGCCCGCAGATCCCCGCCTGGCTGCGGCGCGCGGGCGCCGATCCGGCGACTCGCCTCGCGCCGGTCGAGGACACCCTTGACGGACACATCGCCGCGATCAAGACGGCTCTGGGTGCGGGTGCCGAGCTGATCTGCACGACCGGCGGGACCATGCACGGACCGGTTGACCACCTGCATCCGGCGCTGGCCGCGCTCGGCGGGCGGTACGTCATCAACACCGTCGCCGTGCGGCCCGGCTTCCCGATGCTGCTGGCGCAGCTCCCGGGCGGGCAGTTCCTCGCCGGCCTTCCCGGCAACCCGCAGTCCGCCGTGGTGGCGCTCGTGTCGCTGGTCCTCCCGTTGCTGGCCGGCATGCAGGGCCGCCCGCGACCCCGCGAGGCCGTGGTCACCGCGGGCGCCCCGATCGCCGGGCGCGGCGAGTACACGCACCTTGCCCTGGTGCGCCAGGACCCGGACGACGGCCTCGCCTATCCGCTGTCCCACGCGGCGTCGTCGATGCTGCGCGGTCTGGCGCAGGCGGCCGGCTTCGCGGTGGTCGCACCTGGGACCACGGGTGAGAAGGGCGCGCGGCTGCCGCTCGTACCGTTGCCGTTGCAACCGGGAGAGCAGCCGTGACCGCCGGGACCAGGCCGCACACGGCGGCGCTGGTGACCACCGATCGGCTGGACGTCGCCGCGCACGAGGCGGCCGTGGCCAGCCGGGTGGCCGGTGCGGTGGTGTCCTTCGCCGGTGTGGTGCGCGATCACGACCACGGACGGGGCGTGGTCGAGCTGGAGTACGAGGCGCACCCGACCGCCCAGCAGGTCCTCGCCGAGGTGGCTGCCGAGATCGCGGCGGACTGGCGGCCGCCGTATCGACGGCTCACCGGGCCGCCGCGTTTGTGGCCTGTGCCCGGTTGGTCGACGAGGTGAAGGCGCGCCTGCCGGTGTGGAAGCGGCAGGTCTTCGTCGACGGTACCGAGGAGTGGGTCAACTGCCCGTAACTGGCGGGACCGCAACCTGCTGGCTCAGCCGACATCGAAAAGGCGAAGCCCGTCGTGGTCGACGAAGTCAGCGAAGTCTTTGAGGTTGAAGGTCGCCAGAGGAAGGTCGTTGACCAGGCAGCATGCGGCTATCCACGAGTCGTTGACCGGACGGGGACGGCCGCGAATCTGGGCACGCGCCTGAACCTCGCCCCACGTCGTGGAAATGGCCTCGTCGAATGGCAGGAGGACCACGTTATGGCGCCACTCGGCGAGGTCGGCGAGCCGTCGAGGCCCCCAACTTCTCAGCACCGTCCACTTGGTCAACTCGCCTAACGTCACGAATGTGATGCACAGCGTCTTGCCGGCAAGCCGAGCGTGGAGAGGGTCGGGGACTCGCCCACGAAGAATCGCCGACGCTATGTCGGTGTCCAGAACTACCAGGCTCACGCCATGCCGGCCCGGCGAGAGGCGTATAGGTCTGCGAGGAACTCCTCAAGCTCCTCGTCGGACTCAAACAAGCCGGGGCGGGCAAGCTCGTCAACCGATGCAACCGGGCGGACGCCCTGCCGGCGCGCCAACTCCTCCGCGGGAACATGCGCGGTCGACGGCCGCCAATGAGGGACCTGCTCAGCGCTACTCGACATCGCGGCCCCTCCTAGTCTCTCGAACGAGACTTATTGTCGCACCGGAGACGGGCACCCGGACAACAGAGCCGGATAGCCGTTGGCACTTGCTCAGTAGCGGCGGCGCAGGGCGGGCTCGAGTTCTCCGCCAGCGCGCCGAGCAGGCCGTCGGCGTAGTGGGAGACGTTTTCGGCGAGCTTGTGCTCGTACGGCCAGATCGGCGAGACCACGAACAGGACGTACAGCCCGATGGCGGACAGGCCGTAGCGCAGGCCGGCCAGGGCCGGGAACCGGCCGAAGCCGAGGCTGCGGGCGGCTCGTCGGCGGCGGAGCGCGGCGTCGAACAGGATGATGATCGCCGGCACCACGAACACCAGGTGGTGGCTCCACGAGATCGGGCAGATCGCGTTGGCCGTCAGCCCGACCAGGGTGAACGCGGTCAGCTCGTCGCCGTCGGCGTGCGCGTTGGCGGCTCGGGACAGACCCACGGCGAGCAGCAGGCCGGCGAAGGCCAGCCACATCAGGCCGGGCGTCACGGGCGAGTCGTAGAGCCGGGCGAGCACGCCCGCCAGGGACTGGTTCGGTGTGGCGTCGACCGCTCCGATCCGGTTGGTCTCCCACACCACCTGGCCGAAGTAGGTGGCTGACTCCCGGTTGGCCACCACGAAGGTGACGACGGTGGCACCAAGCGCGGTGCTCAGCGCGGTGAGCGCGGCCCGCCACTGGCGGCTCACCACGAAGTACAGGATGAACAGCGCGGGCGTGAGCTTGATCGCCGTGGCGAGGCCGACCCCCACGCCGGCGAACGCGCCGACCGCCCAGCCCCGCCTCAGCCACGCCAGCGGCGCGAGCTCGTGCGCCGGGGCTCGGCCCGCGCTGTCCTCCGCCGGAGCGTGGCCGGCGCTGCCGTTGGCCGGAGCCTGGCCACCGACGAGGACCCGGGCGGCCGAGGTGGCGGCGACCCGGGCGCGGCGCCGCAGCAGCACGAGGTCGAGGATGACCAGCCCGGCGAGCAGCAGGTTGACCTGCCCGAACCCGAGCGTCTCGCGGAGCGGCTCGGTGGCCGCGGCCAGCGGCACGGCGAGCGCGACCGCGAACCAGCGGGGCCAGCCATAGCGGTTCGCGATCGGTCCGACGAGGGCGAGCATGATGAGCGCGAGTACGCCCAGCGTGGCCACCACGTTGAGCCAGCCGGCCGCCTCCGGCGAGACCAGCGCCATCGGCAGCATCGCGAGCGCGGCGAACGGTGGGTAGGTGAAGCCCAGCGTGGTCTGCGGAGCGATGAAGCTATAGAGCTCACCGCCGCCGGTCCACCAGACCACGGCGCCGTGGTAGATGCGCAGATCGAAGAAGTTGTACGGCCGGCCGTACACCGCCGCTGCGAGCACCGCCGCGAGCGAGGTGCCGGCGACGATGCCAAGGCGACCGACGGTCACCAGGTCGAACCGGCGAAGTGTGCGGCGGCGGCCTACGAGGTGGCCGACGACGAGAGGGCGGGCCCGTCGCTCGACGGTCGCCGGCATCGTGGAGCCACCCCCGTACTGATGTTGAGAATCCCGCCCAGGTCCGATATGGAGCCTAGTGCGGAGAGGCACGGTGGTACCTCCCGTGTTATCCGACCGTGTCTCATCCCACACGAGTCAGTGACCTGTACGCGGGACCGAGCGGCTCGGTTAGCCGGGGAAGAGGCGGCCAGCCTTTGCCGCGAGCAGCGCCAGCCTGGTCTCACGTGCTGTGGTCCGGGCGGCGCGGCGGGTGCCACGGGTGGCCTTGTGAGTGCCCCGCGCGGTGGCCCGAGCGGCTCGCCGTGCCGACTGCTCGGCGTGCTCGGCGAGGTGGCTGGCGCGCCATGCCAGCCCCGGCCGGCCTTCGTTGTCCAGCGCCGCGATAACCAGACCGCCGAGCATGCTCACGTTCTTGAAGAACTGGATGCGCTGGTGAACCCGTTGCTGCGGATCGGTGTACTCCCAGAACCGGTGCCCGGCCAGCGTTGTCGGCACGAGCGTGCCGGCCAGCAGGGCGGCACCGGCGCGTGGTGCACGGTCGGTCGCGAGCATCAGACCGCCGAGGACGTGGGCCGCCCCGTTGACCCTGACCAGCGTCTTGGCGTCGGTGGGCAGGCTGGGGTTGATCGCCTCGAGGACCGGCGCGACCCGGTCGGTCACCGGCTTCGCGGCGTCGGCCAGGCGCTCCGGATGACGTACCGCATCGAAGCCGCTACGGATGAACATCGCGCCGAGCATGGCGCGCGCGACCCTACGAACCGGTTTCATGTCGCCGCTTTACCCCACCGGCCCGATGCCTACACCTCGTCGATGCATAGCAGGAAGTCGTGGTCGGTGCCGTCGAGGTCCTCGACATACGTAGCGTCGTTGCCCGGGCACCTGTCCGTGTCAGTGATGCCGTTGTACCGGTTCTTGACCTTGTACGCGCCACTGGTCGAGCAGGGCGCCTTGGCCATCTGTTCCGGGAATGTGGCCGTCGGCGCGTCGACCACGCAGTCGCCGACGCTGGCGTACGCGGCGTCGTTGGGGTCGGTGGGCATGCCCGCGTCACCGGGCCTGCCGACCGGCTTGTCGTTGCCGCCGGTGACGGCGCGGGCCAAGATGCTGCCACCCCATTGGTAGGCGGCGTACAAGCCGCCGCAGCAGCACAGCAGCACGAGGGCGCCGACCACTAGCCCGATGATCAGGCCGGTGTGGCGCCGGCGTGGCCGCTGGGGCGGCGGAAGCCCCGGCGGCGGGTATCCCGGCGGGTAGCCCTGCGGCGGCGGATACCCCTGGGTTGGCGGGTAGCCCTGCGGCGGCGGGTAGCCCGGCGGGTAGGGCGGCTGGCCGTACTGCGGCGGGTACTCATCGGGCGGTCCATACGAGGACATGAGCCACCTCCAGGGTCGCCATCACGGTAGGTGCGGCGTCAAGAGGCGCCCATCGCCTGACGGCTATCCGTCAGCCGCCGGCTGGGTCCGCAGGTACCGCCCGAAATGCGGCACGGTGAACGCGACCGTGCCGCGTTCACCGGAGTAGATGAGGCCCTTCTTGATCAGGGCGTCCCGCGCCGGCGAGAGGCTCGCCGGCTTGCGCCCGAGGGACTTGGCGATCTCCGCGGTGGCGACCGCCCCGTCCGCCGCGTCCGCGCCGCCCACGTCGGCCATGGTTCGCATGTACTCCCGCTCGGCCGGCGTCGCCCGCTCGTACCGCGAGCCGAAGAAGCCCACCGCCAGCTCCGCCTCTGCCTCGGGCGCCGCCACCCGGACGTCGGCCGCCGTCACGGGCGACGCCGGCGCGTGGTCCCAGGTCGCCTTCCCGTACGCCTGGACGAAGTACGGGTAGCCGCCGGACGCCTCGTAGAGCGCATCGAGCGCCTTCGCCTGGTACTCCACGCCCTCCCGCGCGGCCGGGGCACACAGCGCCTGGTCGGCGGCGATCCGGTCCAGGCGGTCGATGCGCTGGTAGCGGAAGAGCCGCTCGGAGTACGACTTCGACGCCGACAGCACCGCCGGCAGGTGCGGCAGCCCGGCGCCGACCACGATCAGCGGCGACCCGGTCTGGGACAGCTCGTGGCAGGCCGCGCAGAGCGCGGAGACGTCTTCGCTGGTCAGGTCCTGCATCTCGTCGATGAACAGTGCGATGCCGGTGCCGACGTCGGTGGCCACGCTCGCGGCGTCGGTGAACAGCTCCACCAGGTCGATCTCGATGTCCCCGGAGTCGGCCCGCCCGCTTGCGGCAGGCACGTCGATGCCCGGCTGCCAGCGGTCGCGCAGCTTCGCCCTGACACCGGCGCGACCCGCGACACCGGCGCCACCGGCCGGCGACCGCAGCGCGAACGCCTTCAACACCGACAGGAACTCCTCGACCCGAACCGGTGCGCGGTGGTGCGGCGCCAGCTCCCGTACGGCCATGTGCAGCGCGGCCGCCACCGGCCGGCGCAGCGACTGGTCCGGGCGCGCCTCGATCTTGCCGGTGCCCCAGAGCCGGGAGATCGCCTGGGAGCGCATCGTGTTGAGCAGCACGGTCTTGCCAACGCCCCGAAGCCCGGTGAGCAACAGCGAGCGCTCGGGACGGCCGCGGGCGACCCGTTCCAGGACAACCTCGAAGACCTCGAGCTCCCGGTCCCGTCCGGCCAGCTCGGGCGGGCGCTGGCCAGCCCCGGGCGCGTACGGGTTCCGGATCGGGTCCACGTCTCGCACCGTATAGCAGAATCTAGGACTGGCCCTACATTTCCTTAGAGACACGCAGAGTGGGCGGGCGGGAGCCCACACAAGCCCATACAAGAGCCGGGCGCCAGGCGATGAGTCGCCCGGCGCCCGGCGGCCACCGCCCGGCGGCTCAGCTCTTGCGCTGCTTCATGCACAGCACGAAGCTCAGCGAGTCGATCGTGGACTTGTAGAAGTAGTTATGGGTGTAGCCGGGTGTGCCGTTGCACTTGTTCACATCGGACGTACCCTCGATGCGCTTGAGCACCTCGAAGGTGTTCGGCCCGCACTCGACCTCGCGCATCTTGGGCTTGTCGCCCGTGCCGTCGTTGACCAGGCAGTCGCCCTTGTGCGCGTCTAACGCGCCGTTGGTGTTGCCCGCCGTCGTCGGGGCGGTGGTCGGCTCGGTCGTCGGCTCTGACGAGGGCCCGGTGGTCGGCGTGGCGCCCGTGCTGGTCGCCGCCGACGTCGACGGGTTGGCCGCCGGGTTGCCGGACTTCTGGGTCACCAGGTAGACCGTCGCCGCGCCGCCGCCGCACAGCAGCACGGCGAGCACGACAATCACTGTGATCAGCAGGCCGGAGCCGCCCTTCTTCGACTGCGGCGCCGCCGGCGGACCCCACATGTCACCGCCCGGCTGGTACCCCGGTTGGCCGTACTGCGGCGGGTTATAGGCGGGCTGTCCATAGCCCGGGTCATAGCTGGGCTGGCCGTACTGCGGCTGGCCGTACTGCGGTTGCCCGTAGGGCCCTGGTGAGCCCGGCGGGGGCACCGAGGACGGGGCGCCGCCCCACGGCTCGGGTTGGCCCCATGGCTGGCCGTACGGGTCGGCTGGCTGGCCGTAGGGGTCCTGGGGCTGGCCGCCGCCCTGCCACGGGTCCTGTGGCTGCCCCGGGTACGGTCCGCCCGGCGGTCCGTACATCGACATGTGACTCCTCCTGGTCTTGCGTGCCGCCGCGGCTCACCAGGTTCACGGGAGGGGTGAGAGGTTGGTTCACCTGTGCGGGCCGGCGCTTCACCGCCACGGTAGCGTGAGCTACCGAGGTCCTCACCTCCCGAAAAGACGCCAACTCGCCGAGTGCCTCGTGAATTGTCCGAACCGGCGACGTCGTCTACCGGGTCGATGTCGTCAACCCGACCAAGGATCCGACCGCCCGCGCGTCAACCCCGCCGGCGACCGCTAGCATCCGCGGGTGCTCGTGCTGCCGGCGGTGATCGGAGCGCTGGGCGGCGCGCTGACACCGCCGCTGGCCTACCGGCTTTCCGTCCACTATGGAGCGCCGTCGCGGTCGGCCTGCGCGGCCTGCGCGGAGCCGTTGCCCGCGTTATGGGTACGCCCGAGAGCCGCCTGCCCGCGCTGCGGCGCACGATGGGGCCCGCCGGTGTGGGCGTGCGCCGCCTTCGGAGCGCTGCTGTGTGGCGCCCTCGGCTGGCGCTTGTCGGGTGCCTCGCTCGCGGCGTGGCTCGCCGTCGCGCTCGTCGCGCTGCCGCTGGCCGTCATCGACCTGGCTTGCCTGCGCCTGCCCGACCTGCTCGTGCTGCCGGCCGCGCTGGTCGTGCTGGCGCTCGCCGTGGCGTTCGGCCCGGCGGGGCGGTGCATCCTGGCTGCCGGCGTGCTCGGCGGCGCGTACCTGGTGCTGGCCCTGCTGCCGCGCAGCGGCCTCGGGTACGGCGATGTGAAGCTGGCCGCCTTGCTGGGCCTGGTGCTGGGTTGGCTGGGCTGGCGCTCGGTGCTGCTCGGCGCCGTGCTGCCGTACGCCTTCGCCGGGCCGGTCGCCATCGCCGCCCTGCTCACCCACCGGCTGCGTCGTGACGGTGCCCTGCCGTTCGGGCCGTACCTGCTTGCCGGAGCGCTGGTCGCCGCGGTGGCGGCATGAGCTACCAGACCACCTGCACCTTGCTGACCTGGTGCACGACGAGCTCGTCGAGCTCACCGCCGTCCCAGCCCAGCGCGACGCCCGCCGCCTGGAAGGTCTTCGCCGCCAGCTTGAGGCCCTCGTCGAGCAGCGTCCTGGTGTCGGTGACCATGCGGTCCATCGTGCCGCGGCACAGGTGCGAGAACTCGGTGGCGGCCCGGCTTACGCCGCCGAGGTAGCGGTGACCGTTGGCCAGCAGGTCGCTGCGGCCGAGCACCATCGCCGCCGCGCCGGAGCCCAGGGTCAAGGAGGCGAACTCCTGGCGGAACTGTTCCGCCGTCGCGGCCGGCGAGCTCAGCCGGGCGATGGTGGACCCGGTGATCTCGTTCAGGAAGGCCAGGCACGCGTTGCCGACGTCGAAGTTCTGGCAGGTGTCCGGCAGCCCGAGAGCGCCGTGTACGACCGAGGCCGTCGACGGTTCCAGATAGTTCCGGCAGACCGACGTGTTGATCAGGATGCCGATGCGCTCGGGCGGCACCCCGGAGGCGGCCAGCGCCTTCCGCGTGGCCATCGTCGCCGCGTCCGACACCTGCGTCGGCCCATCCCACAGGCGCCGCTCGCGGATGCCGGTGACGTCCTCCAGCAGGTTGGCCCGGATACCCAGGCGGTCCAGGGTGGGCCGCAGCCGCCGTACGATCTCGGCCGAGCTGAGGCGGACCGGCGCGTCGACGTGGACGACGGAGGCGATCGAAACATGTTGGAACAGCACTGCCGATGATTACAGCAGGCGCAGCTGCTGGTCGCGCGGGCGGCGAGGGGCGTCGTCACCGCGGCGCTCCAGCAGCCCCTGGTCGATCGCGGCCAGGAACGGCGAGGGCGCCATCTGGCGTTCCGCGCCGTGGCGGAAGCGCCGCCTGGTGTGGCTGACGAAGAGCCGGTCCTGGGCGCGGGTCAACCCGACGAAGAACAGCCGGCGCTCCTCGGCCACCTCGTCGTCGGAGGGCGGCCGGCCGGGCAACCGCAGCGGCAGCAGGCCGTCCTCGCAGCCGACCAGGAACACCACCGGAAACTCCAGGCCCTTCGCCGCGTGCAGGGTCAGCAAGGTGATGCGGTCGGCGCGCGGGTCCCAGGTGTCGACCTCGGCCCCGGTCGCGAGCTCGGTGAGGAACCTGGGCAGGTCGTCGCCGCAGCGGGCGGCCAGTGGCGTGAGCAGGTCGACGGCGGCGAAGATGTCCGCCTCGTCGAACGGGGCCGCCTCGTTGAGCGTGGTCGTCTCGTCGAGCGTCGGCTGGGCGCAGCGCTCGGCGAGCACTTGGCCGGCCAGCCGTACCCGGGACGCCAGCGAGCCGTCCAAAGCTTCCTGGTTCCGGCCGTTTGACCGCGGACTCCGCTGCGCTGCGTCCGCTGGCGGCCGGTCCCCGTCGGCGAAGCGCAGCTCGCGGGCGATGGCCGCGACACCCGGCCGGTCCAGCAGCCGATCATGCGAGCGCTTCTGCACCGGAATGCCGGCCCGGGACAACGCGTCCACGATCGGCGCGGCTTGGGTGTCCACCCGGTACAGCACGGCAATGTCCGAAAAGGACAGTGCACCAGCGGTGGCCGTCCGCGAGTCGACCCGACCCGAGTCCAGCGAGCGGTGCGAGACGCCGCCCACCAGCTCATCGACTGTTCGAACCACAAAGTCGGCCTCGTCGGCTACTGATGCGGCCGGGTACAGGCCCAGGAGCGGCGCCTGCGGATCCAGGCGCGCCGGGTCGAGGCGGCGCCCGGGCACCAGGGTCGTCGGCGCGACCGCCTGGATCGCCGCCGCCAGGATCGGCGCCGACGACCGGTAGTTGCGCGTCAGCCGGACCATCCGCGGCTCGGTGAAGTCGGACCCGAACTGGAGGAAGAACGAGACATCCCCGCCCCGGAACGAGTAGATCGCCTGGTCCGGGTCGCCGATCGTGCACAGGTTCCCGTCGGGCGGGCACAGCAGCCGCAGCAGCGCGTACTGCACCGGGTCGACGTCCTGGTACTCGTCGACGAACACCCAGGGCCAGCGGGAGCGGTACCGGTCCACAAGGGACGGATGCTCGGTCAGCAGGCGCACCGGCGAGGTCAGCAGCTCGTCGAGGTCGACCAGGTCCTTGGCGTGCAGGCGTTTGACGTACTCCTCGCGCAGCGCCTCGTCGGTGGGCAGGGCGGCGAGCAGCCGGCGGGCCTCGCGCTGCGACCCGGCCGCGCTCAGCCCGACCGCCTCGGCCACCGCGGCCAGCCGGTCGGCCTCCTCAGCCACCCGCAGGTGCTCCGACAGCCCGGCGGCGGCCGCGTTCTCGCGCAGGATCGACAGGCCCAGGCTGTGGAACGTGCCGACGGTGACGTCGGTCGCGACCGGGCCGAGCAGGGCCGCCAGGCGGGTGCGCAGCTCCTCGGCGGCCCGGCGGGTGAACGTGATGGCCAGGCACTGCTCCGGGCGCACGCCGGACTCGGCACAGAGGTACGCGATCCGGTGGGTCAGCGTGCGGGTCTTGCCGGTGCCGGGGCCGGCCACGACCAGCAGCGGTCCGCCCGGCGCGGACGCCGCCACCCGCTGCATCGCGTCGAGCCGGTCGAGCAGGCCGGTGCCGACCTCTTCCATCCCGGCGAGCATCGGCTCCAGCGGCTCGTGCGGCGACGGCGGCGGTGCGAGCGGTGGGGCGGGCGTGGCCGCCGGTGGTGCGGTCCGCCGCCGCGGTGCGGGTGCGCGGCGCTGCGCGGGCACGGGTACGTCGAACAGCCCGTCCCCTCCGGCGTACAGCTCGGCTGGCTCGAAGAGCCGGATTACGCCGTACTCCCCGTCAAAGCCCGGCGTGCGGTGCACCTGGCCCCGCCGGAGGCGCGCGACGGCCTCGCCGAGCAGCTCGCCGCCTGCCGCAGCGACGTCGGCGACCGGCAGGGTCCGCAGGATCGCCAGCTCCGGACCGAGCGCCGCGACCAGCGAGTTGATCTGCCCTTCGACGGTCTTCGACTTGGCGCCCACCCCGGCGATCTCGCCGAGGACCTGATGGAGCTGGATCATGTGGAACACGGTGGGGGCGCTGGCGGGCGCATGGCCTTCCGGCCGGTCGGCGAGCTCCTCGACCCGGTGCAGCACCCCGACCGTGAGCGGCTTGCCGCACTCGGGGCAGCGGCCCTGGGCGGCTCTGGTCCGGCGCGGCTCCCAGTTGACCCCGCAGACCCGGTGGCCGTCGGCGTGGTACTTGCCCTCCTCGGGAAAGAACTCGATCGTCCCCTGGAGACCGTCGCCGGTCCGCAGCGCCTCCCGGACGGCGTAGTAGTCGAGCGCGGTGTCCAGAAGGGTCGCCTCGCGGGCCAGGGCCGGTGGGGAGTGCGCGTCGGAGTTGGACACCAGGCGGTAGGAGTCCAAGCTGGACACTCGCCAGTTCATCGCGGGGTCGGAGGACAGGCCGGTCTCGACGGCGAAGATGTGCTCGGCGAGGTCGGCGTAACAGTCGGCGACCGCGTCGAAGCCCGACTTTGAGCCGAGTGCGGAGAACCACGGCGTCCACACGTGCGCCGGTACCAGGTACCCGTCGGGGCTCGCCTCAAGCGTGATCTCCAGCAGGTCACGCGAGTCCAGGCCGAGAATCGGCCGGCCGTCGGCGCCGAGGTTGCCGACCCGCCCGAGGCGGGTGTTGAACCGGGCGACCGCGTCGAGGTCGGGGAGGTAGATCAGGTGGTGCACCTTGCGCGTGCGGTCGCCCCGTTTGTAGATGGTGGATATCTCGACCGAGAGCAGGAAGCGCACCTGCTGGTCGCTGCCGGCCAGCCGGGGCGGTAGCCGGCGCAGGACGCCGGCCTCTTTATCGGCGGTGAGCCGGTAGAGGCCGGGCTCGGCCGGTACGAGGTTCTCGCGGAGGTGGTCGTGCCACGCCGGGTGGGTGAAGTCGCCGGTGCCGAGGAGGGTGATCCCTTTCCGCCGGGCCCACCAGGTGAGCGACTCCAGCTCAAGGTCACGGCTGCACGCGCGGGAGTACTTCGAATGGATGTGCAGGTCAGCTACGAACGCGGGCACGCCGCATCCTGTCATGCCGGCCGATGTGCTCGCTCGGCGCCACGCCCCGCGAGCCGATTCGCGGGGACGCTACTGCGTGGCGCGGAGCTCCACCAACGTCACGTCGGGTGGGGCGCCGACGCGGACCGGCGGGCCCCAGAAGCCGGCGCCTCTCGTCACGTACACGGGCAGGCCGTCGATCTTGCCCAGCCCGGCCAGCAGCGGCTGCTGGGTGGCGCGCACGACGTAGTGGAACGGCCAGAGCTGGCCGCCATGGGTGTGCCCGGCCAGTAGCAGGTCGACGTTGTGCCTGGCCGCCTCGTGCGCCTGCCGGGGCTGGTGCGCCAGCAGGACCACCGGCCGGCTGGAGTCGCGTCCGCCCAGCGCGCGGTCCAGGTCGGGCCCGTCGCCGTAGGCCCCGCCGGTCAGGTCGTTCACGCCGGCCAGGTCCAGCCCGTCGATCTCGACCCGCTGGTTGCGCAGGACCTTCACGCCGAACGAGTCGATCTCCTCGACCCACTCCTGATAGCCGGAGAAGTACTCGTGGTTGCCGGTCACGAAGAAGCTGCCGCGCCGGCTCCGCAGGCCGCGCAGCGGCTCGGCATGCGGACCGAGCTCGGCGACCGAGCCGTCGACCAGGTCGCCCACAACCGCCACGAGGTCGGCGTCCATGTCGTTGACGATGTCCACCACGCGCTGGCAATGCGCCTTGCCGAGGATCGGCCCGAGGTGGATGTCGGCGACCAGGGCGATGCGCAGCCCGTCCATCCGCCGCGGCAGCTTGGCCAGCGGGATCGTCACCCGGTTGCGCCGGGGCGGCCCCAGCGCGGTGTGAATGCCGTTGCCGGTGACGGTGGCGGCGCCCAGGCCGCCGACGATCGCCGCCGACCGGGCCAGGAACAGCCGCCGGGTCTGGTACGGCATGCGGTGTCCGGTGGCCGGCGGGGGTACGGCATCGATGACCGGCGGGCTGACGTCCACCGATCCGGTGACCACCAGAGCTCCTGCCGGTACCGCCGCCGCAGCAGCCGCCGCCGCCCGCCGGTGCCGGCGCTCGACCCGGCGCAGCCACTGCCCCGCTGCCGCGCGGGGCAGCTCCAGCGCGAGCAGGAAGACGAGCAGGTAGAACAGCAGCGCCAGCCAGACGTAGCCGGTCCAGGCGAAGATCCGCTCGTACGAGTGGGCCAGCACCCGGGTACCCACGACCGATGCCACCATCTGCAACGACAGCGCGAGCAGGATCACCGTGCCGATGCGGCGCCTCCGTCCGGGGCGGGTGGTGTCCCGGACCAGCCGCCGCCAGATGTACCAGTTCATCAGGCCGACGATGAGCAACGCGGTGCCGAAGAACCCGATGAAGAAGAGCACCTAGCCTCCCGCGAACGGCGGCAGCACGTCGACCGTGGCGCCCGCCGGCAGCGGCGCCCCGCGATCGTGCCAGGCGAGCCCGTCGACCAGGTACGAGCAGGCGGCGAGCACCGCGGACAGGCGGGCGCCGTACGCCTCGCCGAGCTCGGCGATCAGCTGGTCCAGGGTCGTCGCGGCCACCAGGTCGTCGGTACGACCGGCAGCGGCGCGGGCCGCCGCGAAGAAGCGTACGGTGACCACGCGTTACCCGCCGATCGCCGACATCGGCCTGACCGGCTGCAGGAACTTCGGGTCGTTGATGCCATGCCCAGGCAGCTTCGCCCACATCGCGTCGCGCCACAGCCGGGCCAGCTCGTCGTCGCCGGCACCGGCCCGCATGGCGTCGCGCAGGCTGGTCTCCTCCTGGCTGAACAGGCACGAGCGGACCGCGCCGTCAGCGGTCAGTCGGGTGCGGTCGCACGCCGCGCAGAACGGCCGCGAGACGCTGGCGATCACGCCGACCCGCGCGGGACGCCCGTCCGGCCGGCGGTAGCCGTCGACCAGCCAGGTCTCGGCCGGGGCGCCACCGCGCTCTGCGGGGTCTGGCAGCAGGGTGTACGCCGCCCGCAGCTGCGCCAGGATCTCCTCGGCCGTCACCATGTGCTCGCGCCGCCAGGTGTGTCCGGCGTCGAGCGGCATCTGCTCGATGAAGCGCAGCTCGTAGCCGTGCTCCAGGGCGTACCCCAGCAAGGACGCCGCCTCGTCGTCGTTGATGCCGCGGATGAGCACGGCGTTGAGCTTGACCGGCGCGAGCCCGGCGGCCACCACGGCGGCCAGCCCGTCGAGCACGTCCGGCAGCCGCCGGCGGTGCGCCAGCCGCACGAAGCGCTCCGGGTCCAGGGTGTCGAGCGAGACGTTGATGCGGTCCAGCCCGGCGGCTGCCAGCGGGGCGGCCAGGCGGGCCAGCCCGATCGCGTTGGTGGTCAGCGAGATCGTCGGCCGGGGACGCAAGCCGGCGGTGGCGGCGACGATGCCGACCAGACCCGGCCGCAGCAGCGGCTCCCCGCCGGTGAAGCGCACCTCGGTGACGCCGAGCTCCCGTACAGCTAACCCGACCAGCCGGATCATCTCGGCGTCGGTCAGCAGGTCCGGGCCCGGCAGCCAGGGCAGACCCTCGGGGGGCATGCAGTACGTGCACCGCAGGTTGCACCGGTCGGTCAACGACACGCGCAGGTCGGTGGCGACGCGGCCGTACCGGTCGGCGAGCCCGCGCGTGCCCAGCCGTTGCACCTGCAGGGTCATGCTCTGACGTTACCCGGTCTGGCCGGTCTTCCTAGTCTTCCGGCCGGTCGCCTTTGGCGGAGGTGTAGACGAACGGGCGGGCGGTGGAGATCGCGACGGTCAGCTGGTCTCCGGCCTCGTCGGTCATGGCCGGCGACACCGGTGTCACTGCCGGAACAGCCGCCGTGAGCGCCAGCTGCGCCGACGGAACCGGTGCCGGCGTCGGTTCCGCCGGTGCCGGCGTCGGTTCCAGGGCCGCCACGCCGACCGCGGCGCTCGTGCGGCTCGCCGCGCCGTGCAGGTGACGGCCCCGGTACCCGGCGTGCGGATGCCGGTTCGAGCGGCGCAGCGCGTGCGCGCTGACCACGGTGGTCCAGCCGGCCACGACGGCGCCGAGGACCAGGACGGCGACGTGTCCGGGCGGTGCCGAGCGGGTGGCCAGTAACAAGGCGAGGGCGGACCCGTCGGTTGCCGCCAGGGCGGCGGCGAGCAGCAGCGTGGTACGGGTCACGAGGCGGCGCCTGCGGCGTGTCCGCAGGTAGCTGCCGGACCGGTGCACCGTGCCGACCACCTGGGCGGTACGCCGGACCGGCACCTGGGACGCGGCGGGCACCAGCGCGTCGCCCGGGTCGTCGGGCCCCAGCGCATCGCCGGACAGCGCCGGCACGACCACCGAAGACGGCGCGAGGACCGTCAGCGGGTCGACCGTGGCCAGGCTGATCGGGGTCTCCATGGTCAGCGCGGGGGACGGCAGCACCGTCGTACCGGTCCACTCCTGCGACTCGCCCTCGCCATCAGCGAGGCCGGCTGTGGGCGACGGCTCGAACATGCTGTGCGCCACGATCGCCTGGAACGCGTCCTCCAGGGTGTCGTCGAGCACCGCCTCGTTGTTGGTGGCCGCCGTGTGCAGCCGCCGTACGGTGCCGACGTTCGCGCGTACCGCCAGCCCGATGTTCTCGGCGTCCTCAAGGGAGGGCAGCTCGCGGGCGATCAGGATCAGCGTGAGCTCGGTGAGGGTCAGCCCGGTGGCGCGGGCGACGTCGTCGAGGTGGCGCTCGGAGTGGGCCTGGTGGGTGTGCAGGTACAGCGCCAGGGCGCGCCAGGTCGGCGGCGCCGCGGGGTCGATGTCGCCGGCCAGCGCCAGCCCGCTGCGCTGCATCGCCGTGGTCGGTCCGGGCCACGGCATCCGGTCGAACGGGAAGACCTGCATCTCGGCGTGGGCGGCCAGCAGCGCGTACCGCTCGCGCAGGCTCTCCAGCCGCTTCTCGGCCGCCTCGGCCCGGACGCTCTGGTCCCGCAGCCTGGCGTTGGCGTCGGCCAGCAGGCTCTGCTGCGTGCTCAGGGTTTGCCGGGTGCCCCGCACCTCATGCTGCAAACGGGCCTCGCGGGCGGAGTCCTGCCGGACCTTGCGGCTGAGCTTGTCGTTCTCCGCCTCGAGCTCCTCGACCCGCTGGCGCAGGGCAACGGCCTCGGCGCCCTTGCGGGCAAGGTCGGCGTGCGCGGCCGCGAGCTGGCGGGTGGTCTCGTCGGCAGTACCGGGCAGCTCGATCCGCCCGTCGTAGCCATGGATCCGGGTCACGCCACGCGCCAGGCAGTACAGGCCGGCGATGCTGGCGGTGGCCGCCGGCTGCTCCGCCTCATCGGTGCACAGCTCCACGATCAGCTCGGCGATCTCCCACTCCGGGCCCATCGGCTTGTACTTGCTGCCCAGCTCCTTCGACAGGCGCTGCTTGGTCAGCTGCAGGCCCGGCCGGCGGGCGGCCGCCTGCTGGATGAACCGCTCGCGGGTCGGCCACTTGTCGTCGAGCATCTCGATCAAGGGCATGATGAGGGCGACGCCCTCAGCCGTCACGCCGGCGTCCCGCATAGACTCTGGGGTCCTGCGCTGTGTCATCGTGTCCTCCCGACAAGCAACAACGGTAAGGGGAGTCCGAGAACTTCTCTTGTCGGGTGGCTATTGCGGCATGAGAGAGTTTCATGTGCTAAGGCGATAGTTCGTCCTGTACGGACAGTGCTAGGACAGCCGCCGAGCGGCGTCGAGGACCGCGCCACGGTACGCCGACCCGAACAGCGCGGTATGCACTAACAGCAGGTAGAGCTGGTGCAACGGCACCCGGCCTCGCCAACCGTCAGCGAGCGGCCACGCTTCGTGATATGCGGCGAAGATCACATCCAGGTACGGCGCGCCTCCAAAGAGTGCCAGCAGCGCGAGGTCGGTTTCCCGGTGGCCGCCGTGGGCGGCGGGGTCCACGAGCCAGGCCCGGCCGGCGGTGTAGCTGGCTTGCGACTGCGGTCCTCGCAAGCTGCGGTCCTCGCGCTGCGCGGCTCCCCACAGGAGGTTGCCGGGCCACAGGTCGCCGTGCAGCCGGGCGGGTGGCTCGGCTCCGCCGTACGCCCCGACTCTGGAGAGCACGCCACCGACCAGCGCGGCGTCCGCGGCGGAGAGCGCGCCGTTGTCGACCGACAGTTTGAGGTACGGCTCCAGCCGGCGCGCCGCGAACCACTCTGGCCAGGGTCCCGGTGACGGTGTGTTGTCTAGCGGCAGCGCTCCGATGTAACCCCACCACGGCGCCCCGAACTCGACCGCGCCCGCCCGGTGCAGCGCGGCGAGCTCGCGGCCGAACCGCTCGGCGGCGACCGGATCAGGCGAGCCCGGCTCCACCCACTCCAGCGCGAGCAGCTCGGGCAGCTCGGCGATGACCTCCGGAACCGGCACGGCGTCCGCCTCGCGTAGCCACCGCAGGCCGCGCGCCTCCGCCTCGAAAAACCCGGGAGGTACGGCCGAGCCTTCGGGCAGCGACTTCGCGAAGACCGACGAGCCGTCGTCAAGGGTGAGCCGGCGAGCCGTGCAGATCGAGCCGCCCCGGACCGGGGTCTCCCGGATCCGCTGATGGGTCAGGAACGCCGGCAGCTGCTGCGGATGCGACCGCAGGTAGGCCAGGTCCATCGGCGGCGCGCCCCGTCAGCCCCGGCCGGTGGCGGCGCCGAGGGCCGCGCGGGCCTCGGCGTAGCCGTCCAGCACCTGCCGTACCGGGGTCACGACCAGGTCCTGGGCGACCGCGGCGATGGCCGAGCGCAGTCGCCGCTCGGCCCGCACGCGGACCCGCCTGGCGGCCATGCGAACCAGCGGGCGGACCAGGATGGCGATGAGGATCCCGGCGACCGCCCCGCCGAGCAGCAGCAGGGCTGGTGTCGTGCCCGGCATGGCTGGCATCCCGAGCGCGAACAGGACGAACCGTACGCCGAGCCAACCCAGCCCGACCAGCGCGGTGAGCGTCGCCAGCCACTGCAGGAGCCCGAACAACCGCCACCACAACGGCACCCGGGACAGGCCCAGGTCGGTGCTTGCCAGCGCCACGTCGAGCGCGTCGGTCAGGTCGTCGAGCCGGGAGCGGGCCGCCGCCACCATGGCCGCCGGCCACGGCGGCGGCAGGCCGGCGCCCGCGCGCTCCCCGACGGTACGCACAGCCAGCGCCACCGTGGCCCGCTCCGCCGAGCTCGGGGGCGGCACCGAGGTGGCCGCCACCGGCTGGTCGGCCGCCGGCCTGGGGGTGATGTGCAGCCGCCGGAGCGGATCCGGCCGCAGCCGACGCAGCCAGCGCAGCACCGGCCAGCCCATGGTGCGCCCCGCCCGGTGCAGGTACGCCCGTTCGGCCGCCACCGCGACCGCGGGCACCCCGGCGGCGGCCACCAGCGCATCGGTGAGCGCCTCGATCTCGGCCCGGTCCACCGGGTCCGCGTCGGGCTCGGCGGCCACCAGCGGCGCCAGCTCGGTCACCACACCGCTCACATCGCCGGCGAGCCGGTACAGCGCCGCCTGCCGGGCCGCGACCGTCCGCTCCAGCAGCGTCCGGAGCTGGTTGAGCCCGTGCGGCGCGACCGCCGAGGTCGCGAAGGCAGGCACCCCGCCCAGCCCGTCGGCGTCGAGCAGCCGGCGCAGGTCGAGCACGCAGCGGTGGGCGTCGGCGGGCGAGAGCAGGTCGGCCTGGTTGAGCACCACGACCGTGATGTCGCGGTAGCGGCGCAGGCGGGCCAGGTACTCGTTGTGGATCAGGTTGTCGGCGTACTTCTGCGGGTCGACCACCCACACCACGAGGTCGACCAGGCCGAGCAGGCGGTCCACCTCGATCCGGTGCGACTCCTCCACCGAGTCGAAGTCGGGCAGGTCCAGCAGGACCAGGCCGCGCAGTGCCGCCTCGTCCTCGCCGTCCAGGGCGCTCTCCCGGTTGAAGCGCTTGGACGGGGGTACGCCGATCCAGTCCAGCAGTGGCGCGGCGCCCGACGGCGACCCCCAGACGCAGGCGTGGGCCACCCCGGTTGTCGGCCGGCGCACGCCGACCTGGGACAGGCCCAGGCGCGCGAGCGCGTTGAACAGGCTGGACTTGCCGCTGCCGGTCGCGCCGGCCAGCGCCACGGCCGTGTAGTCGCGGGAGAGCGCCAGCCGCTCCCCGGCGCGGTCGACCACGGTACGCACACCGGCCAGCCGCTGCTCAGGTACGTGGTCGGCGACCGCGCCGAGGAACCGGCGCAGCCCTTCGATGCGCCGGACGAGGGCGCGCGGGTCCATGCCCGGGACGCTGCGCCGGGGACGGTTAACGATGGTCACGAACCACCTCCGGCGGGCAGCGGCGACGCCTGCCGCGCCGCGGCCACCCGAATCGCTGCCGCCCGCAGCCGCTTGGCCGAGCCCGCGTCCACCCCGGCCTTGTCGAGCACCGCCGTGAAGCGGGCGGCCTCCTCGGCATACAGGGCCTTGACGCGGTCGAGCAGGTCGTCGCGGGCGCGGTCGGCCAGCTGGCGTACGGCCTGGTCGCCGAAGATCGCTTCGAGCACCTTCTGTGCGGCGACCGACGTGCCGCCGGCCACCGCCAGCTCGATCCCGGTGGGGATGAACGCGGTGGCGGTGAAGACGCTGACCATGACGAGCAGGCCGGTGGCGTTCACGGCGTACGCGCTGGCCCGGGCCAGCGCCCGCTTGTCGCCGGCCTCGTTGCGTACGAGGTCGAGCACGCCGCGCTGCCAGTCGCGCACCAGCCGTTCGATGCGCTCGCGCAGGTCCGGGGACGGCTTGCCCAGCTCCGCCGTTGCCCCGGTGAGCAGCTCCTTGCCGGCGGGATGCAGCCGCCAGGCGTTCGCGGCCTGCTCGGCGGCGTCGGCCGCGGCGCTGCGGACCAGCGCGACGAGCCCGGTCTCCAGCGCGGCCTGGAACTTTTCGCCGGGGACGGTACGCCCGGTGATGGCCGCCGTGATCCGGTCGCGCAGCCGGCCAATCCTGGCCTGCAGGGCGCGCATCAGGTCGCCGGTGCCGACCAGCTCCTGCCAGCGGGCGAGCACCTCGCCGCGCAGCAGCACGCCGTCGTGTACGCCCTGCTCCACCGTGGACTGCGCGCCGCGGTACGCCGCGCGTACCGACATGGTCAGCGCCTCGACGGCGGTGACCTGGTCGTCGGCGGCGAGCGCCAGCCGCCGCACGGAGGTCTCCAGCGCGGTGATCGCGCCCTCGACGGTCTGGCGGATCACCTCGGCGCGCGCGGCGGCCGAGCGAGCCAGCCCGGTGAGCCAGTCGCGCAGCCCGGCGATCACCCGCTCCGGGAGCAGGCCCTGCCCGTCGAGCTGCGTCTCGGGCAGCACGAACATCGGCACCTCGGCCAGGTCGTTCGCGGCGAGCATCGCGGCGAGGTGCGGTTCAATCGCCTCGCCGGCGCCGCCGGGCACCCGGTCGAGGACCATCGCGATCGCGGTGCCACGTCCCCGGGCGTCGCGCAGCATGTCCCAGGGCACCGCGTCGGCGTACCGGGCCGCGGTCGTCACGAACAGCCACAGGTCGGCCGCGGCGAACAGCTGGACGGCGAGGGCTCGGTTGCTGTCGACCACCGAGTCGATGTCCGGGGCGTCCAGCAGCGCCAGCCCGCGTTCCAGCGCCGGAGCGGTCACGATCTGCAACGTCCGGGGGTCGTCGGCCTTTGTCGAGGTCCTGGTCAGGCCGGGCAGCAGGTGCGCGGAGCTGAACCACGGCGCGTCGGCAGGATGGCAGGCGAGCACCGGTGCCCGGGTGGTCGGGCGCAGCACGCCGGCCGGGCTGACCGGCGCTCGTACCATGCTGTTGACCAGGGTGGACTTGCCCGCGCCGGTGGAACCGCCGACGACCACGAGCAGCGGGGCGTCGAGCTGGCTGAGGCGGGGCAGCAGGTAGTCGTCGAGCTGGCGGACGATGGCGGCGCCCGCCGCGGCCGCCTGCTCCGCGCTCGGTAGTCGCAGCGCGTAGCTGGTGTCGGCCAGGGTGTCGCGCAGCTCGGTGAGCGCGGCGACCAGACCGCCGGTACCGGCGCCGTGGTCTGCCTGGGTCGTCACGGGTAAAGCGTGCACGAACGGACGGGGCGCGACAATGTACCGCGCGTACTCGCCGATGTGTTCGCCTCGGGTGGCAAACGGACTTGCGCCGTACTGGCTCAACTCTGGTTTGGCCGCCTCGCGATCGGATGGCATCATTGAGCCTGGCTCACTCAACTTCCCGGGGGCGCCGGAATGGGCGCCCCGTCACCTGGAGGAACGAACAACATGGCACGTGCGGTCGGTATCGACCTTGGTACCACCAACTCGGTGGTCAGTGTCCTCGAAGGTGGCGAGCCCACCGTCATCGCCAACGCGGAGGGCTCGCGGACCACGCCATCGATCGTCGCGTTCGCCCGCAACGGCGAGGTACTGGTCGGTGAGGTCGCCAAGCGTCAGGCGGTCACCAACCCGGACCGGACGATCCGCTCGGTCAAGCGGGAGATGGGCCGTAACTGGTCGATCGACATCGACGGAAAGAAGTACACCCCGCAGGAGATCTCCGCGCGGGTGCTGATGAAGCTCAAGCGCGACGCCGAGGCCTACCTCGGCGAGTCGATCACCGACGCGGTGATCACCACGCCGGCGTACTTCAACGACGCGCAGCGGCAGGCCACCAAGGAGGCCGGTGAGATCGCCGGCTTCAACGTGCTGCGGATCGTCAACGAGCCGACCGCGGCGGCGCTGGCCTACGGGCTGGACAAGGGCTCCAAGGAGCAGACCGTCCTCGTCTTCGACCTCGGCGGCGGCACCTTCGACGTCTCGGTGCTCGAGCTCGGCGAGGGCGTGGTCGAGGTGAAGGCCACGGCCGGCGACAACCACCTGGGCGGCGACGACTGGGACCAGCGGATCATCGACCACCTGGTCAAGACCTTCCGCGGGCAGCACGGCATCGACCTGTCCCAGGACAAGATGGCCATGCAGCGGCTCAAGGAGGCGGCGGAGAAGGCCAAGATCGAGCTCTCCGCGGCGACCACGACCAGCATCAACCTGCCCTACATCACGGCCGGCCCGGCCGGTCCGCTGCACCTGGACACCCAGCTGTCCCGCTCGGAGTTCCAGCGGATGACGCAGGACCTGCTCGACCGCTGCAAGGGCCCGTTCGACCAGGCGATCAAGGACGCCGGCATCAGCGTCGGCGACCTGCAGCACGTCATCCTGGTCGGCGGCTCGACCCGGATGCCCGCCGTGTCCGACCTGGTCAAGCAGCTCACCGGCAAGGAGCCGAACAAGGGCGTCAACCCCGACGAGGTCGTCGCGGTCGGTGCGGCGCTGCAGGCGGGCGTGCTCAAGGGCGAGGTCAAGGACGTCCTGCTGCTCGACGTGACCCCGCTGAGCCTCGGCATCGAGACCAAGGGCGGCATCTTCACCAAGCTCATCGAGCGCAACACCACCATCCCGACCAAGCGCTCGGAGATCTTCACCACGGCCGACGACAACCAGCCGTCCGTGCTGATCCAGGTCTTCCAGGGCGAGCGGGAGATCGCGGCGTACAACAAGAAGCTCGGCACCTTCGAGCTGACCGGCCTGCCGCCGGCGCCGCGTGGCGTACCGCAGATCGAGGTCACCTTCGACATCGACGCCAACGGCATCGTCCATGTCAACGCCAAGGACATGGGTACGGGCAAGGAGCAGTCGATGACGATCACCGGCGGCTCCGCGCTGCCGAAGGAAGACATCGAGCGGATGATGCGCGACGCGCAGGAGCACGCCGACGAGGACAAGCGCCGCCGCGAGGAGGCCGAGACCCGCAACCTGGCCGAGGCGCTGCAGTGGCAGACCGAGAAGTTCCTCGCGGAGAGCGGCGACAAGCTGCCCTCGGACTCGCGTGACGAGATGAACGAGGCGCTGGGCGAGCTGCGCAGCGCGCTGGGCGGGTCCGACATCGAGAAGATCCGTTCGGCGCACGAGAAGCTCGCGACGGTGTCGCAGAAGGCCGGGTCACTGCTGTACAGCCAGCAGCAGGCGAGTGCCAGCACCGGTGGCGCGGGCGGCCCGAGCGCGGGCGCCGGTACGGCCGGTGGCGGAGCGGAAGACGTGGTGGATGCCGAGATCGTCGACGAGGGCGACCAGAAGTGACCGACCAGCCGCGCCCGACCGGCGCCGACTTGCCAGCATCGGCCGTTGACCCGCCGGCCAACGGCGGGCCGGGGGTCGACGCGAAGCACGCGCCGTCGGGGCACGAACGCGTGGTGATCAAAGACAAGCGCAAGATCAAGCTGGGTACGAAGGCGGACAGGCCGACAGAGGCGCCGGAGGCACTGCCTGCGGACGCCGCAGACGCCGCGGACGCCGGTGGCTCGACCGCCGCGGTCGAGCCGGCGGTCGCCGAGCCTGCTGAGCCCGTCGAGCCGGCCGGCGCGGAACCGTCCGACAAGGCGGCGCCTGCGGTGGTCGAGGCGGCGCGCCCCGCCGGGCTGGGTGCCGAGCTGGAGTCGTTGCGGTCCGGGCTCGAGGAGCGCACCAAGGACCTCCAGCGGCTCAGCGCGGAGTACGCCAACTACCGCAAGCGGGTTGACCGGGACCGGGCGCTGGTCGTCGAGCAGGCGACCCGCAGCGTGCTCGGCGCGCTGCTGCCCGTGCTCGACGACCTGGACCGGGCCCGCGACCACGGCGACCTGGTCGGGCCGTTCGCGGCAGTTGCCGAGCAGCTGGTCAACGCCTTGACCAAGTTCGGGTTGAACGCGTTCGGCGCGAAGGGCGATCCGTTCGACCCGACCCGGCACGAGGCGGTGGCGCACCTGACCTCCACCGAGGTCACCGAGCCGACCTGCGTCGAGGTCATGCGGCGCGGCTACCTGCTGGGTGAGCGGCTGCTGCGGCCGGCCATGGTCGCGGTGGCCGACCCGGCCGAGCCCGAGCCGGAACAGTGAGCGAGCGAAGCGCCGCCGGTGCCGCCTGGACTGAGGCGACGCGCCGGGCGAAGCCCGTCGCGTGGCGCCGAGGGAACGACCGGTCCGGGTCGCCCGGCGAAGCCCGCGAGCCGGACTGGTCGCAGGCACCTGCGGGCGGCGTGGAGCGAGCGAACCAGGAGATACCGTGACGTCGAAGGACTGGCTGGAGAAGGACTTCTACGCGGTCCTCGGCGTGCCCAAGACGGCGTCCACCAGCGAGATCAAGAAGGCGTACCGCAAGCTCGCCCGGCAGTACCACCCGGACCGCAACCCGGGAAACACCGACGCGGAGGAGCGTTTCAAGGCCATCTCCGAGGCGCATGACGTGCTCAGCGACGAGCGGCGGCGCAAGGAGTACGACGAGATGCGCACCCTCTTCGGCTCCGGTGCGTTCCGCCGCAGCGCCCGTGCCGGCGGCGGCATGCCGTTCGACCTGTCCGACCTGTTCAGCCGGGGCGGAGCGCCCAGTGGCGCCGGTGCGGGGGGCGCCCCGAGCGGCAACGACCGGCGGTTCAGCGGAGCCGGGTTCACCGACCTGTTCAGCTCGATCTTCTCGGGCGGGGCGAGCCGGCGGGCGGCGCGTGGCCGCGACGTCGAGGCGGACGTCACCCTGAGCTTCTCCGACGCGGTCCACGGGGTCACGTTGCCGCTCACGCTGCGCGCACCGGGTGTCTGCGACGTCTGCCGGGGCACCGGCGCGAGGCCGGGCAGCCAGCCGCGCACCTGCCCGAACTGCCAGGGCCTGGGCCTGGTCACCAGCAACCAGGGGGCGTTCAGCTTCTCCGAGCCGTGCCGGGAGTGCCAGGGCGTCGGCACGATCGTCGACGACAAGTGCCCGGAGTGCCGGGGCACCGGCGGCGTCACCAAGGCCCGTACGCTCAACGTCCGCATCCCGCCGGGCGTCGCCGACGGGCAGCGGATCCGGCTGGCCGGCAAGGGTGAGCCGGGCGAGCGCGGCGGGCCGGCGGGCGACCTGTACGTCATGGTCAAGGTGCGCCCCGACGACCTGTTCGGCCGCTCCGGAGACGACCTGACGCTGGTCCTGCCGGTGACGTTCGCCGAGGCGGTCCTCGGTACCAACTTGCGCGTACCGACGCTCGACGGCGCGGTGACCCTACGGGTGCCGCCCGGTACGCCCAGCGGCCGCACGCTTCGGGTCCGCGGCAAGGGCGTGACACGGCGCGGCGGCGGCACCGGCGACCTGCTGGTCACCATCGAGGTGCAGATGCCGACGGGCCTGTCCGAGCAGGCGCGTAAGGCACTGGAGGAGTTCGCGGCCGCGACGCCCCCGGCGACGCGGGACCGGCTGGACGCGGCGATTCGCCGCTACACCGCGAGCGGAGCGTGACCATGAGTGAAGAGTTCTACTTCAGCGTCGAGAGCTCGTCCGAGGCGAAGGTGTTACTGATCTCTGTCGCCGCCCGGATGGCCGGCATGCACCCGCAGACGCTCCGGCAGTACGACCGGCTCGGGCTGGTCCAGGCCGGGCGGACGGCGGGCGGCGGGCGGCGCTACAGCGTCCGGGACGTCGCGATGCTGCGCGAGATCCAGCGCCTGAGCCAGGACGAGGGCGTCAACCTGGCCGGCATCAAGCGCGTCATCGAGCTGGAGCAGCTGGTCGACGAGCTGCAGCAGCGGGTCCTGCAGCTGGAGGCCGGCCTCGACGAGGCGCACCAGCGCATCGCCGAGCTCCAGGCCGCGCCGTTCCCCGGGCGCGACCTCGTCCCGGCGCGGCGGCACCAGACCGCGCTCGTCGTCTGGCGCCCCCGTCGCTGAGTTGGCTGGCGCTCGCTCCGCTCGCGCGGCTTCGCGCTGCGACCCGGAACCTTCGTCCCTCGTCGCTCCGCTCCTCAGTCCAGACGGCGCCCGCCGGGGCGCACCTCGGTCGAGGCCGGTGCGCTCCTCAGTCCAGATGGCGCCCGCCGGTGCGCTGGCGCTAACCGATGCGGCGGGGGTGGCGGACCAGGCCGCCTTCGCACCATTCGTGGTAGTCGAACAGGTCCGGCCGGGCGAGCAGCATCCGGGTGTTGTGTGCCCAGACGGCGAGCAGCTCGTCGCCCTCGCTCTCGGCCTGTTCGACAAACTTGCGGAGCCGCCGCTTGGGATGGGCGCGGAAGTTCGTGCGGATCGCGTCGGCGGCGTAGATGTACAGGCAGTGCAGCGCGAACCGGCGGGCGGGGCACTTGAGGTCCATGGCGAGGTCGAACAGGGTGCCGACGAGATGGTCGCCCGAGACCAGCAGGTCCCAGTCGGGTGGCATGCTTTGCAGCTGCACCACGTCGGGGTGGTAGGCCCACGCGCGCAACTCAGCGGGCGTGGGATCTACTGGGTTGGCGAACCCGTGAAAGACCGCATCTTGCACGCTCACCGTCGCTCCTGGACGAGCCCCGGGTGCCCTCATATCCTGCCGGGGACGGCGACACCGTAGCTTGTCGGCGGGTCTGAACGGAAGAGGTGATCCTGCGGCGCGTCCCCGCAAGTACCGCCAAACCAGGCTATTGCGGGCGCCAGCGGGCGTGCCGGGTCGCCGGCGGCTCTGGTACCAGCCGCAGGCGCGGCTTCGGGGCGTCCGCACGCCCGGTCACCGGGGGCCGCCTGCCGGCGGCGAACGGGGCCGGCCAGTCGACGCCGGGACCGGAGTAGCCCTGCTCGGCGGCGGCGTGCAAGGTCCACTGTGGATCGTAGAGATGCGCGCGGCCCAGCGCGCAGAGGTCGGCGCGGCCAGCCAGGATCAGCGAGTTGACATCGTCGTACGACGAGATCGCCCCGACCGCGATGACCGCGACCCCCGGCACGGCGTTGCGGACCGCGTCGGCGTAGGGCGTCTGGTACGAGCGCCCGTACGCCGGCCGCTCCTCGCTGACCACCTGGCCGGTCGACACGTCGATCGCGTCGGCGCCGGCCGCGGCGAAGGCGCGCGCGACCTCCACCGCCTCAGCGGTGTCGATGCCGCCGGGGAACCAGTCGGTGGCCGAGATCCGTACGCTCATCGGCGATGTGGCGGGCCAGATCTCCCGCAGCGCCGTGAACACCTCAAGGGGAAACCGCAGGCGGCCGGGCAGGTCGCCGCCGTACTCGTCGGCGCGCCGGTTGGTCAGCGGCGAGATGAACGACGAAAGCAGGTACCCGTGGGCGCAGTGCAGCTCGAGCAGGTCGAACCCGGCGGCGGCCGCGCGGCGGCCGGCCGCCACGAACTGTTCGCGGATCTCGGCCAGGTCGGCGCGGGTCAGCTCGCGCGGGGTCTGGTTGACGGGGGAGTACGGGAGGGGTGAGGGGCCCACGACGGCCCAGTTGCCGGACGGCAGCGGCTCGTCCATCCCCTCCCACATCAGCTTGGTCGAGCCTTTGCGGCCGGAGTGGCCCAGCTGGACACCGATCTTGGCGGTGCTGTTGTCGTGCACGAAGCGCACGATGCGTGCCCAGGCATCGGCCTGCTCGTCGGTGTAGAGGCCGCCGCAGCCCGGCGTGATCCGCCCGGTCGCGCTGACGCAGACCATCTCGGTCATCACCAGCGCCGCACCGCCCAGCGCCTTGCCGCCCAGGTGCACCAGGTGGAAGTCGGTCGGTACCCCGTCGACCGCGCGGTACATGTCCATCGGCGAGACCACGACCCGGTTCTTCAGCTCCAGCCCGCGTAGCCGCAACGGCTGGAACATCGGCGGCGCGCCCGCCCGGCCGCCGGCCGCTTCGCCAGCCGGCTCGCCGGCCGAGAACCACTCGTCCACCCGCGCCACGAACTCCGGGTCGCGCAGCCGCAGGTTGTCGTAGGTGACCCGGCGGGAGCGGGTCAGGATGTTGAACGCGAACCGCAGCGGGTGCTGATGGGTGTACTGGCCGAGGTTTTCAAACCACTCCAGGCTAGCCTGGGCGGCCCGCTGGGTGGAGGCGACCACCGGCTTGCGCTCGGCTTCGTACGCGGCGAGCGCATCGTCCACTGTGGAGTGTTCGGACAGGCAGCCGGCCAGGGCGAGCGCGTCCTCCATGGCGAGCTTGGTACCGGAGCCGATCGAGAAATGCGCCGTGTGCGCCGCGTCGCCGAGCAGCACCACGTTGCCGTGGTGCCAGGAGGCACACCGTACCGTCGTGAAGCTGGTCCACCGCGAGCGGTTGCCGACCAGCGGGTAGCCGTCGAGCAGGTCTTCGAAGACCTGTCCACAGCGGACAGTGGTGTCCTCGTCGCGGTCGAGGCCGGCCCGGCGCCACACTTCCTCGTGCATCTCCACGATGACCGTTGATCCCGTCGCGTCGTACGGGTACGCGTGCACCTGCATCACACCCGACGGGGTCTGCCGGATGTCGAAGGTGAACGCCTCGAAGACCTTGCCGGTGCCGAGCCAGATGTACTTCGCCGCCCGCACGTCGTAGGTCGGACCGAACGCGTCGGCGTACTTGGTCCGGGTGGGTGAGCCCAGCCCGTCGGCGGCCACGACGAGATCGTGGTCGGCGGCCAAGGCGTCGGCGCCGGGCGCCGGGGCGCGGAATCGCAGGTCCACGCCGAACTCCCGGCAGCGGCGCTGCAGGATGGCCAGCAGGCGGGCCCGGCTCATCGCGGCGAAGCCGTGGCCGCCGGAGGTGATCGTCTGGCCGGCGTAATGGATGTCGATGTCGTCCCAGCGGGCGAACTCCGCGCTCATGGTCTCGTGGACCACGGGGTCGGCGTGCTCGATGCCGCCCAGCGTCTCGTCGGAGAAGACGACCCCGAAGCCGAACGTGTCGTCGGGCGCGTTGCGTTCCCACACGATGATCTCGCGGTTCGGGTCGAGCTGCTTGGCCAGGGCGGCGAAGTACAGCCCGCCGGGTCCGCCGCCGATGACCGCGATCCGCACACGGCGAGCGTATGTTGTTCTCGCGACGACCGTCAACGATTCGCTAGGTCGGTAGGTCGGCGCGAGCGCCCCGACTACAGTCGTGTGACGTGAGTGGCGACCTCGTACCCGATCGTCGGAACCTGCGGATGTCCGACGCCGAGCGCGAACAGGTCGTTGCGCGGCTGGGCAGCGCGGTCAGCGAGGGCCGCCTGACGCTGTCCGAGTTCGAGGAGCGGGTCGCGGCGGTGCTGCGTTCCCGCACGTACGGCGAGGTCGAGCCGTACCTGGCCGACCTGCCGGTGGCCGGCTCGCAGTCGGTGGTCCGCGACGTCGTCGAGCTGCGCAACCACGCGTCTGGCCTGAAGCGGACCGGCCGCTGGATCGTGCCCCGCCGCCTGGTCCTCAACAGCAAGGCCGGCGCGACCAAGCTGAACTTCGTCGAGGCGGTGTTCACCTCCGCGGGCGTGGAGATCGACATCGACGTCACCGCGAGCTCCGTCGAGCTGGTGCTGCCCCGGGGCGCCTCCGCCGACGTCGACGACGTCGAGATGTTCTCCAGCAGCCTCAAGTCCAAGGTCCTCTCGCCCAACGACCCCGGCGCTACCGGGCCGCGGTTCGCGGTCCGCGGCAGGCAGAAGGCGAGCAGCCTGAAGGTGCGCTACGAGCGGCGGTTCCTACGCTGGCGTTGGTGAAGCCGGGTGCGGTGCTGCCGCCGCCATCTCGCGTAACCGGAAGCGCTGCACCTTGCCGGTCGAGGTGCGCGGCAGCGCCGGGATGAACTCGACCAGCCGCGGCATCTTGTACGACGCGATCTCCCGCCGGCAGTGCTCCTGCAGCTCGCGCGCCTTCGCCGCGTCACCGGTCACCCCGTCTTCGAGCACGACGTACGCCTTCACCAGCATCGTGCGCTCCGGGTCCGGTACGCCGACCACGCCGCACTCCCGCACGTCGCGGTGGCGCATCAGGGCCATCTCCACTTCCGGTCCGGCGATGTTGAAGCCGGCAGAGATGATCATGTCGTCCTCGCGTGCCTGGTACCAGAAGTACCCGTCCTCGTCGCGGATGTACGTGTCCCCGGTGAGGTTCCAGCCGTACCGCACGTACTCGTCCTGGCGCTCGTCGGCGAGGTACCGGCAGCCGGTCGGGCCGCGGACCGCCAGGCGGCCGAGCTCCCCGTCGGGCACCTGTTTCCCGAAGCCGTCAAGCACCGCCGCCTGGTAGCCGGGCACCGGCTTGCCGGTGGCGCCCGGCCGGATGTCGTCGTCGGCGGCGGAGATGAAGATGTGCAGCATCTCGGTCGTGCCGATGCCATCGATGATGCGCAGGCCGGTCGCCTGATGGAACGCGTCCCAAGTGGACAGTGGAAGCGGCTCACCCGCCGACACGCACCGGCGCAGCGACGAGATGTCGTGCTCGGCGAGCCCGCTCAGGATCGCGCGGTAGGCGGTGGGTGCGGTGAACAGCACGGTGGGCCGGTGCCGCGCGATCGCCGGGAGCAGGACATCGGGCGTACCTTTGGGCAGCAACAGCGACGCGGCACCCGCCCGCAGCGGGAAGACGACCAGCCCGCCCAGGCCGAACGTGAAGCCCAGCGGCGGCGACCCGGTGAACAGGTCCCCGGGTTCAGGGCGCAGGATGTGGCGGCTGAACGTGTCGGCGTTGGCCAGCACGTCGCGGTGGAAATGCATGGTGGCCTTCGGCCGCCCGGTCGTGCCCGAGGTGAACGCCAGCAGCGCCACGTCATCGGCGGCCGTGTCGACCGCGGGGAAGTCCGTGGGCTTGCCGGCCACCCGCTCCCGCAGCTCGGTGTCGGCGGTGTACTTGCCGATGTCGGCGGCGACGAGGTCGTCGATGAGGTCATCGTCCACAATGGAGTGATTGATGCGCGCGATCTCGTGCACCGTACGCACCTCAGTGCGGCGCAGCTGCGGCATGGTGGTCACCACGACGCCACCCATCCGCAGCACCGCCAGCCACCAGGCGACCAGCCACGGGCTGTTGGGTGCGCGCAGCAGGACGCGGTTGCCCGGCACCAGCCGGATGTCGTCGACGAGCACGTGGGCGATCTGGTTGCTGCGCCGCATCAGGTCCGCGTAGCTCCACTCGTCGCCCTCGGCGTCGACGAGGCAGCGGCGGTCGCCGCCGTATGTGGCGATCGTCCGGTCGAGGAGCTCGACCGCGCAGTTGAGCCGTTTCGGGTACTGGACATCGGGGTGCTCGAAGATCAGTGGTGGCCACAGGTGCGCCGGCGGCAGGTTGTCCCGGGTGAACGTGTCGACGTGGGCGGACGGCGCGAGCATGGCACCTCCCCGTTGAGGTAACCCCAGTATGCCGTGGTGGTGACGGCAGTCAAGCGCGCGATATGGTGCCCCCGTGATCCCGCCGCGGGCGCTCATCGTCACGGTGTACGGCCTGTACGCCCGCGAGTCGAGCGGCTGGCTGCCGATCTCCGGGCTGGTTCGCCTGCTCGCCGAGCTGGACGTGGACGAGTCCGCGGTACGGTCGGCGACCTCGCGCCTGAAGCGGCGCGGGGTGCTCGAGGCGTCGCGTCGCGACGGGGCCGCCGGCTACGGGCTGTCCAGAGCCGGCCGGGAGATCCTGGCCGAGGGGGACGAGCACATCTTCACGCCGCCGGAGGGCCGGCTGGCCGATGGCTGGTTGCTGGCGGTCTTCTCGGTACCCGAGGCGGAGCGGGCCAAGCGCCACATGCTGCGCTCACAGCTGGCCGCCCTCGGCTTCGGTACGGCCGCACCCGGCGTCTGGATCGCGCCGGCACACCGGTACGAGGTGACCCGGTCGCTGCTGCGCCGGCTCGACCTGGCGTCCTATGTGGACATGTTCACCGGGCACTACCACGGGGAGGTCGACGCCCGGTGGTGGGACCTGGACGCGGTCCGTCGCCGGTACGAGCGCTTCCTCGCGACCTGGCGGAAGGTGGACCCGGCCACGGACCCTCTTCCGGCCTGGGTCACCGTGGTGACCGAGTGGCGGCGGCTGCCGTACCTCGATCCGGGGTTGCCGCGCGAGCTGTTGCCGCCGGACTGGCCGGGCCCCGATGCCGTGGCCCTGCTCGCCGCGCTGCGCGAGCGCTGGGCCGAGCCGGCCCACAGCCGCGCCACGGCCCTGCTCGGCGCCTGACCCCGCCTCAGCCGGTGGCGTCGCCCGCGTCGTGGAGCTTGGTGCGGACCTTGTCGGCGTCGGGGTGGTTGACCTGTTCGAGGATGGTCAATGCTCGCTGCCACGCGTCGCGAGCCGAGTCGACCTCGCCGGCGGCCTGGTACGCCTCGCCGAGGCGGGTCAGCGTGCCGGCCTCGTAGTAGCGGTCGCCGAGGTCCCGGTACGGGACCAGGGCCTTCTGGTAGTACTCGGCGGCCTCGGCGTGGTACCCGAGGTGGTGGTGGGCGTAGCCGAGGCTGTCCCACGCGTTGGCCTGCCCGTAGCGGTCGCCGAGCGCCGCCCATGACGCGAGGGCCTGCTCGCAGTAGGTCAGCGTCTGCTGGTAGTTGCCCAGCTGCGCGTAGTACCAGCCGACGTTGTTCAGCGCGCCGGCCACGCCGGCCGGATAGCCGCCGGACCGAAACAGGTCGAGGGCTTGCCGGGCATGGCTGAGCGCGTCGGTGAAGCGCCCTTGCCCTTCGAACATCCGGCCGAGGCTCAGGTGGGCGTGGGCCGCTCCGGTGTCGTCGCCCAGCGCGGCGTACAGCTGGAGGGCCTGCTGGAAATGGGCGTCGGCGTCGCCGTCGCGGTCCAGCCGGATGTACGCGAGGCCGAGGCTGCGGTGGGCGTTGGCCTGCCAAGACTCGTTACCCAGGCGACGCGCGGCCGTGAGGGCGGTGCTCTGGGTGGCCACCCAGTCGTGCCAGTGTCCCTGCATGTTCAGGAACGTCGAGTTGGTCCAGGCGAGCTGCCAGGCGTACGCGTCCAACCCGGCGTCGGCGGCGTGCCGGATAGCGGCGAGCAGGACCGGGTGTTCGGCGGTGAACCAGGCCATAGCGTCGTCCTGGTCGGCGGGCGCCTCCGGGGTGACCCCAGGGCGAGCCGGGACCAGCGTGATCGGATCGCGCTGCGGATAGAGCAGCCGGTTGCAGGTGAACGCGGTGTGCAGGTAGTGGTCGAGCACCCGCAGCACCGCCTCCCGCCGGTCGGTGTCGGAGTCAAGGGTGTGCGCTTGCTCGGCGGCGTAGGCGCGCAGCAGGTCGTGAAAGGTGAACCGACCGGGTGCGTGCTCATCGATGAGGCGCGACCTGGCCAGCTCGGCGAGGAGCCGGGCGGCGTCTGGCTGAGGGAGCGCGGCGAGGCTGGCGGCGGCCGGGCCGGTGATGTCCGGGCCGGGGCAGAGGCCGAGCAGCCGGAACAGCCGGGCCGCGTCACGGCTCAGCGTCTGGTACGACCAGGAGAACACCGCGCGGGCGTTGCTGGTCGGGTCGCCACCGTCGAACGGGTCGAGGCCACCTCGGCTCTCCCGGAGCTCCTGGGTGAGCGTGCCGAGGGTGAACCGGGGCCGGGTAGCGGCGCGGGCGGCGACGATGCTCAGCGCGAGCGGCAGCCGCGCGCAGTCGTCGATGAGCTGGTCCGCCGCCGCCGCCTCCGCTGCGACCCGTGCCGCGCCGAGGTGGCGGGTGAGCAGCTCGCGGGCCTCGGCGGCGGTGAGCAGGCCGAGCGTGATCGCGTAGGCGCCGTCGCCGGTGACGTCGCCGGTGACCAGGCCGGTGAGCCGGTTGCGGCTGGTCACCAGCGCCAGGCAGCCCACGGTTCCCGGCAGCAGCGGGCGGACCTGTTCGACGTCGCGGGCGTTGTCGAGCACGATCAGCACCCGGCGCCCGGCGAGCAGGCTGCGATAGAGGTCGACCTGAGCGTCGAAGCCGGCCGGGATCCGGTCGCGGGGGACCTGGAGGGCCTCCAGGAACCCGCGTAGCGCGTCGGCCGGTGCCATCGGAGCGTCGGCCGGGTCGAACCCGCGCAGGTTCACGTACAGCTGGCCGTCCGGGAAGCGCGCGGCGACCCGGTGCGCCCACAGCACCGCCAGGGCGGTCTTGCCGATCCCGGCGGTACCGTCGATCGCGGAGATCACGACGGTGTTGCCCGTCGCGACAGCCTCGTCCAGCACTCCGGTCAGGCTCTGCAGCTCGGTGGACCTGCCGGCGAAGTGGCGCACCGCCGGCGGCAGCTGCCGCGGCACGAATGGATCGGCGTCGCGGGGACCCTGGCGCATATCCGCCGGCTTGACCAGCTTGGCGTCGCGGTTGCTCGCGATCTCCCGGTGTACCCGCCGAAGCTGCGGACCGGGCTCGATGCCGAGCTCCTCGACCAGCATCCGGTGGGTGTCGCGGTAGACGGCGAGGGCGTCGGCCTGGCGGCCCGCGCGGTACATGGCGAGCATCAGCAGCGTGCGAGGCCGCTCCCGGAGTGGATGCTCCTCGGCGAGCGCCGACAGCTCGGCCACCAGGGCGGCGTGCTGTCCCAGCTCGAGCAGCGCCTCGGCGCGGTCCTCGACGGCCGTCAGCCGTTGCTCGGTCAACCGCAGCCGCTGCGCCTCGACCACCGGGCTCGACACCCCGGCCAACGGGGTGCCCTGCCACAACGGGAGGGCGGCGTCGAGCTCCTCCACGGCCGGCCCGAGCGCACCGTCGGCGCGCAGCCGTCTGGCCCGTTCCAGGTGGTTACCAAAGACCGCCAGGTCCAGCTGGTCAGGAGCCAGCCGTAGCAGGTAGCCGGTCCCGCTGCTCACCAGTACCGGCTGGGAGCCGTCCGGCTCGGGCTCCAGCACCCGCCGGAGCGCACCGATGTGGATGTACATGCCATTGATCGCGGTGGCCGGCGGCGCGTCACCCCACACCGCGTCGACGATCTCCTCGCGCGAGACCACCTGGTTGGCCCGCAGCGCCAGCACCGTCAACACGACTCGCCGGCGGGGCGGCCCAAGCGTCAGCTCCTCCTCACCGCGCCACGCCCGGACCTGGCCCAGCAGCTCGATCCGCAGTCGACGGCCGCCCCGAACGGCATTCACGGCGATCACTCCGAGCTTCCGGCGAGCAACGTGCTCACCCTACACACTGGATCCAAGCGGTCCAGCGGCTAGCGGCAGCCGGTCAGGGCAACGCGGCGATCGCCGAGATCTCGACCAGTGCCGCCTCGTCCCACAGCCTTGCTACGCCGATCCCGGCGGCCGCCGGGTACTCCCGCCCGCACAGGCGCCGCCACACCGCGCCGATCTCGGACGCGTGTGCCTGGTAGTCGGGCATGTCCACGACGTAGATGGTGATTTGTGCCAGGTCAGCCGGGGTTCCGCCGGCCAACCGGAGCGCGGTGAGCAGGTTCGCCAGCGCCTGTTCGAACTGCGCCACCACCCCGCCGGGCACGATGGCCCCGGAGGCGTCCACTCCGGTCTGGCCGGCCAGGTAGACGGTGCGCCCGCCCGAGGTGATCACCGCGTGGCTGAAGCCAGACGGTTTGACCAGGCCCGGTGGGTTGATCCGGTCGATCACGACAGCAGCGTAGCGGTGCCTGGCGTCGCCCCATGCCAGCGGCGAGAATCGAGTTGGCCGAAGGCAGGAGGCTCATGCAGGCGGCGAGGGCTCGGGTCGTCGCGGCGGTGGCCGTCGTCGCGGTGGTCGTCTTATGCGTGGCGTTCGGGATCCGGTCCCGGGAACGTACCGACGACCGGGGCGGGCCGTCGACGGCAAGCCGGACGCCGGAGGGGCAGCCGACCGGTCCACGCGGCTCGAGCGGCGGGCTCTCCGAGTCACGCCGTACCCCGGCGCCGGTCGGCACCGGCATGGCGGTCACCCGGCTCGCCTTCGGCAGCCAGGACAACGGGTACGCGCTCCTCGCCCGCTGCGAGCAGGGCGAGATCGGCAAGCGTAAGTGCGCCTCGGCCCTGGTCGCCACGCTCGACGGCGGGCTGAGCTGGATCGAGCGGCCGTTGCCGGAGCACCAGGACGCCGAGCTGATCCTGGTCGTCCACGACGAGCACACGCTCGGTCTGGGCGCCGCCGACCAAGCCTGGTACGTCAGCCTGAACCAGGGCCGGTCCTGGGAGCGCCGGCCGTTCGGCCCTGTCCCGTACGAGCTGCGGCCCGCCGAGTTCGGCGTGCTGTGTCCCAACCCGCTGGCCCCGCACGGCTGTGAAGGCCCGCTCGTGGAGTACCGGCCGGAAGGGCTCAGGCGGTTCAACAGCGAACCGCCGTTGCCGCGGCTGGCCTATGACGCGACCCTCGCCGGTACCACCCTCTGGGCGGTTACCGCCGACGCCGGCAAGGTGTACGCCGCCATGAGCGTCGATCGCGGCCACACCTGGCAGCGGCGCGACCCGCCGGCACCGACCAGCGTCGTCGTCGAGCCTCGGCTGTCCGCCTCGCTCGACGGCAAGGACGTCTGGATCAGCGGGAAGCAGGCGAACGAGACCACGGCTCTGTGGCGGTACGACGCTGCAGCCGGCGCATGGAGCCTTGCCGCGCCGACCACCCCGCCGCCGAGACTCTTCGACGTGATCGCGCTGAGCGAGCATCGGCTCGCCGCCTTGACCTACGGCGGGTTCGGCTACGTTCTCGACGACGGTGCCCAGTGGGCCCGCGCGCGGCAGGCTTTGTTCGGCCGGTTCATCGCGCTGAGCCAGCTGCCGGACGGCACGTTCCAGGCCTATGCCGAGAACGGCGATGTCTGGCTTGGCGTAGGGTCGGGCACCGACCGGCACTGGATCGATGTGACGGTCGTGCCACCGCGGGCCTGAGCGGCGCCTCGCTGTTGCTGAGACGGGGAGGGCGGCAAACGGAGAGGGTTGGATGGCCGTGGCGCGCGCGAGGGTAGGGATCGTGGCGGGGCTCGCTGTCCTCGGCGTGGTGGCGGCGCTGGTCGCCGGCTCTTCCCGTCACTCCAGTGACGGGTTGGTGGGTTGAGCGGGGTAGACTCAACTTCGGTCCCGCGAGCTTTGCCCTGCGGCCTGGACAGTCACCGTGAACCGTCCCAGAGGAGCCATGAACACCGACCGCCTGACCACCAAGAGCCGCGAGGTGATCTCCGCGGCCATCGCCAGCGCCACTCAGCGCGGGCACGCCACGATCGAGCCCTGGCACCTGCTGCTCGCCCTCCTCGACACCGGCGGGTCGACCGCCATGGGGCTGCTGCGCGCGGTCGGGGCCAACCCCGCGGACGTACGCCGGGCCGCCCTGCACGCCGTTGAGCGCCTGCCCTCGGCGCACGGGTCCTCGGTGGCCGAGCCGAACTTGGCGCGCGAGGTGCTCAACGCGATCAACGCGGCCGAGCAGATCGCCCGCAACATCGGTGACGAGTACGTCTCAACCGAGCACCTGCTGGCCGGGCTGGCCAGGGTGGGCGGGGCGGTCGGTGGGGAGCTGCGCCGGGCCGGCGCGACGGCCGACAACCTGGTCGCCGCGTTCCCGCAGATCCGCGGCGGGGACCGGCGCATCACCACACCCGACCCCGAGCAGACGTTCCAGGCGCTGGAGAAGTACGGGGTGGACCTCACCGCTCGGGCCCGCGACGGCAAGGTCGACCCGGTCATCGGGCGCGACTCGGAGATCCGCCGGGTAATCCAGGTGCTGTCCCGGCGTACCAAGAACAACCCGGTGTTGATCGGTGAGCCCGGCGTGGGCAAGACCGCCATCGTTGAGGGGCTCGCCCAGCGGATCGTGGCCGGCGACGTGCCGGAGTCGCTGCGGGACAAGCGCCTCGTGGCGCTCGACCTCGCGGCGATGGTGGCCGGCGCGCAGTACCGCGGCCAGTTCGAGGAGCGCCTGAAGTCCGTGCTGGAGGAGATCAAGGGTTCGGACGGCCAGGTCATCACGTTCCTCGATGAGCTGCACACCGTGGTGGGCGCCGGCAAGGGCGAGGGCTCGATGGACGCCGGCAACATGCTCAAGCCGATGCTGGCCCGGGGCGAGCTGCGCATGGTCGGCGCGACGACGCTGGATGAGTACCGCGAGCACGTCGAGAAGGACCCGGCGCTGGAGCGGCGATTCCAGCCGGTGTTCGTCGGCGAGCCCAGCGTCGAGGACACCATCGGCATCCTGCGCGGCTTGAAAGAACGGTACGAGGCGCACCACGGCGTGCGGATCACCGACTCGGCGCTGGTTGCCGCGGCCACGCTGGCGGACCGCTACATCTCCGACCGGTTCCTGCCGGACAAGGCGATCGACCTGATCGACGAGTCGGCGTCCCGGCTGCGCATGGAGATCGACTCCCGTCCGGTGGTGATAGACGAGAAGCAGCGCGCCGTCGACCGGCTGAAGATGGAGGAGCTGGCGCTCGGCAAGGAGTCCGACCCGGCCTCCGTGCAGCGCCTGCAGCGCCTGCGCCGCGACCTCGCCGACCTGCAGGAGGAGCTGTCCGCGCTGACCGCCCGCTGGGAGCGGGAACGCGCCGGCCTCAACCGCGTCGGCGAGCTGAAGAAGGAGCTCGATGAGCTGCGCGGCCAGGCCGAGCGAGCGCAGCGGGAGGGCGATCTGGGCAAGGCGTCCGAGCTGATCTACGGGCGCATCCCGGCTCTGGAGAAGGAGCTGGCCGACGCCTCCGCCAAGGCCGAGGAGTCCGAGCCCATGGTCAGGGAAGAGGTGAGCGCCGACGAGGTCGCCGCGGTGGTCTCCTCCTGGACCGGCATCCCGACCGGCCGGCTCATGGAAGGCGAGACCGCCAAGCTGCTGCGCATGGAGGAGGCCCTCGCCTCGCGGGTGATCGGCCAGCGGGAGGCGGTCAACGCCGTCGCCGAGGCGGTGCGCCGGGCCAGGGCCGGGGTGGCCGACCCGGACCGGCCGACCGGCTCGTTCCTCTTCCTGGGCCCGACCGGCGTCGGCAAGACCGAGCTGGCCAAGGCGCTGGCCGAGTTCCTCTTCGACGACGAGCGGGCCATGGTTCGCATCGACATGAGCGAGTACGGCGACAAGCACCTGGTGTCCCGCCTGGTCGGCGCCCCGCCGGGCTACGTCGGGTACGAGGAAGGCGGTCAGCTGACCGAGGCGGTGCGCCGCCGCCCGTACTCGGTCGTGTTGTTCGACGAGGTGGACAAGGCCCACCCGGACGTGTTCGACGTGCTGCTGCAGGTGCTCGACGACGGCCGGCTGACCGACGGGCAGGGGCGTACGGTCGACTTCCGCAACACCGTGCTCATCCTCACCTCGAACCTCGGCTCGTCGGTGATCGCCGACCCGACGCTCACCGACGAGCAGCGCCGGGACGCGGTGCTCGCGGCGGCGCGCGGCCACTTCAAGCCCGAGTTCCTCAACCGGCTCGACGACACCGTGGTGTTCCACAACCTCGGCCCCGAGGAGCTGCGGTCCATTGTGGACATCCAGATCCGCCGGCTGGAACGGCGGCTCGGCGAGCGGCGGCTGTCGGTCAGGGTCACCGAGGCGGCGCGCGACTGGCTGGCCAGCAACGGTTACGACCTGATCTACGGCGCGCGGCCGGTGCGCCGGCTCATCCAGTCCGCGATCGGCGACTCGCTGGCCAGGGCGCTGCTGGCCGGTGAGATCCGCGACGGTGACCAGGTACTGGTCGACCTGGCCGACGACAAGCGTTCGTTGGTGGTGTCGGCCGGGTAGGGTGCCCGTGTGATCGAGGCGTCCTGGCCGCTTGGACAACCCGGGCCGAGCCCCCGCCAGCGGCCGTGGAGCGTCATCCTGGCGCTGGTCCTGCTGCTCGTAGCGGCACTGTTCGCACTGCTCGCGCTCGTCTACTTCGTTGCCGAGCTGACGCGCGTGGACAGCCTCGTCGACCAGGCGGCGCAGACCACCGGTGCCGGCAGCGAGGAGGCAGAGTCGGCGCGTACGGCGCTGAAGCTCTTCAACGGTGGCGGGATCGCCGTGTGCGGGTTGATCGCCGCTAGCTTCACCGGCCTTGGCCTGTGGTCAGCCCGGGGCGGCCGCGCCGCGCAGATCCTGGCCTGCATTGGCGCCGGTGCGACGGCACTGTTCTGCTGCGGCTGCTGCGGCGTGTCAGCGTACTTCGCCAGCCAGCAGACGACCGACGAGACCGAGTTCGACACCGAGCTGGCCCGGCTGCAGAGCGAGCACGGCTCGTGGCTGTACCTGTTGCTGCTCGCCGCCGCCCTGCTGGTACCGGCATGCGCGACCGCCGCCGTCGTCATGCTGGTCCTGCCGCCGTCCAACCGGTTCTTCCGGCCGCCGCCTGCACCGTCCACTTCGGACTGGTCGCCGTACTATGCCTATCCGGACGCCAGCTACTGGACCGGCGAGCTCCCGCCCCCACCGGCGCAGCCGCCGCCACCGCCGGCGCAGCCGCCTCCGCCACCGGCGCAACCGCCGCCACCGCACCCGCCTCCTTTGTGAGGGCCTCGTCCCCGGCCGGGTCGCGAGCTTGCCGGTCTTGCCGATACCGTGTCGGCGGGGCAGGCCGCATCTCGGCGGCAACCTGGGAGGAGAACTGATGGCATACGCCGCACCACCGGCCGCGCCCACGTCGCGGCCGGGCACTGTCAGCGCCGCAGTCTGGATGATCTACCTCTACGTCGCGCTCGCCGTGATCGGCGCCGGCGTCTGGCTGGCCAACCTCGGCGCGTTCCAGGACGCCTACACCGAGGCGTTCCGCAACACGGAAGCCGCGGACGCCGCATCGGCGACCGCGGTCGTCACCGTGGCGATCGCCGGCGGTCTCCCGCTGCTCTTCGCGATCGTGCTGCTGATCTTCGGGGTCATCGCCGGCCGGGGCCGGAACTGGGCCCGCATCGTGGTCTGGATCGTCGGCGGGCTCGGCGCCTGCTGCGGCGGCACGTCCCTGATCTCCAACGCGGTCGGCGGGTCGATGAACGTCCGCAACACCGGCGGCGGCGCGAACATGCCCAGCCAGCAGGAGATCCAGCGCGCCGTCGACCAGAACCTGCCCGACTGGTTCACGCCTGCCCTGACCACGTTGGGCGTCCTTGGGCTGCTGGCGCTGCTGGCCGCGCTGATCCTGTTCGCCCTGCCGGCGTCGCACCCGTACTTCCGCAAGCCGGCGGCGCCGGTCTGGGAGCCGCCCCTGCCGCCGCCGGGCGCCTAGCCGGTGTCCACCCCGCAGACGGCGCTGGTCACCGGTGCCACCGCCGGCATCGGTGCCGCCTTCGCGCGCCAGCTCGCGGCCGAGGGGTACGACCTGGTGCTGGTGGCGCGGGACGTCAACCGGCTCGCCGGCGATGCGGCGGAGCTCAAGCAGCGCCACGGCATCACCGCCACGGCACTGCCCGCCGACCTGTCCACCGCCGAGGGCATCGCCGCCGTCGAGGAGCGCCTCACCACCGACCCGGTCGACCTGCTGGTGAACAACGCCGGCAGCAGCCTGAACAAGGCGTTCCTGCGGGCCGGCGTCGAGGAGGAGGAGCGGGTCCTGTGGCTGAACGTGCACGCGGTGCTGCGCCTGACCCGGGCCGTGCTGCCCGGCATGGTCTCCCGGGGCCGCGGTGAGATCGTCAACGTCTCGTCGGTCGCCTCCTTCGGCCCGACGATGCCCGGCTCGACCTACCCCGCCAGCAAGGCCTGGGTGACCAGCTTCAGCGAGTCGGTGGCCCAGGCGGTGAACCCCTTGGGGGTACGGGTGATGGCGCTGTGCCCCGGCTATACCCGTACCGAGTACCACCAACGCGCCGGCATCGACACGTCCAAGATCCCGGCTTGGCTGTGGCTCGCGGCCGACGATGTGGTCCGGGAGGGCCTGCGTGACCTGCGCGACGGCAAGGTGATCAGCGTGCCGGACTGGAAGTACAAGGTCGCGGTCTTCGCCCTGCGGCACCTGCCGCGCGCCTTGCTGCGTCGGAGCGCCCGCGACACCCGTGGCCTGGTCAGGCGGGAGGAGACGTGACCGATGGGTGGGCGCCCCCCGGTGCCGGCTCCGCGCCGGAACCGCGTCCCGACGCGGCACCGGTGATGGTCCCGCCGGGCGCCGCCTACCCGCCGCCGGCCGCCGCCTACCCGCCCACCTGGCCGGGACCGCCGCCGGCCCAACCGGCCCAACTGGAGCAGCCGGCATACCTCGAGATCGACCCGAGCCAGAACTGGGGCCTGGCCTATCCGGGGTACCAAATGGCTGGATACGTGCAGCTCGTGCCCAGGCCGCCGCGGCCGGGCGCGGTGGCGGTGGCCATGTACCTGACCTATGCCGGAGTCGTCATCTCGGGCGCTCAGGCCGTGCTCGGCGCGCTGGTGACCTGGTTCAGCCGGGACGAGATGCTCGCCTCGGCATCCGCCGGAGGGCCGCCGGACGCCGACGTGAGCAGCATCTTCGGTACATGGATCACCGTCGGCCTGGTGATCGGCCTGCTCTTCTGGCTGCTTCCCGCCGCCGGGGCGGTGGTCTGTGCCGAGCTGACCCGGCGCGGGAAGAACGCGGCCCGCATCGTGCTGGCGTGCTTGGCCGGGGTGTTCGCCCTGTACAACCTTTGTGGGGTCGGGTTCGTCGGGATCGCCGGCCTGGCCGGCTCGATGAGCACCTCCTCGGGGCCGGCGCCGTTCACCAGCGGGGTGACGTGGTGGAGCACCGTGGTCGGGGTACTGCTCGGAGGGGCGGGGGTCGCGATCCTGGTACTGCTGGTGGTGCCCGCCACGAACCGGTACTTTTCGCCCGGGCCGGGCCGTCGATTTGCCCCTTCCCCCTAGCAAGTACGATTTTGGATATGACGGACCGCGACGACCTGCGCAAACTCATCAACGACCTGGCGGTCGTGCGCAGCCGGGTGGTGCTGTCCTCCGGCGGGGAGACAGGTTTCTATGTGGATCTCCGCCGAGTGACGCTGCACCACGCGGGTGCGCCCCTAGTGGGGCGGGTCATGCTCGATCTGGTCGCCGACTGGGACATCGAAGCCGTGGGCGGGCTCACCCTCGGTGCCGACCCGGTCGCGACCGCGATGCTGCACGCGGCAGCCGCGCGGGGCCAGGCGCTCGACGCGTTCGTCGTGCGTAAAGCCGACAAAACGCACGGGATGCAGCGTCGGATCGAGGGCCCGGATGTCGCCGGACGGAGGGTGCTGGCCGTGGAGGACACCTCCACGACTGGAGCGAGCGTATTGACCGCGGTTGAGGCGTTGCGGCAGGCCAACGCCGTGGTCGTGGGCGTGGCGGTGATCGTCGATCGAGGCGCGGGCGACGGGGTGCGCTCCGCTGGGCTGAGCTACCGCTCGGCGTACTCGTTGGCCGACCTCGGCCAAGAGGCCTGAAAAATTGTCGATTCGTACCTGCGGATATGCAGGCGGGTCGATGCTGGTTGGTGGAAGGATGGAACACGTGGGAACTGCGCTGGCCGAAACGACCTTGCCCCAGATTTCGCCGCTTGGCGGCGAACCAATCGACCGTGCCGACGCCGAGCGCCTAGCTGGCGTGCTCAAGGCGCTCGCCGACCCGGCCCGGCTGCGACTGCTCAGTCTGATCCAGTCGGCGCCGGAAGGGGAAGCATGCGTCTGCGATCTCACCGCACCGCTCGGGCTCTCCCAGCCGACGGTAAGCCACCACTTGCGTATCCTCACCGAGGCCGGTCTTCTTGACCGGGAAAAGCGTGGAGTGTGGGCTTTCTATCGGTTGGTGCCCTCGGCGATCGGGACCATCGCTGATCTGCTGACGCCTCCGCGTAAGCGGGCGACCAAGAAGGCGCCGCGCTAGTCGCGAACGCCCGACGGGCCTGCCGCGCCGGCTCGCGCCGGCACGGCAGCCCTCGGCGTGCGCTGCTGTGCGGGCAGCCGCTACGCCGCCGGTGACCTGCGCGACGGGATCGCGCCGGGCCGGCTAGGCCGACGTGCCGGCGTAACGGCAGCCTGACGCTACGGCTGGCATTACTGCCGTAGCGGCCTTTGGCGTGCCATCCGCCGCCCCGGGATACCTTTGCGCTCCCAGCTTGCCGCCCTAAGCTGGCGCGGAACGCTACGGATTCGCCGCGGCGGCCGGAACCGGGAGGCACATGGCGTCTGTGGACAGCCGACACCGGCCGAACGACGTGGACCGCGGCCGCTCCTCGCGGGGTTTAGCCGTGGTGGCCGCGGTCGCCGGCCTCTCGGTGCTGACCGTGATCGCCGTACGCGCCGTGGCCGCCGACGCGAAGGGCTGCGGCAGCGGGGTCAGGCTGACCGTCGCGGCGGCGCCGGAGATCGCACCCGCCGTCCAGAAGATCGCCGCCACCTGGGTCGCCACCAACCCGAGGGTCGGCAACCAGTGCGTCAGCGTCCAGGTGAGCCCGATGTCGCCGGCCGACGTCGCTGGCGTGCTCGCCGCCCGGTCCGGAGGCCGGATCAACACCGGCGGGCAGGCGGTGGCGGCCGCCAACACGCCGCCGCCCACCGACACCCAGGTGCCGGCCGCGTGGGTTCCCGACTCGACGTCGTGGCTCGGCCGGGTACAGGCGATCAACCGGGACGCGTTCGACCCCGAGTACTTCTCGCTGGCCATGAGCCCGGTGGTCCTCGCGGGCCCCGAGCCCGTGGTCCGGAGCTTGCAGAACGGCAAGCCGCGCAAGCTGGCCATCCCGGACCTCGCCCGGATGCTCGACCGCGTCCTGCGGGGCGGGGACAAGACGGTGCGGATCGCGATGGTCGAACCGCGCAGGGACGCCGCCGGTCTCGCCGGTGCGGTGCTCCTGCACGACGCCGTGGTCAACACACCGGCACAGTTACCGGTGCTCGTGGGCACGTACCGGTCGGTCGTCCTCGCGCCCGACCAGGCGAGCCTGCTCAAGGGGTTCGAGACCACCCAGGCCGTCGCGCCGATGAGCGAGCAGGCGATGCTCGCCTACGACGCGGCCGCGCCGAAGGTGCCCCTGAGCGCGATCACGCTGGAACCGACCGTGGCGCTGGACTACCCGTACGCCGTGGTGACCGGCAAGCCACGCGCCATCACCCAGGCGGCCGAGCTGTTCCGGGGCGCGCTGAACGGGCCCGAGGTCCGCGAGCTGCTCGCCAAGGCCGGCTTCCGCGCCCAGGACGGCACCGCCGAAACCGGGTTCCCGGCCGGGCATGGCGCCAGCACGGAGCCGATCGTGGGCATGCCGCTGGACGACCCAGCGAAGATCGCCGAGGTGGTGGGCATCTGGACGGCGTCGAAGACCCCCTCGCGAGTGCTGGCCCTGGTCGACGTCACCGCGTCGATGAACAACCCGATCACCATGCCCAGCGGTGCCCAGGTGACCCGCATGCAGGTGATGCAGCAGGCCGCCGTCGACGGCCTCAGGCTGTTCACCGACGACAGCGAGGTGGGCATCTGGGCGTACGCCCTGTCGCTGGCACCCAACCGGGACCACCGCGAGGTGGTGCCCATCGCCGAGCTGAACCGCGCCCAGCGCGCGCGCCTGAACGCGGCGATCGCCGCGGTCCAGCCGGCGCCAACCGACGTGGCCGGCCTCTACGACTCGCTGCTCGCCGCGTACCAGGAGATGAAGGACGGGTACCGGGTGGACCGGTCGAACACGATCGTGGTCTTCACCGACGGGCGCAACAGCAAGCCGGGCGGGACCACGCTGGACGGTCTGCAGCTCGGGCTGGAGAAGCTGGCCGACCTCACCAAACCGATCCGGGTCGTCTTGCTGGGCATCGGCCCAGACGTGGACCTCACCGAGCTGGAGACCATCGCCAAGGCCACCGGTGGCAAGGCGTTCCAGGTCAGCGACCCGGCGAAGATCGGGTCAATCTTCCTGAACGCCCTGCTCCGGCCCTGAAAGTCGGATCGCCTCCAGCTGCCGGTCGGCTCGGCGCTTGGCGCGCCGCGTCCGGAAGACCTCGATGAAGATCGGCGTTGCCGACAGCAGCACGATCAGCGCGATCACCGGCAGCAGGTACGTGTCGATCTTCTCCGCCGGGATGAGCTTGGTGATCTGCCTGGCCAGCGCGTACCCGGCGAGCAGGATCCCGTCGGTCCACAGCAGGCCGCCGACCACGTTCCAGACGAAGAACCGCCGGGCGGGCATCTTCAGCGCGCCGGCGACCGGGTTGAGGAACGTCCGCACGATCGGGATGAAGCGGGCCAGCACGACCGCCTTGGCCGGCCCGAACCGCTCGAAGTAGTACTCGGCCTTCGCCACGTACTCCTGGCGGAAGAACCGCGACTCCGGCCGGATGAACAGCCGCGGGCCGTAGCGAGCCCCGAAGAAGTGTCCCAGCTGGGCGCCGGCGATCGCGAAGATCGGCGTCCCGATCAGCAAGCCGGACAGCGGCACCCGGACGCCGACGATCTCGTTCGCCACCGGCGAGGCGGCGACCCCCGCGAGAAACAGCAGCGAGTCCCCGGGCAGGAAGAAGCCGACCATGAGGCCGGTCTCCGCGAACATGATCGCCCAGACGCCGAACAGGCCGAACGCCTTGATCAGGTCCTTGGCGTTGAGCGGGTTGAGCGCCAGGCCGTCGGTCAGCGCACGGGTCTTCTCGGTGTCCACGCCGAGTCAGGGTACCGGGCTGCCCACGCCGACCGGCTGGCGCGGGTTGCGCAGCCGCGGCGGTACCTGCGGTTCCAGCGCCGCCTCCTCCACCTCCAGGAGGCTCGTCTCGTGCCGCTCGGCCTCGTACGCCGCGTGGCCGCCGCGCAGCCCGAACAGCCGCTTCGACAGCAGGATGTACGCCACGGCCGCGAGGTTGACGATCAACGCCGCGACCCGGAACCAGGTGACCCGCTGGGTCAGCTCGTAGATCTCGATCGGGATGAACAGCGAGGTCGCCACGACCGCGAAGTACTCGCCCCAGCGCTTGAGCAGCCACAGGCCAACACCTTCGGTGAGCTGCAACCCGCCGTACACGATGAGGCCGACCGCCAGCCACAGCAACATGTTCGCCTTGGCCTCGACGACGGTGTGGATGGTGTGGACGATCGATGATTTGTCAAGATCCCACCCGATCTTGTCGGCCAGCGGCCTGATCAGCGGCAGGTCCTCCTGGAACGCGCGCTGGATGGCGTCGTGCCGGGCCCGGAACCGGTAGACGCCGTACGCCGCGAGCAGCACCAGCAGTCCCTTGCTGAAGCGTTCGATGGCCAGCAGTCGCAAGATGGTCGCGTCGCGCAGGGCCCGCCCGCGCAGCACGATCGGGGCGTCCTCGGCCGGACCGCTGCCCCTCGGGGGCCCGAGCACGAAGTCGCCACACCGCAGGCAGCGCCACGCCTCGCCGACCGGCGTGTGGGTGTGCAGCCGGCTGCGTAGCTCGTCCTCGGTCGGGGCATAGGTCACGTGCCCGTGCCGCCCGCACACCCGCAGGTTCCAGTCCACGCCTGCGTTCTTACCTCATCAGCGCAACGGGCGCGTGGCTACCGCTGCGAGTGGCCGACTATGGCAGGTCGGCGAGCGGCGCGAGCAGCTCGGTGCCCAGCCAGTACACGCCATAGCAGCAGACGCCGAGGAGGAGGATCGCGGCGATCGCGTAGCGCCAGGCCACGCGGCGAAGTGCGCGCTTGTCGCGGTCCGGGGCCGGCTCCCACACGGCCGAGTGTATCGGCGGTTCAGCCGTAACGCTGACGTTCGAGCTGACCCGGCCGGAAGAATAGACAGTGGCGAACGTCAAGATGCGCCCCTGCTCCGCTCGAACGGGGGCGGCACGCGCTCTGGACGGTATGGAAGCCTGTCCGGGTGGACTCTGTGGAGGTTCTGTCCGCGTATCGAAGCGAGGATGTGCAGACCGCCGTGTCTCGGGTGTTGGCCCAGTCTCGGTCGGACGACACGCTGATTCGGAAGGCGGCGGCTGGGCTCGCGGTCGTCTGTGTGGACGTGTTGCGGGAGCGACGCGGGGGCGTGAACGGTCGCCGGGTTGTCCTGTTGGTCGGACCCGGCAAGAACGGGGCGGATGCTCTGGTCGCTGGTGTGCGACTGCGTTCACGGGGAGCCAAGGTCGATGCCTTGCTCACAGGCGGGGACGCCTATCGGCCCGGCCTGGCCACGCTCATGGCCGGCTACGGCACCGCAATCGACTCCCGTTCGGATACTGGGCGGGCGGCCGCTCTGTCGGCATTGGCCCTGGCTGACCTGGTGGTTGATGGGGTTGTGGGTGATCGGGGTTCGGGCGGGCTTCGCGATCCGGCGGACAAGCTGGTCGCGGCGATACCGCCCGAAGTTCCGGTCGTGGCGGTCGATCTTCCGAGCGGTGTTGATCCCGATACCGGAGAGATATCTGGGCCACATGTTCGCGCAGACGTGACGGTCACCTTCGGTTCCTTCAAGCCGTGCCTGCTGCTTCCGCCGGCATCTCACATCGCCGGTCGGCTGGTGTTCGTTGATGTCGGGCTGGCCGGCGAGCTACCGGCTGAGCCGCTGGTACGGCGCCTGACCCCGCTCGGCGTAGCGGCTCGCTGGCCCGTACCAGCGCGGACCGACCACAAGTACACCCGAGGAGTCCTAGGGGTCATCGCTGGATCCGACACATACCCGGGCGCCGCCGTCCTCGCCGCGCTCGGCGCGGTACGAGCCGGCGTGGGGATCGTCCGGTACATCGGACCGCAGCGAGTGACAGATCACGTCCTGATGGCGGTGCCGGAAGCCGTCCCCGGCTTGGGCAGGGTTCAGGCATGGTTACTCGGGTCGGGCGTCGAGTCCGACGCGGACCAAGACAGCGCCATTGCCCAAGCACTCGATTCAGGATTGCCGTGCGTGGTCGACGCGGGAGCTTTGGGGGAATGCGTTCGGCGCCGGGCGGCCGGCTCACGATCGATTGGCGCGGATGGGGTTCTCATGACCCCTCACGCCGGAGAACTTGCCCGGATGCTGGATATGTTGGGCCACGGGGTGACCCGTACCGACGTTGAGGCTCGGCCCATGTTCCACGCGGTGTGGCTGGCACGTGAGGCGGACGCGACGGTGCTGCTCAAAGGGTCGACGACACTGATCGCCAGCCCGACCGGCAACCTGTTCAGTCAGGACGATGGTCCGTCTTGGCTGGCGACGGCAGGGTCAGGCGACGTGCTCGCCGGCATCGCTGGCGCGCTGATGGCGGCCGGCGTGGGTGCAATGGACGCCGGCGCGATGGCGGCGCTGGTCCACGGTCTAGCCGGCCTTCGCGCGTCCGACGGCGGCCCGATCGCATCCCGCAAGATCGCGGACGCCACGCCCGCCACGATCGCAGACCTGCTACGCCTGACCGGCAGTCAGCCCGGTGGCAACCACCGACGCCGGCCGTCGGGGCGGCGCCCGGGTTGACAGAGATCTGGAGTGGCTGCCTTCGGTCGTGGTCGGTGGTGCCGGCGCCGACGGGGAACGGTCATGCGGCGATGAGCCCGCACCGCTGAGCCAGGCCACGGACGTGTGGCCGTGCGCGGGCACGGTCGCGGTAAACCAGTTCCTTTAGCAACTCGCGTACCAGGGTCGAATCGTGTACCTCGTCGGCGGAGATCTGCTCGGCGTCGAGCAGCACGAGAGCCGCAGACTCGTCCTCGCCGCGTCGTACGAAGCCGCGAGCGGTGTTGATCAGCGCCGCCGCACGACGTTCCACGCTGGGAACACTGTCGATGTCCAGGCGGGATGCATACTCCACTACGTCATCCGGGCGCCCCAGTTCGGCGCTGATGGCGAGCCCATGGATGTCGACGTTGCCCCGCCCGAACTTTGTCCATGGGTCATAGTGAGCGCCGAGCGCCCGGGCAGCCTCGTCGGCTACCCGATGCAAGGCCCACGCTCGGCCGTCCTCATCGGACTGTGCCGCGCTGATGGCCGCCGCAAGGTGCAGCATCCCGTAGTCGGCCAAAAGATCCTTCTCGGGGTCGTCCGGGTTGATACGGGCTTTCAGCTCGTCAGCCGCCGCGAGGCAGAGGCGGGTCGCTTCGTCCTGCTGGCCTGCACGCCGGTATGAGGCGGACAGCGCCCAGGCACCGAGCGCGATTAGGTGTGGATCGTCCGCCTCGCGGGCGGCGTTCATCGCCCGTTCGGCGGCTATCCACGCCAGCTCCCCGTCCGGGATGTGGTGCAACCACTGGCGCGTGACCTGGTACGCCCCGGCGAGGTTACGGGCTGCGAGCCTGCGTTCGGTCGCAGCCCGGTACACCGCGTTGACGTCACTGAGCAGTCCAGGAAGGACTCCGCCAAGAATCGCGTGTGCCGTGGGCGACCCGTGCCAGATCGTCCACGCCTCGGCAACGCGGGTACTGACTTCATCGAGATCGGGCACCGGCTCGGGCAGCGGCGCCGGGACTGCCGCCCGCATGATGACCTCTCGTACCGCTGCCACCGCCTCGCCCCGTGGGCGACCACCGGGCGCAAGGGTGTCAACCGGGCGCCCGATCAGGTCCTCAACGGTGCAGCCGACTACGGCGGCGATCCGGATGAGATCCGTCAGGCGGTCCGCGTGTCGGCGTCCTTGCTCTACGGCCGAAACCCATTGCACGGACTTGCCGATGCGCCCGGCTAGGTCGGACTGGGTGACTCCGGCCGCGCGGCGATGAGCGGCGATGTTTGCGCCGATGCCGCGCAACAGGCTTGGTTCAGCGTCCACGCCCGCAACGATAACCAGAACTGCTACTTCTGTAGTAGCCCTGGGACGTCGCGTTCCCTACGGTCGTCGTGTAACTCCCGTCACATCTGGTGACTGTGCCCATGCGGATGTTCCCTGCGGGGCGACTCGGGGTGCACGCGGTGCTGTTGCCGGCGGCGTGAGTTGCGTACTCCCCGTGGTCGGTAGTCAGCGAGACGGCGGCTGCGGGTGGAGAGGAGGGCGTGTGCGGCGGTTGCGGCAAGTCTCCCGGCCGAGCCCGCCGCACACCCCGTGATCTCCCAAGGCGTGACGTGTTGGCCCTGTGATCGGGCCGCGTGAGGTTCGCAACCCGTTGGGAGGAAGGCCATGCGTTTCTTCGTAGCGATCCCTGCCGCTGCGCCGCCCAGAGAGGAGTTCTGCGATGCGACGGCACCGGCGACCACGCCAAGATGAGCCTCCGAGCCACGGCCGGTTGCCCGATGGCGACATCGTTCTCCAGCCTGGGCAGGCGAGATGGTGGGTGGATCGCGGTGCTGGTACTTCTGGCCGTCGTCGGGTTGGCCTGCAATGGCGAGAGCAACGGTCCACCCGCGGACTTCTGTGTGATCTACGCCGACAACCCGCATCTCTCGTCGGTCGGGCTGAGGAAGGGCGTGCGCGAGATCATCGGCAAGGGTTGGTTCCGGTGCACGAAGTCGCCGCGTGAGATCACGCTCCGCGTCGAGTTGCAACAGAAGAGGATTGGCCTTTGGGCCACGATTGACACGAACTCGGACACGTTCACGAGCCCGCCCGCCGGCCGGAAGAGCGAGGAAGTCATCGCGGTGTTGCACGACTGTCCGGACGGCACGTTCCGGACGCGCGCCCGAGCGAGCGGCCTTGACGATGTGGGGAACCGCGTGGAAAGCACAGAGTGGTCCCTGTCCGCCGAGGTCACCAACCCGTGTAAAAAGAAGTGAGGAACATCGATGAGTAGCAGGGCGTGGCGCCAGGTGGTCGACCGGCTGTCCGGCGAAGCGACTCGACACGGCGGTGAGGCCATTGAGGACCCCGACATGATCACGCTCAGGCCGCCGCAAGACTCGGGCGAGTTGGTTCGGGTGATCCGGTATACCAACGAGACCGGCGAGGATGAAACCGTCAGGGTCGAGACTGGGTTTGCGTATCGGTTGGCGCTGAGTCTCAATGGCGAAGACGGCCCGGACCGCGTGTGTACCACGGTTGTCGCGATCCTCGATGGCTGTGCCACCGAAGTCGCGGAAATCGCCGCCGATGGCACCTGGTTGAACACCGCGTGCACCGTCGAGCGGCCGGATGGCGGAAGGCAGCGCCGCACCCAGATCGCGCCAGCCTGGCACCTGAAAGGCGTCCCGGTCGACCACGAACACGGGCGCCAGATCGACCCCTGGCCGCGCCCGGCGGGAGATGAGACGGTCCCGGCCCAGGAGGGGTAGCCGGCACCGAGGAGCTGGTTGGTGGGGTGGACGAGGAACGACATGAGTGATTCCCAGTCCAGACCACAGTCGCCGCCTCGGCGTCTTGAGATCGTCTGGGACCGTTGATCCCGGGCCTGTGGCGCGCGTTCTACCGTTCGGGCTGGGGCAGGTGGACTTTGGCGTCCTCGTAGGTGGCGTTGCCGGGCGACTCGGCCGGGGCGTAGACGAGGTTCAGCACCCCGGTCGTGAAGGTCTGGGACGAGATCAGGGTGAGCGGGATCGGGGGCTCGCCCTCGTCGAACAGCCGCATTCCCTTGCGGACGGCGATCGGATGCACCAGCAGGTGCAGCTCGTCCAGCAGCCCTGCGGCCAGCAACTGGCGGACGACGGATACCGAGCCGCTCATGGCGATGGTGCCGGTACCGGGCTCGTTCTTCAACGCCGTGACGGCCTCGATGAGGTCGCCCTGCAGCTGTTCGGAGTTCCGCCAGGTGAGCTCGAGCCGTTGGTTCGACACGACGATCTTGCGGGCGTCGCCGAGCGCCTTGGCAAAGGAGGCGTCCTCCCCACCGGCCGCTTCCCGCTCGGGCCAGGCCCCGGCGAAGCTGTCGTAGGTCTTGCGACCGAACAGGATGGTGTCGGCCGCGCCGAGGATAGCGTCCACGGCGGCACCCATCTCGTCGTTGAAGTACGGGAAGTGCCACTGGTCGGGCGCCTCGACGACGCTGTCGAGCGAGATGAACAGGCCCGCGGTGATCTTCTTCGTGATGCCTCCCACCTAGATCGGCTACCGCCAAGGCTAATCGAGTGATTCCTGCCCCGAATCGCTCGTCTATGCGCCGAGTGGGCGGGCCGGCGCGTAGTACGTCCTGGCGGCCGGTACCGACACGAGCTCCCGTTCGGGGTAGCGCAGCGCGGTCAGCGAGCCGCCGAACACGCAACCGGTGTCGAGGCAGATCGTGTTGTTCACCCATTCGGCGCGCGGGACCGGTGTGTGGCCGTAGACCACCATCGCCGAGCCCCGGTAGTCGCGCGCCCAGGGCAGGCGCACCGGTAGGCCGTACTCGTCGGTCTCGCCGGTCGTGTCGCCGTAGAGGGCGAACGAGCGGACGCGCCCGGAGGACCGGCCGTGGTAGGCCTTTTTGAGCCCGGCGTGCGCGACGACCAGCCGCCCGTCGTCGAGCACATAGTGGCTCGGTAGGCTGTCCACAAAGGACGCTACATCGTCCACAAGCGACACCGGCTCGGCGGAGAGCTGCGCGAGCGTCTCGGCCAGGCCGTGCGAGACCCTGACGTTGCGCCCGCGCAGCTTGCGCAGCAGCTTCTGTTCGTGGTTGCCGGGCACGCACAGGGCGGTACTGGCGGCCACCATGCCCATCACCAGCCGCAGCACGCCTGGCGAGTCCGGCCCGCGGTCGACCAGGTCCCCGAGTAACACCGCGGTCCGCCGCTGCGGGTGCGCGGCGCCGACCGGGCGCCCCGACTCGTCGTACGACAGCACCCAGCCCAGCCGGACCAGCAGCGCCACCAGCTCGGCCCGGCAGCCGTGCACGTCGCCGACGATGTCGAACGGGCCGGTCAGCTCCCGCCGGTCACAGGCGAGCTTCTCCAGCACCACCGAGACATCGCCGTCGGGCTCGTACGCCGTGCCGAACCCGGGCAGGTGAGTGGGCGGTTCCAGCACGATCGCCACCGCCGGCACGTCGTGGTCCCGGGCGAGCGCGGCCAGCCGGGCTCGGGCCGGTGGCTCCAGGTCGGTGGCGTCGACCAGGGTGAGCTCGCCGGCCCGGAGCCGCTCGGCGATGCCGGCGTCGCTCACCAGCAGCTGACCATGCGGGAAGTGGCGGCTGGCGAACGCCGCCGCGCCCGCGCCGACGAGCACGACCAGCGCCGTCTCGGGGATGGTCAGCGCGGTCATGTCGATGATCGTGCCAGGACGTGTCGAGTTTGGCGTCGTGGCGAGTAGCGTGGACCTCGTGGCTGGGAGAACAGCTGGGGGAACAGCTCGCGGAACAGCTGGGGAAACCACAGCCGGCGCGGACACGCTGAGCCTGTCCGATCCGTACACGGTGCCGACCACGTACTGGCACCGGCTCGATGACGGGCGCATCCAATGCGACGTCTGCCCGCGCGCCTGCAAGCTGCACGAGGGGCAGCGCGGGCTGTGCTTCGTCCGGGGCCGGGTCGACGACCAGATCGTGCTCGCCAGCTACGGCCGGTCGTCCGGCTTCTGCGTCGACCCGGTGGAGAAGAAGCCGCTCAACCACTTCCTGCCGGGCTCGTCGGTGCTGTCCTTCGGCACCGCCGGCTGCAACCTGGCCTGCCGGTTCTGCCAGAACTGGGACATCTCCAAGTCGCGCGAGATCGACACGCTGTCCAGCTCCGCGTCGCCGGACGCGCTGGCCGCCGCTGCTGAGCGCCTCGGCTGCCGCAGCGTGGCGTTCACCTACAACGACCCGGTCATCTTCATGGAGTACGCGATGGACGTCGCGGACGCCTGCCGGGAGCGGGGGATCCGGTCCATCGCGGTGAGCGCCGGGTACATGAACGCGGCGCCCCGGGTCGAGTTCTACGAGCACATGGACGCGGCCAACATCGACCTCAAGGCGTTCACCCAGGCGTTCTACGAGAAGATCACCTTCTCCAAGCTGCCGGTGGTGCTGGAGACGCTGGAGTACCTCAAGACCACCGGCGTCTGGTTCGAGATCACCACCTTGCTGATCCCCGGGCACAACGACTCGGACGCCGAGATCGCCGAGGAGTCCGCCTGGCTGGTCGAGCACCTGGGCACCGAAATCCCGCTGCACTTCTCGGCGTTCCACCCCGACTTCAAGATGCTCGACGTGCCGCATACTCCGCCGGAGACGCTGCGCCGGGCCAGGCGGATCGCGCGGGAGCACGGCCTGCGCTACGTCTACACCGGCAACGTGCACGACCCGGACGGCCAGACGACCACGTGCCCGACCTGTGGCAAGCCGATCGTCGTTCGTGACTGGTACGTCATCGAGCGGTACCAGGTGACGGACACGGGTGCCTGTGCCCACTGCGGCACCCGGCTGCCGGGGCGGTTCGACGGGCCGGTTGGCGGATGGGGCTCGCGCCGGTTGCCGGTACGCCTGGCAGATCCCAACCTGCCCGGCGCCGGCCGCCACGACCGGCGCGTGCCGGCGGGCGCGGGACCCGGCGGGGCGTGATGCGGCCGGAGCCGCGGGACGCGGGCTCCCCAAGCGGAGACCTCACCCGCCCGCCGGTGGTCGCCGGACAGTTCTACCCGGGTGGGCCCCACGTTCTCGCCGAGCTGGTGGACCGGCTGGTCGACGCGGTCGACGTTCCGGCGGACGAGCCGCTCGCCCCCGCCTACGTGGTGCCGCACGCCGGCTACCGGTACTCCGGGCCCACGGCAGCATTCGTCTACGCGCGCCTGCGCCGGCACGCCCCGGACGTCAGGCGAGTGGTGCTGCTGGGGCCGGCTCACCGGGTACCGCTGCGGGGTTGTGCCGTGCCCACCGCGCGGCGCTGGCGCACCCCGCTGGGTGAGGTGGCGATCGACGCCGCGGCTGGCAAGCTCGCCGCCGACGGGCATGTCGCGGCCGACGACGGCCCGCACGCACCGGAGCACTCGCTCGAGGTCCAGCTGCCGTTCCTGCAACGGGTGCTGGGCGACGCGGTACCGGTGCTGCCGATCGCGGTCGGCGTGAGCAGCGTGGACGAGGTCGTCGTCACGATCGCCGCGGTGGCCGAGACCGCCGGCATGGTCCTGCTCTGCAGCACCGACCTGTCGCACTACCTGCCCGACGCCGCGGCGCGCCAGCAGGACGCGCGGACCATGCAGGCGGTGGCGGACCTGGCGCCCGAGCGGATCGGGGTACGCGACGCCTGTGGCGTGTTCGCCCTGCGCGGCCTCGTCGGCTGGGCCCGCCACCGCGGCCTCTCGCCTCGCGTGTTACATCGCTGCACCTCCGCCGACACCTCCGGAGACCCCCAGCGCGTGGTCGGCTACGCGGCACTGGCCTTCGACGGAGCGAACCGGGAGGTGCGGTGAGCGGCCGGGCGGAGCGAGCGAACCAGGTGGCCCGGTGAGCGAGCGGCTGGTCGTGATCGGCGGGGACGCGGGCGGGATGTCGGCCGCCTCGCAGGCGCGGCGCCGGCGCGGCCCGGACGAGCTGGAGATCGTGGCGTTCGAGCGGGGCCACTTCACGTCGTACTCCGCCTGCGGCATCCCCTACTGGGTGGGCGGCATCGTCGACGGCCCGGACCACCTGGTGGCCCGCGACCCGGCGACCTTCCGCGACCAGTTCGCCATCGACGTCCGGCTGCGCCACGAGGTCGTGGCGATCGACCTGGACCGCCGCGAGGTGGTCGCGCGGGCGCTCGACGAGGGCGGGCGCGAGGTCCGCCACGGCTTCGACCAGCTGGTGTACGCCGCTGGCGCCCTCCCCCTCACGCCGGACTGGCCCGGTGTCGACGCGGCCGGCGTCTTCGGCGTACAGACGCTCGACGACGGCGCCGCGGTGCGGCGCTGGCTCGACGGCGAGGTCAAGCCGCGCCGCGCCGTGGTGGTCGGCGGCGGCTACATCGGGGTCGAGATGGCCGAAGCGCTGGTGCGGCGCGGGCTCGCGGTCACGCTCGTCGAGCGGGACGCCCAGCCGATGTCCACTGTGGACCCCGACATGGGCTCGCTGGTCCGCTCGGCCATGGAGGGCATGGGTATCGAGGTACGCACCGGCGAGCAGGTGTTGGGCATGGAGTACGCCGACGGCCGGGTGTCCACTGTGGTCACCGACCGCGGCGAGCTGCCTGCCGACATCGTGGTGCTCGGCTTGGGGGTACGCCCGAACGCGCGCCTGGCCGCCGATGCGGGCATCCCGACCGGCACCACCGGTGGGGTCGTCACCGACCTGATGATGCGCGCCGGCGACGGCGTCTGGGCCGTGGGGGACTGTGTGGAGACCGTCCACCTGCTGACCGGCAAGCCGGTGCACATCCCGCTCGGTACCCACGCCAACAAGCAGGGCCGGGTGGCCGGCATCAACATCGGCGGCGGTTACGCCACCTTCCCCGGGGTCATCGGCACCGCCGTCACGAAGGTCTGCGATCTGGAGGTCGCCCGTACCGGGCTTCGGGAGCGCGACGCAGCCACGGCCGGGTTCGCGTTCGTGACCGCGCGGATCGAGTCCACCAACCGGGCCGGCTACTTCCCCGGCACGAAGCCGATGACCATCAAGCTGATCGCCGAGCGGGGCACCGGCCGGCTGCTCGGGGCGCAGATCATCGGCCGCAGCGAGGCAGCCAAGCGGATCGACGCCCTGGCCGTGGCGCTGTGGAACGGCATGACCGTCGAGGAGATGACCCAGCTCGACCTCGGGTACGCACCGCCGTACGCCCCGGTCTGGGACCCGATCCTGGTCGCGGCGCGCAAGGCCGTCGAGGCGCTGTAACGCGCTACCGGTAGTCGTCGTCCTCCAGGTCGACGATCCGGGACTGGTCCAGCGCGTCGGCCTCGCTCGCCTCGAACGGCACACGTGGCTCGACCGTCGCGTCGGCGGGGTTGGCCGGGGTGGCCTGCTCGACCACGTCTTCCGGGGGCGCTTCGATGTCGCGTTCCTCAGGGCGGAGATGATCTTCGATGGTGATCAGGTCTTCGTCGGGCTGGGTCATCGTTCGCCTCCCCTCGCGGTTGTCCTCCCCGCTACGGTACGGCCGTTACAGTACGGCCGCTACGGTACGGCCGCTACGGCAGGGCCGCTACGGTACGGCCGCGAGCCCGGTCCCGCACGCCGATCCCGGCAGCCGGGGCCGCCAGCGTTCGAAGGTGCTCTCGTGCAGCGCCGCCAGCTCGCCGGTGTCCGGGTGGTAGCGAGTCGGGCGGAACCCGGGCACCCGGCCGGTACGCTCGCCGCTGTCCGGGTCCCAGATTTCCAGGCCGTCCTCGCCGGAGGAGTACAGCCGGTGCCCGTCGCAGTGCAGCGGCCCCGACGGCCCGGCGAAGGCGGCCACCTCGCGTCCGGTGGCCGGCTCGAACAGCCGTACCCCCGGCAGCATCCACCCGCCGTCGTCGCCGAGCCCGCTGACCGCCAGCCGGTGCTCGTCGATCCAGCACATCGGGGTGTCCCAGTGGTACTCGCGCAGGCACAGCTCACGCCGGGACGGCCCGTCCTCGGACTCGTACGGGTTGTCCAACCAGGCCGGCATGCTCCACAGCACGGGGATGCCGACCGGATGCCAGGCCCAGCCATCGTCGGCGATCCACCGCCCGTCCGGCGAGGGGCACAGTGCGCCGTGGAAGTAGTCCAGGTAATGCGGCGGCAGCGGCTTGTTCCGCTCGTACCGCGGTTGGCTGCGGTGGCTGCGGCTGCGCCCGGTGGTCAGGTCGTAGATGTCCAGCCGGTTCCACCGGGTGGCGTGGACCAGCAGCGAGCCATGCTCGCCGGTGACGAAGGCGCACGGGAACGGCGTGGTGTCGCTGTGGTAGTCGTCGCGGTCCAGGCGCAAGGCGACCAGACCGGTCGTCAGGTCCAGCAGGAGGCCGCGGGTCCCATAGTCGATGACGATCGCGGCGAACCGGCCGTCTGGCGCGGCATGCAGCCGGTAGGCCGGCACCCGGTTGTTCCACGGCTCCTCGGTGGGCAGGGCGGGCAGGGTCACCCGGTACCGGGCCAGGGTCCGCCCGTCGCGGGCGGTCCAGCGCAGCACCGCGTCCGCGGTCAGTAGCAGCCACTCGCCGGGGCGGTCGGCGACCGGCGCGGCGTCCAGGGCCGCGATCGGTAGGCGGGTGCGCGCGACGGTGGTGTCGAGCGGCTCCGCCCGCTCCCGGATGCCCGGCTGGCCCCGCCAACCCAGGCAGTCGTACCGCTCGTCCTCGATGCGCTGGACGCAGCCCTCGCACGCCACCACGTACTCCACTGGGCCGCCGCGGTCGCAGGCCGGGCAGCACAGGTCGTAGTGGATCCCTTCGCCGGTCAGCATCCGCAGGTGTTCGGTCGGTGCCTCCGGCACGGCGAGATGCCGGCAGAGCCGGCTGCGCCCGGGATGGGCGACGTGACCGCAGGGGAGCACCTCCATCGAGGGAGTATGCGTTTTCGCGCACCCGGTGAACATCCGCCAGTGGGCTGCGGGATACTGCGCACATGCCAATTGCTTCGCCCGAGGTGTACGCCGAGATGCTCGACCGGGCCAAGGCCGGTGCTTTCGCGTACCCCGCTATCAACGTCACCTCGTCCCAGACGCTGAACGCGGCCTTGCGCGGTTTTGCCGAGGCGGAAAGCGACGGCATCATCCAGGTCTCCACCGGCGGCGCGGAGTACCTGTCCGGCCCGACGGTGAAGGACATGGTGGCCGGCGCGGTCGCCCTGGCCGCCTTCGCCCGGGCGGTTGCCGCGAAGTACCCGGTGAACATCGCGCTGCACACCGACCACTGCCCGAAGGACAAGCTCGACAAGTTCGTCCGGCCGCTGCTGGCGATCTCACGCGAAAGGGTTGCCCGGGGCGAGGACCCGCTCTACCAGTCGCACATGTGGGACGGCTCGGCCGTGCCGCTCGACGAGAACCTGCGGATCGCGCAGGAGCTGCTGGCCTCCTCGGCCGCCGCCCGCGTGGTGCTGGAGATCGAGGTGGGCGTCGTCGGCGGTGAAGAGGACGGCATCGTCGGCGCGATCGACGAGAAGCTGTACAGCACGGTCGAGGACGGTCTGGCCACGGCCGCCGCCCTGGGGCTGGGCGAGAAGGGCCGCTACATGGCGGCGCTGACCTTCGGCAACGTGCACGGCGTCTACAAGCCCGGCAACGTCAAGCTGCGTCCGGAGATCCTCAAGGAGATCCAGGACGCGGTCGGTGCCAAGTACGGCCGGGAAAAGCCGCTGGATCTGGTGTTCCACGGCGGGTCGGGCTCGCTGTTGTCGGAGATCCGCTCGGCGCTGGACTACGGCGCGGTGAAGATGAACATCGACACCGACACCCAGTACGCGTTCACCCGACCGGTTGCCGGCCACATGTTCACCAACTACGACGGCGTGCTGAAGGTCGACGGCGAGGTGGGCAACAAGAAGGCGTACGACCCGCGGACCTGGGGCAAGTCGGCCGAGGAGGCGATGGCCAAACGGGTCGTGCAGGCCTGCGAGGACCTCCGCTCGACCGGCACCAGGCTAGCCAAGTAGGGCCCCCGGGGCCGTGTCCCGAGCTACGAGTCGGGCGCGAGCTCCCTGGCCACCTGTCGCAGCCAGGCATCGACCTGCGCCTTTTTGTACCCGCGGAACGTGGTCGGCAACGAGGCAGTCAGGATGTCAGGAGCGCCACCGCCTCGGCCACGTCGTCGGTGAGGTGGATCATGCTGCTGAGGTCGCCGGCCGGGGAGGCGGCCAGCAGCGGTCCGAGGAGGGTACGCACCGGCAGGCGGTTGGTCCAGTAGTCGGCGTCGAGGAAGATGAACGGCCCGCTGACGCCGTCCGTGGCGTAGAACGTCTTGGTCGCCGCCTGGAACACCTCCTGTATCGTGCCCGCCGAGCCGGTGGCGAACACGATGCCGCCCCGGGCTAAGCGCAGGATGGTGTCCTCCCGGATGGCGTTGGAGAAGTACTTGGCGATCTGGGCCGCGAACAGGTTGGCGGGCTCGTGGCCGTACAGCCAGGTGGGGATCGACAGCCCGCCCCGCCGCGGCCATTCCACCGCCTGCGCCGGGAACATCTCGCGCACCTCCAGCGCCGCCGCCGTGTACGGGTCGTGGTCGCGGAAGTCGGGCGCCAACGCCAGCCGGTCGATCGCGGCGGTGAGGGCCGACACGTCGTGGCCGGACAGGTACGAGCCCAGGTTCGCCGCCTCCATCACGCCCGGCCCGCCACCGGTGACCACGAGCCGGCCGGCCCGGGTCACCTCCCAGCCCAGGGTCGCCGCCAGGCGGTAGCTCACCGAGCCGCGCGCCACCGCGTGCCCGCCCATGATGCCGACCGCCGCCGACGGGCCCCGAGCCGAGATCCAGGCGCCTGTCACGTCGGCGAGCCCGTCGTCGATACCGTCGTCGTGCAGGCGCTGCACCATCGCGTCCCGCAGGCTCGGGATGGCTCCGCCGCGCGCTCGGAAGTAGTTGTAGACGACCGTGTCGTACATCCCGGCGAAGCCGCCCTCGGCGAACCCGGCGGCCAGGTCCTCGGGCGTGTAGAGCCGCGACGGGTGGGTCGGGAACGGCGCGCCGACGAATGCCGGTACCACCAAGGCACCGCGCCGGACCAGCTCGGCGGCCGCGTCGGCGGAGGCGAACCGGCATCCGACGAACAGCGTGTCCGTGACGTCCACAGTGGACAACTCGGGCGGTGGGTCGGCGTCGAGGGGTACCCCCTGCACGGTCAGGCCGGCCAGGGTACCCGTGGCTAAGTGCAGCTCAAGCTCGGCCCGCGACTCGATCTCGTCGGGGCTGTCGTCGTACGGCCGGATGACATCGGGCGGGGGTGGCGTCGGCACAGGGTTATCGTGCCGGACACAGACGATGGCCCGGCACGGCGGCCGGGCCATCGCGTTACCGGGTCCTGGGGAGGCTCCGGACCTTCAGTCTGAGTCCTCTGCCCGCCGGCGCGCACCCTCCGCTCGCGTGACGAACCACTCAGCCGTTTAGCCAGCGTTGCCGGGGCATCCGGCGGTTGAATGGCGGCATGCGGAACCTGATGCCTGAGCCGACACCGACGTTGCTGCCCGCCGACCCGGCCGCCGAGGCGGCGCTCGCCGGCGCGGAGACCGAGGCGGGGCTCAAGGATGTGGCGGCGCACTTTCCGGCGTACAGCGGGGTCTGGGCGGGGCTGGCCCGGCGGGCGCTGGACGCGGGGGACCCGGTGACCGCGTACGCCTTCGCGCGTACCGGCTACCACCGCGGGCTGGACCAGCTGCGCCGTTACGGGTGGCGCGGCAGCGGCCCGGTGCCGTGGTCGCACGAGCCCAACCGGGGTTTCCTGCTCAGCCTGCACGCGCTGGGCAAGGCGGCCGACGCCATCGGTGAGGCCGACGAGGCGGCCCGGTGCGCCCAGTTCCTGCGCGACTGCGACCCGGTGGCCGCCGACGCGGTCACTGGATAGCGCGCCGGCGGGCGCCAGCTGGCCCGCGCACCGGCGGGCGGCGTCTGGACTGAGGAGGAGCGCAGCGACGACGAGGGAAGGCGCCGCCTGAGGAGCCGGTGCGCCGCGCTCGCGGAGGCGAGCGCCAGCTCCTACAGCCCTTCGGCTACGGCTGCGGCGATCTTGAGCCAGGCCAGCCGGCTCGATGCCGACAGCTGCCCGTACCGGATCGGCTCGCCCAGGTCGAGCAGCCGCTCGTAGGGCGCCAGCAACACGGTGCGGGTGCGCATTGCGAAGTGCCGGGTAACCGCGCGCACATCCAGGTCACGCCGGGACGGCGGCATCGACACGATCGTGACCGCCTGCCGGACCAGCCGGTGCCGCCCCTGTTGCTCCAGGTGGTCGAGCATCCGGGCGGCGGTCTCGGCCGAGTCGTTGCGTGCCGACATCGTCACCACCATCTGGTCGGTCGCGTCGATGGCGGCCTGCCAGTTCTCCGCCCGCAGGTTGTTGCCGGTGTCTACGATGATCAGCTTGTAGAACCGGCTGACGATGTCGCGAATGTCGGCGAACGCGGTGGCGGTCAGCATTTCCCCGGCGGTGGCCGACTCGTCGGAGGCCAGCACGTCGAACATGCCCTCGCCCTGGGCGCGCACATACTGGGACAGGTCGCCTACCCGGCCGTGCGCGCCCTGGAAGTGGTCGAGATCGCGCAACAGGTCGCGGACGGTACGGGAGTGGAAGTCCTGCTGGGCCCGCATCCCCAGGGTGCCCTGGGTCTCGTTGTTGTCCCACGCCAGCACGTAGCCGCCGCGCTTCTGCCCGAAGGTCATGGACAGCAGGAGGCTCGCCACGGTCTTGCCGGCGCCGCCCTTCGGGTTGACCACGGTCACCTGGCGCAGCCCGCCGAAGTTGCGCCGCACCATGTCCACGTCGTGGCGGTACTCCTGCTCGCGGCGCCCGGGCGGGAGCTTGACCAGGCCCAACGTGCCCTTACGCACGGTCGCGCGGAGGCCCATGCGCGCGACCGGCTCCGGTGCCCGTACCGCCCGCCGCCGCGCGAAGTCCTCCGCCGTCGGCAGCCGCGACTCCGGGGTCCAGTCCGGAGGTACGTGCGGAGCCGGCCCCTCGCCGGGCACGTGTACCCGGGCCGGGGCGGCCTGCGGTGGTGGTTGCGGCGGCGGGGGTGGCGGCGGTGGCGCGGGCGGCTGCGGTGGCGTGGGCGGCTGTGCCGCCGGCGGCCGTCTCGCGACCGGGTGCGAGTTGACTGGCCGGTGGACTGGCGGCGACGCGGCGGGCTGGGCTGTGGGCGGGGCAGTGGGCGGTGGCGCGTGCCGCGGCGCCGTGGGCGGCCGTGCCGCCGCCGGGGGATCGGGGAGAGCCGGGGGAGCCGGGGGAGCCGACACGACCGGCCCGCGCGGTGGAGCGGGCTCGGGAGCGGCCTCCTCGGGCTGGCGCCGCGGTGGCTGGCCCGGTGGCTGCGCCCACGGCGATCCGTGGCGTCCGTCCCGCGCCGGGCGCGCGGGCTCGTCCGCCTCGTCCGGTGGCCAGATCGGGTCATCGACCACGGTGTCCCCTTCCTCTGCGGCGCTTCCTCTGCGGCTCGGCGGCGTCGGTCTGCCGGTCAGCGGTCGTAGACGGCCCAGGCCCCGCGCTCCATCCACCAGCTTCGCCTGCGATCCAGCGTGCCGGAAACCCCGTCGTCGAGAAACCGCACCGCGGCACGGGGCGTCACGGCCGCCGCGCGTCCCCGGGCACGGCGCACCTCGATCTCCAGCCGTCCCCGGTGCTTGCGAGGCAACGCCACGGCCACGTCGAGCATGCCGTCCGCCGGGTCCGGGGCCACGGTCATCGGCAGGCCGTCCACGGTGGCGTACCCGTCGGCGTTGGCGACCACCACGGCCAGCAGCGGCTCGCTGCCGTCGGAGAGCACCGCGTCGTCGGCGTCGACCCGCGCGGCGAACGGGTCGTCGCCGCTGAAGAGCGCGCCGTGCAGCGTCACCGAGCCGCCGTCGTTGCGCAGCAGGTCCAGCCGGCGGACCCGGCCGCCCAGCAGCGCTGCGGCCACATCGCCCGGGGACGAGGGCAGCCCGAGCCGGTCGACCAGGCCGCCGGGCGCCAGCGGGAGCACCGCCAGCGGGGGCAGGTCGGGCAGCGTCCGGTCCACCGGCAGGTCCGCGGGGCGCGCGCTGGGCGGCGGAGCGTACCTCCGCACGAGCCGCCGCACGACGGCGCGCAGCTGGCCGTCGGACGCCGCCCCGACCACGACGCCCGCCGACGGCATTTCCGGCCAAGGGCCGGCCGCTTGACCGCCGGCTCCGCTCCGCGGCGCCGACTGGCGGCCGAGGCGGTCGAGGACCGCATCGATCTCGGCATCGGAACCGGCTGTGACGGTCTCGACCTTGACTCCGGCGGCGGTCAGTGCATCACAGCAGGTGAGCACTGGTACCCGCGCCGTGCACGCCTCGCCGAGCGTGAGCACCACAACCGAATCCACCGGCATCTCCCTTGTTAGCCTGACACCCCGGGGCGCTGGGCAACCCTGGCCGGCCCCCCTTGGAGGCGAGGCACATGCCAGCGATCGTCTTGATCGGCGCGCAATGGGGCGACGAGGGCAAAGGCAAGGTTACCGACCTGCTCGGCGAGCGGGTCGACTACGTCGTGCGGTACCAGGGCGGCAACAACGCCGGGCACACCGTGATCACGCCGGACGGGCAGCGGTTCGCGCTGCATCTGATGCCCTCGGGAGTGCTCACCCCCGGGTGCGTACCGGTGATCGGCAACGGCGTCGTGGTCGACCCGAAGGTGCTCCTCGGCGAGATCGACGCGCTGACCGAGCGGGGCGTGGACCCGTCGCGGCTGCTGATCTCCGCCGACGCGCACCTGATCATGCCCCACCACCGGGCGCTGGACCGGGTCGTCGAGCGGTACCTCGGCTCGGCGCGGATCGGCACGACCGGGCGCGGGATCGGGCCGGCCTACGGCGACAAGGTCGCCCGGACCGGCATCCGCGTCCAGGACCTGCTCGACCCCGGCATCCTGCGGCAGAAGCTGGAGCTGGTCCTGCGCGAGAAGAACCAGATCCTGGTGAAGGTCTACAACCGCAAGGCCCTCGACGTCGCGGCCGTCGTCGAGGAGTACCTGGGCTATGCGCTGCGGCTGCGCCCGTACATCGCCGACACCCGGCTGCTGCTGGTCCAGGCGCTGGACCGGGGCGAGACGGTGCTGCTGGAGGGGGCCCAGGCCACGCTGCTCGACGTGGACCACGGCACGTACCCGTTCGTCACCTCGTCCAACCCCACGGCCGGTGGCGCCTGTGTCGGCAGCGGGATCCCGCCGACCCGGATCACGCAGGTGATCGGGGTCATCAAGGCGTACACGACCCGGGTCGGGTCCGGGCCGTTCCCGACCGAGCTGTTCGACGACAACGGCGCCCACCTGCTCAAGATCGGGGCGGAGTACGGCACGACGACCGGCCGGGAGCGCCGCTGCGGCTGGTTCGACGCGGTCGTGGGGCGCTATGCGGTACGGGTCAACGGCATCACCGATCTCGTGGTGACCAAGCTGGACGTGCTCTCCGGTCTTGAGAAGGTGCCGATCTGCGTGGCGTACCAGGTCGACGGGCAGCGGGTCGACGAGATGCCGGTGACACAGACCGCGTTCCACCACGCGGTACCGATCTACGAGCAGCTCGACGGCTGGTGGGAGGACATCTCCAAGGCGCGTACCGAAGACGACCTGCCGCCGAACGCGCGCCGGTACGTGGCTCGGATCGAGGAGCTGTGCGGCGCCCGGGTGAGCGTCGTCGGGGTCGGCCCGGGGCGCGAGGAGAACGTCATCCGGTACCCGCTGATCGCGACGTAGGATCGGCTCCCGTGCGCGTACTTCTTCTCGGGTCGGGTGGGCGCGAGCACGCGCTGGCCGCGGCGCTGGCCGCCGACGACACCGTGACCGCGCTCGTCGCCGCACCCGGCAACCCGGGCATCGCGGGCGTCACGCTCGCCGACGGCTCGCCGGTCGCGCTCGCCTCGGTGGACCTGGCGGACGTCGACGCGATCTCGGCGCTCGCCGTGGAACGCGAGGCGGACCTCGTGGTGATCGGTCCGGAGGCGCCGCTGGTCGCCGGTGCGGCCGATGCCGTACGCGCGAAGGGCATCGCCTGCTTCGGCCCATCGCGGGCGGCGGCGATGATCGAGGGCTCGAAGGCCTTCGCCAAGGAGGTGATGGCCGCCGCGGGCGTGCCGACCGCCCGGGCCCGGGTCTGCGCCGACGCGCCGGCCGTGGCCGCGGCGCTCGACGAGCTTGGCGCCCCGTTCGTGGTCAAGGACGACGGGCTGGCCGCCGGAAAGGGTGTCGTCGTCACGCCCGACCGGGCGGCGGCGCTGGCCCACGCGGCAGCCTGCCGGCGGGTGGTCGTGGAGGAGTACCTGGCCGGGCCCGAGGTGTCGCTGTTCGTGGTGACCGACGGGATCGCGGCGGTGCCGCTGCTGCCGGCCCAGGACTTCAAGCGGGTGGGCGACGGCGACACCGGCCCGAACACGGGGGGCATGGGGGCGTACGCGCCGCTGCCGTGGGCGCCCCCGGAGCTTGTGGACGACGTGATGGCGCGGATCGTGCGGCCGACCCTGGCCGAGCTGGCGCGCCGGGGAACGCCCTTCGTTGGGCTGCTCTACGCCGGCCTGGTGCTCACCCCGGACGGGCCGCAGGTGATCGAGTTCAACTGCCGGTTCGGCGACCCGGAAACCCAGTCGGTACTGGCATTGCTGGACACGCCCCTGGCCGGCCTGCTGTACGCCGCGGCCACCGGCCGGCTCGCCGAGCATCCGCCGTTGCGCTGGCATGACGGGTCCGCCGTCACCGTGGTGATCGCCGCGGCGAACTACCCTGGTACGCCTCGGCGGGGCGACGTGATCACGGGTGCCGAAGGCGTCTTCCATGCCGGCACCGCACACCGACCCGAGGACGGCGCGCTGGTGTCGGCGGGCGGTCGGGTGCTGTGCTGCACCGGGGTCGGGCCAGACCAGGCGGCGGCGCGCGAGGCCGCGTACGCCCTGGTGGCCCGTGTCACGCTCGACGGCGCGCACTGGCGCCGGGACATCGCTGCCGTCTCCTGAGCAACCTTCGGCGCGCCGCGCTCCGTTTCCCGGTTGAGGGCCAACGAGGGGAGCGCGGGTTGGCGGACTACCGCGAGTACGTCACCGGGCGGATGGACCACCTGCGCCGCACCGCGTACCTGCTGTGTGGCAACTGGCACACCGCCGACGACCTCGTTTCGACGGCGCTGGTCAAGCTGTACCGGCAGTGGGCGCGAGTGTCCACTATGGAGAACGTCGACGCCTACGTACGGCGGGTCCTCGTCCGGGCGGCCGGACCGGATGGGGCCAAGGCCTTCCGGTACCTGGCGTGCGCCACGTTCCCGCCGGATCCCGTCGGCGACGTTCCATCCCTCCGAGCCGGCGGTGGCCTCCCACTGTCCGGTACGTACACTGCCGGACGGCTGACCGCCGAGCAGCTCACCGAGCTGGCGAGCACGCCGGAGCTCACGCTCTTCCCGTGAGCCCCGGTGAGTCCCGCGGGCGCCTACCGGATCTGGGCTCCGGAGATCGCTCGGGAGATGACCAGCCGCTGGATCTCGCTCGTACCCTCGAAGATGGTGTAGATCTTCGCGTCGCGGTACCACCGTTCGACCGGGTGCTCTCGCAGGTAGCCGGCGCCGCCGAGGATCTGCACCGCCTTCTCGGTCACGGCGACCGCGACCTCGCCGGCTTTGAGCTTGGACATCGAGCCCTCGCCCGCCTCGAACGGGCGGTTGTTGCGGCCCATCCAGGCGGCGCGCCAGACGAGCAGCCGGGCCGCGTCGATCTCGGTACGCATGTCGGCCAGCGCGAACGCCACGGCCTGGTTGGTGATGATCGGGCGGCCGAACTGCACGCGGGTCTTGGCGTAGTCCAGGGCGTACTCGTACGCGGCCCGCGCGATGCCGATGGCCTGCGCGCCGACCGTGGGGCGGGTCAGCTCGAAGGTCCGCATGGCCGCCTGGGTGTTTTGCTGCCGGCCTTCCCGGGCGCGGGCCAGCCGGGCGTCGAGCGCCTCCTTGCCGCCCAGCAGGCAGTTGCCCGGGACGCGTACCTCGTCGAGGAACACGTCGGCGGTGTGCGAGGCGCGCAGCCCGAGCTTGCGTAGCTTCTTGGTGCTGTGCAGTCCCTTGCTGGCCGGCGGTACGACGAACGCCGCCTGCCCCCGCGTGCCGAGCTCCGGGTCGACGCTCGCGGTCACCACGTGCACGTTGGCGATGCCCCCGTTCGTGGCGTACGCCTTCTGCCCGGTGAGCAGCCAGTCGCCGGTCGCCTCGTCGTAGCGGGCCCGGGTGCGGATCGCGCCCACGTCCGACCCGGCCTCGGGCTCGGTCGAGCAGAACGCGGCGACCTTCGGCTCGGCGGTGTCGCCGAAGCACTGCGGTACCCATTCGAGCAGCTGCTCGGGCGTACCCGAGCCGTAGATCGCGGCGACCGCGAGGCCCGTGCCCATGATGGACATCGCGATGCCAGCGTCACCCCAGAAGATCTCCTCGCTGGCGATGGGCAGGGACAGCCCGGTGGCGTCGGCCCAGCAGGTGGCGAGGAACTCGAAGCCGTACAGGCCGATCTTAGCCGCCTCCTGGATCAGCGGCCACGGGTTCTCCTCGCGCTCGTCCCACTCGGCGGCGGCCGGGCGCACGACCTCGGCGGCGAAGCCGTGCACCCAGTCCCGCAGCTCGCGTTGGTCGGAGCTCAGGTCGAGCGAGAACTCCGGCACGGTCAGGCCTTCGGGGTGTCGAACAGGTTCTGGATGTTGGCGGCCAGGCCCAGGTCACCCTTTGCCTTGAGCTTGCCGGTCATGAACATCATCACCGGGTTGCCGTTGCCGGAGATGACCTTGACGAAGTCGACCGGGTTGACGGTGATCGCGAGCTTCGGGTCGTGCTGCGGGGCCGGCGAGAGCGTGCAGGTGCCATCCGCGATGACCAGCTCGTAGGTGTCGACGCCGCCGCCCGGCCGGTCGGAGATGTTCCAGTGGATCACCGCGTTAGTGGAGCCGGCCCGATCGGCGCGGAAGCTTTGGGGGATCTTGGTGAAGATCGCGTTGAGGATCTTGTCCCGGTTCTCGCTCTGCATCGCAGCGGCGATCTGCGCGTCGGGCGTGGTCTTGACCAGCTTGGCGAACTCGGTCGGTCCAAGGTCGCCAATGTTGTCGAGGTCGGTCATGCGTGGAGCCCCCTCCGGTGGTTCTCCGGCGTCGGAAACTTACTCGCGCGTAACCTTACTTGTGCGTAAGTAAGATAGGCAAGGTGCGCGTACCTCGTGTCGTCAGAGAGCAGCAGATGCTCGACGCCGCCGTCGCGGTGTTCTCCCGGCGCGGGTACCACGCGGCGGGCGTCGACGAGATCGCCGAGGCGGCGGGCATCTCCAAGCCAATGGTGTACGCGTACCTGGGCACGAAGGAAGAGCTGTTCGTGGCGTGCCTCCGCCGCGAGGCGACCCGGCTCCTGCAGGCGGTGCTCGACGCTTCGGCGGAGGAGGCTGGCGCTTCGGCGGGGGAGGCTGGCGCTTCGGCGGGGGAGGCTGGCGCTTCGGCGGGGGAGGCCGGTGTTCTGGCGGAGGAGCAGCTCCGGCGGGGGCTGCGGGCGTTTTTCGGCTTCGTCGGCGCGCACCGGGACGGTTGGCGGGTGCTCTGCCGGCAGGCGCGCGGCCAGGAGCCCTTCGCCGCGGAGGTCGCCGCCATGCGCCAGCGCATGGTCGAGGCCGTCGCCGTCCTGCTGGCGCGCCCGGCGGGGGCCCACGCCGACGACATCACGCCGATCGCGCATGCCCTGGTCGGCGCCGGTGAGGCGATGGCGGACTGGGTCGTCGACCACCCAACCGAAGATCCCGACGTGACCGCCGGCCGCCTGATGAACCTCATGTGGCCCGGCATCGCCCGCGTTCTCCGGCCATGATCGTGAAGGATCGTCGGGGCTGGAGCCCCGATGATCCTTCACGATCATTGGGGGCTATCCACAGCGCGCGAGCGAGATATCCACAGCGCGCGACAGACACTGGCACGGCGCCGAGCGGCGACGCGAGGCTGGGCGGCGTGTTCGACGAGCTGTGCCGGCGCCAGCGCGGGATGGTGAGCCGCCAACAGGCGCGCCGGTGTGGCATCACCGACGACACCATCCGGGCGCATCTGGATAGCGGGCGCTGGCGGCGGCTCTTCGAGGGGACCTACTGCACCTTCAGTGGTCCGCTGCCACGCGACTGCCTGCTGTGGGGTGTTGTGCTGCGCATGGGACGCGGTGCCTTGCTCAGCCATGAAACTGCCGCGGAGCTGGCCGGCCTCATTGACCAGCCGTACCCGACGGTGCATGTGACCGTGCCCGCCTCGCGCCGGGTCACGCCACCACCCCTGGTACGCGTCCACACGACGGCCCGCGCCGCGCAAATCGAACACCCTAGCCGCTTGCCACCACAGTCGCGGGTCGACGAGACCGTTGTCGACCTCACCCAGTCAGCCGCTACCCCAGCCGAGGCGATGGGCTGGATCGCCCGGGCATGCGGTCGCCGCCTGACCACAGCCGACCGCATCAGGGACGCCCTGAGCCAGCGGAAGAAGCTGCGCTGGCGACAGGAGCTGACCGCCACGGTCGCGGATGTGGGCCTTGGCTGCCATTCCGTCCTCGAGGTGCGATACCTCCGTGACGTCGAACGGGCTCACCGGCTGCCCACCGGCGTACGCCAGCATAGCGACCACACCGCTGGCGTCGCCACGTACGACGACGTCCGGTACGACGCGTACCGGTTGTCCGTCGAGCTCGACGGCCGGACCGGTCACAGCGAGGAGGGCCGGTTTCGTGACATGCGGCGCGACAATGCCCGGACCTGCGACGGTCATGCGGTGCTGCGCTACGGGTGGGTCGATGTCGTAGGCCGGCCTTGCGAAGTGGCCGCCCAGGTCGCAGAGGTCCTGGCGAGCCGCGGCTGGGCCGGCACACCGCGCCGCTGTGGCGCGACCTGCCGGCTCCTCTGGTGATCGTGAAGGATCGTCGGGGCTGGAGCCCCGACGATCCTTCACGATCAAGCTGTGAAGGTGGCCGTACGAGCCAGGGTCAGCGCGACGAGCAGCACCGCGAGGCCGCCGATCACAGAGACCTGCACCAGGGTACGGACCTGCCGAGGCGCGTACGCGAGGCCGGCAGCCGCCACCGCTCCGGTGATCAGACCGCCCAGGTGACCAGCGATCGAGATCCCCGGTATGGAGAACGTGAGCACCAGGTTCAGCAGCAGGATCGGCAGGACCGACGCGACGCTGCGGCGCAGCCGGCGCAGCACGACGATCAGCGCGCCGAACAGCCCGAAGATCGCGCCCGAGGCGCCGGCGGTCAGCCCGTGCGGGTTGCTGAAGTAGTACACGGCGACCGAGCCACCGAGCCCCGAAACCAGGTACAGGGCCAGGAACCGCAGCGGGCCGAGCGCTGCCTCCAGGACCCGGCCGAGCACCCACAGCGCCCACATGTTCATCAACAGGTGGACCACCCCGAAATGCAGGAACATCGAGGTGAACAGGCGGTAGTAGCCGCCGTGGGCGACCCCGGGAACCTGGTCAACCACGTGTCCGCTGGAGTCGACGAGCGGCAGCGAGTCGGGGATGAGCGCGCCCCACAGGTGCAGCGGAGTCGCCCTACCGAGCAGCCCGCCGAACCCGCCACCGGCTAACGCGCTGCCGCCACCGGCCGAGATGAGGGTCGCCAGGGTCACCATCACGTTGATCGCGATCAGCGTGATCGTGACATAGCCGCTGACACCCGCCGCGCTGCCGCCGAACGCCGTCCGTACCGGCCGGGTGGTCCGCCTGCCCTCAGCCACGCACTCAGGGCACTGGTGGCCGACTGCCGCGTCCCGCATGCAGTCCGGGCAGATCGGCCGGCCGCAGCGGTTGCAGCGCACGTACGTCGGGCGGGCCGGGTGGCGATAGCACGTGAGGACGCCACCGAGCGGGGACTGCGTCATGCAGTGAAGGGTACGTGGGCCGAGCCGGCGGACCCGCCCTGCGCCGGCCCGCCCCTCAGCCGCGTCTCAGCCGGCCGTCTCTCAGCCGGCCCGCTCCATCTCGACCCGCTCGATCGCCACGTCCTGCACCGGTCGGTCGCCGGCGCGGGTCTTCGTGGTCGCGATCGAGTCGACGACCTTGCGCGAGTCGTCGTCGGCGACCTCGCCGAAGATCGTGTGCTTGCCGTTGAGCCAGGTCGTGGGGCCCACGGTGATGAAGAACTGCGAGCCGTTGGTGCCCCGACCGGCGTTGGCCATCGCGAGCAGGTACGGCCGGTTGAACTGCAGGTCCGGGTGGATCTCGTCGCCGAACTGGTACCCGGGACCGCCTGTACCGGTACCGGTCGGGTCACCGGCCTGGATCATGAACCCTTCGATGACCCGGTGGAAGATCGTTCCGTCGTAGTACGGGCCGCTTCCCGGCCGCCCGGTACGCGGGTCGGTGTACTCGCGGCTGCCCTCAGCCAGCTCGACGAAGTTGCGTACCGTCTTCGGTGCGTGGTTGGGGAGGAGCTCGAGCCTGATCGGTCCTGCCGTGGTGTACAGCGTCGCGAAGAGTCGCTGGGACATCCTGTCTCTCCTTAGCCGGCCGCTTTGGTCGCGAGGGCCGCATGCTCCGGGTCGCTCGCGGCCGGACATCGGTTGCTGGGCCGTGGGTAACCGTAGCCCAGCCGCTGGAGCACGGCACGGCGAGGCGGCGTCGAGGAGGCCGCGTCGAGGGGGCGGTGGCGAGGCCCCGGCGGCGAGGAGGCCGCGGCGAGGTATCGGCGATGCGGATGCCCCAAAGCGGGAGGATAGCGCGTAATGGACACCGCGCACGTTCGTTTCGCCGGTCGCGTGGGTACCCGGATAGGGAATGGTCCGTTGCACAGGGAGTGCACAGGAGGTTGGGACCGGTGTTTCGACGGCGTGAGATGAAAAGGCACGGGCAACTGGCGCGAGACGAGCTGAGCGAGAGCATGGATCACCTGCGGATGGCGGCCGCCCACGCGGCAAGCAGCGCGGCAGCAGCCCTCGCGCCGCGGCTCGACACCGCGAAGAAGGCGGCAAGCGAGGGCTTCGACTCGCTGGTCGATGCCGCACGGGACAGTGCGCGGAACGCGAACGTGGTCGTGCGTCGAGGCAAGGCCAAGGTGACGAGGAAGAAGGAGGCCGAGAAGGCGCGCAAGCGTTGGTCGACCGTCGGCGGGGTGCTCGTGGCCGGGGCGGCGGCGGGCACGGCCGGCACGCTGTTCTCGCGGTGGCGTGCCCGGCAGCAGCGGTGGAACGAGTACGCGACGACGCCCACCCGGACCGGGGCGGTCACGGAGAGCGCTGGACCGGGCAGCCCCCTCACCACGGGGACCAAGCCGGAGACCGGCAGCTTCGGTCAGTACGGCCAGACCGCGGGGACGGCCTCCAAGAACAGCCGCCCGTAGGCCGGCTCGGTTGAGCGACGGCGGGCGCCCGAAGCTGGGCGCCCGTCATAGCGTGTTAGAGCCACCCGGAGCGGCGGAACGCGCGGTACAGCACCAGCGAGACGGTGACGATCAGGGCGAACACCACGGGGTACCCGTACTTCCAGTGCACCTCCGGCATGAAGTCGAAGTTCATCCCGTAGACGCCCGCGATCGCGGTCCACACCGCCGCGATACCGGCCCATGCCGCGATCTTCCGCATGTCGTTGTTCTGGTCGACGGTGACCTGTGCCAGCCGCGCCTGAAGAATCGAGGTCAGCAGGTCGTCGAAGTACATCACCTGCTCGACCGTACGGGTGAGATGGTCGCTGACGTCCCGGAAGTACTTGCGTACCTCCTTGGGCACCTCCGCCAGCTGCCCGGTGACCAGCCCGACCAGCGGCCGCTGCAGCGGCAGCACGGCCCGTTTGAACTCCATCAGCTCCCGCTTGAGCTGGTACACCCGCTGGATCCCGCCCCTTGCCGCGGACCGGGCGAACACGCTCTCCTCAACGTCGTTGATGTCCTCCTCGATCGCGGTGGCGACCTCCATGAGCACGTCGACCACCATGTCGTAGACGGCGTACGCCACCGACCACGGGCCCCGCGCTAACAGCTCCTTGCGACGTTCCAGGTCGACCCGGACCGGGCGCAGGTTGCAGGCGTCGCCGTGGCGGACGGTGATGATGAAGTGCTCGCCGATGAAGATCAGAATGTCGCCGCTTTCGACCACCTCGCTGCTCTCGGTCAGCTCGGCGTGCTCGACATACCGGGCGGTGCGCAGGCTCATGAAGGTCATGTCGCCGTAGCGCTCCACCTTGGGGCGCTGGCCGGACTTGACCGCGTCCTCGGTGGCGAGCTCGTGCAGGTCGAACGCCGCGGCGATGTGCAGCAGCTCGCTCTCGCAGGGCTCCTTGAGCCCCAGCCAGATGAACCCGTCGCGGGTGTCGCGCGCGGCGGCCAGGGCTGTCCGGTAGTCCCAGTCACCCGGCTGGCGCACGCCGTCGACGTACAGCGCGCAGTCGATGATCGCGCTGGGCCGGTCGGCGTGGGCTGGCAGCGGTTGGACGGGGTTGGCCACGCCGAGCATGCGGCTCATCGCGCGGACCGGCCTGGACAGGGCACGGGAGAGCGTGCGGCCTGCGCCGTCGTGTTCAGCCATGTGCCACCTCCGCCTCGTGCGCGCGTTGCCTCGACGGTACGCCGGAGGGGAAAGGCACCGGGCGGGTCGTCCGCTGGGTGGGGGGTGGGGGCGCGAGCGACCCACCCGGTGCCGTTGGGGGGCGGGGGGTGATGCTTCGGGGCCGAACGAAAAGTCCGCCGGCAGGATTTTGATCCATCGGGCGTACGCAGGGGAACCTTCGGAGTGTCACCGTTTGGTGTCGATGTTCCGACAGTCAGGGCCTGATGCGCACCGCCGCGATGGCGTCTGCCAGCCGGCGTACCCCTTCGTCGATGCGCTCCGGGATAACCGCGGCGTACGCCAGCCGCAGCGCGTGCTGGCCGCCTTCGAGCAGGAAGTCGCTGCCCTTGACCACGGCCACGTCGCGCTCGGCCGCCGCCGGCAACAGCTTCGCGACCTCGACATCGTCGGGCAGCTCGACCCAGAGGAAGTAGCCGCCGTCCGGCTCGGTGAAGCGTACGCCTGGGATGTGCTCGCGCAGCGCGGCGGCGAGCCGGCGCGCGCGCTCGGCCAGGGCGGCGCACACGTTTGCGATGGACCGCTCGATCGCGCCGGACACGCAGAACTGGTACACGATCGCCTGCGCGACCATGCCCGGCGAGATGTACAGGTTCGTGGCCCGCTTGGCGATCGCGGCAACCAGCTCGGGCGGGCCGATCAGGTAGCCGACCCGTACGCCCGGGCAGACGGTCTTGGTGAACGAGCTGGCGTGCACGACCGTGCCGGCGCCATCGAGCGAGAGCAGCGACGGCAGCCTCTCGCCGCGGAACCGGATATCGGCGTACGGGTCATCCTCGAACACCGTGAAGCCGTACTCGCCAGCGAGGCTCAGCAGGGTGGCGCGCCGGTCGGCGGACAGCGTCACGCCGGCGGGGTTCTGGTAGTTCGGGATCACGTGTGCGAGCTTCGGGCGTACTCCCGACTCCAGGAGCTTGCGCAGCTCGTCGACGTCGATGCCCTCGGCGTCGAGGGTGATCTGGTGGATCCGCGCGCCCATGGTGCGCAAGCTGAGCAGCGTCCGGTCGTAGGTGGGCTTCTCGACCACGACCGGGTCGTCGGCGCGGACCAGATGCTCGAAGAGGAACGCGTCAGCCTGCAGGGAGCCGTTGGTCAGCAGGACGCGATCGACGTCTACGCCGTGGCGCTGCGCCACCCATTCTCGAAGGGGCGGGTAGCCGACCGAGGTGCCGTAGGACGTCACACCGGACGGGTCGGCTTCGAACGCCCGGACTGCGGCGGCCTTGAGGCCCTCGACGTCGACGATGTCCAACGACGGCGCGCCGCGGGCGAACGAGATTGTCATGACCTCACAGCCTATGAGGTGTCCTGGCGGCGTGCCGTCGCGGGTGCCGCTGAGCTGCGCGCCGCTGAGCTGCCTGGGTGGCGCGATGGCCGTTGCAACCGAGGATGGAGGCATGACCATGACCGTTTCCGTGCCCCGCCATCCCGGACCGTGGACCATCGACGACCTGTACGCGATCCCGGACGACGGCTACCGGTACGAGATCGCCGACGGGAGCCTGCTGGTGAGCCCACCGCCGCCCATTCCCCACCTCGACGTCAACGATCGCCTCCTCAATGTGCTCAAGCGGCAGGCTCCGCCTGAGTTCCGGGTGCTCGCCGTAGGCGGTGGAATCGATATCAGCCGGCGAACGACCTACTACATACCAGATGTCCTGGTCGTGCCTGAAGAGGTCATGAAGCGCGGTGGGCCGCTGTTCTACCCGGCCGATGTGCTGCTCGTGGTCGAGGTGCTCTCGCCCAGCAACGCCGGCAAGGACCTCGTGCTCAAGCGGCACGACTACGCGGCAGCCGGCATCCCGCAGTACTGGATCGCCGACCCACGGGAACGCACGCTGACCGTGTTGGTCTCCGACGGCGCCGGGCCGTACCGGGAGGACGCTGTGGTGCGCACCGGCGAGTCCTGGTCCACCGACCGGCCCTACCCGATCCGGCTGGATCCGTCCGAGTTCCTCCAGCCCTAGCGTGCCCGGGAGGGGTGGCCATGGCTTCGTATCAGGTCAACGAGGCGGCAGTGGCCCGCGCCAGGCGACTGATCGACGCTCGGCAGTACGTGCTGAACAGCGACTGGGGAGCAGTGCAGCCGAACGCCGAAGCGCAGAACGCGTTCCTGGCGTCGCATTCCTGGGACGAGTACGCCGAATGGCATCTCGGGCTGACCGACGGCGCCGCCGACGAGACCAAGGCCAGGTACGCGTTCGTCTACGGCGACTTCCGGCGGGTTCACCGCACCGGACTCATTGCCTGCGTGTACCGCGCGGCCGAATGGCGCCACAAGGATGTCGAGCTCGCGGCGCACGACCTGCTGCAGCATCTCGACCGCACGAGCGGCTGAGCGCCGCCAACAGCGCCGTCAACAGCGCCGTCAAAAGCGCGATGCGCCGTCGCGGGTGCCACTGAGCTGTACGCCGCTGAGCTGCGTGGGTGGCGCGATGGCCGTTGCGGTTCGACAACGGCCAGTGGAGGCTTGCCAACCGAGGATGGAGGCATGACCATGACCGTTTCCGTGCCCCGCCATCCCGGACCGTGGACCATCGACGACCTGTACGCGATCCCGGACGACGGCTACCGGTACGAGATCGCCGACGGGAGCCTGCTGGTGAGCCCACCCCCGCCCATTCCACACCTCAAGGTCAACGAGCGTCTGCGTCGTGTGCTCGCTCAGCAGGCTCCGCCGGACTTCTGCGTCCTCGCTGTCGGCGGCGGGATCGAAATGGGTCGGCGAACGACCTACTACATTCCTGACGTCATGGTCGTTCCCGAGGAGGTCATGAACCGGGAGGGGCCGCTGCTCTATCCGGCCGATGTGCTGCTCGTGGTCGAGGTGCTCTCGCCCAGCAACGCCGGCAAGGACCTCGTGCTCAAGCGGCACGACTACGCGGCAGCCGGCATCCCGCAGTACTGGATCGCCGACCCACAGGAACGCACGCTGACCGTGCTGGTCTCCGATGGCGCCGGGCCGTACCGGGAGGACGCTGTGGTGCGCCCCGGCGAGTCCTGGTCCACCGACCGGCCGTACCCCATCCGGCTCGACCCTGGCGAGTTCTTCTAACGCGAGGCGCGGCCGTTCACAGGCCGGCGAGCACCTCGGCGATCAGCTGGCGCGCGTCGTTGCCGTAGACGGCTTCGGCCTGGAGCTGGTCGAAGAGCTTCGCGTAGAGCGCGATCTCCCGAGGGCGGGTCACCTTGATCGCGGCGGTAGGGGTTTCCAGAGCGACAGCGTTGTTGTCGAAGATCCAGAATCCAATGGTGGCGATGGCGTACCGCTGGACGTCGGCCGGGATGACGCCGACGGATACGAACGGCAGACGCATGACCGACAGCAGGTGGTTGAGCTGATCGGCGTGCTCCGCAGGGGTGCCGCGGCGGGTGTGCAACACCTCTTCGCCGAGGACGACTGCGATGCGCTTGGCCGGGTTGAGCGCGACGGCGGTGCGTTCGGCCCTCATGGCGATGGTGGCATCGGTGTCGTCGGGGGCGTCGAGGAATTTGTACCAGAACGCGAGCATCCGCCGGATGTACGTCTCGGTCTGGAAGATGCCGGGCAGGACGATCGGCTCGTGGATGCGGAAATGGGTGGTGCGCCGGTAGGTGGCGATCGAGTGCGGGCCACCGAGGCGGCGCATGCCAGCTCGGGTTTGGCGGGTCCACTCGAGGTAAGCAGACTCTACGTTCTGCGCGGTGGCGATCAGGTCCGGGATCTGGTCCTCGGCGCCGCAAGC
>WNGF01000104.1_pt1 | contig 173253 bp, 168 predicted proteins | sample 5400641 | NCBI WGS metagenome assembly WNGF01 (sample SAMN13153371, study PRJNA577476) | soil metagenome | isolation source: 80 cm soil or saprolite under grassland replicate 2 | place: USA:California | collected 2016-06-15 | reverse complement strand
TACTTTGACGAGGCGGGCGGCTTCGTCCAGACCGCGGTCTACGACCGCTACCGCCTCGGCGTGGGCGACGAGCTCGCGGGCCCCGCCGTCGTGGAGGAAGAGGGATCGACGCTGGTCGTCGGCCCCGGCGGCACCGCCCGCGTGGCGCTGACTGGCAACCTGATCGTCACGTCGTCCACGGACCCGCGCCCGTGACCACGCGCTTCGACGCCATCACCCTCGAGGTGCTCTGGACGCGCATCATCTCGGTGGTGGACGAGGCGGCCAAGGCGATCGTGCGGACCTCGTTCTCGACGCTCTCGAACGAGGCCAATGACTTCGCGTGCGTGCTCACCGACGCGCGCGGCCATGCGCTCGCGCAGAACTCCGGGAGTATCCCGTCCTTCATCGGCACGCTGCCGGCCACGGTGCGCCATTTCCTGACCGAGATGGGCGCTCACGGGATGCGGCCGGGCGATGTCCTCATCACCAATGACCCGTGGCAAGGCACGGGGCACATGAGCGACGTCTGCCTGGTCAAGCCCATCTTCCATCGCGAGCGGCTCGTGGCTTTCTCCGCCACCACCTCGCACATGCCCGACATCGGCGGGCGCGTGCGGGCCATCGAGGCGCGGGAGCTCTTCGAGGAGGGCCTCCACATCCCGCTGAGCCGCATCATCCGTGAAGGCGAGCGGGACGAGACGCTGATCCGCCTCATCCGCGCCAACGTGCGCACCCCCGACCAGACCCTGGGCGACATCTGGGCACAGGTGAGCGCCAACGAGCTGATGGAGAACCGCGTGCGCCGGCTCATGGAGGAGTACCACCTCGACTCGCTCGAGGGATTGGCCGACGAGCTCTTCGGCCGCTCCGAGCGCGCGATGCGCGCGGCCATTCGCGCGGTGCCCGACGGCACCTACCGCTACGGGTTCGAGACGGACGGGTTCGAGAAGCCGTACACTTTCAGGATCGCGCTGACCGTCACGGACGACGGGATCACCGCCGACTTCACCGGCACCTCGCCCGCCCAGCCGCGCGCCATCAACTGCGTGCTCGCCTACACCTATGCCATGACGGCCTACGCGGTGCGCTGCGCCCTCCTGCCCGGCCTCCCCAACAACGAGGGAATGTATCGCCCGGTGAAGGTGGAGGCCCCGGAGGGCTGTCTGCTCAACCCGCGCTTCCCCGCCGCGGTGGTGAGCCGCGCGCAGACCGGCCACTACGTCCCGCTCCTGGTCTTCGGCGCGCTCCACCAGGTCATCCCCGACAAGGTGATGGCCGGCGCGGGCTCGCCGCTCTGGGCCGTCGCGCAGACGGGCAATCGTGACGACGGCCGGCCCTACACGAACGTCCTCTTCTTCAACGGCGGCATGGGCGCGACGTCCAGCAAGGACGGCGAGCACGTGCTCTCGTGGCCCAGCAACATCTCGAGCACGCCGGTGGAGGTCGCGGAGCGGAACAGCCCGCTCTTCTTCCACTACAAGCGGCTGAGGCCGGGCTCCGGAGGGGCCGGACGTCATCGCGGCGGCCTCGGCCAGGACATGCTCATCGAGAGCGGCTCGACGCGTCCCATCGTCCTGAGCTTCATGGCGGAGCGGACGAAGTTCCCCGCGCCCGGCTTCGAGGGTGGCGCCGCCGGGGGCCTGGGCGACGTGCGCAACAACGGCAAGAAGGTGGATCACCGCCGCCAGCACGTGCTGGAGCGCGGCGACCGCGTGCTCGTGAGCACGCCGGGAGGCGGCGGGTACGGGTCGCCGCGCGCGCGCGATGCCGCGCTCCGCCTGCGCGACCGCCTGCTGGGCTACGTCGGCCGCCGCACAGGCTGAGCGACTGCTGTCCGTCACGAGCGGCTATAGTGATGTCTGCCATGTCAACCTGCAGGAGGCGCGCGCGATGCGATGGACGTTGACCATCAAGGATCAGACGTTCGGAGTGCACACGGCGATCAGCAAGTACGAGTGCCGAATCGCTCGATCAGGGGCCGATATCAGGCTGAGCTTTCAGAATCTGAGCTCGGGAAACGTGAAGGAGGGTCGTTTCTTGATGCCTGCCGCCGTTGCTCGAAGCCTGGGGAGTGCGCTTCTCCTCGCCTGCACTGCAGAAGGCGAGCACGTCGATATCGTGTTCCACATCGACGAAGGCAAAGCCAAGGGATGATTTGACAGCTCGCATATATTGCTATATAAGCTAGAACGCATGAAGCAGCCGGCGCGCGGCGCCCAGCTCCAGGCCTTCAAGGCGGAATTCTTCAAGGCTCTCGCGCACCCGATCCGCATCCGGATCCTCGAGATCCTCGTCGCGGGCGAGCGGAGCGTTCACGAGCTCCAGAAGGCCCTCGGTGTCGACCAGCCCACCGTCTCCCAGCAGCTCGCCGTGCTGAGGGCCAAGAACATCGTGGAGGCCCGCAAGGAGGGGACGGCCGTCCGCTACACGGCCCGCGACGCCGCCCTGCGGGAACTGCTCGAGGTCACCCGGCGGATCTTCGACAACCATCTCATCGGCACCCAGACGATGCTCCGTGAGCTGCGCCGGGAGGCGCGCCGCCGGTAACGTGCGCCTCTTCTCCAAGATCCTCCAGATCGGCCTGGCCACAGAGCCCCTGCCCCCGGGCGGCGGCGACGTCGTTCGCCTCCTGCACGAGGTGGACGGGCGCGCCCGGCGGCTGTTCGGGCGGGCGCTCGCGATCCGGGAGGTGGACGCCGGCTCGTGCAACGGCTGCGAGCTGGAGATCACCGGCCTCATGAGTCCGGTGTACGACAGCGAGCGCTTCGGCGTGCACTTCGTGGCCTCGCCCCGTCACGCCGACATGCTCCTGGTGACGGGCCCGGTGACGCGCAACATGGTGGTGCCGCTGGTGAAGACCTACGAGGCGACTCCCGCTCCCAAGCTAGTGGTGGCGGTGGGGGATTGCGCGCGCACCTGCGGTGTCTTCAAGGGCAGCTACGCGGTGGCCGGCAGCGTGGACCAGATCATCCCGGTCGACGCCTTCGTCGACGGATGCCCACCTGAGCCGACCGCCATCCTCCAGGGGATCCTGGCTGCGATCGGCCGCCGCCGATGATCGTGCAGGAGACGTGAGATAGCCTCCACGGATCTCCTGCTCGCGGTGATCCTTGCCGCGTATCCGCTGGGGGCGCTCGCCGCGCTCGGTGTCCGCGGAGCGGCCGGCCGCGGGCTCGTCGCCGGGTGCGCGCTCATCGGCGCCCTGGCCGACCTGGTGCTGGGCGCCGTCTGTCTCGGCGCCGGGCTCGCGCCGACCTTCACCGCGCCGTTCCTTCCGCTGACCGGGCTCGCGCTTCGCCTCGACGGCCTGGGCGCGTTCTTCCTCATTCTCATCGGCGTGGTCGGTGCCGCGGTTGCGGTGTACGGATTCGGCTACTCGGCGGCATACGAAGGGCGCTATTCCCTCCGGCTGCTCGGGGCGATGCTGAACGTTCTCCTGCTGTCCCTGAGCGTGCAGGTGATGGCCGACAACGCCCTGACCTTCCTCATGGCGTGGGAGGCCATGTCGCTGTCCTCCTACCTCATGGTGCTCACGGAGCACGATCGGCCGGGGACGCTCCGCGCCGCGCACTGGTACATCGGCGTCACGCATGCAGGCGTCGCGGCCCTCGTGGCGATGTTCTTCCTCCTGTCTGCGGGCGACCTGACGGTCTCGTTCACGGCGATGCGCTCGGTGTCCCTGGCGCCGACGGTCCGCAACGCGGTCTTCGTGCTGGCGCTCTTCGGGTTCGGCACCAAGGCAGGCATCGTTCCGCTGCATGTGTGGCTGCCGATGGCGCATCCCGTCGCCCCGAGCCATGTGTCGGCGCTGATGTCCGGCGTCGTCATCAAGATGGGTGTCTACGGCTTGCTCCGCGTCACGGTCGACCTGCTCGCGGGCGGGCCCGCATGGTGGGGCGGCCTGGTCCTCGGGTTGGGCACCGTCTCGGCGCTCCTCGGGGTGCTCTATGCCCTGATGGAGCACGATCTCAAGCGATTGCTCGCCTTTCACTCCGTCGAGAACGTCGGCATCATCTTCATCGGAATCGGGGCAGGTCTGATGTTCCAGAGCTACGGGCTGACGACCCTCGCCACCCTGGGCGTCGTCGGCGGCCTATATCACACGATCAACCATGCGTGCTTCAAGGGACTCCTGTTCCTGGGCGCGGGGTCGGTGCTGCACGCGACGGGCACGCGCAACATGGAGGAGATGGGCGGGCTGATCAAGCGCATGCCACGCACCGCCCTCTTCTTCCTCATCGGGGCGTGCGCGATCTCGGCACTGCCGCCCCTCAACGGGTTCGCCTCCGAGTGGCTGGTGTTCCAGGCCCTGCTCGGCGGGCCGGCGATCCCGCAGCCCGAGGTCGCCGTGATCATGCCGATCGCGGTGGCCATGCTCGCGCTCACGAGCGGACTTGCCGCGGCCTGCTTCGTCAAGGCCTTCGGGATCACCTTCCTGGCCATCCCGCGATCGCCGGAAGCCGAGCGCGCGCACGAGGCCCCGCTGTCCATGCAGGTCGGCATGGTCTCGCTCGTCCTGATGTGCGCGGGGCTCGGGCTGGCGCCCTCTGCCGTCGTGCGGGTGCTCGGGGTGGCGCTGTCCGGCCTCGAGCGCTTCGCGCCGGCCGAGGTGGGCTTCACGCTGGGGCTGCCGCTCCGCGTCCCCGGCGCCGTGGGGGAGATGTCTTCGCCCCTCCTGGCGCTCGGGCTCGTGCTCCTGCTGGGGCTCGTCCCGCTGGGGTTGTGGCTCGCGGGAGCCAATCGTCGGCCGCGCATCGGGGACACGTGGGGCTGCGGCCGTATCGGCCAGGCGGCCCGCATGGAGTACACGGCGACCGCCTTCGCCGAGCCGTTGAGGCGCGTCTTCGCCGAGCTCTATCGCCCGTCCCGGGATCTGACCATCGACTTCCACCCGGCGTCGAAGTACTTCGTGCAGTCGATCGAGTACCGGAGCGAGATCCACCCGTGGTTCGAGCGAATGCTCTACGATCCGCTGCTGCGCCTCCTGCGCATGGCGGCCACGTGGGTCCGCCGGCTCCAAGGGGGTTCGGTGCACCTCTACCTCGTGTTCATGACGCTCGCGCTGCTCGTCCTGCTCACCGTGGCGAGGTGGTGGAGATGATCGGGTACGTGCTCGAGGTGGCGCAGGCGGCCCTGGCGCTCCTGCTGGCGCCGGGTCTGGTCGGGTTGGTCCGCTGGATGAAGGCGCGCCTGCAGAACCGGCGCGGCGCGCCCGTCTGGCAGCCGTACGCGGAGCTCGGCAAGCTGTTCCGGAAGGAGGTCGTCATCTCCAACAACGCGTCCTGGCTGTTCCAGGCCGCGCCGTTCATCGTCTTCGCCAGCGTGATCGCTGTGACGTTCCTCGTACCGATCCTCGCGGTGCCGCTTCCGTTTGACGGCGTCGGCGACCTGCTGGTCGTCGTGTACCTCCTGCTGCTCGGCACCTTTTTCCTCTCGCTCGCCGGGCTCGACCCTGGCTCGCCATTCGGCGGAATGGGGGCCAGCCGCGAGATGACCGTGGCTGCCCTCGCCGAGCCCACCGTCGCCCTCGCCATCTTCGCCCTGGCCCTCGGCGCGGGCTCCACCAACCTCGGCCAGATCGTCGCGCGCACCATGACGAATCCGGGAGCGGCCCTGAGCCCCGGCCACGTGCTCGCGTTCGGCGCGCTCTTCATCGTGACGCTCGCCGAGACCGGGCGCCTTCCGATCGACAATCCGGCGACGCACCTCGAGCTGACGATGATTCACGAGGCGATGATCCTCGAGTACTCCGGGCGCTACCTCGCCCTCATCGAGTGGGCGGCGGCCGTCAAGCTGCTGATCTTCTTCTCACTGCTCGGCAACCTCTTCGTCCCGTGGGGGGTGTCCATCGCGCTGACACCGGCGACGCTCGCCATCGCGGTCTTGAGCCTGCTGGCCAAGCTCGTGGTCCTCGCGGGAGCGGTCGCGGTGCTCGAGACGCGTGTCGCAAAGCTCCGCCTCTTTCGGGTGCCCGAGCTGCTGAGCGCCTCGTTCGTGCTGGCGCTGCTCGCGGTCACGTCGTCGTTCCTCCTGAGGTAGCGCATGGACAGCATATTTTCCCAGCTCTCCGTTCTGGGCTCGAGCCTGGTGCTGATCTTCGGGTTCATCCTGCTCTGGCGGCGGCGCGTGACGGCGTACATCACTGCCTTTACGTGGCAGTCGATCGTGCTCTCGGCGGTGACGGTGGTCGTGGCCTACTTCGGCCACGATCACGAGCTCTACTGGGTGGCGGGCGGGTTGTTCCTGCTCAAGGCGCTGGTGATTCCGCGGCTCTTGAAGCAAATGGAGCGCCGGTTCTCGGCCGAGCGGGAGCTGGCGCCGTACGTGAACACGGCGACGTCACTGGTGGTCTCCGGCCTGCTCGTGCTCTTCGGCTACACCATCACGCGGCCGCTCGTCGCGCTCAGTCAGCTGCCGACGCGGGCGGGCATGCCGCTCGCGATGGGACTGGTGCTCGTGAGCCTGTTCGTCGTGATCAGCCGCAAGAAGGCCCTGACCCAGGTCATCGGCTTTCTCATGCTCGAAAACGGGCTTGCGCTGCTCGCGGTCCTGGGGACCTACGGCATCCCGCTCATCGTCGAGCTCGGCGTGTTCCTGGACGTCCTCATGGGGTTCCTCGTCATGCAGATCTTCATCTACCAGATCCACGAAACCTTCGAGAGCATCGACGTGGAACAGCTCAGCAGTCTGAGGCACTGAGGGATCCGTGCGCACGTTCGCGATGCTCCTCGGCCCGCCCCTCTGCGCGGCGCTGCTGGCCCTGGTGGTGACGCCCTACCGGCGGCTCGTCGGATGGGCGAATGCCCTGCTCTCCCTCCTCTCCCTGGGAGCGGTGGTGGCGCTCTGGCGCCATGTCCTGGCGGGCGACGTGCTGACCTCGGGGCCGCGGGAGTTTCTGCGGGCCGACGCGCTGTCGACCTTGCTCGCGCTGTGCGTGAGTGTGGTGGGGGCGCTGGCGGCGTGGCTCGGGCCGGGGATGGGTGCGGACGACGGCTACGACCCTGCCCAGGCCCGGCGGTTCCGCATCTTCGGCAACCTGTTTACGTTCACGATGCTGTTCGCGGTGGTGTCGAACAACGTTGGCTTCATGTGGATCGCGATCGAGGCGACGACGATCACGTCGGCCATGCTCATCCCGCTGCACGTGACGAAAGCCTCCGTCGAGGCGTCGTGGAAGTACATCCTGATCGGCTCCGTCGGCATCGCGCTCGCCTTCGGCGGAACGGTCCTCGGCTATTTCGACTTCGTGAACCTGGCCGGCCGCCAGGACGCGGCGCTGAACTGGACGGTGCTGATGGCCTCGGCCTCGCGTCTTCACCCACAGGTGATCCAGCTCGCCTTCGTCTTCATCCTCATCGGGTACGGCACGAAGGCCGGCCTCGCCCCCATGCACACGTGGCTGCCGGATGCCCATTCCGAGGCGCCGGCGGCCTTGTCGGCCATGATGTCGGGCGTGCTGCTCGCGGTGGCGTTGTACGCGGTGGTCCGGTGGGAGGCCGTGGTGAACGCCGCCGTCGGGACGAAGTTCACGGACGGTCTGTTCGTCGCCATGGGGCTCCTCACGCTGGGGATCGGCGCATTCAGCCTCGTGATCCAGCGCAACTACAAGCGCATGCTGGCGTACTCGAGCATCGAGCACACCGGGTTGATCTGCCTGGGGCTGGCGCTGGGACCCCTCGGCACGTTCGCCGCGATGCTGCATCTCCTCAACCACACGCTGGCAAAGTCGACGATGTTCTTGCTGGCCGGGCGGATCCTCCACCGGTACCGCACCACCGAGATCAGCCGCGTGTCGGGCCTCCTCAGGACGATGCCGGGGACCGGCGGGCTCTTCGCGGCCGGCATGCTGGCCGTGATCGGCCTGCCGCCCTTCGGCCTCTTCATCTCCGAGTTCGCGCTCTTCCGCGCCGGCTTCGCCGCGGGCCGCCCGTGGCTGATGGGCTTCGTCCTGGCGCTGCTCGCGGTAGCCTTCGTCTCGATGATCGGCCACCTCAACCGGATGCTCTACGGCGCGCCTTCCCCGGGCGTGACGGTGGGCGAGGGGAACGCGTGGCCGCTGATCCCGCTCGGCCTCTGCGTGACGGCTCTCGTCGTCCTCGGGGTCACACTGCCGGCGCCGCTCCAGACGCTGCTGGCGCGGATCGTGGAGATTACCGGCCCATGACTCGCCTGCCGCAGCTCACGAGGGCGCTCTCCGAGGAGCTCCCCGACCGCGTGACCGACGTGCGCCTGGCGCGAGGCAACGAGCTCCACTGCTCGGTCCGCGCTTCCGCCGTCCCCGTCCTGGCGGAGCTCCTCCGCACGGCGTTCGGCGCCGCGCTGCTCTTCATGGCCGCCGCCGACCGCCGCGCGGATCGCGGGGTCTACGCGGTCCACTATCTCTTCGGACCCGAGCGGGAGGACTGGTTCCTCCACGCCACCGCCGCCGTGCCAGCCGAGGCCCCCGCGATCACCTCGCTGGCCACGCTGCACTACCCGGCCTCGCGCTTCGAGCGAGAGATCTACGACCTCTTCGGGATCGCCGCCGAGGGCCACCCCGACCCCCGGCCGCTCGTGCGTCACGGCTTCTGGCCGGCCGACTTCTTTCCGCTGCGGAAGGACGCGGCGCCGCGCGAGTTCACCGACGACGGGCGAGCCTTCCCGTTCACCGAGGTGGGCGGCGAAGGCGTGTACGAGATCCCGGTGGGCCCGGTGCACGCCGGCGTGATCGAGCCGGGGCACTTCCGCTTCAGCGTGGTGGGCGAGACCATCATCGACATGAAGTCGCGCCTCTACTTCACTCACAAAGGCACCGAGAAGCTCTTCGAGGGCCGGCTGCCCGCGGCGGGCGTGGAGCTGGCCGAGCGCGTCTCCGGCGACACCACCGTGGGCCACGCGCTGGCCTTCTGCCAGGCCCTGGAGGCGGCCGCGGGGACCGCCGTGCCGGACCGGGCGCGCTATCTCCGCGTCGTGCTCCTCGAGATGGAGCGGCTCTACAACCATGTGGCCGACTTCGGCATGATCGCCAACGACACGGGCTATGCGGTCGCGCATTCCCACTGCTTCCGGATCCGCGAGCGCCTGCTCCGGCTCAACAAGCGCCTCACGGGCAATCGGCTGCTCCGCGGCGGCATCGTGCCGGGCGGCGTGGCCCGGGACCTGCCCCCCGATCTCGATCTGGGGGGCGAGGTCGGGGCGGCCCTCCGCGACTTCGAGGAGATCGTGGAGCTGAGCCTGGCGAACACGCTCGTCCTCGACCGCCTGGATGAGACGGGCATGCTGACGACGCGCACGGCGCGGGACCACGGCGCGCTGGGGTATGTCGCCCGCGCGTCGGGCATCGATGCCGATGTGAGGCGCGACCACCCCTTCGCCGCCTACGGCGAGCTCAGCTTCCGCGTTCCCGTGTTCACGACGGGAGACGTGAAGGCGCGCACGCTCGTGCGGGTGGAGGAGGCGCGGGAATCGGTCGGGCTCATCCGTCAGGCCCTCGCGCGCCTGCCGCAGGGGCCGCTCCACGCCCCGCTCGGTCCGCTCCCGGCATTCGAGCCTGCGTGGAGCGTCGTCGAGGGCTGGCGGGGCGCCATCGTGCACTGGGTGATGGCGGACGCCTCGGGAGCGCTGTTCCGGGTCAAGATCATGGACCCGTCCTTCCTCAACTGGCGGCCGCTGTCCTATGCGCTCCTCAAGAACATCGTCCCCGACTTCCCGCTCTGCAACAAGTCCTTCAACCAGTCCTACTCGGGCAACGACCTGTAATCGGGGCCGCAGAGGTATACTCGGTCCATGAAAACAGCACTGATCGTCGTGGGCGTCTTCGTCCTCATCCTGGTGGGAGTGGTCGTCTGGGGCATCGGCGTGAGCAATCAGCTCGTCACGTCGGAGGTCAATGTCAACGAGAAGTGGGCGCAGGTGCAGAACGTCTACCAGCGCCGGGCCGACCTCATTCCCAACCTGGTGGAGACCGTCAAGGGCTTCGCCGCCCAGGAAAAGAGCGTGCTCGAGGCCGTGACGCAGGCCCGCGCCAGCGCCGGCAGCATCAAAGCCACGCCGGAGCTCTTGAACGATCCCGTCGCCTTCAAGAAGTTCCAGGACGCGCAGAACCAGCTGGGCGGGGCGCTCTCGCGACTGCTGGTCACGGTCGAGCGCTACCCCGAGCTCAAGAGCAACCAGAACTTCCTCGCGCTCCAGAGCCAGCTCGAGGGAACGGAGAACCGCATCACCGTCGAGCGCATGCGCTTCAACGAGGCCGTGAGGGACTACAACACCAGGCTTCGTCTCTTTCCGGCCAGCCTCGTCGCGAGCATTCGCGGCTTCAAGGAGAAGCCCTTCTTCGAGGCGGCGACCGGCAGCGAGCAGGCGCCGAAGGTGAAGTTCTAGCGCCTCGGGCGCGGGCCGCGGCGCCATGCGCCTGAGGCTGCCGACTGTCCTGGCGCTCCTGCTCGCCGCGGCGGCGATCGCCGTCGCGGCGCTGCCCATCCCGCCCGCTCCCGACCACCGCATCACTGACTACGCGGGCGCGCTGTCCGCCGGCGAGCGCGCCCGTCTCGAGGACATGCTCCGGGCGCGCGAGCAGGGCTCGAGCAACCAGGTCGTCGTGGCCATCTTCCGCTCGCTCCAGGGCGAAAGCCTCGAGGACTACTCGATTCGGCTGGCGCAGGCGTGGCGGATCGGCCAGAAAGGCCTCGACAACGGCGTCATCTTCCTGATCTTCCTCGACGACAGGAAGATGCGCCTCGAGGTCGGCTACGGCCTCGAGTCCAGGCTCACGGACGCGCTGTCGAGCCAGATACTCCGCGACGCGGTGGCGCCGCGCTTCCGCGAGGGCAAGGTCGGCGATGGCATCGCGGCCGGGCTCGACGCCATCCACCAGGCGATCGCGGGCACCTACGCGGGCGCGGCGCCGGCCCGCCGGCAGCAGGGACCGAGCCTCTTCACCCTCGCCCTGGCCCTGATCGTCCTCGCGGGCCTGGGGTCTGTGCTCCTGCCGGCCGTGTTCGCCTCGCGCGCGAGGCGCCAGGGCTGGACCGGCAGCTCGCGCGGCTGGGGTGGGCCGGGCGGCATCGTCTTCTTCCCCGGTGGAGGTGGTGGCAGTGGCGGGGGCGGCGGCGGCGACTTCAGCGGGGGCGGCGGCGGCTTTGGCGGTGGCGGCGCGAGCGGAGACTGGTGATGGCCCGCCATCCGCGCTGGGTGACGGAGTTCCTGAGCGAGGAGGATCTTGCCGCAATCGTGCGGGCCGTGGCCGAGGCCGAGGCGCGCACGTCAGCCGAGATCCGCGTGCACCTCGACCACCGGTGCCCGGGCGATGCGCTCCGGCAGGCGATCGCCGTCTTCGAGCGTTTGGGCATGCACAAGACGGCCGCGCGCCACGGCGTCCTGATCTACGTCGCGGTCACCGATCACAAGCTCGCGATCATCGGCGATCGCGGCATCCACGAGCGAGTCGGTGACGCGTACTGGCGGCGGCTGGTGGCAGCGGTGACCGCGCACTTCAGGAGCGAGCGGCTGCGCGAGGGATTCCGCCACGCCGTGGCCGACGTGGGCGCGGCGCTCGCGCGCCATTTCCCGCGGCGCCCCGGCGACAAGAACGAGCTCTCCGACGAGGTCACCATCGGCTAGCGTGCGGCCGCGGGCGCCCGTCCCTCCGCAGATAGCGAGCAGTATGCAGGCTGCTCAAAAAGGCTCAGATGCGAGGCGGCGCCCGATGGCCGCACGCGAGGCGTACTCCCTGTACGTTGAGCGTGCGGCCGAGGGCGCCAACGAAGCAGATGGGCCTTTTTCAGCAGCCTGCTAGACGCGGACCCAGGTCTCGGAATAGGCGAGGAAGGCCGTGCTGCTCTGCCGCCCCGCAAACTCGCGCGGGACAGGGTGCCCCTTGAGATCGCGGCCATTGACCCTGGCGGTGACGCGCCTGGCGTCCACGAAGAGGCTGAAGAGCACGTGCTTGCCCGTCGGGGACGTCTCCTTGGGGAGAGTGACCATGAAGGGCTCGCCCAGGTCTTCCCACGACAGCGACGCCTCGACGCCCTCGGCCTTGACCCACTCCATGTAGGACAGGCGCGTGTCCCCGGAGGCCGCCACGCCCGTGAGCCGGACATAGTCCATGAACTGAAGCGCCTCGGCGCCCTTGAAGGCGCCGAAGTGGGTGGCGAAGTCGTTGACGAGGTAGCGCGCGAGCGGCTCGTTGTCCGTGACGCACACGTTGAGCGCCTCGGGTTGGCTCTGGTGGAGCAGCGGCGCCTCGAGGAGGATGAGCGCGTGGCCGCGCCCGTGCGGCGAGGCGACCACCCGGAAGAAGGAGACCAGCGTCACGAAGGGCCCGTCGTCCTTCTCCTTGAGATACATGCCGGGGTTCTCCCCGGACCAGTCCATCTCACCGGGATGGGTCATCGTGGGCATCGTCATGGCGCCGATGATACACCGGCCCGTGGTATGCTCGCCACGCCATGACGCGAGCCGAGATCCCCACGCCCGCGCTGCTGCTCGACCTCGACCGCTTCGAGCGCAACATCGCCAAGATGGCAGCGCACATGAAGGCCGTCGGGAAGAAGCTGCGACCGCATTCGAAGACGCACAAGTGCCCGGAGATCGCGCGGCGGCAGATCGCCGCCGGTGCCGTCGGCGTCTGCTGCGCCAAGGTGGGAGAGGCCGAGGTGATGGCGCAGGCCGGCATCCGCAACATGCTGATCACCACGGAGGTCGTCGGGCCCGAGAAGATCGGCCGCCTCCTCGGCCTGCTCGAGCGGGCGCCGGAGACCATGGTCGTCGTGGACAACGCGGCCAACGTGCGCGAGCTGGGACAGGCTCTGAGCCGGGCCGGCCGCGTGCTGAACGTGCTCGTCGACGTGGACGTGGGAGGGCGCCGCACGGGCGCCGAGCCCGGCGAAGCCGCCGTGCACCTCGGCCGCCTCGTGGCGCTCGAGACCTCGCTGAACCTCCGCGGGCTGCAGGGCTACGCGGGACACTGCGCCCACATCCCGGGCTATGCGGCGCGGCGCAAGACCTCGCACCGCTGGATGAACCGGCTCATGAAGACGCGCGAGCTCTTCGAGAAGAACGGACTGCCCACGGAGATCGTGAGCGGCGGCTCGTCGGGCACCTTCAACATCGACTGCGACCTCTCGGGGCTGACCGAGCTGCAATCGGGCTCGTACTGCGTGATGGATCTCGACTACCGGCGCATCGGCGGCAAGGGCGGCGGTGACTACGACGATTTCGAGATGGCGCTGACCGTGCTGACCACGGTCGTGAGCGTGCCCACCGCGACGATGGCCATGGTGGACGGCGGGCTCAAGGCCTTCTCGACCGACAAGCCCTTCGTGCCCGAGGCCGTCGAGTGGCCCGGCGTCGAGTATTCCTGGGCGGGAGACGAGCACGGCAGGCTCACGGTCACGGAAGAGGGACGCCTCCCGGCGCTCGGCCAGCTTCTCGAGTTCTTCCCTCCGCACTGCGACCCGACCATCAATCTCTATGACCGGATCTACGCCATGCGCGGCGCACAAGCCGAGGCCGTCTGGGACATTGCCGCGCGCGGCCGCGGCCAGTAGCACCCGCCCTCGCGGCTCCCCGGAGGCAGAGGCACTGACGGTGAATTGCTCGTTGAACACCCCGGAATGGAAGCGCCAGTGCCAGGACGCCAACCAGACACACGCGGGTCGGTCCCGCTAGAGGGGAAGCCCATGCCCTGCGCGCGAAGCCTCGCACTGGGTGTGCTGATCATGCTGTGCGCCCTGCCCGCGGGCGGTCTGCTCGATGACGCCGCCGCCCAGGCCAAGCCGGAAGGCGAGATGCGCTGGGCGCTGTACGTGACGCTGTCGCCCGTCTGGTTCGATCCGGCCGAGGTGGTGGGGGTCATCACGCCGTTCTGGGTCCTCTATGCGCTGCACGATGCGCTCGTCAAGCCGATGCCCGGTACCCTCCTGGCGCCGAGCCTCGCCGAGTCCTGGACGGTGAGCCCGGATCAGCGGGTGTACGAGTTCAAGCTGCGGGAGGGACTGAGGTTCCACAACGGCGATCCGTTCACGGCCGAGGACGTGAAGTTCAGCTTCCACCGGTCCAAGGGTGCCAAGACCCTCCACGACAAGGTCCGAGACGTGGAGGTTGTCGGTGCCTCCCGGGTGCGCTTCCATCTGCACGAGCCGTGGCCGGACTTCCTGACCTTCTACGGGACCTTCGCGACCGGAGCGGGCTGGATCGTTCCCAAGAAGTATGTCGAGCAGGTGGGCAACGAGGGGTTCAAGAAGCACCCGGTCGGCCTCGGGCCGTACAAGTTCGTGAGCCATACGCCGGGCGTGGAGCTGGTCATGGAGGCCTTCGAGGGTTACTGGCGCAAGACGCCTTCGATCAAGCGGCTGGTCTACAAGAGCGTCCCGGAGGCGACCACGCGCCTTGCCATGCTGAAGCGAGGCGAGGTCGATATCGCGTACTTGCTGGATGCGCCGCAGGCGCAGGACGTGAAGCGGGATCCCGCGCTCAAGCTGGCATTCTCCGGCGGCATCGGCACGTTCTACCTGGATTTCTTCGACCAGTGGGACCCCAAGTCGCCCTGGCATGACCGGCGGATCCGGCTGGCCGCCAGCTACGCCATCGATCGGCAGGCGCTGAGCGAGGCGGAGACGCTCGGCGCTTCGACGCCCACCGGGAACATGATTCCCCGGAAGTTCGAGTTCGCGCTTCCCTTCGAGCCCTCCCCGTACGATCCGGCGAAGGCTAAGCAGTTGCTGGCCGAAGCGGGTTACCCGAATGGCTTCGACGCGGGCGAGCTCTACCCATGGCCACCGTATGCCTCGATGGGGGAAGCCGTCGGACAGTATCTGGGAGCCGTCGGGATCAAGGTTCGACTGCGGATGATGGAGCGCGCGGCCTTCTACTCGGCGCTGGCGTCCAAGAAATTGCGGGGGCTGTGTGTCTGTATCAACGCCGTCTACGGCAACGCCGCCTCGCGGATGGGCGAGACCGTGCCGATGGACGGCGCCTTCGCGTATGGGGGCTATCCGGACATCGAGGCGCTGTACAAGCAGCAGAGCCGAGAGATGGACCGTCGCAAGCGGGAGGCGCTCCTGCACCAGATCCAGCGGCTCCTCCACGAGCGCGTCCGGTTCGCGCCCATCATGGAGTACATCTGGCCGAGCGGCGTGGGGCCGCGCGTGGCGGAGCCCGCGCTGATGCTGATCGATCCCTATCCGTGGTCCGCGCCTCTGGAAGAGGTCCGTCTCAAGAAGAACTGAGGTCAGCGCCGGCGGCGGTCGAGCAGCTCCCGGTAGACCGCGGTGGTGTCGGCCATCATCGCGTCCACCGTGTAGCGCTGCTGGACGAGCCTCTGGCCGGCCTGCGCCAGCGCGCGCGCCCGCGCCGGGTCGCGGAGCAGGGCGAGGATGGCCTCCGCGAGCGCGGCCGCGTCGCCGGGCGGCACCAGGCGTCCTGTCTCGCCGTCGCGCACGATCTCGGGAATGCCGCCGACGGCGGAGGCGACGACGGGCGTGCCGACCGCGAGCGCCTGCGGGATGACCTGCGAGGTCGCCTCCGACTTGGTCGAGGGCAGCACGAGCACGTCGAGGGCCGCCATCACCTCCGGGATGTCCCGCCGGAAGCCCGTCATCACGACGGCGTGCGCGAGCCCCATGTCGCCCACGCGCCGCCCGACGTCGTCAAAGCCGACGCCGTCGCCCACGATGAGGAACCGCGCCTCGGGCACGACGCGCAGCACGGCCGGGGCGGCGCCCAGGAAGAACTCGTGGCCCTTCGAGCCGCGGACGTTCGCGACCAGCCCGATCAGCGGCGCCGCAGGCTCGAGTCCCAGCTCGTCGCGGACGGCTTTGCCGGAGATGCCGGGGTGGAAGCGGGTGGTGTCGACGCCCGCGGGCACGGAGACCACCTTCGCCGCCGGCACGCCGGCGCCTTCGACGATGACCTTGATGGTGTCGCCCGTGGTGATGACGCGGTCGGCCAGCCTGTACACGAGGGCACGTCGGCGCAGGATGCGGATGCTGACGTGACGGCCGCGCACCACGGGCAGGCTCAGCGACCGCGCGGCCAGCGTGGCGAGCCAGCTGTCCACCGAGCTGTGCGTGTGGACGACGTCCACGCGCGCGCGCCGGATCAGCCGTCGAAGCGCGAGGAAGCCCAGGGGGTCGACCGCGCCCCGCATCCGCACCGCGGCGACGGGCAGGCCGGCCGTGCGCGCCTCGGCGAACAGCTGGCTGTGCGGCTGACACGCGATGAGGGCGTTCCAGCCGTGAGCGAGGAGCCAGCGCGCCTCGGTCAGGATCCGGATCTCCTGGCCGCCGAGACCGAGAGACGCTTCGGTGTGCAGGACGAGCGCGGGCGGCCCGGTCACGATCAGCTCCGGTCGGACTGGGCGAGCATCATGCGCACCGCCACGAGCGCCGACTCGAGCGCGCCCTGCATCCAGGTGTGGGTGAGCGAGGCGTGCTCGCCCGCGAAGTGGATGCGGCCCTCGGGCGCCACCACGTCGGGATGGAGCGCGCTCCACTGTCCGGGCATGAACCAGGCGAAGGCGCCCCCGCTCCAGCGATGATTGTCCCAGCTCCAGCTCGCGGTCCGGCGGACCAGCCCGGGCTGCCCGAGCTGGGGATGGACCCGGGCGAGATGGGTCAGCGCCAGCGCGCTCCGCTCGGTGTGCGTGAGCGCCGCGAGCCGGCGCGCCGTCTGGCCCCAGGAATAGGAGGCCAGGAGCACTGCCGGCGAGGCCGAGACCTTGGGGTCTCGCGCCACCGCATTGTCCGACGGGTACCAGGTCGTCCCCGTTGGCAGGTCGGTGAAGGTGCCGCCCCCGAAGATGCCGTCTTCCTGCTCCCAGAATCGGCGGCCCGTCACGGCGAGGATTTTCGTCGACGCGTCGTAGTTGAGCTCGCGGATGGCCCGCCGCTTGCCGCCCGAGAACGCGGGCTCGATCTCGAGGCGTGAGAGCACCGGGAAAGGCAGGGTGCAGAGGACGAAGTCGCCCTCCGCGCGGCGCAGCTGGTCGCGCTCCCGGTACACGGCCGCGGCCCGCCGGCGCAGCGGGTTCTGCTCGAGGCGCACGACCTCGGAGCCCAGGCGCGGCTTCGACCGGAGTCGCGCCGCGAAGGCCGCGGGCAGACGGTCCGTGCCGCCCACGATCTCGTCGAAGTGGGGCCCCCAGACGCCTTCGTGCTCTTCCCGCAGGTGTTCGGTGGCGGCGCTGCCGAGGAGGGTTTCCATCCCGTAGGTGACCGCGAGAAGCTCGATGGCCTCGGGCGACAGCCCCTCCGCCTCGAGCACCTGCTGGAGGGTCAGCTGGTCGAGCGCGCGCAGCGCGGTGGTGGCCGGCGCCTGGGCGGTAAGATCGGCGCGCTCCGCCGGGGTCAGGGCCTGCAGGCGCTTCACGAGCGAGTCCGCCCACAGATCGTCCGGCCCCCTGTCACGCTCGGCCTCGGCGAGGGCATAGAGAATATTGAGGCGCTTGGCGTCCTTGATGCGCTCGCGCCGTCCCCGCGCGAAGTAGAACGCCTGAGGATTCGACTGGACGAAGGGCCGCAGCGAGAGCCCCAGCTCGGCCACGTAATGGCGCGTGAGCATGTGGCCTCTCGGAACGCGCATGGCCCCGGCCTCGCCGTGGAGTCCGCCTTCGAACCGGAGCGTACGCACCCGGCCGCCGACGTGCGCGGACTCCGCCTCGAGAATCGTGCAGGTGTGGCCGCGGCGCTCGAGCTCGAAGGCGGCGCAGAGGCCGGCCAGCCCCGCGCCGACGATCACGACGTGGAGCGCCCGCGCGGGCTGCGCGATCGCGCGGAGATCCTGGAGGGGCCCGAGCCCGAGCGTGGCACCCGTCGCGATGCCGAGACGGCGCAGGAACTGGCGTCGGGTGAGCGGGGCGCCGATTGTTGGGTGCATCCGCGCACAACTTCTCGCGTCTGCCGGGCCCTGTCAATCCCGGTTGCGGGCCGGGGGGGATGCGGTCAGGCGGCCAGTTCGACCTGGCAGATTCTCACCCGGCCCTCGCGCGCGAGCATCGCCAGGAAGGCCGTAGCCTCGCCCTCGGAGAGCCCGAGCTCCCGGCCCAGCTGCTCGACCGTCACCGCTCCGTGCTGCCTCAGCCAGTCGAGGATGGCGCCATCGATGGGGCCCCACCAGTTCTCGGGATCAAACTCCTCGAAGGGCTTGCCGGTCGTGCCCGGAGTGCTCATGATCTCCTCCACTCACGCGGTGGTATCATCGGGAGCCTCACTCTGACATCGCGATTGAGGCAGCGGCGCCGGCACTGCACGGCCGTGGCAGGTTCGAAGACGCTGCAGGTGCGCACCGCCACGGGTCGCCGGAAGCCCATGAGGCCCTCCTCCACGAATTCGACCTCGACCTCGCGCTCCGCCTCAGCGCACCAGAAGCGGCGCCGCCGGAGCACGCGTGGCACCATCACCACCATCAGCAGCACCACGCCTGTCACCACCATTGCCCACGCGAGGATGCCCCAGCCGAGGCTGTCGGCTGCGCTCTGCGTCCAGGCCTGGTGCAGCTCGCCTCCGCCGGGACCCATGGGCCAGTCCATGCGCAGCACCCCTTCGCCAAGCTGGAAGCAAGCCGGATGCCGCACGAGGGATGCCGGAGACCCACGAAACATCGCGTGGTTGCTCTGTCTCACGGCGACGAAATCGCGGAGCGGTGATGCGCTGGGGCCACAGCTGGGGAAATGGCGCCTCACCTGCCCCTCGTGGAGGACGTAGCCAACGCACCAATGAATTGGTTCATTCTACTCATTGCCCTGGAATACGACCCGGCGTTGAATGAGCGTGACCGGAGCCGCCGAGGCTCAGTCATCCGGCGGCGCCCGGCGAGCAGTACGGGCGTACCAAGGTCCCGACTCTAGCCGGGACGCGCGCAGGCCAAACGCCTGCGGCACTCCTGCCCGGTGGACGGCCATCGCGCCGATCCCACCGGGCACTGTTTTTTGCCTCTCGCGCCGCTCGGTGTACACCGAAGCATCCTCTGATGGCAGGACTTGCCGTCCGGCTGGGCCCGCGGTAAGGTCGGGGCGGCGCGTGGGGGCCGGCGGGTCCGCCGCTCTTGACCCAGCGCGCATTCCAGACCATCGGGCGGAGGAGCCACCCATGAGGCGAATGAGCCGGATTGTCGCGGTATCCCTGCTGTCTCTGGCTCTCCCAAGCCTGGCCATGTCCGGGCCTGGCTGGGCCCAGGCGAAGCCCGACCTGACGATTGCCCTGTCGAGCTTCTCCACGGAGACGCTCGATCCCGCTCTCGGCGGGCACATCGTCAAGTACTACCTCTCGATGATGTTCGACTACCTCGTCGGGACGACTCCTGATGGCCAGCCTTCGAAGGACGGCGGCCTCGCCACGCGCTGGGAGAACTCGGCCGACCACAAGCGCTGGACGTTTCACCTGCGGAAAGGCGTGAAGTTCCACAACGGCGACGACGTGACGTCCGAGGACGTCAAGTTCAGCCTCCAGCGTGCCATCGGCAAGCGCTCGACCACGGGCTATGCCGGGCCGCTCCGCACCCTCATCCAGGACATCGAGACGCCTGCCTCCGATCGCGTCGTCATCGTCACCAAGGAGCCGACGCTCATCATCCCGACCTACCTGTCGCGCTCGCTGTCCACCGAGGGCATGGTGCTGCCCAAGAAGTACATCGAGCAGAACGGCGACGACGTCTTCGCCCGGAAGCCGGTCGGGAGCGGCCCCTATAGATTCGTCGAGCAGGTGACGGGCTCGCACATCAAGCTGGCCGCCGTGGACAGCCACTGGCGCATCGGCACGCCCAGGTACAAGAGCATGATCTTCAAGCTGGTGCCGGAAGAGACGACCCGGATCGCCCTCCTGCGGAGAGGCGACGTGGACGTGGCCGACGTCAGCCGGGAGCGCGTCAAGGAGCTGGAGAAAGAAAGCTTCCCCGTCCACTTCCGCCGCGAAGAGGCCATCCTCAGCATGTGGTGGGTCCTGGCCCCTGACGGCCTGCCCATGCCGATGAAGGACAAGCGGGTGCGCGAGGCGATGAACCTGGCCATTGACCGTGTGGAGATCGCGCAGTCGATCTTCGCCGGCAAGGCGGAGCCGGCGGCCATCCCGCTTGGGCTCTCGTGGTCCTTCAAGGACATCGGCTTCAAGGTGACGCCGGAGATGGCGTACCCGTACGACCCGGCTCGGGCCAAGAGGCTCCTGGCCGATGCCGGATTGGCCGGCGGGTTTTCCCTGGATGTCTACGCCTACCAGCTCCCCGGGTTGCCGGAGGGAAAGGCCTTCGCGGAGGCGGTGAGCGGCTACTGGGAGAAGATCGGGATCAAGACCAAGCTCATTCCCGTGGACTATCCGGCGTTTCGCAAGAACTGGGTGGACCGGAAGACGCCGGGGTCGGTCGGCTACTACAATATCGCCAACCGCGACTGGATCGGCACCTACGCCCTGCTCGAGAAGATGGCCTACTCGCCGTCCAAGCCCAATGACACCGTGAACGACTCCGAGGTGGACGGCATGATCGCCCAGGTCATGCGCCAGACCGACAAGGACAAGATCAACACCCTGATGCGGAACATCTTCACCCGGATCAGGAGCGAGCACCTCGGGATGCCGATCGTCTACCTGCATTCCGCGTACGCGACCGGGAAGAAGCTCGGCAAGTGGAACCCGGGCACGGTCATGTACGACCTGTTCTTCGATGAGCTGGCCTCGGGCAAGTAGCCCGCGAGTGACCTGACGATGCGGAACCCGACGACCGGCCCGTGATCCGCTTCGTCTTCGGTCGGCTGCTCCAGTCGCTCGTCGCCCTCGCCATCCTGTCCGTGGTCGTCTTCATCCTGGCCAGGGCCACGGGCGACCCGCTCCACCTCATCCTGCCGATGTCGGCCACCCTGGAGGACTATGCCGAGGCCAGACGCTACCTCGGCCTCGACCGGCCGTACGTCGAGCAGTACCTCTCCTTCGTCGGCAAGGCGGTGACGGGCGATTTCGGCATCTCGCTCCGCTCCCGCCGGCCGGTCGGCGAGCTGATCCGCGAGCGGCTTCCCAACTCGCTGAGCCTCGCCGCGTTTGCCATGGGCATCTCGCTCGCCATCGCCTTCCCTCTGGGGGTGCTGGCGGCAGTGAAGAAGGGGACCGGCCTCGACCGGACGGCGCAGGTGATCGCGGTGCTCGGGCAATCGCTCCCGACGTTCTGGGTGGCCATCGTCCTCGTCGAGTTCGTCGCAGGCAGGCTTCAATGGCTGCCCGCCGGCGGGCTCGAGGGCTTCGCCAGCTACATCCTGCCAGGGTTCACGCTCGGCTGGTTCGTGGTGGCGGGGATGATGCGCCTGCTCCGCTCGGCGATGCTCGAGGTGCTGGACTCCGAGTACGTCAAGCTCGCCCGTGTCAAGGGCGTGGTGGAGCATCGAGTGGTGTGGCGTCACGCGCTCAAGAACGCGCTCATCCCGGTGGTGACCTTCGCCGGCATCTACTTCGCGATCCTCGTGACCACCGCCATCGTCGTGGAGACGGTCTTCGCGTGGCCGGGCCTCGGGCGGCTCGCCTACGAGGGCATCAGCTCCCGCGACTTCCCGGTGATCCAGGCGGTCGTGCTGACCACCGCGGCGATCGTGGCCGCGGTCAACCTCGGCGTCGACTGCCTCTATGCCGTCATCGATCCGCGCATCCGCTATGCCCGCTGAGCTCGGGAGCGGTGCGCTCGCGCTGCCCGAGATCGCGGCCCGGGCGGTCGCGGCGTCCGGCGACCGGAAGCTCCCCGTCATCCCGGTTGGCATCATCGCCGTCTTCGTGCTGCTGGCCATCCTGGCGCCCCTGCTCAGCCCGGCCGACCCGCATGACCAGTCGCTCCGGAACCGCTTCAAGCCGCCCGTGTGGCAGGAGGGCGGGAGCTGGAAGTATCCGCTCGGGACCGATCGGCTCGGTCGGGACATGCTCTCGCGCATCATCTGGGGCTCGCGCGTCTCGCTGGCGGCGGGTGTGCTCACGGTGCTCGTGGCGAGCGCCTTCGGCGCAGCGGTGGGCCTGGTGGCCGGCTACTACGGCGGACGGGTGGACGCCACGCTCATGCGAATCACCGACGCGACTATGTCCTTCCCCGTGATCCTGCTGGCGCTGATCCTGGCCGTCACCGTCGGACCGAGCTTCACGAACGTCGTCGTGGCCATCGCCGTCATCCTCTGGGCCCGTTATGCGCGCGTGATCCGCGGCCAGGTGCTGACGCTGATGCAGCTCGACTTCATCGCCCAGGCGCGCATCGCGGGGGCCGGGGCGTGGCGCATCATCACCCGGCACCTGTTTCCCAATACGCTCAACACGCTGGTGGTGCTCGTGACCCTCCAGATCGGCTACGTGATCATCGTGGAGGCATCGCTGTCCTTCCTCGGCGCCGGCATCCCACCGCCGACCCCGGCCTGGGGCTCGATGATCTCGGAGGGTCGCGAGTTCGTGACTAGCGCCTGGTGGGTGTCGATGTTCCCCGGCCTCGCCATCCTGCTCGTGGTGCTCGCCTTCAACCTGCTCGGGGACTGGCTGCGCGACACCTTCGATCCGAAGCTCCGCCAGCTCTGAAGGCTCCGTGAGTCGGGAACCGGTCGGGGGCTCTGGGGCCAGTCCCGAGGGGAGCTTACCCGGAGGAGCCGCGGCTGCTCCCTCCCCGGGCCCAGTCGTCGAGGTTCGAGACCTTCGCACACACCTGGTCACGCGGTGGGGGACCATCAAGGCAGTCGATGGTGTGTCGTTCGAGGTGTCGGCGGGCGAGACCCTCGGGCTCGTCGGCGAGTCGGGCTCGGGCAAGAGCATGACCTGCCTGAGCATGATCCGGCTCGTGCCGCGGCCGGCCGCCCGCATCGTGGGCGGGTCGGTCTTGCTCGACGGGGAAGACCTCCTGGCCAAGAGCGAGCGGGAGATGCAGCGGATCCGAGGCCGGAAGATCGGCATGATCCTGCAGGACCCGATGAGCTCTCTCAACCCGGTCTTCTCCATCGGGATGCAGGTCCGCGAGCCCGTGGCCCTGTACCACGGGCTGCGCGGGCGCGCGCTGACGGAGCGTGCCGCCCTGCTCCTGGCCTCGGTGCGGATCCCGTCGCCCCGCGCACGGCTCCGCGCCTTTCCCCACCAGCTCTCCGGCGGCATGCGCCAGCGGGTGGTCGGAGCCATGGCCATCGCGGCGCCGCCGCGCCTGCTGATCGCCGACGAGCCGACGACCAGCCTCGACCTCACCATCCAGGCCCAGTACCTGGCGCTGCTCAAGGAGCTGCAGCAGCAGCACGGGCTGGCGATGATCTTCATCACCCACAACCTGGGCATCGTCTCGCGGATCTGCGACCGTGTGGCGGTGATGTACGCGGGCCGGATCGTCGAGATGGGACCGGTACGGCAGATCTTCACGGCTCCTTCCCATCCCTACACGCAGGCGCTCCTCGACTCGGTGCCGCGGCTCGGCGCCAGGAACGCCCGCCTCACCGCCATCGAGGGCCAGCCCCCCGACCTGGCCAGGCTTCCGGCTGGATGCGCCTTCGCGCCGCGTTGCCCACACGTCATGGAGCGCTGCCGCGCCGAGGAGCCCCCCGAGTTCGCGGTAGGGCGGGGGCAGGTGAGCCGCTGCTGGCTGCATGCCCCGGTCTGAAGGCGGCGCTGTGGGCACCGGGATGCCTCTCCTCGAGGTATCGCGTCTCACCAAGCACTTTCCGCTCCGCCGCGGCGCGCTCGGCTGGTCGATGAGCCTCGTCCGGGCGGTCGATTCCGTCTCGTTCACCATTCAGGCCGGCACCACGCTCGGCCTGGTCGGCGAGTCGGGCTGTGGCAAGACGACCACGTCCAAGCTGGTGCTCGGTCTCGAGCGACCGACCGCCGGCACGATCCGCTTCGAGGGCGAGGACGTCCTGGCGCTCCCCGCCGAGAGGCGGCGCCATTACAGGCGCTCGGTCCAGGCCGTGTTCCAGGATCCGTATGCCTCGCTCGATCCGCGCATGCGCGTCGGGTCCATCATCGCCGAGCCCTTGGTGATCAACGAGCGGCCGGGCGCGGCGGAGCGCCGGCGGCGGGTGCAGGAGCTCCTCGACCTGGTCGGTCTCCCCGAGCGCTCCGCCGGCCTCTTCCCGCACGAGTTCTCGGGCGGACAGCGCCAGCGCATCGCCATCGCCCGGGCCCTGGCGCTGTCACCGAGGCTCGTCGTGCTCGACGAGCCGGTGTCCGCGCTCGACGTGTCGATCCGCGCGCAGATCCTGAACCTCCTGTGCGATCTCCAGACGCGCCTGGGCGTGTCGTACCTCTTCATCGCCCACGATCTCGCCGCCGTCGCTCACATGAGCCACACGATCGCGGTGATGTACCTGGGAAAGATCGTGGAGCTGGGCGAGGCGGCGGACGTCGCGCTCGAGCCCAAGCACCCGTACACGAAGGCGCTCTTCGCGGCGGCGCTCCCGATCGACCTCGACAGGCCAGCGGAGGACATCGTCCTCTCGGGCGAGGTGCCCAGCCCGCTCGATCCCCCGAGCGGCTGTCGCTTCCATCCGCGCTGCCCCTTCGTCATGCCCCGGTGCGCGGACGAGGAGCCTCCGCTCCGCCCCGAAGGGGGCCGTCTGGTCGCCTGCCACCTCTATCAGTCTTCCTGACGAATCGCCGGATGGGGCGGGGGGCGCCCTTCCCGGAACACGCTGAGTCGCTACCCTCTGCCGCCGCTCGACGGCGCCACGAGATTTCGGGCTACGGCTTCGACTACGCGCAGAGGATACGGATCCGGAAAGGCGCCCCCCGCCCCATCCGGCGCCGCGAGTCTTTGTCAGCGACTTGCCAGGAGGAGACAGGCGGCGCCCAGGCACGCGAGAAGGGCCGAAGCGAGACGGCGCCCCAGGTCCGGCTCGCGGAACAGCGCGCGGCCGAGCAGCACCGCGACGACCGAGGACATTCGCCGTATCGCGTTCACGTAGGCGGCTGGCGCCATCGTCAGCGCGGTGGTCTGCATGCCCGTGCCCGCGACGCCCAGCAGGCCGTGGCTCAGCACCGTCATCACGTGGCGCGGCGCCGTGCTGGCGACCAGGCCGCGCGGTGTCAGGAAGATCGCGATGGCAGTCGTCAGCAGAGCGGTGGCCCCGTGAGAGCAGACGAGGAAGCTCGGAGGACCGAGCGCCAGGGCTCCCCATCGATCCACGGCGGCCAGGAAGCCAAGCAGGACCGCCGCGCCCAGGGCATCCAGCGCATCGCGCCGCGCCAGGAGCGTGCGGAGCCGACCGACGAGCGTGACCTGGCCGGCCGAGAGGCTGAGGGTTCCGACGAGCGAGAGCCCGAGGCCGAGCCAGCCGAGCGCGCTCGGCAGGGTGCCGGAGAGAACGGCGTCGGGCAGGACGGTGAAGACGGGGCTCAAGGCGAACACCGGGCCGACGATCGAGATGTCGCCGCGCGCGCTGGCGCGGGCCAGGAGGCCGCTCATCCCGGTCACCAGCGCGGCGGAGGCCGCGATGGCCGGCCAGGCCGGGCGCGGCGCGGCGAACGGATGGCCGGAGACCAGAAAGAAGAGGACCCACGCCACGAAGGCCACGGCCTGGGTCCAGGCCACGATGACGAGCGGCGGTATGTCGCGGCCCCGTCCCTTGACGACCGCGAACTGGACGGCCTGCGTGAGGGCCGCGCACAGGGAGAGCGCGAACCAGGTCACACGCTCACGCGCAGGCGGCCGGCGTCGAGGGCGTCATTGAGCCCGTCGAGGATCGGGCTACGGCTTGGGAATTCGCAGCGTCTTGCTGATCATCAGCAAGCCGGACACGAGGAACAGCAACGCGACCGCATGCCATGGGACGCCGAACAGCTCCACCCGGTACAGATTGCCGCCGTGGAACGCCAGCATCAAGAGAGCGAGCGGGACGACGCTCGTCGGGATCGGCGTGCCCTCGAAGTATTCCACCTTGCCTTTCCCAGCCGAGAGGCTCTCCGCCGTGACGTTGTAGCGCGCCAGCCGGCTGAGCCCGCACGCGGTGAAGAACAGCAAGATGGCCTGGTCCAGCCGGGTATTCACACCGGCGGCGAAGGCGATCGCCGCCGGAGCGACGCCGAATGAGATCACGTCCGCCAGCGAATCCAGCTCGCGCCCCATCGGCGACGCCGCATGGCGCCACCGGGCAATCCGTCCGTCGAGCACGTCGAAGAGGAGCGCCAGCGGAATCAGCAGCGCCGCCATGTAGATGTGCCGCGTGTCGTGCGTGTGGAGAAACGTCATCGCCTTGAAGATGGCGCCCACGCCACAAAAGCCGTTGGCGATCGTGAAGAGATCGGCCAGGTGAAAGGAACGAATCAACGAGAAATGCTTGCGCGGGGCCGGGTCGACCATCGGCTGGCTCAGGGCTCCGGGCGATACGTGCCGAAGCTCCAGAGGTGCCCCTCGGCCGGCCCGTCCTCGTCGCGAAGCGCGGGAAAGAGATCCTGCACGGCCTTGTTCCCTCCAGTGTCAGGTCTTGCGATTCGACAGCGTGTCCCGGCCAGGCTTTTAATACCCACTCGATTGGGAAAGTTCAAGCGGGGTCCGATGAATGGCGATTGACAACGGAGGCCCTTTCGCTGCATCGTGACGGCCTCCATGGGCGGTGCGTGACCGTGTGAGGACTCTCGCGGGGCCTCTCGGCACGCCCCGGACCGGCGACGTTTCCCTTTGTGTCATCGACAAGGAGGTGCCGACATGCCTCGGCTGGTTCTTCTCATCGCTGTGATCCTTGCCCTTGTCTCCTCGCCCGGCCTGGCGCAGGCGCCCCGCACCGCCTCCGTGCCGGCGACCCATCCGCACGACGCCTGGACCACGACCGAGGAAGTGCTGATCCAGGTACACGGCGTCGGTCCCACGGACATCACTTTCGTGAACCCGGCGGACGATCCGCGCAAGAAATAGTCGCGGGCTCCGAAATCCCGCGAATGTGAGCACTCGAGATCTGACCCCGCCCCCGGTGGCCGGGCGGCTGCACTTCCTCGACGGGCTGCGCGGGGTCGCGCTGATCCTCATGGTCGTCAACCACACCTCGCGCGACTGGCTGGACGTCGTCATGGGGTGGCCGCGCTACTATCTGGTCTACGGCAGCCTCATCCTGCCCGCCTCGATCTTCCTCTTCCTCGTGGGCTTCTGCCTGCCGATCTCGTACTACCGCCGCAGAGAAAGCGAAGGGTTCCTGAGCGATCTCCGCAAGTACTTCCGGCGCGGCATCGGCGTCGTCGCCGCTGGGTACGTGCTCAACGTGATCATGCTGCCCCGGCCGCCCGTGCCGCCCGAGGAACGCGTGTGGCACGGCGGGGTGCTCCAGACGATCGGGCTCACCATCATCCTGCTGGGCCCGCTGGTGCCGGTGCTCCGCCGACGCTGGGCGCGCTGGGCGCTGCTGGTCACCGCCGTGCTCATCTATCTCTCCTTCGGCTGGTCGCACCGGGTGCTTGCCCGCTGGTGCGCCGCGCATCCCACGCTGGGGGTCATGGTCTTCGGCGACTTCCCTCCGTGGCCGTGGATCGCGCCGGCTCTCATGGGGCTCGTGCTGGGCTGGATGTGGCTCGAGGCCCGGGCGCGAGGGCCGCACCACGAGGCGCGGTACTTCGCGACCGCCGCGGTCATCGGGCTACTCTGCCTCGTGGCCTACGACCTCTGGGAGTGGTGGATCCCGACGACGCCGCGCTTCGGCTTCCCGCGGGACCGGGGCCTCAATCACTACTGGACGCCGCGCGGGGTGACCACGTTCCTGATCGTCGCGGGCGTCGCGTGGCTCCTGGCCATCTGCTACTGGCTCATGGAGGTGCGACGGTGGGAGCTGCGGTGGCTGGTCACGCTCGGCCAGACGGCTCTCGTGCTCTACTTCGCCCACCAGCTCATCGAGGAGACGCTCATCCACCGGGCGCTCGGGCTCCGGCTCAACAACTGGAGCGTGTACTGGACGGCGAACCTCGCGCTGATCGTCCTGTGCGTGTATCTCGGCCGTGCTTGGCTCGCCGTGAAGCCGCGCCTGCGCGTGCTCGCGGGGCTCGGCACCGGCTAGTGCCTCGGGACGCGCGGCCCTCAGCGCCGGCGCGCGCGATAGTGCGCCGCGATCAGATCCGCCACGCAGGCCGTAAGCCGCTCGGCGTACGGCACGTGCAGGAACTCGTTCGGGCCGTGGGCATTCGAGCCCGGGCCGCCCGTCCCGGTGATGAAGAACTGCGCCCGGGGAAAGCGCTCGCCCAGCATGGCCATGAACGGGATCGAGCCGCCGAGCCCCTTGAACATGACGGGCCGGCCGAAATGGCGCTCGGAGGCGGCCTGCACGGTATCGAGCAGCCACGGCTCCGTGGCCGGAGCGTCCCAGCCGGGGGACGGGTGAGAGGTCTCGTAACGCACCCGCGCGCCGTATGGCGGATCGGCCTCGAGAATCTCCTTGAGCCGCCGCGTGGCACGGTCCGCATCGAGCGTCGGCGGGATCCGGAGCGACAGCTTGAGCGACGTGAAAGGCCGGAGCACGTTGCCGCCGTCCTCCGGGGATGGCAGACCGGCGGCGCCCGTGATGGCCAGCGCGGGCGCCCAGGTATTGGCCAGCAGAAGTTCCACCGGATCGTTCTGGGCGTAGCGCATGCCGTCCACGACGGGGAAGCGCTCCGCCATCTCCCCGGTCAGGACTTTCGCGACAGCCCGCGCCTCGGCTGCCCGAGCGGGCGGCACCTCGACGTGGAAATCGCGCACGAGGGCGCCGGTGCGCTCGTCCTCGATGCGCGAGAGGAGCTGGCGCGCGATGCGGAAGCTCGACGGTACGATGCCGCTGGCGGCGCCCGAGTGCACGCCCTCGCTCAGGACCTCCACGGTGAGGACACCGTTGATCACGCCGCGCAAGGACGTCGTGCCCCAGAGCTGATCGTAGTTGCCGCAGCCTGAGTCCAGACAGATCACGAGGTCCGGCTCGCCGATTCGCGCGGCGAAAGCGTCCATGTACGCGGGAAGGTCGGGGCTGCCGCTCTCTTCGCTCGCCTCGATCAGCACCACCAGGCGCGCGTGCGGCGCGCCTGCCTGCTGGACGGCCTCGATCGCCGTGAGAGCGGAGAACGCCGCGTAGCCGTCATCCTGGGCGCCGCGGCCGTAGAGATGGTCGCCGCGGCGGACCGCGGTCCAGGGGCCGAGACCCTCGGCCCAGCCGGTCATCTCCGGCTGCTTGTCGCAGTGCCCGTAGAGGAGGATGGTCTCGGGCGCGGAGCCCGGCACGTCCATGAGGATCACCGGCGTCCGGCCGGGGAGCCGGACCGTCTCGATGGCGAGGCCCTCGATGGAGCGGCGTCGGCCCCACTCCTCGATGAGCGCCGCCGCGCGGTCGATATGACCATGCGCCGACCACTGGGGGTCGAAGGCCGGCGATTTCGCCGGGATCTCGATGTAGCGGGTCAGGGCCGGCAGGACGTCCTGCTGCCACCGGCGCTCCACGAAGGACAAGGTCTCTCCGGCCGGCAGCGGACTCGTCGAGGAAGGGCTCATGGCCGCACCGTAGCATCGCGCGCGCCCATCGCGCAATGCGCCGGCATTGCTCCATCTGCGCTTGACACGAGCCGTCCTTTTGAATAATAATTAGCAGCGATGAATGAACATCACGACCCGGGGCAGCGAAGGCGTCAGGAGCTGATCGTCGAACTGGTCCGCTCTGGGGCTGTTCGCTCCCAGGGCGAGCTCCAGCAGCTCCTGCGCAAGCGCGGCATCGCAGTCGCCCAGCCGACGCTGTCGCGGGACCTCCGGGAGCTAGGGCTGGCGAAGACGCCGCGGGGTTATCTCGCTCCGGAGGACGGGGCGGGGACGCAGTTCGCTCCGGACGAGATGCGTGCGGTGAAGCTGGAGCGGGCCCTGCGGGGCTCCGCCCTCTCGGTCCAGGCGGCCGGTTCGCTCGTGGTGGTGAAGACCTCCGCGGCCGCCGCGCAGCCAGTGGCGCGCGCGCTCGATGAGGCCGGCCTGGCCGATGTCGTCGGTACCATCGCGGGCGACGACACCGTGTTCGTCGCGACGTCGGGCGATCGGACGGCGCGCGCGCTCGCGCGTCGGCTCGCGGCCTCGCTCGAGAGGCGGGCCGCCCGGGCGGGAGCATGATCCAGACCATGCCGGGAGACATCGTGGTCACCACGGACCGCTCCCGCCTCGACCTGGAGGCGATTCACGCCTTCCTGACGGGGTCCTACTGGGCGCGGGGCATACCGCGCGAGACCGTCGCCCGGGCACTCGAGCACTCGCTCTGCTTCGGCGCGCTCGAGAACGACCGGCAGGTGGGATTCGCCCGCGTGATCAGCGACCGCGCCACCTTCGCCTATATCTGCGACGTCTTCGTGCTCGAGTCGGACCGCGGACGAGGCGTCGGGAAGAGCCTGATGGCCGCCATCATGTCGCATCCCGAGCTCCAGGGGCTGCGGCGGTGGACGCTCTTCACGCGGGACGCGCACGGCCTTTACCGGCAGTACGGGTTCGGCGCGGCGCGATACCCGGACCGCTTGATGGAGGTGGTCGCCGACGATCCCTACGGGCTCGCGTCCGGGAGCGGAGCAGGAGACGCCGACCATGCGTGACCCGGCATTTCCCTTCGACAGCCTGATGCAGGTCACGGAGCGGCCCGAGATCGTCTTCGTCAAAGGCCAGGGCTCCTGGCTGACCGATCACCGCGGGAAGGGGTATCTCGACTTCGTGCAGGGCTGGGCCGTCACGTGCCTGGGGCATTGCCCTCCTGTGGTGATCGAGGCCCTGGCCGCCCAGGCCCGCCTGCTCGTCACCCCCAGCCCCGCGTTTTACAACGAGCCGTCCCTGCGCCTGGCCGGCATGCTCACCGGGCACTCGTGCTTCCAGCGGGTCTTCTTCGCCAACTCGGGCGCCGAGGCCAACGAGGGCGCGATCAAGCTCGCCCGCGCGTGGGGCCGGCGCTTCAAGAACGGCGCCCACGAGATCATCACGTTCGACCACGGCTTCCACGGCCGCACGCTCGCCACCATGTCGGCGAGCGGCAAGCCGGGCTGGGACACGATGTTCGCCCCGCAGGTGGCGGGCTTTCCGAAGGCGAGGCTCAACGACATCGCCTCGGTGAGAGAGCGCATCAGCGAGAGGACCGTGGCCGTGATGCTGGAGCCCGTGCAGGGCGAAGGCGGCGTCATTCCTGCGACCGTGGAGTTCTCGCGCGAGCTGCGCGCGCTCACGAGGCGGCACGACTGCCTGATGATCGTCGACGAGGTCCAGACCGGCATGGGCCGGACCGGCACGCTCTTCGCCTACGAGCACTTCGCGCGGAGCGATGGCGAGATGCCGGACATCATGACGCTCGGCAAGGGGCTGGGCGGGGGCGTGCCCCTGGCGGCCCTGTGCGCGACGGAGGCGGTCTCGGTCTTCGAGCACGGCCAGCAAGGCGGCACCTTCAACGGGAGCCCGCTGATGACCGCCGTCGGCTGCGCGGTGATGGGCACGATGCTCGAGCCGGGCTTCCTGGAGAGTGTGGTCGACAAGGGGAGCTACCTGGGCGAGAGCTTGCATGCGCTGGTCCGCGAGCTCGGCCTCTCGCACGAGCGAGGCCTGGGCCTGCTGCGCGCGCTCGATCTGGGGACGGAGATCGGCGACCAGGTCGTCGCCTACGCCAGGGATGACCTGCACAAGCATTCCGGCTGGGAGGATACGGGCCTGCTGGTGAACTCGCCGCGCCCCAACGTCCTTCGCTTCATGCCGGCGCTCAACGTCACGCGCGCCGAGATCGATCAGATGATCGAGGGCGTGCGGATCGCGATACACGCCGTCCGTGAGGGCCCGGCCGGCGGCATGACGGCCGTTGAGCGGGCGAACCGTGCGAGACTACTCGGTCCTGCGAAGACGAAGGGCAGCCAGGCCTAGCCCGGCGCTCAGGAGGATCAGGGTGGCCGGAGCCGCAACCTGCGGGCCAGGGCTCGAGACTCGCGGACCGGGAATCTCGGACCCGAACGTGACATCGTCGAAGGCGATGCGGTTGGCCACGCCCAGGAACTTGATGGACTTCGCGGTCCCGGCGAAGGCCACTCCGACGGGAGCCCAGCAGTTGAAGGTGCCGGTCGGATCACCGCCGCACGCGCTCCCGTGCGGCATCAGCCCGAAGGACGCCAGCAGAGCTCCGGTCCCACCCAGCGCATCATAGACCTCGACCGAGCCGGCCCGATCCACCGAGGCGTAGAAGAACGACACGCCCGTCCCGAAGCCCGCCGCCACGTTCATGGTCGCTCCCGCCGGATCCACGAAGAACAGGACGGTGCTCGGCGACGGCTCCCTGGCGAAGTTGCCGTTGCCGCCGACATCGGAGTCGATGACCGCCAGTGAGGTGGCGCTGAAGGCGACTCCGAAGTTCGGCCCGGGCCCGGAGCCCAGGCCACCAGTTCCACCGTTGTAGAAGTTGTTGATCGGCTCCAGGTCCGCCAGGCCCTCGAAGTCCAGGACGATCGTCCCTGCCTGGGCCGGCATCGGGAGCAGCGTCGCCATGCCCAGAAGCTGGGCGATGGCCAGCAGCCTCGTCGTCCACTCCTGCAGTTTCCTCGTCACCCTCGCCTCCGCGGAACGCGTAAGAGTCAATCCCATGTCAGATCACAAGCAAGCAGCTCTTCACTCAAGCCCATTCGCAAGAACGGAGCCAGCCTCAAGGGCTCGCTCGTCACCCTCACAAATTCATACGTTAGGATGATTCACTTCCTTTGGGCTCCCTCCGCGGTCAACGAGGACCACCCAGAAGTGGTAAATCTTTGGAAGATGTGACTCACGGGCGGGATCCTCGTCGGCGGACCTGACACTCGCCAGGCCGGCTCCGGTGTCGATGACTTCGCCGCCCTGGGGAGGTCATCCATCACGTGAGAGTTTTTCTCGTCTGGCTCGAGAAGTAAGGTAACTTCATCCCTTCCCGGTAAAAACTACAGCTTCGTCGGTGCGACCACAGCCACAGGCTCCGGCTATGCCTTGACTTTCGGGGGGCCGCGCGATTGGCATGCGGGCTGCTAGTCTCGAGGCGGCCGGGCCCCGCGAGGGGCTCGCCACCTCTCCTATGGCTGACTTCGTGCAGATCATCGCGACGCCGGGGTCGGGCGATGGGCGGGCGCGGGCCACCGCGCGACGCCTCAAGAAGGCGCTCGTCCGCCGCGGATACGACGCCCGCCTCCTGACCTTCACCAGTCTGGACCGGCTCCTGGAATGGTCGGCGACCTGCGCCCCCACGTTCTCTCACTTGGTCGGCGTCGGCGGCGACGCGACGCTCAGCGCGGTCGCCGAGGCCGCAGTGCGACTCTCGGTCCCCTTCGTGCCGGTCCCGACCGGCTTCGGAAACATGTTCGCGCAGACCTTCGGCTTTGTGAACCAGACCCGCCGCGTGATCGAGGTATTCGAGCGCGGGCAGATCCGTCACGTCGATGTGGGAACGATCAACGGCGATCATGTCTTCCTGTCGCACCGGAGCTACGGGCTCCTGGAGGACGTCCAGCAGGCGGTGGAGCAAGGACGTGCGCAGCCACGCTCGCGGCTGCTACGCCTTCTGGCCTACTACGTGGCGGGCGGGCGCTTTCTATTCACTGCGCCGCTGCGTGCCATCCGGGTCGAGGTGGACGGAGCCCTGCTTGTCGAAAACGCGGCCCTCGTCACCGTCGCCAATGTCGAGACGTACCGCGGCTACTTGAGCCTGACGCCCTGCGCCTCCCCGCTCGATGGGCTCTTCGACGTCTTCGCGATCCCCGGCACGACGCGGCTCGGCGTGTGGACGCGCCTCTTCAAGCTCCTCTTCCGGATGCCCGGACGGTGGAAGGGTGTCGTGTTCCGCAGGGGCCAGCACGTGCGTGTGACTGTGGACGGCGTTGTGTCCGAGGAGCTCGCGCTGAGGCGCCGGGCCCTGCCGCTCCTGGTGCTGCCCGAAAGCCTCGAGATGCTCAGCGCCAGCCGGGCCGAAGTCGACGCTGCCTCCACGCCCTCCGGAGGCCCGGGGTGCGCGACCCCGGCGGTCAGTGAGCCGCGCGACGCGGCATAGCTCCCGCGGTCGTTGCCTGCGCGCGCGCCACGACGAGCACGACAAGCCCGATGCCGATCCACACTGCCTGGCGAGCACGGCGCACGAGGCTGAATGCCAGTCCGGCGCTTGCCCCGAACCCCAGGTTGGCGAAGATGCCCGTGTTCGCGCCTTCGAGCACTCCCAGGCTGCCGGGCACCAGGAATGTCGCGAACCGCACGCCGGAGCCGAGCGCCTCGATCACCGCCGACGTTCCGATCCCGGCCGGGATGGCGAGGACATACACGATGACCGCGGTCTCGAGCACGCCCAGCAGCCAGCCGACCCAGTGGAACGCCACGGACAGGAGGAATCGGCGCCACCGGTGGCGGTAGAACCGTCGCAGGCTCGCGTCGAGGCGCTCGGCTGACGAGCTCTCCTTGAGGAGACCGCTCCAGGCGAGGACGCGGCCGGCCCTGCGTACCAGGCCGGCGAGCTGGGTCACGAAGAACCCGCCGACCAGCAGGATCTCGACGACCAGCAACCCGAGCATCGCGGAGATGATCTCCCCGTCGACCGCGACCACGGTCGTGGCCAGGACCAGTCCCAGGGCCAGAAGGAGCGCCTGCGCGATGGTGCTCGTGGTCTTGGCGATGATCACGGAGGGCACGCTCTCCTCGTACGGGACGGCTGAGCGCAGCAGCCAGACCTTCACGGCCTCACCGCCGACCGAGCCCAGAGCAGTGACGATGTTGAGAGCTTCCCCGGCGACACGGGCGGCGAGCATCCGGAGGTATGGCGCCGGAGTGTCGGCGAAGGCGTATCGCCACCCCAGGGTGTCCACGGCCATAGTCAGGCCATACGGAAGGCAGACCAGCAGGAATCGCCACCACGCGAGCCGCTTCAGGACCGACACGACGGCGTCGGCGCCGATCCGCACCACGAGGAAAGCCAGGATCGCGAGGCCGCCGACGAGCAGTACGGCCCGTAGGGCCTTCATGAGCCGAGCTGGATACAAGAGGCGTGCCAGGCGACCCGGGCCACCGTAGCGATCTCGCCATGGCTCTCCGGCGGATCGCAACGCGTTCATTGCCTGGGCTCGGGGAGATCTGCTATTCTGGGCTCGTGACGGGCTCATTCCGGCCCAGCGCGGCATCGTCCTTCCACCTCGGCTTGGTCCCGGGCCGCTCACGCCACTCCTCCTCACCAGAAGCGACGACGGTGCCTCGAGATTGGTCTGTTTCTTGCTCAGGTCTGAGGAGCCGCTTTGCGGAGGCGCACCAGCGCAGTGCGAGGGTGCTTTAGGGCCGCCAGCCGCGGTGACAGAGGTCGACGCGTCGTCCGCCCGCAGGAGCACGACAACCGGGGAGGCCACATGCGATATGTGAAGCGCCTGCTGGTGCTCGTCCTCGGGAGCACTTTCTCGCTCGCGATTCCCGCAGCCGCGCTCGCGCAATCGGAGCAGTGGCTGAACCCCACGCTCGGACAGCTCATGTTCCGCGGCGATTTTCGTGAGACGTATTATCCCGCGGAGCGCGTGAGGGGGCAGGGGAGCGAGCTACGGATCAGCGAGCACCGCCTGTCGCTGTCCTCGCCGCTCTGGCAGAACTCGAGCGATGAATTCTCGCTTTCCGGGAGCGTGCGTTTCCAGGATCTTGACGCGCATGCCGTCCTTCCGGCGACGGGAGTGCCTCTTCCCGGAGAGCTGTGGGAGGTCAAGTTCGGGCCGGCCTACCGCCACAAGTTCGAGAACGGCTGGATCGCGGGAGCGGGTCTCACGGTCGGCTCCGCGAGCGATGAGCCGTTCGCCAGCCTGGACGAGGTGACGGTCCGGGCGACGGCATTCCTGCGGGTCCCACAGGGCGCGCGCGATGCGTGGTTCTTCACCCTGAACTACTCCAACTATCAAGAGTACTTTGCCGGCGTGCCGATCCCAGGGATCGACTATGTGTACTCGCCCTCCGATCGATTCACCCTGGCCATCGGGTTCCCGTTCAACTCGTTGGAGTGGCGTCCTTTCGAGAAGCTGACCGTCCAGCTCACCTATGTGCCCGTCCGCTCGGTCCGCGCCCGGCTGACCTACCAGTTGTTTCGCCCCTTGCGCGTCTACACCGGTTTCGACTGGGATGACGACTGGTACCTGCGCGCCGGCCGTCACGAGAGAGACCATCGGCTCTTCTACTACGAGAAGCGGCTGACGGGGGGCCTACGGTTCGATTTGCGGCACGTGGGATTCGAGGTGTCCGGGGGCTACGCCTTCGACCGCTTCTACTTCGAGGGGGTCTCCTACAAGCATCGCAACGAGAACCGCATCGACATCCACGAGGGGCCATTCGTCGTCGGTCGGGTCTCGGTGAGGTTCTAGCGAGCGCGCCCGCTCAGACGGCGGCGATGGCGGGCTCGGGGTGGCGGACCGAGGCTTCCCAGTACTCCTGAAAGCCCTCCCATACCTCGGCCGGGCTCTTCGTCTGGAAGATGCGGGCGCGACAGTCGGTGGCGTGGGCGAGGCCTTCCGTGTACCAGGCCAGGTGCTTCTTCATCTGCGAGAGCGCGTACCGGTCGAAGCAATGCTCCTGGATCAGTGCCATGTGCCGGCGGATGACGCGGTCCTTGTAGGCGCGCTGCGCATCGGGCGCGAGCCCGTCGAAGGTCTCGTCGAAGATCCACGGGCTGCCGAGCGCGCCGCGACCGATCATCACGGACTGGCAGCCCGTCGCAGCCTGCATGCCTCGCGCCTCGGCCATGGAGTGCACGTCGCCATTGCCCGTGACCGGAATGCGCACCGCCTCCACGACCTCCGCGATGATGGTCCACGGCGCCTTGCCGGTGAAGCGCTGCGAGCGCGTGCGCGGGTGCACGGTGATCGCGTCCACGCCCTCCGCCTCGGCCATCCGCGCCACCTCGACCGCGTTGAGATGTTCGTCGTCCCACCCGCCGCGGATCTTGATCGTGAAGGGCACGGAGATGGTCTGACGCATGGCGCGCAGGAGCCGCGCCGTCCCCGGTATGTCCTTCATCAGGGCGGCGCCCTTGCCCTTGCTCGTGATCTTGGGCATGGGGCAGCCCATGTTGAGGTCGACGATGTCGGCGCCGAGCTCCTCGCAGCGGAGCGCGGCGCGGGCCAAAGCCTGCGGATCCCGGCCGAGAAGCTGCATCGCCAACGGGCGCTCCTGCGTGTCATACGCCGCCATGTCGTGCGAGCGTGGCGTCTCCATCAGGAGGGCGAAGGCGTCGATCTCCTCCGTCGTGGTGAGCCCGCTGCCGCATTCCCTGGCTATCAGCCTGAACGGCGCATTGCTGATGGCGGCCATCGGCGCCAGGCGGCAAAGCTCGGGGACCTCGACGGAGCCGATCTTCATGATCCACCAACTATACACCGGCGTCGATGATGGCCGGCCACTTCAGCTGAACGGACGGTCGCTACGCCCTGCGCGCTATGCTCGGGCGTGCAGCGTGGCCGCAGATAGTGAGCCGGGGTCGGGGCGAAGATTCCCCGACACTGGCCTCCGCGGGCCGCCACCTGTCGTCGAGAGGAACCAGACTATGCGCAAGCGCCTGACTGCGGGTGTCCTCGACGTGGCCTACGAGGAGACGGGTACGGGTGGCGGGACGCCGGTCTTCCTTCTGCACGGCTTCCCGTACGACGTGCGCGCCTTCGATGAGGTGACGCTGCTCCTGGCTGCGCGCGGCTGCCGCGTGATCGTGCCCTATCTGCGCGGCTATGGCCCGACGCGCTTCCTTTCGGCTGGCACGCCTCGTTCGGGACAGCAGGCGGTGCTGGGTCACGATCTCCTCGCGTTGATGGACGCGCTCGGGGTTCCTCGGGCCGTGCTGGCCGGCTACGACTGGGGCGGGAGGGCGGCGTGCATCGTCGCGGCGCTGTGGCCCGAGCGTGCGCTGGGTCTCGTCTCCTGCGGCGGCTACAACATTCAGGCCATCGCCGGCGCCGCGAAGCCGCAGCCGCCCGAGAACGAATACCGCTACTGGTACCAGTACTATTTCCACGGCGAACGCGGCCGCGCCGGGCTCGCGCAGAACCGCCGGGAGCTCTGCAGGCTCCTCTGGCGGCTCTGGTCGCCGAGCTGGCGCTTCGATGACGCGACCTATGAGCGGACCGCCGTCTCGTTCGACAATCCCGATTTCGTCGAGGTCGTAATCCATTCCTACCGCCATCGTTTCGCTCTCGTGGCCGGGGATCCCGCCGTGGAGAAAACGGAGCAGCGCCTCTCCACGAGGCCGCGCATCGCGGTGCCGACTGTCGTGCTCCACGGCGGCGACAACGCCGTCATCCCTGCGAGTAGCTCCAAGCGCCACGCGGGGCTGTTCAGCGGTCGCTATCAGCGGAGGGTTCTTCCTCACGTAGGCCACAACGTGCCGCAGAGGCCCCCCATGAGTTTGCCGCGGCGATCGTGTCGCTGATATGAGAAGAGGGCCGTGCCCACTTGACGCTGGCCTTCTTTGGGCCGATCCTCGGGGGCATCACACGGCTGACCCACCAACCACGGAGTGTGCCATGGAGCCAATCCTGTTCGAGCGGCATGGGGCCGTCGCGCTGATCACGATCAACCGGCCCGAGGCGATGAACGCGCTCGACTTCGCGGCGAATGACGCGCTGATCGAGGCGTGGAAGCGCGTGCGCGACGACCGCGAGATCCGCGCGGCGGTCCTCACGGGCTCGGGCGACCGGGCGTTCTGCGCGGGCGCGGACCTGAAGACCTACACCATGAACTACGCGCGCCGCGGCGTCGCCGAGATCCGCGACGTGACCAACGGGCCGGGGCTCGGCGGCATCACGCGCAATTTCGATCTCTTCAAGCCCGTGGTCGCGGCGGTCAACGGCTACTGCATCTCCGGCGGGCTGGAGATCGCGCTGGCGTGCGACGTGCGGCTGGCGAGCCCGAACGCGGAGTTCGGGCACCAGGACGTGCGCTGGGGCTTCCACCCGTGCGACGGCGGCACGCAGCGCCTGGCCTGGATCGTGGGGCTCGGCCGGGCGCTCGAGCTGATCCTGAGCGGCGAGCGCATCGGTGCCGACGAAGCCTACCGCATCGGTCTCGTCAATCACCTCTCTCCCCGGGAGCGCCTGACGGACGACGCGCTGGGGCTCGCGCAGCGCATGGCATCGCGGGCGCCGCTCGCGGTCCAGGCCGCCAAGGAGGTCGTCCTCCGGTCGCTGGGGCGGCCGATCGAGGACGGCCTGCGCCTGGAGTCGTCCTCCTTCTACCAGCTCAAGGACACGGCGGACCTCGCCGAGGGCACGCGCGCGTTCGCGGCGAAGAGCACGCCGGTGTTCGTGGGGCGGTGAGCGCGCGCCATGCTCGAGACGACGATCGGCGATCTCCTCCGCAAGGCGGTGAGCCACTACGCCGGGCGCGTGGCCGTCAAGCACGGCGACCGCGCGGTCACCTACCGCGAGCTCGGCGCCCAGGTCAATCGGCTGGCCAACGCGCTGCTCGGGCTCGGGCTCGGCCACGGTGACCGCGTCGCGCTGCTGATGTGGAACTGCGCGGAATACGTCGTGTGCGATTTCGCGGTGGCGAGCGCCGGGCTCGTGAAGGTGCCGCTCAATCACTTGCTCACCCGCGACGACATCCTGTTCCGGATCCAGGACTCGGAGGCCGCCGCCCTCGTGTGCGACGAGCACTTCGCGCCGGTGGTGGCCGAGCTCGCCCCGCAGTGCCCGTCGCTCCGTCATCGCATCTGCATCACCGGGAATGGGCGGGCGCCGGGCGGCTTCACGTCGTTCGAGGCGCTGCTCGCGGCGGCGTCGGCGCGCCGTCCGGTGGCAGCCGTCAGCCACGACGATCTCGTCGGCATCATGTACACGGGCGGCACGACCGGGCGCTCCAAGGGCGTCATGCACACGCACAAGTCCGTCATCGCGATCGGCTACAGCGAGATCGTCGAGATGGACATCGGCTGGGGCGAGGTGCTGCTGCAAATGGCGCCGCTGCCCCACGCGACCCAGTTCATGCTCCTGCCGGGCCTGCTGCGCGGCGGCACGCACGTCATCATGCGGAAGTTCGACCCCGGCGAGATGCTCCGCCTCGTCGCGCGGGAGCGCGTGAGCTGGACCTTCCTGGTGCCGACGATGATCTACATGCTGCTCGACGATCCCGCGCTCGCCACGGGCGACCACGCGGGGCTTCGCACGATCATCTACGGCGCCGCGCCGATGTCCCCGGACAAGCTCGAGCGTGCGATCGAGCGGCTGGGACCCATCTTCCTCCAGGTCTACGCGCAGATGGAGGTGGCCAACCAGGTGACGACGCTCACCAAGCACGATCACGTCGAGGCGCTGGCGGGGCCGCGGCACCGGCTCGCCTCGTGCGGGCGCCCGATCGCGATGGCCGAGGTGCGCCTGGTGGACCAGGCCGACGTGGACGTGCCGTCCGGGCACCCGGGTGAGATCATCGTCCGCGGCCCGCACATGATGCGCGGGTACTGGCGGCGGCCCGAGGAGACGGCGAGCACGATGCGAGGCGGCTTCATCCACACCGCGGACGTGGCGCGCGTGGACGAGGACGCCTACGTCTACATCGTCGATCGCGCCAAGGACATGATCATCAGCGGCGGCATGAACGTGTACTCGGTGGAGGTAGAGAACGCGCTGATGGAGCACCCGGCGGTGTCCGAGGCCTGCGTGATCGGCACGCCCGACGACAAATGGGGCGAGGCGGTGAGCGCGTTCGTGGTGCTGCGCGAGGGGCAGAGGCTCGGGGCCGAGGACCTCATCACCTTCTGCGGCCGCAAGCTTGCCGCCTACTGCCGCCCGAAGGCGATCGAGTTCGTCGACGAGATCCCCAAGACCCCCTACGGCAAGATGGACAAGAAGGCCATCCGGCAGCGGTACTGGAAGGGCCAGGAGCGGCAGGTTCACTGAACTCGACGAGGAGAATGCCGATGAGACGGATGCTGGGCGTGTTCCTGGGCGTGGCCGTGCTGCTGGCGCCGGCGGTCGCGGCGGCGCAGGTCAAGATCGGCGTGGTGCAGGGGCTGAGTGGCCCGCCGGCGATCGTGGACTTCGGCGAGTCGTACCTGCAGGGTATCAAGCTCGCGGTCAAGGAGTACAACGGCCGGGGCGGATACAAGGGCAAGCCCGTCGAGCTGATCGTCTACGACGACGAGGCCAACCCGCAGCGGGCTGTCGAGTTGGTCACCCGGCTGATCAGTCAGGACAAGGTGCCGGTCATCATCGGCACCGTCAGCTCGGGTAACGTGCTGGCCTTCATGCATCTCAACCAGCAGAACAAGGTGCCGCTGATGGCGGGGCCATCCATCGCGAGCCCGATCACGACGCGCTTCAAGGACCAGCCGAAGAACTACATCTTCCGCTGCTCGATGGTGGAGGAGTTCCAGGTCAACGCCCTCCTCGACTGGGGGGTGGCGAAGTTCCAGCGGATCGGCCTCCTGCACTCGACGACCGGCTACGGCATGTTCGCGAAGGATGCGATCCTCAAGGGACTCGAGGCGCGCAAGGTCAAGCCGCTGGTGGTGGAGTCGACCAACCCCAACGCCACCGACCTGACCCCGCAGATGCTGAAGTTCAAGCAGGCCGACGTGCAGCTGCTCCTCACCTTCGCCGAGGAGTGGGAGAAGCAGTACCGCGTCCTGCCCAAGATCGACTATCGGCCGGTGATGGCCGGCAACTGGGGACTCTCCTCGGGCATCCTGAAGGACGTCGTCGGGGCCGACGCGCTCGAGGGCACGGTGATGGGCCAGGCGCTGGACCTCAACGACAGGCGGGCCCAGCAGTTCGACGACAAGGCGCGCAAGGAATACGGCAAGGCGTACCGATGGCCCGTCATCGTGACGCTGGGCTACGACGCGGCCAACCTCGTGCTGCGCGCGCTCGACGCCGGCGGACCAAACCCCGACGAGATCCGCGACGCGCTGGAGCGGATCGACAACTTCGAGGCGGTGACGACCGGCGTGCCCAAGAAGCCCTACAGCAAGGACGATCACGAGTGCCTCGATCAGAAGGACGTCTTCCTGGGGGTGTGGAAGAACGGCCGAGTGGTGAAGGTCCAGTAGGCGCCGCGTGAGCGCGGACTCACTCGTCCAGGTGCTGGTCTCCGGGCTGGCGGTGGGCGGCATCTACGTCCTCATCGCCCAGGGCTTCTACATCACCTGGCGGACGAGTGTCACGCTGAACTTCGGCCAGGGCGACTTTCTGATGTTCGGCGCGTTCGTCGCCCTGGCGTTCCTCCGCGCCGGCCTGCCGGTGGTCGTCGCGGCTCTCCTGGTGGCCGCCTGCCTGGCGCTGCTGGGTGCCCTGGTCGAGCGCGTCGCCATCCGCCCCGTGATGCAGGCGGGGCACGGCGCGCTCACCTGGGCCTTCACCACGCTCGGCGTCGGCGTCATCATCCAGAACACGGTCATCACGGTCTGGGGCAACTCCTCGCAGAACTTCCCGCCCCTCCTCGGCGGCAAGCTCGAGATCCTCCGCGTCGGCGGTGTCGGCATCTACGCCGCCGAGGCCATGATCATCGTGCTCTCCACGGTCATCATGCTCGCGTACCTGTGGGTGCTGCGGCGCACGCTGTTCGGCAAGGCGCTGGCCGCCGTCGCCTTCAGCGGCGAGACGGCGGCACTCCTCGGCATCAACGTGCGGCGCATGCACATGCTCGCCTACGTGATCGCCTCCGTCCTTGCCGGGCTCTGCGGCGTCCTCGTGGGCCCGATCTCCGTCGTCCACCCGTTCATCGGCCTCAACTTCGCGCTCAAGGGCACGGCGGCGGCGATCCTCGGCGGCTTCTCGAGCCCGCTCGGCATCTGGGTTGGCGGCCTGCTGCTGGGAGTGATCGAGCTGGGCTCCAATCTCGTCAGTTCGCAGTTCGGCGACCTCTATCCCTTCCTGGTGATTGTCCTGGTGCTCGTCTTCAGGCCGTCGGGCCTGTTCCAGGGCCGGGGCGCGGACGTTGATGCGGGCCGCTAGGGCGACGCGCGGCGCCCAGATCCTGGCCGCAGCCGCCGTGGTCGGCGGGCTGCCGTACGTCTTCCCGACCGATTACTTCACGCATCTCTTCACCACGATCGCCTATTCGACGATCGTGGTCCTCGGGCTCAACGTGCTGATCGGCTTCTCCGGGCAGATCTCGCTCGGCCACGCGGGTTTCTACGGCGTGGGCGCCTACACGACGGCGCTCCTGGCGACGAGCCTCGGGTGGTCGCTGTGGGTCACCGTGCCTTCGGCGGTCGCCGTCGCGGCGCTCGCGGGCCTGGTCCTGGCGCTGCCCGCCATCCGGACCAAGGGCCTCTACCTCGCCGTGATCACCATCGCCTTCGGCTTCGTGGTCGAGATCCTCTCGCAGCGCTGGGTCGAGCTGACGGGCGGGACGATGGGCGTCTACGGCGTGCCGACCTTCTCCTGGCTCGGCGCGCCCGTGAGCGCGCGGGGCTACTTCTACGTGGTGGCCGCGACGGCGCTCGCCGTCCAGGTCGCGACGAACACACTGATGGGCTCGCTCTGGGGCAAGACGCTGACGGCCGTGAAGGACAGCGAAGACGCGGCGGCGGCAGTGGGCGTCCACGTGCTCCGCTGGAAGGTGCTCGCGTTCGTCATCAGCGCCGGCTACGCGGGGCTGGGCGGCGCGTTCTTCGCCCACCAGAACGGTTATATCAACAGCGACGCCTTCACCTTCTCGACCTCGCTCTTCTACCTGGTCGCCCTCATCGTGGGCGGGCTCGGCCACCGCTATGGCGCCGTGGCCGGCGTCCTCGTCCTGACGCTGCTGAACCAGATCTCGGCGCGGCTCTACGAGTACCGGTTCTTCACGCTCGGGTTTCTGCTGCTCGGCGTCCTGATCTTCATGCCGTTCGGACTCGCCGGCGGCGTCTCGGCCCTGCTGCGGCGAGTCCGGCGGCCCCGCGCCCTCGTCACCGACCTGGTGCCGGAGGCGATCCTCGCGCTGGTCGTGGAGCCGCCGGCAGTCCCGGCTGGCGAGCCGGTGCTCGTGGCCGAGGGGTTGCGCAAGCACTTCGGCGGTGTCGCGGCCGTCGACGGCGTGGACCTCAGCGTTGATGGCGGCTGCGTCCACGCGCTGATCGGCCCGAACGGCGCCGGCAAGAGCACGTTCGTGAACCTCGTGACCGGCCGGCTCGTCCCGGACGCCGGCACGGTCGTGTGCGCGGGTGTGCGGCTGGATGGCCTGCCGTCGTCCCGGCGCGCACGCCAGGGCGTGATCCGGACCTTCCAGAACCTCCAGTTGTTCACCGACCTGACCGTCGCGGACAATGTCCTGATCGGCGCGCACCGGCACGTCCACGCCTCGGCGCTCGAGTTCGCCCTCGGACTGCCGCGCGCGCGGCGCGCCGAGGCCGAGTGCGAGCGGCGGACGGGGGCGCTGCTCGACGCGCTCGGCCTCACCGCGCTGGCCGCCCGGCGGCCGGACGAGGTCGCGTACGGACACCGCAAGCTGATCGAGCTCGCGCGGGCGCTCGCGGCGAGCCCGACGGTGTTGCTGCTCGACGAGCCGGTGGCCGGATTGAACGCGACCGAGGCGGAGCGGATCCGCGAGCTCCTCGTCGCGCTCCGCGCGCGCGGAGTGACCATCATGCTGATCGAGCACAACATGGACTTCGTCATGAAGGTCTCCGACCGGGTGACCGTCCTGAACTTCGGCCAGAAGATTGCCGAGGGGACGCCAGGCGAGATCCAGCGCGACGCGCGCGTCCTCGAGGCATACCTCGGCCACCGCCCGCCCGCCGGGGTGTGGACCCGTGCTTGACGTCCGGGGTCTCCGGGTCGCCTACGGCGCGTTGCCCATCCTGCGCGAGGTCGATCTCCGGGTGGAGCGCGGCGAGATCGTGGCGGTCATCGGCAGCAACGGCGCCGGCAAGTCGACGCTGCTGCGAGCGATCTCGGGACTGGCCCCGGTGGTCGGGGGCACCATCACCCTCGGCGGCCAGCGCATCGATGGCCGACGGCCGGACATGGTGGCGGCGCTCGGCGTCGCGCACGTGCCGCAGGGACGGCAGGTCATCCCGGACCTCACCGTCGAGGACAACCTGCACGTCGGGGCCTACCGGCTGCGCGGGGAGCGTGAGCGGATCGCGGCGCTGATCGAGCGTGAGTACGCGCGCTTCCCCCGGCTGTCCGAGCGGCGGGCGCAGCTGGCCGGCTCGCTGTCGGGCGGCGAACAGCAGATGCTGGCCATTGCGCGCGGGCTCGTCATGGCGCCGGAGTTCATCATGATGGACGAGCCGTCGCTGGGGCTGGCGCCCATGATCGTCGATGAGATCATGGAGGCGATCCGGGAGCTGAACGACACGGAGGCGCTCACGGTCCTCCTCGTCGAGCAGGCCGCGGCGTACGCGCTGGCCGTGGCGGATCGCGCCTACGTGCTGAAGAACGGCCTAGTGTTCCTGTCGGGGGCGGCGTCCGAGCTACGGGAGGACGAGCGCGTGGTCCGCGGCTATCTCGGTGGATAAACGCAGCGAGGGAGGGGAACAATGCGCGAGGTGAAGGTGATTGGCGTCGGTATGACTCAGTTCGGCAAGTTCCTGGACAGGGGCCTCAAGAATCTCGGCGGGGAGGCGATCCGAGAGGCGCTCGCGGACGCCGCCATCGCCTCGGGGCAGCTCGAAGCCGCGTTCGTCGGCAACGCGATGGCCGGACTCATGACCGGCCAGGAGTGTATCCGCGGCCAGGTGATCCTGCACGCGCTGGGACTGGGAGGCCTGCCGGTCTACAACCTGGAGAACGCGTGCGCCTCGGCGTCCACGGCGTTCCACACAGCGTGGATGGCCGTGGCCGGCGGCATGTACGACGTGGTGCTGGCGCTCGGCGTCGAGAAGCTCTACGACGCGGACAAGCGGAAGTCGTTCACGGCGCTGGGGAGCGCGGTCGACGTGGAGGCGGCGGAGGAGTTCCGCCGACAGATGAGCGCCGGTCTTCCCGCCGACGCCGCCGGGGCCGCGGGCGAGACGCGCAGCGTCTTCATGGATTACTACGCGGCCGAGGCCCGCGAGCACATGGCGCGGTACGGCACACGCCGCGAGGACTACGCGCGCGTGGCGGCGAAGAACCACACCAACGGCAGCCTCAACCCGAAGGCCCAGTTTCAGCGTGCGCGCACACCGGCGGACGTGCTCGCCGCGCCGATGATCGCCGACCCGCTCACCCGGCTCATGTGCTCGCCGATCGGCGACGGCGCGGCGGCGGCCATCCTCTGCAGCGCCGACGTCGCGCGGCGGCTTGCGGGCGCCCGGCCGATCGGCGTGCGCGCCTCGGTGCTGGCCTCCGGCTCGCTGCGGGCGGGCCGCGACGCGGGCGTCGTCAGCCGCGCGGCGCGCCGCGCCTATGCCATGGCCGGCGTGGCGCCCGAGGACATTGACGTCGCTGAGGTGCACGATGCCTCCGCGCCCGCCGAAGTCTTCCTCTACGAGGACCTCGGCTTCTGCAAGCCGGGCGAGGGGGGACGCCTCGTCCGCGACGGCGTGACCTCGCTCGGCGGGCCTCTGCCGGTGAACACGAGCGGCGGGCTCTTGGCCAAGGGTCACCCGGTCGGCGCCACCGGCATCGCGCAGGTGGTGGAGGTCGTCGAGCAGCTGCGCGGCCGGGCCGGAGCGCGGCAGGTAGCCGGCGCGAGGGTCGCGCTGACGCAGAACGCTGGCGGCGTGCTGGACGACGAGCCGGCGGCGTGCGCTGTCCACATCTTCTCGGTCGATAGCCCGAGGAGATGACGGGAAGGCCGTTCGTCAGCTCCGACCGCGCGTGCGGCGCTCGATGGTGGCGGCGATATCACGTCCCGTCACGGCCGCGCGCTCGGCGAACTGGCGACAGAGTCCGGTATACCGGGCGGGGTCGAGCAGGGCGTCGACCTGGGATGCGGTGAGACCGGCGCTCACGCGCGGGTCGTCGGCCAGGATCTCGCGGAACGGGCGCCCCTGGGTGACCGAGGCCTGCGCCGCATCGTAGATGAGATCGTGGGCGCGCTGGCGTCCGATCTGCCTGGCGAGCTCGAGCATGAGGGCCTCGGCCATGATCAGGCCGCCCGAGAGGTCGAGGTTCTTCCGCATCCGCTCCGGGAACACCTGGAGTCCCTCCAGCAGCGTCACGAGCCGCTGCAGCATGTCGCCGGTGAGCTCGCAGGCCTGCACGAGCGCCCGGCTCATCATGATGCTCGTCGTCCGGTCGGCCTCGTGCTCGGTCTGCATGGCCTCGAGCGCCAGCGGCACCAGCGCGCGGATCTGCGCTGCGGCGGCGATGATGTCTTGCGACAGCTTCGGATTGCGCTTCTGGGGCATGGTGCTGCTCCCCACCGTGCCGGGCGGCACCGGCTCCTCGAGCTCGCCGAACTCCTGCTTCATCAGGGTGTAGATCTCGCGCCCGATCTTGCTGCACGTCGCGGCGAGCAGGCCGAGCAGCATCACGTACTCGGCCTGGTGGTCCCCGATGGTGCGCGCCGGCACGGTCATCGCGCGCATCCCGAGGCGGGTCGCCATCTTCTCCTGGGTGGCGAGACCGAGCCCGCCCAGCGAGGCGAGCGTGCCCGCGCCGCCTCCCAGCATGGCCACGAACACGCGTCCTTCCGCGCCGCAGAGACGCTCCACGTGGCGGCCGAGCTCGTCGATCCACACCGCCACCTTGAAGCCGAACGTCGCGGGCACCGCGTGCTGGCCATGCGTGCGACCCGGCAGCAGGACGTCCTTGGTTCGCTCGGCCAGGTCGGCGAGCGTGGTCAGGACGGTCGCGAGCTGGCGCAGGAAGATGTCGTGGGCCCGCCGCACCTGGAGGAGCTGGCCGGTCTGTGTGACGTTCTGGGTGGTCGCCCCCCAGTGCACGTAGCCACCGGCGTCGCCTTCGCAGGCGCGATCCAGCTCCCAGACCAGCGGGACGAGCGGATGGCCGGTGCGGGCCAGGCCTGCCCGCACGGCCTCCTGATCCAGGTACGACAGCTGCGCCTTGCGGGTGATCTCGCGGGCCGCATTCTCCGGGATGATGCCCAGCTCGGCCTGCGCCTGCGCCAGGGCCGCCTCCACGTCGAGCCAGGATTGGAAGCGCGCGGCCTCGGTGAACAGCGCCCGCACGCCCGGATCGTCGATCCGGAGGGACGTCGGTTCCTCCTGCATGGGTCCGATCTCTCGCACGGCGATCAGGGGTTGTCAACGATGACGCGGAGGCGTGGCGGCCGGCGTATGATCGAGAGCCATGAGGCCGCGGCGGATGGGTGAGCTCGTGATGGAGCGGTCCTTCCCGATCGTCAGACACCCCGCGCCGGAGAAGCGCACGCCGGTTCTCGTGAGCGTGCCCCACTACGGCACGCAGCCGTTGCCCCACATCACCCGCGACGACTACTGCGAGGCCTGGTTTGAAACCTTCGCCTACGGATTTGCCGACACCTTCGTGGGCGAGCTCTACGGCGACTTGCATGACCACGGGGCCACCGTCCTCGCCACGCCGTTCTCGCGCATTTTCGTCGACGTCAATCGCCGCCGTGACGACTTCGAGCACCACGACGGCCTTGTGTGCTCTCGGCGCGGAGTGGTGCGCACCCATACGGTGCGTGATGCCCCCATCTTCGCGCGCCCGCTCGGGCTCGCCGACCTCGAAGACCGGTTACAGACACTCTACGATCCCTACTACTCGACGCTCGAGCGCCTGCTCGGCCAGCTCCGGCACGCCTACGGGCACGCGCTGCTCCTCGATGGCCACACCGGGAGCCCGCGCCGGATGAAAGGCCATCAGGTGATCATCGGCACGCGCCACGATGCCACGTGCGCCCCGCGCCTGTCAGCGACTGTGGCTGCGACCTTCGCCCGCCACGGCTTCGAGGTGCACGAAAACGTCAGCGGCTACACCGGCGGCAACATCGTGGCCACGTTTGGCCAGCCCCTGGCCCAGCGTGTCCACGCGATCCAGCTGGAGGTCAACGCGTCGTTGCTCATGACGACCAACCGCGAGGAGTTCATCGCCCGCGTGTCGCGAGGGGAGATCCCCGAGAAGGCGGAGGAGAACATCGCCCGTGTTCGCCGATGCCTCACGGAGATGATGGCGGCATTGCCCTCAGTACTGGCGGAGATGCACGATTCGTAGCGTCGGCCTCCGCAGCTCGAGCGCTGCCGGCGCTGACCTCCCCGCTGCGCAATCTTCCGGTTGATCCTGGCGGAGCCGGACTCAGCTCCCGGTGACCGAGGAGGGACGCCCAGATCAGGATGGCGGGCAGGAGGGCGGCGGCCCCGCCCGAGGCCGACCTCACAGAGTCTGCTTGTACGCCTGCCCGCCCTTCATGATGAGGTGCAGGTTGTCCTGGTTCTGGAAGACGCGCAGGTCCTTGAGCGGATTGCCCATGACCGCGATCAGGTCGGCGTACTTGCCGGGCTCGACGGTGCCGATCTGGCTCTCCATGCGGAAGATCTCGGCATTGACCCGCGTGGCCGAGAGCAGCACCTCCATCGGCTTCATCACCTGCCCCTTGAGCTCGAGCTCCGTCGTGCGGTGGGCCTGCATGTCGCCGAGGAGATCGGAGCCCGAGCCGATCTTGCATCCGGCCTTGTAGGCGTGGGTGAGCCCCTCGAGGCTCTTCTCCCGGGCGATGTTGATCTTCTGGATCTGGTGCTCGCCGATGCCGTAGCTCTTGCCCTCGCGCGCGATCGCCTCGTACGTCACCATGGTTGGCACGAGATAGGCGCCGGCCTTCTTGATCTCGTGCGCGGCCTCGCTGTTGATGAGATTGCCGTGCTCGATGCACCGCACGCCGGCCTTGATGGCGGCGCGCACGGCCTTGCCCGAGTAGGCGTGGGCCAGCACGTACGTGCCGGCGGCCTCCGCCTCCTCCACGGCCGCACGCAGCTCCTCGATCGTGTACTGCGTGGTGTCCAGCTCGTCGCCCGGGGACATCGCGCCGCCCGACGCCATGATCTTGATCTGGTCCACGTCATGCCGCAGGTTCTCGCGCGCGGCCTTGCGGACCTCGTCCGGCCCGTCGGCGATGAGCCCGATCATGCCGGTGCAGCAGCCGATGGGCTCCTGCCACTCGGAGCGCCGCCGCTTGTCGCCGTGCCCGCCCGTCTGCGAGAGATACTGCCCCGAGACCAGCAGGCGCGGGCCCGGGTGCACGCCCTGCGTGACGGCCTCGCGAAGGCCGTAATCGGCCCCGCCCGCGTCCCGCACCGTCGTGAATCCCTGCCGGAGTGCCTGCTCGATGCGGCGGATGGCCTTCGCGATGACCAGGCTCGGCGGCAGGTAGCGGTGCTGGTCGGTGATATTGCCCTCGACCGCGCAGACGTGGACGTGAGCGTCGGTGAGCCCCGGCATCAGGGTCCGGCCCTTGAGGTCCAGGGTCGTGACCTTGCCCTTGAGCGGGCCGACCTTGCCCGAGCGGATGACGTCCTTGATCCGCTCGCCCTCGATGACGACGGCGGCCCCGTCGGCGGGCTCCTTGCCCGTGCAGTCGATCAGGAACGCGTTCGTCAGGACCGTGATGGCCATTGGCCGCTCCCTACTTCTTCGTGATCTTGGCTTCGAACATCCAGACCTTCTCGTCCGCGCGCGGCGTCCAGTCTATCCAGTTGGCGACGCCATAGAGGTCGTGCTGCTGCCAGAGGAAGACCCACGGCACTTCGGCGGCGACCATCTGCTGGATCTCGGCCCAGGCCGCCTGGCGCTTCTGCGGATCCACGATGGTGACGGCCGTCTGGATCTTGTCCTCGAGCGGCTTGTTGCCGCCGTAGGACGAATAGGTCATGGAGCCCTGGAAGAGCTGCTCGATGGTGTTCTGGGCGTCCAGCGCCGGGCCCCAGCCGAGAAAGAACATGTCCCCCGTCGTCCGGTTCTTTATCTTGTCGAGGTGGGTGCCCCACTCGTTGACGAGCACGTCCACCGTGATGCCGATGCGTCCCAGCTGAGAGGCGACGGCCTGGGAGATGTCCTTGTCGAGCGGGTAGCGGCCGGAGGGCGTGTCGAGCTTGAGCGTCAGCGTCTTCGGATCCACGCCCGCCTCCTTGAAGAGGGCCTGGGCCTGCTTGACGTCGTACTTGAGGCACTGGCCCTTGGGCGAGTAGTCCACGTTGATCGGCGAGAGCGGACCGCACATCTTGCTCGCGCGGCCGCGCAGGACGTTCTGGATCAGCTCGTCCACGTTGATGGCGTGGGCGATGGCCTTGCGAATCCTGAGGTCCTGCATGGGGCCTGGCTTGAGGTTGACCAGCGCCAGGTAATTGATGCGCGAGGAGACCGTGGCGCGGACGGTCGCCTTGCCGCTCTGGTTGACCAGGTCCACGGCGTGCGGCGGCACGTCCTTGACGATGTCCACCTCGCCGGCCAGGAGCGCGGCCAGGCGCGCCGAGAACTCGGGGATGAAGCGGAACGTGACCTTCTTCAGCTCGGGCTTGCCTTTCCAGTAGTCGCCGTTGCGCGTCACGACCAGCTTCTCGTCGCGCGCCCACTGGGCGAACTTGAAGGGGCCCGTGCCCACCGGCTTGGCGAGCAGGCCCTGGACGCCTTGCTCCTTGAGCGCCTTCGGCGGCATCATGAGGACGTCGCCGAGGGAGATGCGGTCGATGAGCCCGGGCCAGGGCTTCTCGGTGACGAAGCGCACCGTGTAGGCGTCCACGACCTGGACCTCCTTCACGAGGTTCCAGCGCGGCAGGTAATGCGTCTTGTTGTTCGGATCCTTGATGTACGCCAGCGTCGCCTTGACGCTGTCCGCGTTGAACTCCTCCCCGTTGTGGAACTTGACGCCCTTGCGCAGGCTGAACTCCCAGGTGGTGTTGTCCACGACCTTCCACGACGTGGCGAGCATCGGGATCGGCTTGTAGGTCTTGGGGTCACGGTCCACCAGCCGGTCGTACATGTGCTCGACCATGTTAAGGGTCGTCCAGTCCACGATGGTGTTCGGCAGGAGCGTTCGCGGCTCCGCGGCGAAGGCCACCACCACCTCCTCGGCCTTCATCCGGTCCTGCGCGTGAGCCGCACCGCCCGCTGTCAGGATCGCGAGCGTTGCTGCGAGGGCTTTCAGGATTGACACGTGCGCTTCCTCCTTGTGTCGTGGGCCTCGGTTCTGCGGCCCTAGAACGTCTTCACGTATCGGGTCATCGTCGGATCGCGCCGGTAGCCGGCGCGCTCGAGCGCGTTCCAGAAGCCGACGGCGCACGGATGGTCCTGCTCCACGAGGGCCGTGATCCGCTTCGCGCCCAGGGCCGCCAGCGCCGCGTCGACCTCGCGCAGCAGGCCGCTGGCGATGCCGCGCCGCCGGTACTCGGGCAGCACGGCCACTCGATAGATATTACCCCGCCAGCCATCCCAGCCACCTATCGCGGTGCCCACCACCCGGCCGTCTTCCTCGGCGAGAACGAGCATGGCCTGGGACGATGCGAGGAGCCGCGCCAAGCCCTCGGGCGTGTCCGTGGGCTTCGGCGTGGTGCCAGCCCGCGTCCAGAGCTCGAGCACCTGTTCGATGTCCTCGGGGCGGCCCCTCCTGATCGCGACCGCCTGGGCCATGGCCTAGACGCGAACCTTCGGGTCCAGCATGTCGCGCAGCCAGTCGCCGACGAGGTTGACGCCGAGCGCGGTCAGCGCCAGCGCCGCCCCCGGGAAGGCCGCAAGCCACCAGGCGATGTAGAGAAAATCGCGGCTCTCCGAGAGCATGCTGCCCCAGGCTGGCGTCGGCGGCTGCACCCCGAAGCCCAGGAACGAGATCGCCGCCTCCGCCACGATGAACTGCGAGAACTGCAAGCTCGCCACGATGATGATGGACGGCGCCACGTTGGGGAGGATGTGGCGGAACAGGATGCGCGCCCGTCCCGTGCCGAGCGCCGAGGCCGCCTGGACGAAGTCGCGCTGCTTCACCGAGAGAACCTCCCCGCGGACCACGCGAGCATACACGACCCAGCCGGCCGCTGACAAACTGATGATGATGTTGCGAAGCCCCAGCCCCACGATGGCATTGATCGTGAGCGCCAGCAGGATGAAGGGAAAGGACAGCTGCACGTCGCAGATCCGCATCAGCGCCTGCCCGGGCCAGCCCCCGAAGAAGCCCGCGAGCAATCCCAGGAGCCCGCCGACCATCGCCGTCAGCAGCACCGTGCAGAGGCCGATGAACAGCGCCACGCGGGCGCCGTACAGGACCCGCGACAGCGTGTCGCGCCCGAGCTGGTCGGTGCCCAGGAGATGCCCGGCGGTGCCCGGCGGCTTCAGGCCCTGGGTCAGGTCGCCCGTGAAGGGATTGTGAGGGGCCAGCACGGGCGCCGCCAGCGCCGCCAGCACCGCCAGCCCTGCCAACATCAGACCGACGATCCCGAGTCCGTGGCGCCTGAGCCCGGCTGCGCTCACGCCGCCGCCTCGCGCCGCGTGCGCGGGTCGAGCCAGCCGTAGAGGAGGTCCACTCCGAGATTGATCAGCGTGTAGGTGACTGAGATGACGAACACGGCAGCCAGCACCACGGGGAAGTCGCGGTTGAGGAGCGCCTGCACCGTGAGCCTGCCGAGGCCGGGCCAGGCGAAGATCGTCTCGGTGATGACCGCGCCGCCCAGGAGCTGGCCCGTCTCGAGCCCCGCCAGCGTCACGATGGGAATGGCGGCGTTCTTGAGCGCGTGCTTGCCGATGACGAGCCGCTCGGCCAGGCCCTTCGCGCGCGCCGTGAGCACGAACTCCGCGCCCAGGATATCAAGGACGGAGGAGCGCGTGAGCCGCGCCATGCGCGCCGCGTAGAAGGAGGCCAGCACGACGCAGGGCATGACGAAGTACGTGGGGCCGCCCATGCCGCCCGTCGGCAGCCAGCCGAGCCGCACCGAGAAGACGTAGATCAGCATCAGGCCGAGCCAGAAGCCCGGGATCGCCTGACCCAGCACGGCGCCGCCCATGCCCAGATAGTCGAAGAGGCTGCCGCGCCGGGTCGCCGAGAGCACGCCGATCGGGATGGCGACGCAGAAGGTCAGAAGCAGCGCCGCCAGCCCGAGTTCGAGCGTCGCGGGCAGCCGCTCGAGCACCAGGCCCAGGGCGTCGCGCTTGTAGCGCAACGACTCGCCGAAGTCGCCGCGCACGGCCCCGGCGAGAAACCTGCCGTACTGCACCGGCAGGGGGTCATTGAAGCCCAGGCGCTGGCGGAACTCGTTGACGTCCTTGGCCTGGATGTCCATGGGCAGGAAGAGCAGGACCGGGTCTCCGCCCAGCCGGACGAGGAAGAACACGGCGGTCAGCGAGAGAAAGACGACGAGCGCGGTCTGGGCGAGCCGCGAGACGAGATACGCGCGCACGCGACGAGTGTACCCGATGTGCCGGCCGCCGCGCCGCGCCGGTCTCGGGTGGGCCGACCTCGCCCGCCCGTTCACGGACTTGACGCCTGACCTATAAATGAGGTCATATGACCTCTATTCATGGTCACAATGAGGTCGAGCCCGTTCGGAGGGGCGACGCGCACCCGCGTGCTGCTGACGCTTTCACTGCTCGGGGAGAGCTACCCGCGGGAGCTTGCGCGCCTGCTGGATACTCCCTTGTCTGGCGTGCAGAAGGCGCTCCAGAGCCTCGAGGTGGACGGAATCGTCGCCGGGCGATCGGTGGGGCGAACTCGGGTGTTCCAGCTGGATCCGCGCTATTTCGCCCGGGATGCGCTCAAACGGTTTCTTGCTCGTCTCACGGAGCCCGAGCTGGATCTTCGCCAGCGCGTCGCGGCACTTCGCCGTCGGCCGCGTCGCACGGGGAAGCCCGCATGAGGCTGTCCGAGCGGTCGAGCCTCGGTGCGGTCGCCGCCGCGACGGCGGAAGCGCTTCGCCGCCAAGGGATTGCCGCCATCTTGACGGGTGGCGCGTGCGCGGCCCTCTACGCCGAGGGGGCCTATCATTCGAAAGACCTGGACTTCATCGTGGTCGGGGAGGCGACGCGCGCAGAGATGGACGTCGCGATGGCGTCGATCGGCTTCAGGCGGAAGCAGGATCGGTACGTTCACGCGCGCGCTCGCTTCTACGTCGAGTTTCCACGCGGCCCTCTCGCGATCGGCGCCGAGCATCGCATTCGCCCGGTCACGCGCTCCACGTTGCACGGACGGATCCGGATGCTCTCAGCGACAGACTCATGCCGGGACCGCCTCGCTGCCTTCTACCACTGGCGGGATCACCAGAGCCTCACGGTCGCGGCGTGGATCGCCGCCCGGAACCGCGTGAATATGAGGATTCTGCGGCAATGGAGCGCGGCGGAAGGAGCGGCGGAAGGATTTGAGGAATTTGCGGCCGAGACGGCTCGAATCCGACGGAGACGGGGCACCCACCGCACCAGCCGCTGACCACGCATCCGGCTCGCCCGGCTAGAGCAGCTTGTAGTAGAAGACCGTGGTGTGGAGGGCACCGTCGGCGCTTCGCGCGTAGCGGGGGATCGTCGCCGCCGCCTGCCAGCCCATCGCGCGGTAGAGCTGCTCGGAGGAGTCGCCCTGGCGTGTGTCGAGCACCAGCGTGGAGCGGCCGAGCCGTTGCGCCTCGGTCTCGGCGGCTTCCATGAGCGCGCGGCCTATTCCCCGCCGGCGCGCTCCGCGGTGGACCATCAGCTTGATCAGCTCGGCGCGATGGCGACCATTGGCGTGACCGGCCAGGTCGAGCTGCACGGTACCCACGATGCCGCCGTGGGCGCCGCGCGCTATCCAGAGCCGTCGTCCGCCGGCCTCGAGCGCGTCGCCGACGCTATCCCAGTACACGGCGGCCTCGGCCTCGTCGAGGGGCGGCAGGAAGCCCACCGAGGCGCCGGCGCCCACGACGTCACGGAGCAGCGCGATGAGGTCTGGTCGGCAGCTCGGCAGCTGCTCGCTGGTCAGCGCCTCGATGCGAGAAGGGTCAGATGCGCCCATCGATGGCGCGCCCGAGCTGGTCGCCGTGGACACCGTGGGCGCCTAGGACCGGAACTCCTGGTCGAGGATCTCGCTGATGAAGCGGTCGAGCGAGACGGGGTAGAAGCGAATGCTCGGGGCCATGATGACGCCCGTGTTGATCACTTCGCGCATCGCCAGCTCGTCGAGGGCGTGCTCGATCTGGGCCTGTGGGTTGCGCTCCATCCGCTTGATCGACAGGTCCTCGCTCTCGAGCGTCACCTGGTGGCGCGACGAGTACGCGAAGGAAAAGATGCGGGCGACGAGCGCCTCGTCCATGAGCCCTTCGTCCTTGAAGAGGTCGCCGTAGGTCTGCCCCGCGCGTCCCGGCGCCACGACCAGGCGGGGCGAGACCTTGATCTTCCCGCGGATCTCGACGGCGCGGGCCGGTTGCTCCTCCTGCGGGCCCACGAGGATATACGGCAGGATGTGATAGCCCGCAATGATCCCCGTGACCGGCTTGCGCAGGATCTCCGTCTGGTCGAAGAGATGCTTGAGGAATTCCGGGTCGTGCCGCTCGCCGAACATAGCGGGATCTCAGCCCTGGTAGATGGAGACTTCCATGCAGTCGAAGCCGAAGTCGTACTCTCGGCTCTCGTACCGCCCGTCTCGCACATAGTCCAGGTACGGCTTCACCTCGCGTCGATAGATCCCCGTGTTGTCGGCCACGATCACGGCGCCCTTGACGAGCCGGGGCTCCACGGCCTTGAGATAGTCGAGGTAGTCCTCTTTCTTGGCGTCGATGAGCATGAAGTCCACCGCCCCGCGCAGGAACGGCAGCACCCGCAGCGCGTCGCCCACGACCACCTTCACCCGGCCCTTGAGCCCCGCGTGGTCGGCGTTCGATTGACAGAACTTCGCGAGGTACGGATTCTGCTCGACGCAGGTGAGCTTGCCGCCGCGCGCCAGATTGGCCGCGAGCAGGATGGCCGAGTAGCCGAAGAGCGAGCCGACTTCGATGCCGCGCGTGGGTTTGTGCCGGGCGAGGAGCCGCTTGATCACCCGGCCCTTCTCCTTGCCGATCACCGGGATGTGCCACTCGGTGACCGCGCGGTCCATCAGCCGGAGCATCGTCTGCGCGCGCTTGTTCACGCTGGGGCTATCTCGCCGGGAGGCGCGCCTGGACGCCGTCGGGCAGCGGATAGTGCCGGCTCCACTTGCCGGCCTTGACGATCTGGCCCGGCAGCGCGCGCCCGACGATCTCCTGTACCCGCCTCGAGACGCCGATGAGCGCGTCGAGGTCTATGCCGGTCTCGACGCCCATGGCCCAGAGGCAGTGCACCAGGTCCTCGGTGCAGACATTGCCCGAGGCGCCGGGCGCGAAGGGGCAGCCGCCGAGCCCGCCGATCGAGCCGTCGAAGTTGGTCACGCCCATCTCCATGGCGGCCAGGATATTCGGGATGGCCATGGCGCGCGTGTCATGCGTGTGGAGCGTCCACTCGACGCCGGGGAAGCGCGGCATCAGGTACTCGAGCACGCGGGCGACCTGCGCGGGATTGGCCATGCCGGTCGTGTCGGCGAGGCCGATGCCGTTCGCGCCGAGATCCACGAGCCGCGAGACGAGGGATTCGAGCTGCGCCACCGGCACGTCACCCTCGAACGGGCAGCCGAAGGAGCAGGAGATGCCGGCGTACACGGGCTTGCCGCCGCGGTGGGCGACCTCGGTCGTGGCCTTGAGCTTGGTGATGGACTCGGCGATGGACATGTTGACGTTGGCGAGGTTGTGACTCTCGCTGGCCGAGACGACGGTGTGGATATCGTCCACGCCGGCGTCCACGGCGCGCACGGCGCCCTTGTCATTGGGTACGAGCGCCGAGTAGCGCGTGCCCGGGCGCCGGGTGATGCCGGCCATCACGGCCTCGGCGTCCCTGAGCTGCGGCACGGCCTTGGGCGACACGAACGAGGTCACCTCGATTCGCGGCATGCCGGTGGCCGCGAGCTTGTTCACGACCTCGATCTTGGCCTCCGTGGGGATGAAATCGGGCTCGATCTGGAACCCGTCCCGGGTCCCCACCTCGCAGATCGTCACGCGCTTGGGCAGCTTCATGGAGATCTCCTCAGGCACCGAAGGTGAACGTGCTCCCGACCGAGCTTACCACCAGCTCCGTCGGCAGGTGCACGCCCATCTGGATGACGGCCTCGAGCCCGGTGCAGTGCTGCGGGATCAGGTAGTCCACGCCCATCTGGCGGAAGGCGTCCACCACCGCGGTGATCCGCTCGCCGGCAAGCCCGGAGAGATGGAAGCCGCCGATCACCGCATGGATTTTCGGGATGCCAGTGATGCGCGTCGCGTTCCGGCAGATGCCGACGATGCCGCGGTGCGAGCACGAGGTCACGACCACGAGACCCCGGTCCTTGACGTGGGCGATCAGCGTCTGCTCGCCGATGAAGGTGTCCTGGACGACCTGGCCGTCCCGCTCGACCTTGAGGGAGGGTGGGATCACCTCGAAGGGTGCCGTCTCGTGCATCTCGCCGCTGAGCAGGACGCCTTCGGGCAGGAGCGTCGGCTTCTCGACCACGCGGACGTCGAGGTCGTAGCGCTCGAGCTCGTCGCGGTCCAGGCGGCCGATGTACACGCGCTGCTGGTTTCGCTCGTTGTAGCGCGGCAGGAAGTGGTCGCTGCCGGCGTAGAATGCCAGCGCCTGCTTCATCCGGCGTCGGTAGGTCTTGAGGAAGCTCCCGAGGCCGCCGTAGTGGTCCATGTGGCCGTGGGAGAGCGCGACCGCGTCCACCTGGCCGGCGTCCAGGCCCAGCTCGAGGAAGTTGTGGGTGTAGCTCTCGCCGGTGAGCCCGAAGTCGAAGGCGAGGCGCCGGGTCTCCCCGCCCCGGCGCGTCTCGACCCAGTGGCCGAGGCCGTGCTCGGCCTTGAGTGTCGGCATGCGGCGCGCCTGCGCATGGCCGAAGCGCTTCGCGACCTTCTCGTCCGCGCGCAGGCTGTCGATGAAGTTGTCCACCACGGTGGTGACGGACAGGCTGTCGACTTCCGGAAGTGTCGACAAGGACGAGCGACTCAACGCGGCGCTAGTACGAGCGCGGCATGCCGAGGACGTGCTCCCCGACATAGGCCATGACGAGGTTGTTGTTGATCGGAGCCGCGCGGTAGAGGCGCGACTCGCGGAACTTGCGCTCGATGTCGTACTCCTCGGCGAAGCCGTAGCCGCCGTGGCAGTCGATGCAGGCATTGCCCGCCTCGATGGCCGCCTCGGAGGCCAGGTACTTGGCCATGTTGGCCTCGGGTCCGCACGGGATCCCGGCGTCGAACATCTTGGCCGCCTTGGTGCGCATGAGGTCGGCGGCCTCGATGGCCATGTGGGCTTTGGCGATGGGGAACTGGACGCCCTGGTTGGCCCCGATGGGCTTGCCGAAGATCACGCGCTGGCTCGAGTAGGCGACGGCCTTCTCGATGAACCACCGCGCGTCTCCGAGCGAGTCCGAGGCGACGAGGATGCGCTCGGCGTTCATGCCGTCCAGGATGTAGGAGAAGCCCTTGCCTTCCTGGCCGATCAGGCTGTCGGCGGGGATCTCCATGTTGTCGAAGAAGAGCGCGTTGGTCGAGTGGTTCATCATCATCTTGAGCGGCCGCACCTCGAGCCCCTTGCCCTTGAGATGCCGGATGTCGATGAGGAAGACACTCAGGCCGTCGGTCTTCTTCTTCACCTGGTCCACGGGCGTTGTGCGCGCGAGCAGCAGCATCAGGTCCGACTGGAGCACGCGGGAGATGAACATCTTCTGGCCGTTGACCACGTAGGTGTCGCCCTTGCGCACGGCCGTCGTCTGCAGCTTGGTCGTGTCGGAGCCCGCGTTGGGCTCGGTGACGCCGAAGGCCTGGAGCCGCAGATCGCCCGTCGCGATCTTCGGCAGGTACGTGTTCTTCTGCGCGTCCGTACCATGCCGCAGCACGGTGCCCATGATGTACATCTGCGCGTGACAGGCGCCGCCGTTGCCGCCCGAGCGGTTGATCTCCTCCAGGATGAGCGCGGCCTCCATGATGCCGAGACCGGCCCCGCCGTATTCATGGGGGATCAGGACCGCGAGGTAGCCGGCCTTGGTCAGCTCGCTGACGAAGGCATCGGGGTACTCCCGCCGGGCGTCGAGATCCCGCCAGTACTCCGGAGAGTACTGCTTGCAGAGGTCGTGGACGGCGGCCTTGAGGGCCCGCTGGTCTTCGGTCAGCGCGAACGACATGTCTTGCATGGTCCCCTCACCCTACCCTCTCCCCAGAGGGGAGAGGGAGCCGGCTGCTATTTCCCCTGGAAGCGCGGCTTGCGCTTCTCGTTGAACGCCTTGACACCTTCCAGGCGATCCTCCGTCGTCACGGTGACGTTGTAGGCCTCGATGGCCAGCGCCATGCCGGTCTCCAGATCGGTCTCGCAGCCCCAGTTGACCGCCTTCTTGGCCTGGCGGATCGCGATAGGGCCATTGCCGGCTATCGTCGCCGCGATCTCGAGCGCCTTGGCGCGTGCCTGGCCCGCGGGCACGACGTGGTTCACCAGGCCCATGGCCTTGGCCTCGGCGGCCGGCACGCGGCGGCCCGTGAAGATCATCTCCTTGGCCAGCGGCGCCCCGATGATCCGCGGGAGCAGCTGCGTTCCCCCGATGCCGGGGAAGATGCCGCGCGTGACCTCGGGCACGGCGAAGACCGCCGTCTCGCTCGCCACGATGAAGTCGGAGAGCACGGCCAGCTCGCAGCCACCGCCCATGGCGAAGCCCTCGACCGCGGCGATCACGGGCACCGGGCAGTGGAGCACCTTGGCCGCGCCCGCCTCGAAGATCGCGTGCTGGGCTCGCCAGGTCTCGTCCGTCATCCCCTCGCGCTCCTTGAGATCGCCGCCCACGCAGAAGGCCTTGGTGCCCGCGCCCGTGAAGTTCACGCAGCGCACGGTCCTGTCCCACTGGAAGGCCTCGAAGCAGCGCAGGAGGTCCTCCCCCATGGCCGTGTTCATGGCATTGAGCGCCTCGGGCCGGCAGAGCTCCACCGTGACGATATGGCCGTCCGGCGAGGCGGCAACGTTGAGCGTCTTATAGCTGGATGACATGGCGCGAGGCGAGCTCCCTGATGGCGGGCTGGTCGTAGCCCAGCTCGGCGAGGACCTCGGCGGTGTGCTCGCCGAGCAGCGGGGGCACGCGCGAGACGCCGGGCCGCTCACCGTCCCAGCGGACGGGCAGCCCCACGGCGCGGTAGTCGGGGAGGCGCGGATGCTTGGCGGGGAGCAACATGCCGCTGGCCTCGGTCTGGGGCTCGGCGGCGACCTTGTCGAGCGTCAGGATCGGCGCGCTGGGCACGCCGGCCTGCTGGAGGCGCTCCAGCACGTCGGCGCTCGCGAGCCTTCGCGTCACGGCGCCCAAGGTCTCGAAGAGCTCCGCGCGGTGGGCGACGCGGCGTGGGTTGTCCACGAACCGCGCATCACGCGGCATGTCCGGCACGCCCAGCGCCGCGCACACCTTGACGAAGAGCGCGTCGGACCCCGCGGCGATCATGACCCATGCGTCTTTCGTGGGGAAGGCCTCGTACGGGCAGATCATCGCGGTGCCCGAACCTTGCGCCTGGGGCACCTCGCCCGTGGCGAAGTACTGGTTCATCTGGAAGACGCTCCACGCGAGCGCCGTGTCGAACAGCGCGGTCGTGACGTTGGCGCCGCGGCCCGTGCGGTCCCGCTCGCGCAGCGCGCCCAGGATCGCGATGGCCGCCCACATGCCGGTGCCCATGTCCACGATGGACACCGGTACGCGCGCCGGCGGCTGGCCCGCGTGGCCGTTGACTGACATGATGCCGCCGTACGCCTGCATGAGCGGGTCATAGCCCGGCCGGTCGGCGAGCGGCCCCTCTGGGCCGAAGGCGGTGATCGAGCAGTACACGAGCCGAAGGTTGAGCGCATGCGCGCGCTCCCAGCCGAGCCCGAGCTCCTCGATGGCGCCCGCCCGCAGCGACTGGACCAGGACGTCGGCGCGTCCGATGAGGCGCTCGAGGATTTCCCGGCCGTCAGCGGTCTTCATGTCCACGGCGAGGCTCCGCTTGCTGCGGTTGACGCTCATGAAAGTGGCGCTCTCGTCGCCCCAGAAGGGCGGTCCCCAGGCGCGCGCGTCGTCGCCGCGGCCGGGGCGCTCCACCTTGATCACGTCGGCGCCCATGTCGCCAAGGACCTGGGTGCAGGTCGGGCCGGCCACGTTCTGGGTCAGGTCGGCGACGAGGAGGCCGGCGAGCGGAGCGTCCATGGAACGCCGATTATAGCGCCAACCGGCGAAGCGAGCGCGGAAGCACGGAAATGGCTGTGGGCCGCTCGGGCTTCTGGTGTAGGCTCCTGCCAGCATGTCGTTTCTGGCCTTCGTAGTATCGGTTGCCGCGCTGGTCGTCGCTCTCAAGGTGCTGCGCGACTGCCGGCCCCGCCCCGGCCAGCCCACGCCGGCGGAGCGCATCGCGTCGCTCGAAGAGCGCATCCGCGACCTCCTCTACCGCGTCTGGACTCTCGAGCAGCAGCTCGAGCGTGGCGCGGCCAGGCCCGAGCCTCCAATCGCGCCCGCGCCTGTCCCTGCGCCGCCGACGCTCGCTCCATCGGCTCACGAGCCCTTGCCGTCGCCCGCGTGGAGCGCGGCCGCGGCCTCGGTCGAGGACGCTGTCGCCCACGCCGCGCCGCCCCAGCCCGCCCCCCTTCTGCCCGTGCCGCTCATCGGCCTCGAGGAGCGCATTGGCGCCCGCTGGACCACCTCGGTTGGCGTGGTCGCCATCCTCTTTGCCGCCTCCTTCTTCGTGAAATGGTCGATCGAGAACGACCTGATCGGCCCGCGCACGCGCCTGGGACTGGGGCTGGCGGCGGGCCTCGTCTCTCTCGTGGTAGGCTTGGCGCTGCACCGGAAGCGCGACGTGGCCTATCTTTCCGAGGGGCTTGCGGGGCTCGGCCTGGCCCTCTGCTACCTCTCGCTCTACGCGGGCTACGCGTACTACGATCTCCTGCGCCCCGGCGCGGCCTTCGGGCTCATGTTCATCGTCACCGTGCTGGGCACCGTGGTCGCCCTCGTCTCGGCGCGACAGGTGACCGCCGTGCTGGCGCTCCTGGGCGGACTCGTGACGCCGGTCCTCCTCGCGAGCCAGGAGCCCAACGAGCGGGTGCTCCTGGGCTATCTCCTCGTGCTCGACCTCCTCGTCCTGGCCATCGCGCGCGTCCGCACCTGGACGGCGCTCAACCGCCTGGCCTGGGCCGGCACCATCCTGCTGCTGCTGCCCACCTTCTCGCGCCAGCCCGAGGCGGACTATCCCGTGGCGCGCCTGATCCTCCTCACGGGACTCTTCGTCCTCTTCCTGGTCACCCCGCTGGCCCGCGAGTGGAGCCACGGGCGGCGCGGGCGCGAGCTCGATCTGCTGATCGTCGTCGGAACCGCGGCCGCGTATTTCTGGGCCGTCTATGTCACGCTGCACGGCTGGCGGCCCGTCTTGGAAGCGCCGGCGGCGGTGGCGCTCGCCATCCTCTACACGATCGCGGCCGGCCTGTACCGACGGCGTGTACCTGGCGCCGAGCCGACGGTGGGCACGCTCATCGGGATCGCCTGCGTCTTCGTGACGCTCGCCAGCCCACTCGCGCTCGACGGCCCGTGGATCACGCTGGCCTGGGCCGCTGAAGGCGCCGTGCTCCTCTGGCTGGCGCCGCGCCTCGTGACGCCGGTTGCCGCCTGGGCCGGGACGCTCTCCCTCTTCCTGGCCGCCTACCGCGTGGTGGGCGTGGACAGGTGGGGCTCCGCGCACTGGCAGCCTGTCTGGAACGCGACATTCCTCGCCCATCTCCTGACGGTGGCCGCCATCGCGGTCGCCGGCCGGCTGGCGCTCTCGCTCAGGCCTGGTCAGCTCCTGCGCATGAGCCAGGAGGGGCTACGCAGTCTCCTCTGGATCATCGCGTCGCAGACGCTCACGGTGCTCCTGTGGCGCGAGCCGGCGGGACTCTGGCCTGCCGGGCTCCTGGCCGCCCAGGTGCTCGTCCTCGCCGCCCTCTCGCGGGTGATCGCCTCGCCGGCTTTCACCGTGGTTGTGCCGCTGGCCGGGCTCGCGCTGCTCGCGCGCGTGCTCGGGGCCGACGACACCATGGCCAAAGGCGCGGCCGACACGCTGATCAACCGCTATCTCGTCATGCGCGGCGTGGCCTGCGCCGTGCTGGGACTGGCGGGCGGGTGGCTCGCGCGCTCGGGCGCGTCCCAGAGCGCGGCCCCCGTCGGCCGGACGGTGTCCGGCGCGGGCGGCGTCGTGCTGCTCTTCGTGCTGAGCCAGGGCTGGACGCGCTATCAGGGCGCGCTCCTGCGGGAGGCGCGGGCTGGCGGCGCCAGGACGGCGCTGGCAGGGGAGTTCCGCTGGAGGACGCAGGTGGGTCTGTCCGCGCTGTGGACCCTGTACGCGGCCGTCGCGCTCGCCTGGGGTTTCCTGCGGCGCTCGGCGCCGGTGCGCTACGCGGCGCTCGGCCTCTTCGGCCTCACCATCTTCAAGGTCTTCGTGGTGGACCTGGCGTCGGTCAAGACGCTCTACCGGATGCTGTCGTTCCTCCTGCTCGGCGTCGTCCTGCTGCTGGTCGGGCTCCTGTACCAGAAGATGAGCCGCAAGCTGCCCGTGGACGCTAGCGGCCCGACTCCGCCAGGGCTTTGAGGTTCAGCAGCTGGCGCCGCATCATCACGAGGTCGCCCCAGGGTAGTCCCCAGCGCATGAGCTGGCCCGCGGGCCCCCGCGGGTAGCAGACCACGATCTTCACGAGGAGCCGGCAGCGGTCCGGCCCATCCGGCTCGATCAGGTACGTCAGCGCCACGTCGCCGAAGAGCCTGAAGGCGCCGGTGCCGTGCTTGATCCGGAGCGTGAGGTGCCGGTCCTGCGCGAACTCCACGAGTGTGAAGATGCGCATCATGGACTGCCCGATCGCGAGCCTCTCCATCCCCGGCGTGAGCGTCCGCGGGCTGCGCCGCCCGCGGTTGTCGATCCAGTCGTAGGAATACGGCGCCACGCGCATCTGGCAGAGCCAGCGGAAGAGCGCGGCCGGACGCGCATGTACGGTGACGCCGCGGAAGTAGGCGGCGTCCGGGCGAGCCACGTACCGGTCGCAGGGGAATGGCAGCGCCCGCTCGGCGGCGGCCGTCCCCCAGTGGCGGGCGACCGACATCGCGGCTACGGCTTTCCGGTGAGCTCCTGGCGCGCGAGCACCGTGCCTGCGGCCAGCGCGCGGACCTTCTGGTTGCACATGTAGCGCGGCGACCAGCCGAAGCCGCAGTCGGGGTTCACGTAGAGCTTCTCGGGCTTGCAGACCGAGAGCACGCGCGTGATCCGCTTGGCCACGTCCTCGGGAGTCTCGGGGTAAAAGCCCTTGACGTCGATGACGCCGGCGCCCAGCTCGCGGTCCTGGCCGTACTCCTTCCAGAGGTCGAGCTCGGAGAACTCGCGCCCGGCGAACTCCAGGACCAGCTGGTCCGCGCGCGACTTCAGGATGCCCGGGAAGTAGGGGCGGTAGGCCCGGTCGAAGCGCGAGCGGCCGAATCGGTTGCCGAAACAGATGTGGAAGCCGAGCTTGGCTTTCACGCCGTCCGTCGCCATGTTGAAGAGCCGCGCCATCTCCTCGCCGGAGACATTGCCGCGCGCGGGCTCGTCCAGCTGGATGAAGTCCGCGCCGGCCGCGACCAGGCCCTTGAGTTCCTCGTTGATCACTTCCGCGAAGCGCTCGGCCACGTCGACCACGCCCTTGTACATCCTGCCCGGGTGGATGCGCGAGCCGAAGGTGAGCGGTCCCGCGCAGGTGGCCTTGGTCGCCTTGCTCGTATGCGCCTTGAGGTATTCGAACTCCTTGACGATGCCGAGCCCCGCCTCCGGCGTCTCGATGCGCCCGACGGCCTCGTAGCGCGTCTGCTGGTCGTAGCCCCAGGGGCCGGCCTTGCGACGCACGGGCAGGGGCGAGATGCCCTTGATGATGGCGTAGTAGGAGTCCACGTAGCCGTCGAGGCGGCGGACCTCGCCGTCGGTGATGATGTCGAGACCCGCGCGCTCCATGTCGCGGATCGCGGCCTCGGCGGCGTCGTCGAACATCTCGTCCAGGTCGCCGGGGCCATACTCGCCGGCCTCGACCTGCTTGACGGTGGCGAACCACCACCCGGGCTTGCCGTGGGAGCCGACGACGGTGGACGGGATCAGGGGCAGAGAAGCCATTAGGTATTACCTCCAATGACGCGGAGCACGGCGGCGTCCTGGCGGACGTCGTCCGGCCGCCCCGCGAAGATGATCTCGCCGCGCTCGATGACGTAGAGACGCGTGGCAAAGTCTGGCACGTGGTGGATATTGGACTCGGCGATCAGGATGGCATGGCCGCGCTGGGTGATCTCGGCGAGGCCTTCGGCCACCGTCGGGACGATGGCCGGCGAGAGCCCCTCGAAGGGCTCGTCGAGGAGGAGCATGTCGGGGTCGAGGGCAAGCGCCCGCGCGATGGAGAGCATCTTTCTCTCACCCCCTGACATCTCCGGCCCCTTCCGCGTCATGTACTTCTTCAGCGCCGGGAAGACCTCGTAGGCCGCCGCCAGCCGCTGGGCCGCCGGGCGCCCGCCGGGGCGCGTCCACGTCGAGATCTCGATGTTCTCCGCCACAGTCAGGTCCGGGAAGATGCCGCTCTCCTCCGGCGCGAATCCCAGCCCGAGCCGCGCGATCTCGAAGGTGCGGCGCTCGTGGAGCGGCACGCCGTTGAAGCGGACGCCGCCGCCCCGTGGGCGATGGTAGCCCATGATGGTGCGGAGCGTCGTGGTCTTGCCCGCGCCATTGCGCCCGACGAGGCAGACCACCTCGCGTTCCCGCACCTCGAGCGACACGCGCCGCAGGATGTGGCTCGCCTGGATGAACACGTCGATCTCCTGGACCGCGAGCATTGCTAGAGGGACTCCCCCTCACCCTGCCCTCTCCCCCACTGGGGGAGAGGGTTCCGCATTTCCCCCGCTCCCCTCTGGGGGCGAGGGGTTCGGACCTTCCCTCTCCCCTTTGGGGAGAGGGTAGGGTGAGGGGCGCTCCGACCCGGAGGGGTGCCGTCTGCCGACCACCATGTCCACCACCTTGGCGTCGGCTTGTATCTGGGCCGGCGTGGCGTCGGCGAGCACCTTGCCCTGATGCAGCGCGATGATGCGGTCCGAATAGCCGAAGACGATGTCCATGTCGTGCTCGACCTGGATGATGGCGCGGAGCCCGATCCGCTTGGCCGCGCCCACCAGGATCTCCATCACCGCGTGCTTGTCCGCGGTGCTGACACCGCTGGTGGGCTCGTCCAGCAGGATGATCTCGGGGCGCAGCGCGAAGGCCGAGGCAACGTCAAGGAGCTTCTTGTCGCCCTGGGGCAGCTCGCGCGCGAGCGCGTGGGCCTTGTCGGCGAGACCGAAGAGCGCGGCGACGTCGAGCGCATCCGCCTGCACTTGCCCGTCACCGGCCAGCGAGGCCAGGAGCCGGGCGCCCCGGCCGAGGCGCGAGACCACGGCGGCCTGGAGCGTCTCGAGCACCGTCAGCTCGGGAAAGATCTGGACCAGCTGGAAGCTCCGCGCCATGCCGAGCCGCGTCAGCGCGACCGTGCCGATGCCGCCGATGTCCCTGCCCTTGAAGCGCACGCTGCCCGCGCTCGGCCGGAGCATGCCCGTCAGGATATTGATCAGCGTGGACTTGCCCGCGCCGTTCGGCCCGATGACGGAGACGAACTCGCCCTCGCGGATGGACAGGCTCACGCCGTCGAGCGCGACGTAGGCGCCGTAGAGCTTGCGAACGTCCCGCGCCTCGAGAATCACGCGCGTGAGACCTCGACCGGCGGACGCCGCGCGAAGAGGCCCATGAGCCCGCCCGGCGCGACGATGACGATGAAGGCGAGCACGGCGCCGAAGATGAGCCGCCAGTAGGGGAAGACGGACATGACCGTGTCCTGGAGAAAGATGAAGACGAAGGCGCCCAGGAGTGGGCCGAAGAAAGACGAGAAGCCCCCCAGCAGCACCATGAAGACGATGTTGCCCGAGTGCGTCCAGTAGGCGAGCGTCGGGTCCACGTTGCCCGTCGGTGTGGCGAGCAGTGCCCCGCCCACGGCCGCGTAGACGGCGGAGATCATGAAGGCGTACCAGCGGTAGCGCGGCACGCTCACCCCGAGGCTCTCGGCCTTGAGCGGGTTGTCGCGGATGGTCTTGAGACAAAGGCCGAATGGCGACCGCACGATGCGCCACATGAGCAGAGTGGCCAGCACCAGCACCGCGAGGGAGAAGTAGTAGTACGGCCCGATCAGGTACGCCGTCTTCGAGAATCCCTCCCAGCCGCTGCCGAGGAGAGAGGGACGGAGCATGCGCATGCCCTCGTCGCCGCCCGTCAGCTTGTAGAACTTCAGCAGGAAGGTGTAGAAGACCATGCCGAAGGCCAGGGTCAGCATGCCGAAGTAGATCTTGACGTAGCGTACGCAGAGCGCGCCCACCGGCGCCGCAACGACTGCGGCGGCCAGCGCGGCCGCGGGCAGGATCAGCTCCATCTGTCGCACCCCGAGGCGCGTCGTCAGCACCGCCCCCGTGTACGCGCCGATGCCGATGAAGAGCGCGTGGCCGAAGGAGACGAGCCCGGTGTAGCCAAAGAGGAGGTTCAGCCCGAGCAGGACGACTCCATAGGCCATGAAGGGGAGCATGAGCGTGACGTAGTACGCCGGCGCGACGAGAGGGATCGCGAGGATCGCGATACTCACGAGCGACAAGACCGCGGGAGCCCTCACGCTGCGACCGCCCCGAAGAGCCCGCGGGGGCGCCAGAGGAGCACGGCGATGACGATGAGGTAGATCAGCAGCATCTCGAGCTCGGGGTAGACCGAGATGGCGACCGACCGGAGAATGCCCACGACGAGGGCGCCGACGAAGGCGCCTCGCATGCTGCCCAGGCCCCCGATCACGACCACCGCGAAAGCCTCCACGATCAGCTCGATGCCCATCTCGCTCATGGCGGCCGTCGCGGGAATGACGAGCGCGCCGCCCAGCGTGCCCAGCATGGTGCCCAGCGTGAAGACGCGCACGTACACCCACCGCATGTCCACGCCCAGCGCCTCGGCCATCTCACGGTTGTCCGCCGAGGCACGGATGATGCGCCCGAAGGCCGTGCGCGTCAGCAGCCAGCCGATGCCTACCGCGATCGCGAGGCTGGCGCCGATCACGATGAGGTTGTAGACCGGCACGGTCGCGCCGAGGATCCGCGCCTGGCCGTAGCTCAGATAGAGCCCGCCTGTCGAGACAGGCGCCGTTCCCCAGGTCATGCGGATCACATCCTCGAGCATCAGCACCAGCGCGAAGGTCAGCAGGAGCTGGAAGGTCTCATCACGGTCGTACACGAAGCGGAGCAGGCCGCGCTCCGCGACGATGCCGACCAATCCCGCCGCGAGGCCGCCCAGCGCCAGCGGGACAATGAAGAGCGCCGGCGGCCCGCCGTGAGCGGTGAAGTACTGGACGGCCGAGACCCCCGTGTAGGCGCCCAGCGCGTAGAAGGAGCCGCACGCCAGGTTGAAGATCTTCTGCACGCCGAAGACCACTTGCAGCCCCGCGGCGACCAGGAAGAGGATGGCGGCGTGGAACACACCGCCCAGCAGCACGTTGACGAGGTTCGCGGTCACAGAAGGGGAGTCTACTCGATGACGCGGTCGGCGCGACCGAGAAGCGACTGCGGGAGCGCGAGCCCGAGGGCCTTCGCGGTCTTGAGGTTGATGACCAGTTCGATCTTCGTGGGCTGCTCCACGGGAAGGTCCGCCGGCTTCCCACCCTTCAGGATCTTGTCCACGTACTCCGCGATGCGGCGGAACGTGTCGCGGTGGCTGGGCCCATAGGACATGAGTCCGCCGGCCTCGACGAAGCTCTGGTGCTCGTAGATGGCCGGGAGCCGACTCCTTGCGGCCAGACTCACGATCCGCTGAGTCTGGGAGGAGAAGAACGCAGACGGCAGCACCAGGATCCCGCCCGCCCGCTCCTTGACGGCGAGAGCGAACGTGCCGTCGAGATCGTCGGGCTTGCGCACCCCCCGCGCGGGCGTCGGCTGGATGCCCAGCTGTCGCGACGCCGCCTCGATGGCCTGCCAACTCCCAGCCAGGCGGGCGCCCGTGGGCGCCAGCCCCATGGCTGATTGGTCTTCGAGAATGGCGAGGCGAGCCAGCCCCGGAACCGCCTGCTTGAGCAGCTCGATGCGCTTTGGGTTGAGATCGCCCGTGATGATGGCCACGCCGGTGAGATTCCCGCCTGGCCTCGAGAGGCTCGCGACGAATCCCTGCGCAATCGGATCGCCGGAGACGAACACGATCGGGGTCGTCGTCGTCGCTCGCTGGGCTGCCTTCGTCGCCGGGCTGCCATCCGTCACGAGGATGTCCACCTTGAGCCGGACGAGCTCGGCGGCGAGTTCGGGGTATCGTTCGGCAATCCCGTGCGCGTACCGCTGCTCGATCGCGAGATTGCCGCCCTCGACCCAGCCCAGGTCCTTCAGCGCCTGCCGAAACGGGTTGAGGGCATCCGGTCGGGACTCCGGGGCCAGCCATCCGATCCTGGCGGTGGAGGCCTGCTGCGCCACAGCAGCGCGCGGCGTGGCGAGGGCGCCGAGTCCCAGCACGGCGAGGAATGCTCTGCGGCCGATCGTTGGATCACGTGTCATGACGAACACGATGAGATTTCCCTCAGCGTAGATTCCCCTGACCCTGCCCTCTCCCCCGAGGGGAGAGGGAGATAGCCGAGACCCTCGCGCCGCAAGCCTCTCCCCCGTCTGGGGGAGAGGGCAGGGTGAGGGGCGGTGGGAGATCAGACCTTCCAGCCGTTGATCCAGTCGAGGAGCTTGGAGCCCGCCGGCTTCATCGCGGTCTTGGTGGAGACGACCTCGATGGGGCTGATGGTGACGAAGTCGTAGCTGTTCTTATGGGTCGTGATGCCCTGATAGAAATTGCACATCTGGATGTGGTCCGTCCGCCACGACCGCGTGCCCGAGAGCGACTGCGCCTCGATGCCCTCGAGCGCCTTGACCACTTGCGCCTTGGTCGGCCACTGCTTGGTCTGCGCGTAGGCCTTCTCCACCGCGACCTTGTAGGACTCGATGTTGAAGTAGGCGTGGTCGGACTCGTAGGGGGGGTACTCGTTGTATTTCGCCTTGTACTCGCGCACGAACTGCTTGAGAAGCGGCGAGCCCTTGGGGTCGTCGAAGTACATGGTGTTGTAGCCGAGCAGGAGCCCCTCGGGCGTGAACTCCTTCTTGAGCGAGTCGTGGACGCCGCCCGCCGTCGTGAAGACGCCTTTCATGTTCTTGAAGAGCCCCACCGCCGCCGCCTGCTTCATGAGGATCGTCGCGTCGCCAGACCAGAACGAAGACATGAGGAGGTCGGGCTTGGCCTGCTGGATGGCCGCGATGTGCGCCGTGAAGTCCGTGACGCCGAGCTTGGGGAACAGCTCGAGCACCGGCTTGACGTTCATGCCGAGCTTCTTGAGCACGACCTGATAGGTCTCCCAGCAATCGTGGCCGTAGGAATAGTCGTTGTTGATGCCGGCGATGGTCTGCACACCCTTGAAATACTTGGGCGTCAGCTGCCCGGCCACGATGGCCTCGACCTCGTTGTCCACGCTCTTGAAGGCCCACTTAGGGTTGGGCATGGTCTCTTCCACGCCCTTCTGGGTCGTGCCGTCCCACGAGAGCCAGGGCACTTCCATCTCTTCGGCGACGGGACCGAGGGCGAGCGTCACGCCCGTCGAGATGCCGCCGATGACCACCTCGACCTTGTCCTGCAGGATGAGCTTACGGTAGCGCTCGACCGTGTCCTTCGGCGTCGATTCTTCTTCAATGACGAGCTGGACCTGCCGCCCGAGGATGCCGCCCGACTTGTTGACGCGCTCGGTCCACCACTCCGTCCCGCGCAGCCCCGCGGTCCCGACGGGCGCCGCGATGCCCGCGCGGATGGCGAGGATGCCGATCTTGACCGGATCGGACGGCACGCCCGGCCGGGCCTGAGCCCGGGCCACCACGGGGAATCCCAGCGCGCCCACTGCCGCGGCCGCTCCCGCCGTCTTGAGGAACTCGCGCCTGCTCGCAGCCATGTGTGCCTCCCTCGTCATTGAGAGTTAGCCCTTCAGTTGCTTGCGCGCCAGCTCGGCTCCCGCGACCAGCCGCTTGAGCTTCTCGAAGGCGACCCAGCGCGGCACGGGGAAGAAGCCGCAGTCGGGCACCAGCGACAGCCGCTCGGCCGGGATGTACTCGAGGCAGCGGTGCACGCGCTCCGCCACGTCCTCGGGAGTCTCCATGTAAAAGGACTTCACGTCGACCACCCCGCAGGCCACGTCCCGGTCCACCCCGACCTCCCTCCACATCTCGATCTCGGCCATCTCACGGTTGGCATACTCGAAGACGAACTGCTGGCACTTGGTCTCGAGGAGCGCGGGGAACAGCCAGCGATAGCTCCGCTTGCCGCGCGGGCGGGAGAGGAGGTTGCCGAAGCAGACGTGGTAGCCGATCTTCGCCTTCACGCCCTCGATGCAGGCGTTGAACATCTTCACGTACTCGGGCGCCTGGCCGGGCACGATGGCCGCCGAGGGCTCGTCCACCTGGATCCAGTCCGCGCCCGCGGCGGCCAGAGCTTTGAGCTCGGCGTTGACCGCCGGCACGAGGTCCCAGCACAGGGCCAGCCGGTCATTGTTGTAGGCGTCGCCCGGCCGCGTCTGGACGTGGATGGACAGCGTCACCGGCCCCGGGCACGTGGCCTTCACGGGCTTGTCGGTCTGGGTCTTGAGGTACGTGAACTCGTCCACCGTGCCGAGGCCCTTCGGCACTGTGATCTTTCGCGTCGGCCGGTAGCGCGGCACGCTGTCATAGGCGTAGAGGCCGGTCTTCCGGAGCGGCTCCAGCATCTCGAGCCCCTCCATCTTCCCGTAGAAGGTCTGCACGAAGAAGAAGCGGCGCATCTCGCCGTCGCAGATGACGTCGATGCCGGCGCGCTCCTGGTCGCGGATGGCGAGCTGGGTCGCGTCGTCGAAGGTCTCCTTGGTGTCCGTCTGCCCGTACTCCTCCGCCTTGATCTTGTCGAGCGCCGTCCAGAACCAGCCGGGGAAGCCGTGGCTGCCCATGACGTGGGTGTAGAGAAGCGGGAGCTGGGAGGCCATGTGCGGTCCTTTCCTAGAAGAGGTGCTTTTGGATCTTGCCCACCGAGGTGCGGGGGAAGACGTCCCGGAACTCCACGATCTCCGGCACCTTGAAGGCGGACAGTCGCTGCCGGCACCAGGCGAGCAGCTCTTCACTCGTGGCTCTCTCCCCGTCCTTCACGATGACGTAGGCCTTGATGGACTGGTCGCGGACGGGATCCGGGACGCCGACCACGGCGGCGTCGAACACAGCGGGGTGCTCCTTCAAGGTCTCCTCCACCTCCGAGGCGGACACGTTCTCGCCGGCGCGCTTGATCATATCCTTCTTCCGGTCCACGAAAAAGAAGCAGCCCTCCTCGTCCATGACGGCCTGGTCCCCGCTGTGGAGCCACCCGTCGCGCAGCGTCTCGGCGGTGGCCTGCTCGTTCTTGAAGTAGCCCTTCATGAGGCTCACGCCGGGGACGCCGCTCACCACCAGCTCGCCGACCGTGCCGGGCGGCACCTCCTTGCCGCACTCGTCCACCACCTTGCACTCGTAGCCGAGCACGGGCATGCCCATGGCGAGCGGCTTGTGCGGAAGATCCAGCGGCTGCATCAGCGGCAGGCTCATGGTCTCGGTCATGCCCCAGATCTGCATGAGCGGCGCGCGAAAGCGCGCGTGCCAGTCGTCGAGGTGCTGCGGCGTGATGTTCTGGGCATAGGACACGGCCCGGAGTCGCGTGGCGTTGTCGGCGACGGAGCGCGGCTGGGCCAGGAGCATGCGCAGCGGCGCGGCGAAGAGCGCCGCCAGCGTGGCTTCATGGCGGGTCGCCTGCTCGACGAAGCGCGTGGCGCTGAAGCGCTCCATGAGGGCGACGCTGCCCCCGGCCAGCAGCATGGGGAGAAAGGCGTGGAGCTGGGCGCCCGCGTGGAAGAGTGGCAGCACGATGAGGTGGCGGTCGCCCGGGCCGACGCGCATGGCCTTGGACATGACCTCGCCGCCGTAGATGTAGTTGGCGTGGGTGAGGAGCACGCCCTTGGGCTTGGAGGTGGTGCCGGAGGTGTACTGCACGGAGATCTCGTCGAGGGAGCCGACAGCCGCGTCGGGCGGCGTGGCCGGCAGCCCATCGAGCAGCGGGGCCGCCGGCCGGACCTCGAGGACGCCGCCCAACGCGAGGCAGCGCCCGGCGACGGCGTGGACGGGCGCCGCGTACTGGCGCTCGGTGATCGCGAGCCGCGCGCCCGAGTGAACGAGAATGTACTCCATCTCGTCGACCGTGGAGACGGGATTGGTCGGCACCATGACCGTGCCCGTCTTCGCCGCCGCCATCCAGAACAGGAGGAACTCCGGGCAGTTGCCCACGTGGAGGTTGAACTTGTCGCCGTGGCGGAGACCGCGTGCCAGGAGCAAGTGAGCCGCGCGGTTCACGTCCGCGTCGAACTCGCGCCACGTCCAGCGGGCGTCCATCCCCGCCGAGTCCTCGGCGACGAGGAAGGGCCGGTCGGGAAAGCGCCGCGCCTTGTCCTCGAGCGCGCTCTTGAGGGTGCGATTGCCCACGATCAACATGGCGGGCTCAGCGTCTCTTCCTCTTTGCCACGAAGGCGGCGATGCGCGCCCGCGCTTCCGGGTCGGCTCTGAGAGCGGCCGCGTAGGCCTGGGCCGCGTCGCCCGTGCGGCCCGCGCGGATGTCAGCGACGATGGCCTTGGTCGCGGCAAGCCCGCCTCTGGGGTTGCGGGCCACCTGGGCGGCGAGATCTGCCGCGGCACGGTCGAGCGCGCCCTCGGGGACCACGCGCGTCACCAGGCCCATGCGCAGCGCCTCGGTGGCGTCGATGGTGCGGCCGGTGAGCAGCAGCTCGCGCGCGTGGGCGCCGCCGAGGACGTCGAGGAGCCGCGCGATGCCGTAGCTCGGGTTGACGCCGAGCGTGATCTCCGGCAGTCCGAAGTGCGCGCCCGCCTCGGCGATGCGGAGATCCTGGGCCGCCGCCAGCATGCAGCCGCCGCCCAGCGCATGGCCGCGCACCGCGGCGATCGTCACCTGGGGCAGGCGCGCGAAGCGGTCCATGATGGTCTGCCAGCGCCCGGACAGCGTCTCGGCTTCGGCAGGCCCGAGGGCCGGCATCTCCGTGATGTCGTTGCCGGCGCAGAAGGCCCTGCCGCGCCCGCTCACGACGACCGCCGAGACATCACGCGCGCCCTCGAGCTGCCCGAGCGAGTCCTCGAGCGCGGCGGCCACGTCGCGGTTGAGGGCGTTGAGCGCCTCGGGCCGCTCCAGGGTGAGCCACGCGACGGCCCCGTCGATGGTCAGGCTCGCGCTCATGGCGCGGGGCTCCGGGCGGGGGACAGCCGCCGGTCGTGATCGCGGATCGCCTCGAGCAGCGCCGTCATCGTGCTCACGCGCCGAGGTAGAGCTTCCGGACCACGTCGGTCTTCTGGACATCGGCGGCCGTCCCGTGAAGCGAGACGTGCCCCGACTCGAGGAGATAGGCGCGGTCCGCCAGCTCGAGCGCCATGGCGGCGTTCTGCTCGACGAGCATGATGGTGAGTCCGCGGCTCGCCAGCTCGCGGATGATTCGCGCGATCTCGCTCACGATGATGGGCGCGAGCCCGAGCGACGGCTCGTCGAGCAGCAGGCACGTGGGCCGCGCCATGAGCCCGCGCCCGATGGCCAGCATCTGCTGCTCGCCGCCGGAGAGCGAGCCGCCCCGCTGCTCGAGGCGCTCGCGCAGGCGCGGGAACAGCTCGTAGACGCTCTCGAGGTCCCCGCCGAGGGCGCCGCGGTCCGCTCGCTGGTAGGCGCCCATGCGGAGGTTATCGAGCACCGTGAACTTCGGGAAGATCTGCCGCCCCTCCGGGACGAGCACGAGGCCACGCTCGACGCGCTGGAACGGCAGGAGCCGCGTGATGTCCTCGCCCAGGTAGCGGATGCGCCCGGCCGAGGGCTGCTTGAGGCCGGCCATGACCCGGAGCGTGGTCGTCTTGCCGGCGGCGTTGGGGCCTATCATGGAGACGATCTCGCCACGGTGCACGGCGAGGCTCACGCCGTGGAGGACGTGGACCTTCGCGTAGTGACAGTCGACGCCGTCAAGCTCGAGCATGGCCCGCCCCGAGGTACGCCTCGACCACCGCCGGCTCGTTGAGGACCTGCTCGGGCGGCCCCTCCGCGATCTTCTGCCCGTAGTTGAGCGCGATGACCCGATCGGCCAGGCCGCGGAGGAAGCCGATCTTGTGGTCCACCAGGCACAGCGTCGTCCCGGCGGCGTGGACCTTGTCGAGGACGGCCTCCAGGTTGCGAATCTCGTCGCGCCCGAGTCCCGAGGCCGGCTCGTCGAGGAGCAGGAGCTCGGGCTCGCACATGAGGGCCATGGCGATGCCCAGCATCTTCTCCTCGCCGTACGACAGGTTGCCGGCGAGCTGCTGCGTGGCCTGGCCGAGGTTGCAGAGGGCCAGCACGTCGCCGACGCGCTCGGCCAGCCGGCGCTCCACGTCGCGCGCGGCGCCCACGACCTCGAGCGCGCGACGCAGCCCCAGCTCGCGCTTGAGCTTCAAGTGGCTCGCCACCTGCACGTTCTCGAAGACGGAGAGCTCGGCGAAGACCTGCGGGTTCTGGAAGGTCTTGACCACGCCGTGGCCGGCGATGATGTCCGGGCGCAGGCGCTCGATCTGCCGATCCTTCCACCACACGCTGCCGGAGGTGGGCGGGAGGAGCCCCGCCATCATGCTCAGGAGCGTCGTCTTGCCGGAGCCGTTCGGGCCGATGATGCCGACGATCTCTCCCGGCGCGACGGCGAACGACACGTCCGCGACGGCGACCAGGCCGCTGAAGTGCTTGGTGAGCCCGCGGACCTCAAGAAACACGCCGCGACCTCCAGGCATTGAGCGTGCCGACGATGCCGCGCGGCATCACGAGGATCGTGAAGATCAGGATGGCGCCGTAGAGCACGGCGCGCAGCTCGGCACGGAGGTCGATGGCGTGCGGCAGGCCGGTCAGCACGAGAGAGCCCACGATCGGCCCGATGAGCGTGCCCTGGCCGCCCAGCAGCACCATGGCCAGCACCTCCATCGACTGGTTGATGCCGAGATAGCCCGGGTCGATGTAGCCCGTGTAATAGCCGTAGAGACCCCCGGCGAAGGAGGCGAGGGCGTTGCCGATGGCGAAGGACAGGAGCTTGTAGCGGAACACATTGATTCCCAGGGTCCGGGCGAGATCCTCGTTGAGGCGGATCGCGCCGAAGCAGCGACCCATCCACGAGCGCAGGCACCGGGCGCAGATCAGCACTGTCACGGAGAGGCAGAGGAGGGTGACGTAGTACCAGGCTATCGGCCCCTTGATCGGCACGACGCCGCTGCCCGGCCAGTAGATGGTCGCCTTGCCGGCCACGACGAGGCCGAGCGTGCCGTTGGTGACGCTGTTCCAGTTCATGACGACGAGCCGGATCATCTCCGAGAAGGCGAGCGTGACCACCGCGAAGTAGAAGGTCTTGAGCCGGAACTTGAAGCAGATGCTGCCGACGACGACGGCCAGCACCACGGCAGTGGCGGCCGAGGGCAGGGTGGCCGCCCAGAACGGCAGCCCCGCGTGCACCGCCAGCAGGTGGGTCATGTAGGCCGAAACGCCGAAGACCGCCGGGTGAAACATCGAGAGCTGGCCGGTGAAGCCGAAAATCAGGTCGAATGTCACGGCCAGGATCCCGTAGATGAACGTGAAGATGAAGATCGTCAGCAGGAAGTCGCTGCGCACGAAGAGCGGCAGCGCGTACAGCGCGCCCCAGAGCAGCGCCTGGCCGGTCATTCGTCGCCGAAGAGCCCGGCGGGCCGGAACAGCAGGATGGCCACGAGCACCGCCAGGCCGTAGGCGTCGCGGAAAGCCGTCGGGAGGAAGATGGAGCCGACGCCCTCGATGACTCCGAGGATCACGCCGCCCCACAGCGAGCCCATGAGGCTGCCGATGCCGCCCAGGATGGCCGCCTCCATGCCCTTGAGGACGTACACGCCGCCCATGGCGGGCTCGAGCGAGTAGAGGCTCGCGTAGAGCGCGCCGCCCAGGCCGGCGAGGCCCGTCGAGTAGAGCATCACGGCCGTCTCGAGGCGGGGCGTGTGCACCCCCATCAGCATGGCGGCCTCAGGGTTCTGCGCGTAGGCGAAGGCGGCGCGCCCGAGCCAGGTACGGGCCAGGCCCACGTAGGTGGCGACGATGACGGCCACGATCACGGCGAACACGACCAGCTTCATCTTGGGCAGGCCGATGTCGCCCACGCGAAGCGCGCCGGGCAGGACGAAGTGCATCTCGACCGGCGTCGCCGTCCAGAGAAGCATGGACGCGCTCTCGAAGATCGAGATGAGGCCGATGGAGACCAGGAGGCCGTTGACGAGGTTGTTGCGCGTGAACCGGAAGAACGCCTTGTTGGAGAGATAGCCCGCCGCGGCGGCGATGAGGCAGGCCGGCACCACCGCCACGGGGTAGGGCAGGCCACCGCGCTCGGCGAGCGCGTAGGTCGCGTAGGCGCCGATCATCATGAACTCGCCGAGGGCGAAGTTCACGATGCCGGTGATCCCGAAGGTCAGCGTGATCCCGAGCGCGATGATGCCGTACATGGCGCCGATGATGGCGCCGTTGAGGACCTGGCCGAGGACGAGCTGCGTCACGTCCTAGTTGGGGTTGATGTGCGTCACCTCGAGGGCGCCGCCCTTCTTGAGCCGGACGACGTCGAAGTTGAAGACCGCCTCGGCCTTCTCGTCGAAGCGAATCTTCCAGAGCCCGTCGTAGGTCATGGACATGAGCGCCTTCTTGACCGCGACGGGATCGTCCACGGTGCCGGCCTTCTTCATGGCCTCGACCAGCATGTAGACGTGGTCGTAGCAGGAGGCCGAGCAGAGCGGCGCCTGGTCGTAGGGGAAGTCGCGCTTGTAGAAGTCCTTGTAGGCCTTGACGAACTTGGCGACCTTGGGATCCTTCTTCTCGGCTTCCTCGAAGTACTTGGGGACATAGACCATGTACTCGTCGAGGCCGTCCTTGTTCTTGAGGCCCGGGCCGAGGGAGCCGCGCACCAGGAAGAACTTCTTGAGCTGGCCCGCTTCCGTCGCCTGCCTGACGATGTCGTAGAGATAGGAGTCGGCGTAGCTCGGGAAGAGGAAATCCGGCTTCCAGGCCGCGACCTTGGCGAGGACGGCCGAGAAGTCCTTGGTACCCGGCTCGAAGTAGTCGAGGCGATACTCGATGCCCTTCTTCTTGAACATCGGCACGTAGATGTCTTCGAGCACCTTGCCGCCCTGGTCGTTCTGGAAGAGCATGGCGATCTTCTTCGCGCCGGTGCTCTTGATCAGGTTGTCCACCATCAGCTCGCCGAACCCGTGCTGTCCCGCGTCCCAGTTCCAGGTGCGCATGAGGAACTCGTGGCCCGGCGTGCCGACATAGTCGTGGATCCGCGTCGCGCCGCCCCACATCAGGATCTTGCCGTTGAGCTCGGCCGCGTAAGGCCGCACGGCCAGGAAGACGTTGGAGAGAAAGGGTCCGAAGATGTACTTGGTCTGGTCCACCTCGATCAGGCGCTTGAGCTGGACCGTCGCCTCCTTGGGCTCCCCGCGGGTGTCCAGCGCGATGAGCTGGATCTTGTAGGTCTTGCCGCCGACCTTGAAGCCGCCCGCCTTGTTGATCTCGTCGACCGCGAGCGCCGTGCCCTGCGAGGACATCCATCCGTAGATGGCATTGGGACCTGTCTGGGCCTCGATCTGCCCGATCTTCACGACCTCCTGGGCGAGCGCCGGCGTCATCATGATCGCCAGGATCGCCACCATCAGGGCCATGGTGCTCGCGATGAGGCCTCGTCGTCTCGTCTGGGTCATGAGGAGCTCCTTTGCTCTCAGGGGCGATTCGTGCGTCACAGCAGCCGCTTGGCGATGATCTCTTTCATGATCTCGGACGTCCCGGACGCAATGGTCCAGAGCCGCACGTCGCGGAAGAAGCGCTCCACGGGGAACTCCCGCATGTAGCCGTAGCCCCCGTGCATCTGGACCGCCTGGTACGCGACGCGGTTGGCCACCTCGGTCGCGAACAGCTTGGCCATGGAGACCTGGGTGATGCAGTCCTCGCCCGCGTTGTAGCACGATGCGGCGTGGTAGACCAGATGGCGCGCCGCCTCGATCTCGGTCGCCATCTCGGCCAGCTTGTGCTGCAGCGTCTGCTTCTGGCTGAGGGGCTCGCCGAAGGCGTGACGCTCGCGCAGGTAGGTCACCGTGTCCTCGAGCGCCTGGGTCGCGCCCGAGAGCGCCAGCACCGCCGCCATGATCCGCTCGCGCTGGAGGCCCGCGGCCAGCTGCTGGAAGCCACGTCCCTCGACGCCCAGCAGGTTCTCGGCAGGCACCGGGCATTCCTGGAAGGCCAGCTCGGCGGTGTCGGAGGCGCGCATGCCCATCTTGTCGAGCTTGCGGCTCACGGTGAAGCCGGGCAGCCCCCGCTCGAGGAGGAACATGGAGATGCCGTCATGGCGCCGCTCGGCCGTCCCCGCCGCCGTCCGCGCCGCGACGAAGTACAGGTCCCCGTACACCCCGTTGGTGATGAAGATCTTGCTGCCCGTGAGCAGGTAGCGGTTTCCTTGCTTCACCGCGCGCGTGGCGAGCGCCGCCATGTCTGAGCCCGTGCCAGGCTCCGTGATCCCCAACGCGCAGACGGTCTCACCTTTGATGATGCCGGGCAGGTATTTCTTCTTCTGCGCCTCCGTCCCGTAGCGCGTGAGCCACGGTGAAGACATGTCGGTGTGGACCAGCACGCTGAAGGCTACGCCGCCCGAGCGGCAGCGCGCCATCTCCTCGCCCAGCACCACGCTCGACAGGAAATCGCCGCCCGAGCCGCCGTACTCGACCGGGAACTCGAGGCCCAGGAAGCCCAGCTCCCCGAGACGCCGCCAGAAGGACTTGGGGATCTGCCCGCTCGCTTCCCACTCGTCCACGCGCGGCGCGACCTCCTTCTCCACGAAGGCGCGCACGCTCTTCCGCAGCATCCCGTGCTCTTCAGTGAAAATGCGATGGCTCACGGCGCGCCTATGTCCCTCTCCCCTCTGGGGAGAGGGCAGGGTGAGGGGCGCTTCATTGCAGACCCGGGAGTCGCTCGATCTTCCCGTCCGCCGCTCGGTACTCGATGACGATGTTCTGACCCTCCACATAGCCGCGTTCGCGTAGTCCTTGCCGGAAGGCGTTGAGGTTTACCCGCGTCTCAGGAGATTCGACCGAACCGGTCACCGGGTTACCTATCCGTGCGACTTTCGCCGGTTGCTGCGCGTCGGCGGCGAGCGGCGCGGCGAGCAGGGCGCCGGCCAGCATGCCGATGAATGCCCGCCGCGTGGTCACTGGACCACCTCGCAGGCCCGGACCCCGCAGCCCTCTATCGGCCGGTCGACATTGACAGGCGTCGGACGAGAGAGTTGAATGGGATCGCAAGAGGAGGGGCAGATGGACGCAACCCACATCGTGCTCTCCGTGGTCACCCTTTTCGTGGGCATCGCGCTGGGAGTATTTGCCCGGGTCGGTTTCCGTGACCTCCGAGAGCGTTCGGAGAAGGACGAGGCCATTGATGCCGCGACCTTCCTCGCTCTTCGCCAGCTCGAGGAGTATGTCAGGAACACCAAGCCCTCTGGGAAGCCAAGCTAGTCACTCGCTCCCTCCTCACCCTGCCCTCTCCCCCTTTGGGGCAGAGGGGATCTTATCCGCTCGCGCTCCATCTGGCGCAGCTCGGTGCGGCGGATCTTGCCGCTGATGGTCTTGGGCAGGTCGGCGACGAACTCGATCTCGCGCGGGTACTTGTAGGGCGCCGTCACGGTCTTGACGTGCTCCTGGAGCTCCACGGCGAGCGCGTCCGAGGCGGCGTGGCCGGGCGCCAGGACCACGAAGGCCTTGACGATCTCGCCGCGGAGCGCGTCGGGCTTGCCGATGACCGCGGCCTCGGCGACGGCCGGGTGCTCGACCAGCGCCGACTCCACCTCGAAGGGACCGATGCGGTACGAGGCGCTGTTGATCACGTCGTCGGCGCGGCCGACGAACCAGAGGTAGCCGTCCTCGTCCATGGAGGCCCGGTCACCCGTGATGTACCAGTCGCCGCGGTGACATCTGGCCGTCGCCTCCGCGTTCTTCCAGTACTCCTGGAACATGCCCACGGGCCGCTCCGGCTTGACGCGGATGGCGAGGTCGCCTTCTCCGCCGCGCGGGAGCTCGCGCGCGTCCTCTCCCACGATGGCGAGATGGTGGCCCGGAGCGGCCGGGCCCATGGAGCCGGGCTTCCACGGCGTGGCCGGAAAAGTCGCGGCCACCAGCACGCTCTCGGTCTGGCCGTAGCCTTCGTAGATGTGATGTCCCGTGCCTTCGCGCCACGCGTCGATGACCTCGGGGTTGACGGCCTCGCCGGCGCCCAGGCAGTGGCGCAGGGTGGGGAAGCGGTACTTCGTCAGCGGCTCCTGGACCATCATGCGATAGGCGGTCGGCGGAGCGAAGAAGGTCGTGATGGGGAAGCGCTCGAACATGCTGAGCGACTCCTGCGAGTCGAACTTCTTGCCGCGCGCGTCCCAGACGAAGATGGCCGCGCCCATGTTCCACGGTGCGAAGAAGCAGGTCCATGCCGCCTGGGCCCACCCCGTGTCCGAGAGCGTCCAGTGCAGGTCCTCCGGCGTGTTGTCGAGCCAGAACTTGCCCGTGATGACGTGGCCGATCGGGTAGGACGCATGGGTGTGCAGCACCATCTTGGGATAGCCCGTCGTACCCGAGGTGAAGTAGACCATCATGGGGTCGCCGCTTGCATTGTGCGGATGCGCCATGTCGGGCGACGCCTGGCGCATGAGGCGCTCGTACTCGTGCCAGGCTCCGCCTGCGCGGCCGACCACGATGCGGTGCTTCACCATCGGGCACTCGGGGACGGCCTGGTCCACCTTGTGGATGTTGTCCTCGTCCGTGATGACGACGCTGGCCTCGGCGGCGTTCAGTCGGTAGATGATGTCCTTGGTGGTGAGGAGCGTCGTGCCGGGAACGGAGACCGTGCGCGCCCGCAGGCAGCCGAGCAGGATCTCCCACCACTGATAGATGCGCGGGAGCATGACGACGACCCGCTCGCCCGGCGCGACACCGAGCCCCGCCAGCACGTTCGCGAAGCGCTTGGAGCGCTCGCCAAGCTCGGCGAAGGTGAAGCGGCGAGGCTGGCCGTCGGCCGAGACCCAGAGCAGCGCGAGCTTCGACGGGTCGCGCCCCCACGCGTCGAAGGTATCGAAGGCCCAGTTGAAGCTCGCGGGCACCTCCAGGCGGAAGTCCCGCATCGCCGCGGCGTAGTCCGTCATGTTCCGTGCCGTCACTGGATTACCTGGTCGGCGCGAGCCAGCACGGACTGCGGGATCGTCAGGTGGAGGGCCTTGGCGGTCTTGAGGTTGACCGCGAGCTCGAACTTCGTGGAGCCCTCGATGGGAAGATCCTGGGGGCGGGTGCCTTGCAGGATGCGGGCCACGAGCCGCGCGGCCTGGCGACCCTGGATCTCGTGACCGACGCCGTAGGCGACGAGCCCGCCGCCCTGCACCCAGAACGGAGCGTCGAAGACGCTCGGGACGAAGGGCGCCAGATCGAGGACGCGGCCCGTGATGCCGAACGTGATAGCGGTGGGGGCCAGGATGCCGTCGGCTCGCGGCACCGTCTTCAGCACGCTCACCGCCTCGTCCGCCGAGCGGACGGGCCGGCCGAGGATCTCCAGGCCCAGAGCCGGGGCAGCCTCGCGCGCCTTCTTCGCCGAGGCCGCCGACGAGAGGTCGTCCGGTGAGTGGATCGCCCAGATCCTCTTGAGCGCGGGCGCGCAGCTCTTCAGCGCCTCGAGCCGCTTGGGTGCCAGCTCCGTCGTGAGACCCGAGACGCCCGTGATGTGCCCGCCAGGCCGCGCGATGGACTTGACGATGCCGGCAGCGACGGGATCGCCCACCTGCGCGAACACGATGGGGATGCTCTTGGTTGCGCCCATGGCCGCGCGCGTCGGAGTCTCGAGCTGCGTGAAGATCACGTCCACGTTGGCGCGGACGAGGGACGCGGCCGCGCCGGGCAGCGCCTCGATGCTCGCGCGGGTGAAGCCGGTCTGGTAGGCGATGTCCCGGCCCTCCTCGAAGCCTTGCTCCGCGAGGCCGGCCTTGAACCCCTGAACGACGGGAGGGTTCGGCCCGTAGGCGTAGATGAGAATGCCGATCTTGTACGGGCCTCTCGCCTTCGGCGGCTGTTGGGCGCCGGCCCGCGCGGGGCGGCTCAGGCTGGCTGCGGCCAGCGAGGCGAGGAAGGTGCGCCGGTCCATCACTGGATGATCTCGTCGGCCCGCGAGAGCAGCGGCTGCGGGATGGTGACGCCGAGCGCCCTGGCGGCCTTCATGTTGATGACGAGCTCGAACTTGGTCGGCTGCTCGAGGGGCAGGTCGGCGGGCTTGGCGCCCTTGAGGATCCTGTCCACGTACAGCGCGGCGCGGCGGAACATCTCGGTCACGCTCGGCCCGTAGGCGAGGAGCCCTCCCAGCTCCGCAAAGCCGCGGACGTCGTACATCGCGGGCATGCGGTGCTGGGCCGCCAGCTCCACGATGCGCTGGGCATTGTTGTTGCTGAGCGGGCTGAACTGGACGATGAGCGCCTGCGCGCCGTCGCGATGCATGGCCGCCACGGCGCCAGGCAGGCCTTCCGCCTCGCTGACCTCCTGGACGACGAGCGCGACGCCCATCTGCTGGGCTGCCGCGCGCATCTGCTCGAGGAAGAGCCGCGTGGCGGGGGTGCCGCGGTAGGCGAGCACCGCGACCCGTGTGGCCTTCGGCACGAGCTCGCGGAGGAGCTGGAGCCGTTTCCCGGCGAGCTCGGTGGACAGCAGGGTCAGGCCCGTGACGTTGCCGCCGGGGCGGCCGAGGCCGCTGACGAGACCGCTGCCGACGGGATCCGCCACCACCGCCATGACAATGGGGATGGTGCTCGTCGCGCCCTTGGCGGCTTCGACCGACGGCGTGCCCGCCGCCACGATCACGTCCACCTTGAGGCGGACCAGCTCCGCCGCCAGCTCGGGCAGGCGCTTCTCCTTCGCGGCCGCCCAGCGGTACTCGATGGTGATCGTGCGTCCCTCGACATACCCGAGCTCGCGCAGCGCCTGGCGAAAGGCCTCGGTCGTCGCGCCCGGTCCCGGTTGGAGAGACAGGAAGCCGATGCGATGGGCCTTGCCCGGCTGCTGCGCGTGGGTGCCGGCCGGCGCCGCGACCACGCCGACCGCCGCGAGGCCGAGGAACGCCCGCCGATCGATCACGGAATGCGGACCCAGCCTTCCATGAGTCGCCGCGCGGTGCGGTAGACGGTGACGCGCTCGGCGTGGTGTACGCCGGCCGGGTTGCCAACCTGCGCGTCGAGCGGAAGCACGCCCGACGGATGGCCGAGCCTGACGTCGGCGCCGGGCGCGGCGGTCGAGCACTCGTGGACCACGGTACCCTCGATGCGCGCGGCCACCGCGAGGCACATGGACGAGGTGAGCGGAAAGGCACGATGGCAATTGCCCATGGAGATGGCGCGCGCGACGACGTCGGCCTGCTCGCGGCCGATGCGCGTGCCGTCGAGGGCGGTGAACGCTGCGGGCGCCGCGACCACGGCGACCTTGGGGGTGGCAGCGCTGCCCGGGATGCCCATGAGGTGGGAGGCGGCGACCCGGATCCTCTCGAGCCTGGCGCAGAGGGCCTTGTCACCGTCCACGGCCTGGGGCATCTCGGTGCCGCTGAGATCGAGGTCCCGGGCGCGAACGAAGACCATGGGGATGGAGGCGTCCACGAGCGAGGCCTCCACACCCTCGATCACGTCGCGTGGCTTTCCCGTCGGCAGAAGCCTGCCCGTGCCGGCGCCGCCCGGCTCGAGAAAGTCGAGCGCGATGCGCGCGCCCGACCCGGCCACGCCTGGCAGCTCGAAGTCGCCATGGGTGGCGGGCTGCCCCGCGACAACCGAGACGCGGGCCACGATCAGCTTCTTCGTGTTGGTGTTGTGGATGCGGACGAGCGTCTCGCCGTCCACCGGCTGGACCAGTCGCTCCTCGATGGCGAACGGGCCGACCGCCGAGGAGCAGTTGCCGCAATTGCCCGTGTAGTCGACGTGCGGCGCGCTCACCTCGACCTGCGCGAACGTGTAATCGACGTCGGCCCCCGGGTGTGTCGGCGGGCCGATGATGCAGGCCTTGGAGAGCGACGAGATGCCGCCGCCCAGGCCGTCAAGCTGGCGGCCATAGGGATCGGGGCTGCCGAGCGCCGCGAGCAGGATGTAGTCACGGTCGACGCCCGCCGGCGGCAGATCGCGCTCGTGGAATACGAGACAGCGGCTGGTGCCGCCGCGCATGTAGACCGCGCGGACGCGCGCCTGGGTCATCGCCCCTTCACCCTACTCCCGCCTCCGACGGGGAGACGGCGCGGCGGCGGTTTGCGCGAGGAGACCTCCCGCCAGGAGGATGTCGCGCTGGCGCGGGGTCAGGACGCAGCGCGCCTCGAAGGATGCGCCCGTGCCTTCATTCGTCACCGTGATCTTCCGTCCGGTCTCGAGGGCGGCCCGCACGCCGTCGAGCCTCAGCGTGTCCCCGCGTTCGATCGTATCGTAGGCGGCCGGCTCGTCGAACTCGAGCGGCGCGATGCCCCAGTTGATGAGGTTGGCGAGATGGATGCGGGCGAAGCTCTTGACCAGCACGGCGCGGATCCCGAGGTGCAGCGGGGCCAGCACGGCGGCCTCGCGCGAGGAGCCCTGGCCGTAGATCTCGCCGCCCACGATGATGCCGGAACCCGCCGCCCGCGCGCGCGCGACGAACTCGGCGTCCACGTTCTTGAAGGTGAACTCGGCTATGGCCGGCACGTTGGAGCGGAAGACGAGCGCCGCCGTGCCCGAGGGCGAGATGTCGTCGGTCGAGACCTTGTCGCCGAGCTTGATCAGGACGGGCAGTCGCAGCGACTCCTCGAGTGGACGTCCACGCGGCACGTCCTTGATATTGGGCCCCTTCAGCACGGTGACCGATCGCGCGTCCGCCTCGGACGCGGGCGGCAGCAGGCCGGCCGTGCCGGCCACGAGCGAGGCCGGGTAGTGGCGGGGCGGTGGGGTCCCCAGGGAACGCGGGTCAGTGATGGCGCCGGTCAGCGCCGAGGCGGCCGCCGTCAGCGGCGAGCAGAGATAGATCTGATCGTCCTTGACCCCGCTGCGCCCTGGGAAATTGCGGTTGAAGGCGCGCAGGCTCTTGCCGCCCGCTGCCGGCACGTGGCCGATGCCGGCGCAGGAGCCACACGACGGCTCGGAAAGGGTGGCGCCGGCCGAGAGCAGATCGGCGAGCAGCCCCTCGCGCGCCATGATCTCCAGAATGCGGCTCGACCCGGGAAAGACGACGAAGGACACGCTCGGGGCGACGCGGTGACCCTTGATGGTCTGCGCGACCGCCCACATGTCCTCCCAGGAAGAGTTGGTGCAGGAGCCGACCATGACCTGCTCGAGCGCCGTGCCCGCCGCTTCCTGGACCGGGACGACCTTGTCCGGCGAGGAGGGCAGGGCCACCAGCGGCTCGAGCGAGGCGAGGTCGAGCTCGATCTCCTCGTCGTACTCGGCGTCGGCATCGGCTGCCAGCGGCTGCCACTCGGGCTCGCGGCCGAGCAGGGCGAAGTACCGGCGCGTGGCATCGTCGGATGGAAACACGCTGGTGGTCAGGGTCAGCTCCGCGCCCATGTTGCAGATGGTCGCGCGCTGGGGCAGCGACAGGGACGCCGCCCCCGGTCCCGCGTACTCGAAGATCTTGCCGCTGCCGCCCCGCACGCTGTAGCGGCGCAGCAGCTCGAGGATGACGTCTTTCGCATGGACCCATGGCGTGAGCAGCCCGGTGAGCCACACGCGCACGACCCTGGGCATCGGCAGGTGATAGGGGCCGCCGCCCATGGCGACGGCCACGTCGAGGCCGCCGGCGCCGATGGCGAGCATGCCCGTCGAGCCGCAGAGCGGCGTGTGGCTGTCCGTGCCGAGGACGAGCTGCCCGGGCACGCTGAAGCTCTCGAAGTGGACCTGGTGGCAGATGCCGTTGCCGGGCTTGGAGAACCACGAGCCGTAGCGCCGGGCCGCAGTCTGCAGATACCGGTGGTCGTCGGAGTTGCGCGAGTCCGTCTGGTAGACGTTGTGATCGATATACGTGACCACGCGCGAGGGCTTGACGCGCGGAAAGCCCATGGCCTCGAACTGGAGCCAGGCCATGGAGCCGTTGGTGTCGGTCAGCAGACACTGGTCCACGCGGAGCGCGATCTCCTCGCCGGCGACGGCCTTCCCGGCGAGGAGGTGAGACTCGATCAGCTTCCGCGTGACGCTCTTGCCTGGCATCAGCGGGCTCTACCCCCTCACCCTACTCTCTCCCCGGTGGGGAGAGGGATGTTTGATGGACTCCCTCTCCCTTCCAGGGAGATGGCCGGGATGAGGGTACGGCGTGTGGATGGCTCATCGCTTCTCGACGGGCACAAAGGTCTTCCGGGAGGGGCCCTTGTAGTCGGCGCGGGGGCGAATGAGCCGGTTGTCGTCGTACTGCTCGAGGAGATTGGCCGTCCAGCCCGCGATGCGTGAGGTCGCGATGACCGGCGTGAAGAGATCGACGGGGATGCCGATGGAGTAGAAGAGCGGCGCCGAATAGAAGTCCACGTTCGGGATGAGCTTCTTGGCGGCATTGACCTTCGCGTGGAGCTTCACCGCCAGGTCGTACCACAGCGCCTGCCCGGTCTCGCGGCACGCGTCCTCCGCCATCCCCTTGAGGATGGCCGCCCGGGGGTCCCCCGCGGTGTAGACGCGGTGGCCCATGCCCATGAGCCGCCGCTTCTCGGCGAGCGCCCTGTCCACGAAGGCGTCCACGTTGTCGAGCCGCCCGATCTCCAGCAGGGTGCGCATGACGGCTTCCCCCGCGCCGCCGTGCAGCGTGCCCTTGAGCGCGCCGACCGCCCCGGCCACCGCCGAATGCATGTCGGAGAGCGTCGCCGCGATGACGCGGGCGGTGAAGGTCGAGGCGTTGAGCTCGTGCTCGGCGTACAGGACGAGGCTGGCGTCGAAGGCCTTGACGGTGACCTCGCTCGGCTTCTTGCCCGTCAGCATGTAGAGGAAGTTGGCGGCGAGCCGCAGATCATGGCTCGGGGGCACCGGGTCGAGCCCGCTCCGCACGCGATGGTAGGCGCAGATGGCCGTCGCGAACTGGCTCGTGAGCCGCGCGGCCTTGCGGAGATTGGCCGCGTGCGTGTTGTCGGTCGCGTCGGGGTCGTGCATGCCCAGGATCGCGACCGAGGCCTGCAGCACACGCATCGGATCGGTCTGCCTGGGCATGAGGGCGAAGCCCTTCACGAGCCCTGCGGGGATCGCTCGCGCGGCCGCCAGCTCGGCCATGAACCGGTCGAGCTGGGACGTGTCCGGCAGCTCGCCCATCCAGAGGAGATAGGCGACCTCCTCGAAGGTCGCCGTGCGCGCGAGGTCGTCGATATCGTAGCCACGATAGGCAAGCCGGCCGTGCGTGCCGTCGAGGTCGCACAGTTCTGTCTCGGCGGCGACCACGCCTTCGAGCCCGCGGATCAGATGGGTGCCCTCGGCCATGGCTCTGCTCCTCTCAGGCCGGTCGCGTGACGCCAAAGGCCGGCAGCACCGTCTCGGCGAAGGCCTGGAGCGCGTCGAAGTCGTAGGGGCCCTCGCGGAAGGCGAGATTCACGCGCTGCACGCCCACGTCGCGGTAGGCCTGGCACATCTCGAGCGCGTCCTTGGGCGTGCCGCGGAAGAAGCCCTTGCGCTCGGGATTGTCGCCCCAGTGCGCCTTGAAGATGGCCTCGCCCCGCTGGACGCCCTTGGCGTCGGCGCCCAGGTAGAAGCCGACGTTGACGGTGCGCGCGAGGGTCTTCGGGTCACGGCCTTCCTTCGCGCACCAGTCGTCGAGGATCGCATTCTTCGCCCTCCACGTCTGCGGGTCGATGTAGGGAGCATTCCAGCCGTCGGCGTATTTCGCGGCCGTCCGGAGCGTGCGCTTCTCGCCCTGGCCGCCCACCCAGATGGGCAGGCGCGGCTGGAGCGGCTTGGGGTTGCACGGGGCGTTGTCGAGGATGAAGTGCTTGCCCCTGAAGTTCGAGACCGGCTGGTCGAAGAGCATGCGGAGGATCTGCACCGCCTCTTCCAGCTGGTCCTGGCGGATGCCGATTCTCTCGAAGGGGATGCCGAAGGACCTGTACTCGGGCTCGTGCCAGCCGGCGCCGATGCCGATCTCGCAGCGGCCGCCCGACAGGTGGTCGATCGTGCAGATGGCCTTGGCGAGGACGCCTGGATTCCTGTAGTTCACGCAGATCACGAGCGAGCCCACGCGCACGTGCCGGGTGTCGAGCGCGATGGCCGTCATGGTGCTGATCGCCTCGAAGCAGGGCCCCTGCCCGTCGCGGTAGGGCGACTCCTGGAAGTGGTCCGCGGACGAGAACCAGTCGAAGCCGGTGGCGTCCGCGAAGCGCCAGAGCTTGCGCATGTCGGCCATCGGCCCGCCCACGTGTCCCAAGTGCATCCCGAAGGTCATCGTCATCGAAGGTCTCCGCTGAGAGTCACCGCGTTGTGAGCGTCAAGCCCCCGTCCACGACCAGCATCTCCCGGCGTGCGCGGCCACGTCGCCGTCGGACACGCGCGTCTCCACGGGCTCAGCCCTTGAAGGAGCCGTCGATGCGGACGTCGATGACGTACGGGCCGCCCGAGGCGAGACCCCGGTGGATGGCGGGACCGACGTCGGCGGACTTCTCCACGAGCTCGCCCGGCACGCCCTGCGCCTTGGCGAGGCCGACGTAGTCGAGCCGCGGGTTGACGAGGTCCATGGCTACGTACTTGTCGTCCTCGGCCGAGAAGCCCTTGAGGGCGAGGGTCCGCTGCTTGAGGATGCGGTACGAGGCGTTGTTGAAGATCACGAAGATGACGGGGATCGAGTCGTGCGCCGCCGTCCAGAAGGACTGGATGGTGTACATGGCGCTGCCGTCGCCGATGAGAGCCAGCACGGGACGAGCGGGCTGGGCGAGCTTGATCCCGAGCGAGGCCGGCAGCCCCCAGCCGATGCCGCCGCCGCGGAGGCCGAAGAAGCCCTTGGGATCGCGCGAGCGCAGGAGCTCGCGCAGGCCCGCGCCCGAGGAGATGCTCTCGTCCACGATGACGGCGTCCTCCGGCGCGGCCTCGGCCACCGCCGCGACGAGCGAGAGCGGGCTGATGGGCGTCCGCCCGGACTCGGTCCGCGCGCGCTCCCTGAGGTCGGCGATCTTCGCCTCCCGCGCCTTGCCGAGCATCTCGGCGCGCGTCTGGGCCGCCTTCACCGCGGCGGGCGTGAGCCGCCTGCGGATCGCCTCCGCCAGGTCGGGCAAGGTCGCCTTCGGATCGCCCTGGATCGCCACCTTCGCGGGGTAGTTCTTGCCGATCTCCCAGGGATCCACGTCCAGGTGGATCAGCGGCAGTCCCTCGGGCATGGGCTCGACGTCCGAAGGCAGCGAGAGCGTGAAGATGTCGCCGCCGACGGAGAAGATCAGGTCGTGCTGCATCAGGAGCGCGCGGATCGGCGGGCCGAGCCGCGGGAAGGCGCCCTGATAGAGCGGGTGCGTGAAGGGGAAGGCGCACGTCGAGGGCACGCACTCGGCGAAGACCGGCGCGCCCAGGAGCTCGGCGACCTCCGCCATCTCGGCGAGCGCATCGCCGTGGGCCACCGCGTCGCCCGAGATCAGGAGGGGCCGCTCGGCCTTGACGAGGAGGTCGGCCGCCGCCTCGATGGCGGCCCGGTCACCGCGGATGCGGGGCGCGATGCGCGTCGTCGCGAGCAGATCCAGCTCGCGCTCGGCATTCAGCACGTCCACCGGCAGCGAGAGGAACACCGGGCCCGTCGGGTGCGCCTTGGCCGTCTTGGCGGCGCGACGCACGGCGCGGGGCAGATCCTCGAGCCGGGTGATCTCGTGCGACCACTTGACGTACGGCCGCGCCACCGGCGGCAGGTCGGACCAGAGGATGGGCTCGGTCAGAGTCATCGCCTGGTCATGCTGGCCCGCCGTCACGAGCAGCGGCGAGCCCGCCTTCATCGCGTCGTAGAGCATCCCCATGGCATTGCCGAGTCCCGGCGAGGTGTGGACGTTGACCGCCGCGAGCTTGCCGCTGGCCTGAGCGTAGCCGTCGGCCATCGCGATGGCGACCGACTCCTGGAGCGCCAGGATGTAGCGGATGTGGGTCTCTCGCGCGAGGCCGTCCATGAGCGGTAGCTCGGTCGTGCCGGGATTGCCGAACATCATCTCGACGCCTTCCTGCTTGAAGATTTCCAGGACGGCCTGCTTGCCGGAGGTAAAGGGCATCGGAGACTCCTCTCACGGGTGACGGTCTGGCTCGGACTCGGCATGCCGCGCGGGATGCCGAGGCTGGATCATACGCCCGCTTTCTTGACTGCGCTAGAGGCGGCCTGTACGCTCGGTCCGAGATGTCGAAGGCCGCCGCGGAATCACCATTTCTCCTCGCCTGCCGCCGCCGGCCGACGCCGGTCACGCCGGTCTGGCTCATGCGCCAGGCGGGACGCTACATGCCCGAGTACCGGGCGATGCGCGCGCGTTACGGCTTCCTCGATCTGTGCAGGAACCCTCTGGCCGCGGCCGAGGTGACGCTCCAGCCCGTCGAGCGGCTCGGGGTGGACGCGGCCATCCTCTTCGCCGACATCCTTCTCGTGCTCGAGCCGCTCGGCGTGGGACTCGAGTTCGTCGCGGGAGGAGGGCCGCGGATCGCGCGTCCGCTCCGGAGCGCCGCCGACGTGGCGCGGCTGCCGCGGGTGGACGTCGACGAGGCCGTCGGGACCGTCTTCGAAACGGTGCGGCTGGCGCGCAAGGCGCTCGGCGAGCGCGTGCCGCTCATCGGCTTCGCCGGCGCGCCCTTCACGCTGGCCTCGTACCTCATCGAGGGCGGGCCCTCGCACGAGTTTCTGCTGACCAAGCGCTTCATGCGCGCCGAGCGCGCGGCGTGGGATGCGCTCATGGGCCGGCTCGCCGACATCACGGCGGACTACCTCAATGGTCAGCTGGCTGCGGGTGCCCAGGCCGTCCAGCTCTTCGACTCATGGGCGGGCACGCTCTCCCCGGGCGACTACCGCGAGTTCGTTCAGCCGTGGAGTCGCCGGACGATCCGGCGCCTCACGCCGGGGCCGCCCGTCATCCACTTCGGCGTGGGCACCGGCAGTCTGCTTCCCTTGATGCAGGAGGCCGGCGGCGATGTCCTGGGACTCGACTGGCGCGTGGAGCTCGGCTCCGCGTGGGAAAGTCTCGGCCATGACATCGCCGTCCAGGGCAATCTCGACCCCGCCGTGCTGCTGTCCGATGTCGGCGCCATCCGCCAGGCGGCGCAGCGCATCCTCGACGGGGCTGGCGGCCGACCGGGCCACATCTTCAACCTGGGCCACGGCATCCATCAGGACACGCCCGTGGACAACGTAAAGGCGCTCGTGGCCATGGTCCATGAGCTGTCGGCGCGGTGAGCGACGTCGACGTTGTGCTTCTGATCGCCTTCGGCGGGCCCGAGAAGCCCGAGGACATCCGGCCATTCCTCGAGATCGTGACGGCCGGCCGCCGCATTCCACCGGAGCGGATCGAGGACGTGGCGCACCACTACGAGCTGATCGGCGGCCGCTCGCCCCTCAACGAGCTGACGTTCCGGCAGGCCGAGGCCCTCCGCCACGCCCTGAAGCACGAGGCCATCACGACGCCGGTCTACGTCGGCATGAGGAACTGGCACCCCTTTCTCCACGACACGCTGGCCGAGATGCGGGACGCCGGCCACCGCCACGCGCTCGGCATCATCCTGTCGTCCTTCCAGACCGAGGCCTCGTGGGAGCGGTACGTGGGCGACGTTGCGGCGGCGCGCGAGAAGGTCGGCAGCGGCGCCCCGCGGGTGAGCTATGCCCCCCCGTGGGCGGATCATCCGCGCTTCATCGACGCCATGGTCGCCCGCGCGGGCGATGCCCTCGGCGACGTGCCGGCGGCCGAGCGCGGCCGAGCCCTCCTGATCTTCACGGCTCACAGCGTGCCCCTGGCCATGGCCGAAGGCTCACCCTATGTCACCCAGGTCGAGACCGCGTCGAGGCTGATCGCCGGCAGGCTCGGCCATGCGCGCTGGCGGCTGGCCTACCAGAGCCGCAGCGGCGGGCCGCGCGAACGTTGGCTCGAGCCCGACGTCTGCGATGTCCTCCAGAGTCTCAGGGGGAAGGGCCTCTCCCACGTCGTCCTGGCGCCGATCGGCTTCGTGTGCGACCACGTCGAGATTCTCTACGACCTCGACATCGCGGCGCGTCGGGTCGCGGAGGAGGCCGGCGTGCAACTGCACCGTGCCGTCTCGGCCAATGACCATCCGGCCTTCATCGACATGCTGGCGGACGTCGTCAAGCGGGGCCGCGCGTGAAGCTCGCCGTGATCGGCGGCGGCATCGCGGGCCTGGCCGCCGCGCACAGCGCCTGCGAGCTCTCCCGCGAGCGCGGGCTGGAGCTCGATCTGACCGTCTTCGAGGCCGGGGATCGCCTCGGAGGCACCATCCAGACCGAGCGGCGCGATGGCTTTCTTGTCGAGTACGGCCCCGACTCCTTCCTCTCGGAGAAGCCCTGGGCGCTGGCTCTCTGCCGCCGGCTCGGCGTCGAGGACAAGCTTGTCCGCACCGATGATCGCTTCCGGCGCACCTTCGTGGTCTTCCGGGGTCGCCTGCATCCGCTGCCTGACGGGTTCCAGCTCCTGGCGCCCACGCGCTTCGGTCCGTTCATCCGCACGGGCCTGTTCTCCTGGCCCGGCAAGCTGCGCATGGCCCTGGATCTCGTGCTGCCGCGCGGCGCCGACCCCGACGAGAGCCTCGGCGCCTTCGTGCGCCGCCGGCTGGGCCGCGAGGCGCTCGAGCGCGTGGCCCAGCCGCTCGTGGCGGGCATCTACACGGCCGACCCCGACGTGCTGTCGCTGGCGGCGACGATGCCGCGCTTCCTCGAGCTCGAGCGGCGCGAGCGGAGCCTGATCCTGGGGCTGATGCGCGTCACACGGCGCGCGCCCGCCGAGACCGCCGGTGCCAGCGGCGCGCGCTGGTCGCTCTTCGTCACCTTCGCCGAGGGGATGGAGGAGATGATCCGGGCCCTCCAGGCGCGAATCGCGCCGGGGGCATTCCGGCTCAAGGAGCGCGTCACCGCGGTCACCCGCGAGGGCGGGAGGTGGCGTATCACCACGGCCGAGGGGCAGGCGGCCGATGCGGACGCCGTGATCATCGCCTCCGAGGCGCACCAGGCAGCGCGGATGCTCCGCTACGCGCACCCGGCGCTGGCGCTCCTCCTCGAGGACATCCCGTACGCGTCGTCCGCGACGGTCACGCTGGCGTGGCGCCGCGCCGATATCCCGCATCCCCTCGACGGCTTCGGCTTCGTGGTGCCGCAGATCGAGCGCCGGCCCATCATCGCCTGCACGTTCTCGAGCGTGAAGTATCCCGCGCGCGCGCCGGAAGGCGGGGCCCTCCTGCGCGTCTTCATGGGCGGTGCGCTGAACGAGGGCGTGCTCGAGGGCGGCGACGAGACGCTCGTGCGGGTGGCGAGGGCCGAGCTGGCGGAGCTCCTGGGCGTGCGGGCCGAGCCGCTCTGGGCGCGCGTGGGCCGCTATCCTCGCGCGATGCCCCAGTACCACGTCGGGCACCTGGCCAGGGTGGACGCCATCGAAGGATGTCTCAGGCAGCTCCCGGGGCTCGAGCTGGTGGGCGGGGCCTACCGCGGCGTCGGCATCGCCGACTGCGTCCGCTCGGGCGAGGATGCGGTGGCGCGGATTCTCGAGCGGGCGACTACTTCGCGTCGGGGTTGATGCGGTCCATCAGCACGTGGACCTCGAGGACGGAATCGAGGTACTGCAGGCTGAAGGGCTTGGTGACATAGTCGGAGGCGCCCAGGCCCAGCGCCGTCTGCGCCGACTCGATGTCCTCGATGGCCGTGACCATGATCGCGCACGTCTCGGGCGCCAAGGCCTTGATGCGGCGAAGCGTCTCCATGCCGCCGATGCCGGCCATCATGAGGTCGAGCAGCACGATGTTCGGCCGGTATTCCGGCAGGCGCGCCAGGGCCTCCTCGCCGTCGGCCGCCTCGAGCACCTCGTAGCCCTTTTGCTGGAGGTGCTCCGCTATCATCTTCCGCATCTCGATCTCGTCGTCCACCAGGAGTACCCGCGCGCGGACGGGGCGGCTTCGCCGGGAGCCGGGCCCGGCGGCAGCGAGCGCGGCGGGCGCGATGACCCCCACGCGCGCGAGCGTGTCGGAGAGCTTCACCAGGTCCAGCGGCTTGGCGAGGGCGCCGGCCACCGAGAGCCCGGCCTCGGTCACGAGGTCGAGCGCGTTGCCCATCCCGCTCACGAGGATCACGGCGATGCCCGGGTTGAGGGCCTTGATGCGACCGAGGGCGCCGATGCCCCCCAGGCGTGGCATGAAGAGGTCCATCACCACCGCGCGAGGCATCCATTGCTTGACCTGGAGAAAGGCCTCGACACCGTTGGTGGCCGTCAGCACGACGAAGCCCCGCAGGGTGAAGTACTCCTTGAGCAGGTCCAGCACGGCGGGATCATCGTCCACGCAGAGGATGCTCGGCAGCTGGGTGTCCATCAATGGCTCCCTGGCCAGTCAGGAATGGTGAGCCCCGGCCCGAGACCGGAGCCTCTGAGAGAGTAGTCGGTCCCGTCGGCCAGAATCCGGAGGGACTGCGAACAGATTTCCCGGGTGCCGGCGGTGAGGTCAGTCGGTGAGCCCAGGGTGTAAGGAATTGATTCTATTAGCCAGCGCTTCCCGGTCCGAGCGCCCAGGAGCTGGTTCCGCGGCGCCGCCCAGACGCCGACCATCGGGAGCTGTAAGCCGAGCTTCACGGGGCCCCTCCTCAGCGCAGATCCCGGAAGAAGGCGCGGACGTCCTCGGCGAGCCGCTGCGGCTCCTCGAGCGCGGCGAAATGCCCGCCCGCCGGCATCACGGTCCAGCGCTTCATGTTGTAGACACGCTCCGCCCATGAGCGCGGCGGCCGGATGATCTCCTTCGGGAAGTCGGCATAGGCCGTGGGCACTTCGATGCGCTGACCGTCGGCGATGGGCCAGGGCGCATGGTAGCGCGCGTAGTAGGGCCAGAAGGAGGAGTTGATGGCGCCGGTGACCCAGTACAGCATCACGTTCGTCAGGAGCTCGTCCTTGGAAAAGCGGCGCTCCACGTCCCCGTCGCAGTCGCTCCACGTCCGGAACTTCTCGACGATCCAGGCCGCCAGGCCCGCGGGCGAGTCGGTGAGGCCGTAGGCCAGCGTCTGGGGCTTGGTGCCCTGTATCCACTGATAGCCCGTCTCCTCGCGGAGCCACGAGGCGAGATTCTCGAGATAGGCGCGCTCTTCCGGCGTGGGCTTCTCGGGGCGGGGCAGGTCGCGGCGGAGCGCCAGCAGGTTGACATGGATGCCGGCCAGGCGCTCGGGATAGGCCGCGCCGAGCCGCGAGGTGATGAAGCCGCCCCAGTCGCCACCCTGCGCGGCAAAGCGCCGGTAGCCCAGCACATCGGTCATGAGCGCCGCGAACGCATCGGCGATCTCGCTGACCCCGAAGCGCGGCTGACCCGGCGCGAAGGAGAAGCCGTAGCCCGGGAGCGACGGCGCCACCACGGTGAAGGCATCACGCGCATCGCCGCCGAAGCGCGCCGGATTGGTCAGCATCGGGATGATCTTGTGGAATTCCCAGACGGAGCCCGGCCAGCCGTGCGACAGGAGGAGGGGGAGCGGATTCGCCCCTTGCCCTTCCTCATGGATGAAGTGAAGACGGATGCCGCCGAGGGGGGCGGTGAAATGCTGGAAGGCGTTGAGCGCGGCTTCGTGCTCGCGCCAGTCATAGCGCGTCTGCCAGTAGGCGACGAGGTCGCGCATGTAGGCCAGGTCGGTACCATGCGCCCAGGGCGTGCCGGGAGCCTGGTCTGGGAAGCGCGTGCGTTCCAGCCGTTCGCGCAGATCGTCGAGCACGGCTTGGGGCACGTCGATGCGAAAGGGCGCTGGGGCTGGCGGCGTCATGCTCCTCCTCTGGAAGCAGGGCACTGGGATTCGAGATCGGCAGTGTACCGGCGATCAGCCACGACGGCCAGTGCCGGTCCAAACTAACTTCGCCAGCTCTACTCAGCCTCGCCTCGCGGCCTAGAAGACCGGGCGCTCGGTGTACGTCCCGAAGACGGAGCGAAGCCGCGCGACGATCTCGCCCATGGTGGCGCGCGCCGTGACGGCCTCGATGGTGACCGGCATGAGGTTGGCGTCGGGGCTCCTCGCCTCCGCCTCGAGCCTGTCGAGGAGGGCCTGGACCTTCGCGCCGTCGCGCCGTCGTCGTGTCTCCCGGAGGCGGGCGAGCTGGCGCGCCTCGACGGCCGGGTCGATCCTGTGGATCGGCACCGGCACCGGCGCCGCGGGCTCGACGTGTCGGTTGACGCCCAGGACGGGCTGCTCGCCCGAGGCCCGGCGCCTCGCGGCTTCGTAAGCGCTGTCCGCGATCTCGTGCTGGAAGTAGCCCTCCTCGATGGCCTTGATGGTCCCGCCCATGGCGTCCACCTTGGCCAGGATGTCCAGCACCCGCCGCTCGATCTCCGCCGTGAGCGACTCCAGGTAGAAAGAGCCGCCGAGCGGGTCCACGACCTGGGCGGCGCGGCTCTCCTCGGCGATGACCTGCTGCGTCCGGAGCGCGATCTTCATCGCCTCCTCGGAGGGGATGGCGTAGGCCTCGTCGAGGCCGTTCGTGTGGAGCGACTGGCATCCGCCCAGCACGGCCGAGAGCGCCTGGAGCGTCGTGCGGGCGATGTTGTTCATGGGCTGCGCCTTGGTGAGCGTCATCGCCGCGGTCTGGCAGTGGAAGCGCAGGCGCATGGACTCGGGCCTGGTCGCTCCGAATCGCTCTTTCATGATCTTCGCGTAGATCCGCCGCGCGGCCCGGAACTTGGCGATCTCCTCGAAGAAATCGTTCTGGGCGACGAAGTAGAAGGCCAGGCGCGGGGCGAACTCGTCCACGGCCACGCCGGCGCGCGTCACCTCCTCGACGTAGGCGATGGCGTTGGCCATGGTGAAGGCGAGCTCCTGGACGGAGGTCGCCCCCGCCTCGGAGATGTGGTAGCCGCTGATGTTGATCGGGTTGTAGCGCGCCAGGTGCCGCGCCGACCACACGATCATGTCGCGCATGATGCGCATGGACGGACGGATGGGGAAGATCCACTCCTTCTGGGCGATGTACTCCTTGAGGATGTCGGCCTGCACCGTGCCCGAGAGGCGGCCGAGGTCGGAGCCGCGGCTCCGCGCCAGCGCCACGTACATGGCGAGGAGGATCCAGGCGGTCGGGTTGATCGTCATCGACACCGAGATGCGCTCGAGGTCGATGCCGGCGAAGAGGGCCTCGACGTCGTCGAGGGTATCCACGGCCACGCCCTCGCGCCCGACCTCGCCCAGCGAGCGCGGGTCGTCGGAGTCGTAGCCCATCAGCGTCGGCATGTCGAAGTCCACGCTGAGGCCTGTCTGCCCCTGGTCGATCAGGTAGCGGAAGCGCCCATTGGTGTCCTCGCCCGTGCCGAAGCCCGCGATCTGCCGCATGGTCCAGAGCCGGCCGCGGTACATCGTCGGGTACGGGCCTCGGGTGAAGGGGTACTGCCCCGGCATCCCCAGGTCCTCGTGACGCAGGCCGGCCACGTCGTCAGCCGTATAGACGCGCTTGACGGGGATGCCGGACAGCGTGTGGTATTCGGCACGCGACTCGGGCTGGCGGTCGAGGAAGGCGCGGAGCTCGCCCGCCTCCCACGCCGCGCGCAGCGCCGCGGCCCGCGCGATCTCCTCGAGGTCGAACATCTAGTGGGACTCCCACGTGTTCCGGCGAAACCTCGCCCACGACCCCAGAGTGCCGGCCCAAATAGCGAGCCAGACGAGGCCCGAGGGAGGCAGCAGCCCGAGGCGTACGTGGGTGTACGTTGAGGGTTGCTGCCGACTGAGAACGAAGTCTGGCGAAGTTAGTTGGACTGGCACTAGGCCTCCCTCTTCTCGACTGCCTGACGGTACAGATCTCGATCGTCGATGATCCGCCGCGCCTTGAACTCGGTGCGGGGAAGCGTGCCCTCGGGCACGAGCTCCACCACCGGGTGGACGCCGAGCCGAGCCCGGAGGCGCTCGCGCATCTCCCCGCGCAGGGTCTCGAGGCGCGCTGGATCGGTCAGGCGCGCCACGTGCTCGGCGCGCACCAGCAGCTCGTCCATCTGGTCGCGCCGCGAGACGATGACCCGGAACTCGCCGCCGAAGTCCGCCATCGCGCGCAGCGTGTCCTCGATCGCGCTCGGGTAGATGTTCTCGCCGCGCACGACGATCATGTCGTCGAAGCGTCCGTAGAGGCCCATCGGCAGCCGCGGGTAGGTCCGGCCGCACGGGCACGGCTCGTCGGTCCAGCGCGCGCGGTCGCCCGAGACGAGCCGGATCATGGGCTGCGAGGTCCGCTCGAGGTGCGTGTAGACCGGCGTGCCCTCGCCGCCGTACGGGAGCGGCGTGAACGTCTCGGGATCGCAGACCTGCGTGAAGACCAGATCCTGCCAGAGGTGCATCCCCGTCCGGTGCCGGCACTCGGCATTGGTCATCCACGGCGTCATCTCGGCCATGCTGCCCATGTCCACACAGATGCCGCCGAAGGTCTCCTCGATGAGCCGCTTGGTCGCCGGGATGCCCGCGCCCGGCTCGCCCGAGAAGAAGAGGATCCTGAAGCCCAGGCTGCGCGGGTCGATCCCCTCGCGCCTGGCCGTCTCGGCGAAGTGGAGCGCGTAGGACGGCGTGCCGTAGAAAGCCGTCGGCCGGATCTCGCGGGCCCAGCCGACCGCCGCCAGCGTCTGCCCCGCTTGGCCCGCGCCGAAGGGAAAGACAGTGGCGCCGAGGCGCTCGGCACCCGCCAGGGCTCCCCAGGACCCGAGGTAGAGGCTGAAGAAGGAGCAGATCAAGATACGGTCCGCAGGGCGGATGCCGGCGCTCCAGAGAATGCGCGCGTGCGCCAGGGCGATGCGCTCCCAGTCCTCGCTCCCGATCCCGAAGACCGTGGGCTGTCCCGTGGTTCCGCTCGTGCCGTGGATGCGGGCGATCTCCCGGGTCTCGATGCCGAGATAGTCTCCGAAAGGCGGATGCGCGGCCTGGGCGTGGCGCAGCTCGGCCTTCTGGACGACGGGGAACCGGGATAGATCGTCGAGCGTCTCGAGAGACGCGGGCGAGACGCCGGCCGCCTGCCACTTCCGCCGATAGAAGGGGCAGCGGGCCCAGGCGTACTCGACCTGCCGCCGGAGCTTGACGAGGACGAGCTCGTCGCGGAGGGCCGGCGGCGCGCACTCGACCTCGGGCAGCCAGCACGGCTCGTCGGCCGAGGGCTGGTAGCCCGGATCGTAGCGTGGCGGCCAGACGCCGAGATCGACGCCGCGCGTCTGCCGGAGCTTCGCCAGGTCGAGGCCGGCCACGATCCGTGAAGGCGGGCTCAGCCCGCGGCGCGCGACGCGACGAGCCCGCGGATGCGCGCCACGATCTCCTCGGGCGGGGTGTCCTGCAGGATGACGTCGGCCACGCCCATGTCTCGGAGGACAGGCACGTCCTCGTCCGGGACGACGCCTCCCAGCACGAGGCGCACCTCCTCCGCGCGCGCCTGGCGCAAGAGGGCGATGACCTTCGGCACGAGCGTCATGTGAGCGCCGGACAGCAGGCTGATGCCGAGGACGTCCACGTCCTCCTGGACGGCCGCGGCCACGACTTCCTCCGGCGTGCGGTGCAGGCCGGTGTAGACGACCTCCATGCCCGCGTCACGCAGGCACCGGGCCACGACCTTGGCGCCGCGGTCATGGCCGTCGAGCCCGACCTTGGCGACGAGGACGCGAATGCGAGGAAGGGACACGGGATGCGGAAGAGTGGGGGCGCCGCTAGACGCGCGTGGGTCGGGTCTGGCCCACGTCTTCTGCCCGCTGGACGATGGTTCCGGCGGGAGCTCCGCTGGGCGTGACCGAGGGCGGAGGCACTGAGCCGCGTCCATTGGGCGTCGGGCCGCCGTTGGTTGGCTCCACGGACGCCCGCGGTGGCGTGTCCAGGACCTCGCGCACCTTGAGCGCGAGCGCGTCCGGCGTGAAGGGCTTGGAGAGGAAGGCCATGCCGGCCCCGAGCACGCCATGGCGGACGATGGCGTCGTCCGTGTAGCCCGATATGTAGAGCACCCTCATCCCGGGGCGTACCGGCGCCAGGCGCTGGGCCAGCTCGCGGCCGCTCATCTGCGGCATCACGACATCGGTGACCATGACATGGATCGGGCCCTGGTGGCGCTCGCTGATCTCGAGCGCTTCGGCGCCGTGCCGGGCCTCGAGCACGTCGTAGCCGTGCATCTCGAGGATCTCGCGGACGACCGCGCGCACGCGGAGAGCATCCTCCACGAGCAGGATGGTCTCGGCGCGCGTCGGCGGGGCGTCGGAGGGCGGGACGGGGATGCTCTGCGCATCGTAGACGGGCCCGGCGGACGCCCGGGCTGCGGGAGCCGGAACGGGTGGCGGAGGCGCGACGAAGACCGGCGCGGGGGCAGGCGCGGCGACGGCAGGCGCGGGAGGAGGCGCCGCGGCCGCGGGAGCCTGAGCCCGGATGGGACGCGCGGCAGGGAGAGCCGTCGGCACGTCTCGCTGCTGGGTCGGAGCCTCGACGCGTGGCAGGTAGATGCGGAAGGTCGTCCCGCGGCCAACCTCGGTGTCGACGGTGATGGAGCCCCCGCTCTGCTCGACGATGCCGTAGACGGTGGAGAGGCCCAGCCCCGTGCCCTTGCCGGGCTCCTTGGTCGTGAAGAACGGCTCGAAGAGATGCGCCTGCGTGGCGGCATCCATGCCCGTGCCGGTGTCACTGACCTCGAGCATGACGTGCGGGCCGGGTGCCGCGGTTCCGCCGCCCGGCGGCGCCGGAGTCTCGTCCGCGCGCACGTTGGTCGTGCGGATCATGAGACGCCCGCCGTCCGGCATGGCGTCGCGGGCGTTGACCGCCAGGTTCATGAAGACCTGCTCGATCTGCCCCGGGTCGGCCTTGGCGCGGCCGAGTGCCGGGTCTGGCACCACGACGAGGTTGATCGTCTCGCCGATCAGCCGCTGGAGCATCGTCTGCATCCCGGCAATGATGCCGTTGAGGTCGAGCACCTTGGGCGCGAGCACCTGCTTGCGGCTGAAGGCGAGCAGCTGGCGCGTCAGGGTGGCGGCCTGGTCGGCCGCCTCCCGGATGCCTTCGGCGTTCTTGCGCATCGGGTGGGTCGCCGGCAGGCGGCGGAGGATCAGGTCGCTGTCGCCCCGGATGACCATCAGGAGGTTGTTGAAGTCGTGCGCGATGCCGCCGGCGAGCTTGCCCACCGCGTCCATCTTCTGTGCCTGGCGCAGCTGATCCTCGCTCGCGCGGAGGGCCTCGTCGGCGCGCTTGAGATCGGTCAGGTCCACGGTCAGGCCGCGCAGCTGTCCCGCATTCCCGGGGGCATCCGGGACGACGTGCACGATGTCGCGGAGCCACACGACATCGCCCGTGGCGGTCAGCGCGCGGTACTCGAGCTCATGGTCCTCGCCGCGGGCCAGCGCGGCCCGGCACTTGGCCATGACCTTGGCGCGGTCCTCGGGATGGACGCGATCGGCGAACCAGTTCGGCTGCTCGAGCCAGCGATTGGCCGGGAAGCCGAAGACGGTCTGCGCGCGCTGGCTCACGAAGGAGAACCGCAGCGTGGCGGCGTCGGCCTCCCACACGATCGCGTCGAGGCCCTGGACGAGGTCCTGGAAGCGTTGCTCCGACTGCTTGCGGGCGGAGTGGAGGCGCTCTTCCTCGGTCAGGTCCTGGATGATCAGCAGGAGGCGCGCTTCCTCCTGCTCCTCGATGCGGATGCCCGTCATCGTGACGCGGACCGGCCGCATCTCCTGCCGGTGGAGGAGGTGAAAGTCGAGGAGGATGTCGGGCTGGGCGATGCCTGACTGCATCACCTCGCGGGCGCGGCGCACGAGGCCGTCGGCCCGGATGATGTCCTCGAGGTCGCGGCCGACGACCTCGTCTCGGCGGAGGAAGAACGACTCGAGAAATGAGCGATTGGCCGAGAGCACCCGCAGGTCGGCGGAGAGCAGCAAGAGCCCGGAGGGGACCGAGGCGACGATCTTCTCCGCATAGCCCTTTAGGTTGAAGATGGCGCGCTCCTGCTTTATCTGATCGCGGAGGAGGGCCGCGCGCTGACTCTGACGCCAGAGGCTGATCAGCACGCCCGCCAGCGCTAGCGTCAGGAAGGCGCCGGCGAGGCCGGCCAGCTTGCCTGCCTGGTAGAAATCGGCCAAGGCCTCCTCGCGATCCACCTTGAGCACGAGGCCCCAGTCGGCCGGCGCGATCCAGCGCGTCGTGGCGAAGACCGGCGTCGCCCGGTAGTCGAACATCTCCCCGAAAGTCTCGTGCCCTTCGGCCGCGCGCTTGGCGAGAGGCTTCAGATCCTCGAGCGAGCGGTCCACGGCCGACCAGCCCGCCGACTGGCCCTTGAGCGGCGAGATGTAGCGCGGCTTCGGGCTCTCCACACGGAAGAGCAGGGTCTCGCCCGTGCGCGTCGGGACGGTCTCGTCGGACAGCAGCGGGAAGAGCCGCATGCCCGGGTCCATCATCAGGGCCACGATGCCGACGACGGGTCGGTTCTGGCCCGAGCCGTCGCCGAAGATCGGCACGCTCATGACGAGGAGCTTCTTCGCGGTTTCCCCGACCAGGTCCACGCGCATGGCGCGGTTGCGCACCGCCGCGAGCGCGGTCTCGCTGCCGTCGCGATCGAGCTCGGAGGCGCCGGTCGAGCGCGCGAGCGTGCGCCCAGCCGTGTCCATGAGCGCGATGCCGGCATAGCCGTAGGCTTGGGCGACGCGGTCCAGCTGGTGGACGAGCTGGCCGCGCAGGTCGGCGGCCTTGCCTGCATCGAGCATGAGCGCGCGCACCGCGGGCGAGGCGGCGAGCACGTCGGCGTCGGCCCGGCGGGCATAGAACCAGTCGGACACCAATCGCGCGCGGCCTTCCGCGATCGCGGTGACGCGCGCCTGCCAGTTGGCGAGGACGACCTGGCGCTCGCTCTCGATCTGGTACCAGATGAACGTGGAGATGACGGCCATCCCGAGCAGGAACACCGCGAGGTAGGCCCACGGCAGCCGTTCACGTGTCCGCGCGCGAATCGGCCGCGCCCCGCGCGGGCCGGAGACCGCTGGGGTCGTGGGGCGAGAGAGAGCTCGGCGGTTGTCCATGCGTGCGGCTCCGCTCGGGTGACGGCCCGGAACATCCCAATACTTATGGATGCGCCGGCTCGATCAGGTTACGGGACTTTGGCCCCCGGGGCAAGGATTATGCCCGCGTTCCGGGCCGATGCCATGCGGCTACCGATGGCGACCGGAAAAATCAGGCCTTCCAGGCATTTATGTGTGATTCCTCAGCATGAGCTCCTTCGGGTGGGGATGGAGGTAGACCTGACCGCCGATATCGCCCACGCCCTGCTCCAGGACGTGATGATTGATGAGCGTGATCGGCGCCACCAGCGGCACCAATCCCTGCCTGAAGTCTCCGATGACCGCCCCGAGCTCGCGCCTCTCGGCTGGAGAGAGGCGTGTCTTGAAGAAGCCCACGATGTGCTGGAGCACGTTGACGTGCTTGCGTGGGGTCGCCCTGACCGCGAGGGCGCGCATGAAGCCCAGCCCGTAGCGGGCGAGCCACTCGGCGCGCGGCGCGCTTTTGAGCTCGGCCACGAGTCGGCCGAGCCTCGTGTAGTCCGGCGGGCTGTGGGCGAGCAGCAGCAGCTTGTGCGCGGTGTGGAAATCGACGATGTCGGCCGGCCGCGCTCCGCTCTCCGCGAGCGCACGGAGCCGGCGGTGGGCGAAGACCCGCGTGATGAAGTTGTCGCGCAGGCGCGCGTCGGCGAGCCGCCCCTCCTCCTCCACGGGCAGTAGCGGGTATGCCTCCATGAGCCGCCGCGCGAACAGCCCGGTGCCGCGCTTCGACGGCATGCCCTCCTTCGTATAGACCTTGACGCGCTCCATCCCGCACGAGGGCGAGGCGCGCTTGAGGATATAGCCGGAGAGCCCGAGGGTGCCGAGCTCGCCGACGCGCGCCTCGGCAAAGGTCTTCATCGCCTGCGTGAGATCGGTGCCGCTCTTGGTCGCGACGAGTCGCGGGGCCGTGGCGGCGCCGACCAGGCGCAGCGTCTCACGCGGCGTGCCGAGCCCGATCTCCATCTCGGGGCAGACGGGAACCCACGTGAAGTGCCGGGAGAGCACGCCCGTGACATAGGCGTCTTTCTGGTGACCACCGTCATAGCGCACCGCCTGGCCGAGGAGGCATGAGGAGACGCCGATCTTGATCTCGAGACCGGGTGAGCGCCACGCGGGTGCGGCGGCCGTCATAAGGCCGGGGGCCGCGACGGCAGGTGCGTCGGGTCGAAGAACTCGTGCGTCTCTTTCATGATGCGTTATTGTATTCGACATGCCGACCATCGACGCCGTCCAGCTCGAGTCGACGGCGGCTCGGATCTTCGAAGCGCTCGGAGCGCCGGCGGGCGACGCCGCGTGGGTGGCCCACCTGCTGGTGCTGGCCAATCTCCGAGGCCACGATTCCCACGGCGTGATCCGCGTCCCGCAGTACGCGGAGGCCGTGAAGAAGGGCACGGTGGATCCGACGTCCCCGGTCACCGTCGTCGCCGAGACGCCGGTCACCGCGCGGCTCGACGGCGGTCGTGGCTTCGGGCAGGTCGTGGCGCGGCGCGGGATGGAGATGGCCACGGCCAAGGCGAAGGCGTCCGGGCTCGCCGCCGTCGCCCTCTCCCGCACGGGTCACGTGGGCCGCCTTGCCGATTACGCCGAGATGGCGGCGCGCGAGGGGCTCGTCGGCATGCTCTGGGTCAATGCCGTGCACGGGCTCAACGTGGCGCCGTGGGGCGGGGCCGCGCGGCGGCTCGGCACCAACCCTTATGCCATCGGCATCCCGGGCCCCGGCGGGCCGGCCATGGTGCTCGACTTCGCCACGAGCGTGGTCGCCGAGGGCAAGATGCGCGTCAAGAAGAACCGCAAGCAGCAGGCGCCGGCCGGCTGGTTCATCGACGCCCAGGGGCGGCCGGCCACGGACCCCGAGATCTTCTACGGCGATCCGGTCGGCTCGCTCCTGACCGCCGGGGAGCACAAGGGCTACGGTCTCTCGCTCGCCGTCGAGATCCTCGGTGGCGTCCTCTCGGGCACGGGCCCGGCCGGCCCCCCGCCGGGCGTCTTCGCGAATGGCACGCTGATGCTGTGTCTCGACGTCGAGCGTTTCGTGCCGCTACCCGAGTTCCACGAGCAGGTCGCGGCCCTCTTCGGGTGGGTCAAGTCGGCTCCGCTCGCGCAGGGATCCACGGAGATCCTGATCCCCGGCGAGCCCGAGGCGCGCCTCGAGGCGGAGCGGCGCCGGGACGGCGTCCCCGTCGAGGACGAGACCTGGAATCAGATCGAGCGCGTCGCCGCCGAGCTCGGCGTCCGCTAGGGGAAGAGCCGCTCGATGTTCTTGTAGGCGATCTTCTCGGCCACGTCAGGCGGCAGCTGCTGCAGGAACCGTCTGGCCTCGTCCGCCATGTCAGCGACCTGTTCCCACCGTGACGTCGTCCACGTGTCGCTGCCGAGCATGAAGCGGTCGGCATGGCGCACCAGGAGCGCGCGCCAGGCCGGCTCCAGGGTGCCGCCCGGCGCCACATCCCCGTAGCGGTAGGACAGATCGGCCCAGAGGGTCGCGTGCCTGTCCATGAGCACACCGACCGCCTGCGGGCCCGACGACATTCCCGCATGCGCCCAGATGATCCTGGACCTGGGCTCGATGGCGAAGAGCTCCGTCACGGCAGCGTCGTCGGAGTGGGCGTGCAGGTAGAGATCCCGCTGCACCGCCATTTCGGTGATGCGCTTGAGCACGGGCGTGCGGATGTCCTTGCCGTGGATATGGAACTCGCCGATGCCCTTGTGGACGCCCCTGGCCAGCCGCTGCTCGAGATACGGGATGATCGAGGGATCTCGCCACCACGTGCTCATGTCGTCGCGCGTGCGGTAGGGCCGGAGGATGGGCACGACGCGCTTGGGGTCGCGATCGTAGAGCTTGAGCGTGCCGTCGTCGGGCGTGCTCGACACCAGCGCCCGGCGGATGCCGGCCTTGTCGAGGATCGCCAGGACGCGCTCGGGCGGGTACACGCTCCAGTCGGCCGCGCTGTAGTGGATGTGGCCGTCGAAGAGGGGCTGCTCCGCCGCCCACGCGGGGACTGTGAAGGCCGAGAGCAGAAGCATCACGAGCGGTGCCGCCTGCCACATTGACCCCGAGGCTATCACAACTTAGGATGCCGGCGGGAGGTGCCCATGCTCGATGCGGTAGGCATGAACGAGATCAACAAGATCTTCGCGGTCCTCGACGCTCTCGGCGTCCACCGGGAGCACGTCGTCATCCCGCTCGGTACGGGCCAGGGGCGCGTGCGGCGCCTCCCGAGCGGCAAGCTCGAGATCATCGTGGATGCCGACATCCCCATCGACGAGTGGCTGAAGGGCCTGCCGGAGCTGATCCGGGCCGCTCAGTCGGCGTGAGGTCGAGCGCGCCGCAACGCCTCGCGTTCCTCCCGCTCCTGGCCGTCGTCTTCTTCAATGTCAGTGGCGGTCCCTACGGCGTCGAGGACGCCGTGTCCGCCTTCGGCCCGGGCCTCGCCCTCTGCCTCCTCGTCGTGACCCCTCTCCTCGTCAGCCTTCCCGTCTCGTTCGCGATGGCCGAGCTCGGCTCGGCGCTGCCGGAGGAGGGCGGCTATGTCGCGTGGGTCGGGCGGGCCTTCGGACCCTTCTGGGGCTTCCAGGTCGGCTGGTGGAGCTGGCTCAATAGCTTCGTGGACCTTGCCGTCTACCCTGCGCTCTTCGTCGATTATCTGCGGTTCTGGCGGCCCGAGATGACGCCGGTCGAGCGCTGGGCGCTGGCGCTGGGCTTCGTCTGGGTGCTGACGGCGGTGAATCTCGCGGGCGTGAGGATCACCGGCTGGGGCGCGGTGGCGCTCGCTGTCGGCGCGCTCGTCCCCGTGGCGTGGCTGACTGCCGCCGCCGCAGGGCACCCGAGCGCCGCGCCGTGGGTCCCCTTCGCCGCCCCGGGGCAGGGGCTCGTGAGCGGGCTCGGGCTCGGGCTGGCGGTGATGATGTGGAATTTCTCGGGATGGGACACGCCGAGCACCGTGCTCGGCGAGACGCGCGCGCCCGAGACGGCATACCGGCGCGCGCTGTGCTGGGCGCTGCCGCTCATCGCGCTCGTCAACATCGTGGCCGGCGCTGTGGTGGCCTCGGCCGGGCTCTTTCTCTCGCTCGTGCTGACGAATTCGCGACTGCCGTATGTGCTGGCGCTCCGCGGCCATCTGCCGCGCTGGCTCGCGGCCACCTCTGCGCGTACCGGCACGCCGTGGGCTGCGGTGTTCGTCTCGAGCGCCGGCTACAGCATCTGCGCGATCTGGTCCTTCAAGGAGCTGATCGTCCTGAATGTCTGGCTCTACTCGCTCACGCTGCTGCTGGAGCTGGCGGCCTTCGTGGCGCTGCGCCTGCGCGAGCCCGGCCTGCCCCGTCCGTTTCGGGTCGGCGGCGGCGGGGCGGGACTCTGGCTGACCGCCGCGCTGCCGTCGGCGGCCGGACTGCTCGCGATGACGACGGCGGGCTGGCGGAATACCGCCGCCGGTGTCGCCGCAGCGCTGACCGGCCCGGCGGCCTGGGTCTGGCTGCGCAGGGCGCGCCGGTGACGCGACTCAGCGGGCCCGCCGGGGCGCGGCGAGCCGCGCGGCGGCCTCGAGGGCGCTCATGCGCGGCGGCTTCACGATGAACCGCAGGCCCTCCCGCCGGGCCCGCCGCCAGACCTGCTCGCGGAAGTAGCGATTGCGCATGACGCGGCCTGCCCAGCTCACCCTCAGAGGCGGGGGGCAGCCGAGCTCCTTCGCGAGGCGCACGAGGTCCAGGGCGATGGCGGAGGACTCCGACCGCGTGATGCGGCGCGCTTCCGGATGTCCTCGCTGCGCGAATCGAAGGACGCGGGGTGCGAGACCGGCGATGCGCGTCACGGCGTCGGCCGACGTGGCGTAACGCCGGGCTCGGGCCTCGGCGCCGCACATCAGCCATCGACGGCCGATGTTGAACGCGGCGCCATGGTCGTGGAAGAACGGCCCGAGACCGCCCCGTCTGCGCCAGCCTCCGCTGGCATCACGCGCGAGGATGATGGATCCCGTTCCGGCCAGGATCAGCAGGCCCGGATGGTTTCCGAGCGCCCCGAGATAGGCGGCCTCGGCATCCGAGATCACGGTCACCCGGCGCGCGAGCCCCCGCAGGCGGACGGCGGCGGCGGAGCGCTCCGCCGGCGTCCACACGCCGCGGGAGGCGACGACGAGGTGGGCGACGTTCCCGCGACGGAGCTTCCAGCTTCGACAGAGCGCGGCCAGGGCGGCGGGCAGTAGGCCGGCGGCAGGCGCCGTCTCACGGAGGGAGCGGCGCCGCCCGCGATCGTCCGTGGCGCGGATCCGCAGCCACGTGCCTCCCGCGTCGACGCCCGCCGTCCATGTCCTCGTCACGACGGCCATTGTGCTCCGGCTGCCCTGCAGCTGGGCCGCGAATTTCCGTACTGGGTCAATTTGCTTCGCCATACTTCGTTCTCGGTCGCCAGCGACGCTCAACGTACAGCTATGTACGCCTCGCATCGCTGGCTCCCTCCGGCGTCTGGCTCGCAACGTGGCCCAGTACCCGAATTTCCGCGGGGTCGCAACGTCACCGAACCTGTGGCAGACTGAGCAGAGCCACAGAAGCCTATCGCGAGGGCGACGTCGCGGGAAAGAGTGGAACAATGATGCTGAACGTGATCATGGCAGTCCTGCTCGCATCGACCGGTGTCGCGGCTGGCGCGGGTCCGACGGACACGGTGCAAGCGGCCCTGCAGCAGATCTTTCCGTCACAGTCGGGCGCACCGGTGCAGTCCTCGACCGACAAGCGTCGGGCGGAGATTCGGCAGGTGGCCGAGAGCCTCTTCGACTTCGAGGAGATGTCGCGCCGCTCGCTGGGCGGCCATTGGGAGCAGATCCCCAGGGCGGAGAAGGAGGAGTTCACCCGCCTCTTTGCCAATCTGATCGCCACCTCGTACATGGGCAAGATCGAGCAATACGCGGGCGAGCCGATCCAGTATGTCGGCGAGCGCGTGGACGGCTCGGAGGCCACGGTGCAGTCCCGGATCATCACGCCGAAGGGCTCGCAGGTCAACGTCGAGTACCGGCTCTCCCGGCACGGGGATCGCTGGTCCGCCTACGACGTCTATGTCGACGGCATCAGCCTTGTCGGCAACTACAGGACCCAGTTCAACCGCATCATCCAGCGCAGCTCGTTCGCCGAGCTCCTGAAGACGCTCAGGCAGAAGGTCGGCTCTTAGTCTGCGGCCGCGCGATGGGCTGGGCCATAATGGCTCCCACGCCCATGGCCGAGCCCGCGGCGTCCGCGCTGACCTGGCCCGACTACGCGATCCTCCTCGGCTCGCTCGCCGCCCTGGTCGCGATCGGCGGCGCCTTCAGCGGCCAGCAGCGCGGCACCGCTGACTTCTTCCTCGCCCGCCGGCGAATCCCGTGGTGGGCGGCGTGCCTCTCCTTCCTCGCCACCGAGATCAGCGCTGTCACGATCATCGCGGTCCCGGCCACCGCATACAGCGAGAACTGGGAGTACGCGCAGTTCTTCGTGGGCTCGAGCCTCGCCAAGCTGGCCGTCGCCTATCTCTTCATCCCCGCCTTCTATCGATACGATTGCACGACGATCTACGAGTTCCTGCGGCATCGGTTCGGTCAGGCCAGCCAGGTGACAGGTTCCATCTTCTTCTTCGTCACGCGGCTCCTGGGCTCGGGCGTGAGGCTCATGGCGGCGGCGCTCGCGGTGGCCGTGCTGGTCGGCTGGCCGCTCTGGGCCACCATCGCGCTCTTCACCGTGGTCTCGATCGCCTACATTGGCCTCGGGGGTGTCAAAGCCGTTGTCTGGACCAATGTCTTCCAGGCGACCATGTTCCTGGTCGGCGGCACGATGACCGTGGGCTTCCTCGCGTTCAGCATCGACGGAGGTCTCCCGGCCATGCTGCGGACCGCCGCCGAGGCCGGCAGGCTCGGGATGATCAACTGGGGGCCCGCGCCGGGTGCGCCCGACTTCTGGCGGCGCGTGCTGACCGACCCCAATATCGTCTGGCTCGCAGTGCTCAATGGCTTCGTGGGCTCGATGGCCGCCTTCGGCACGGACCATGACCTCATGCAGCGCCTCCTGACCGTCGAGACGCGCGGCGAGAGCCAGCGCACGCTGTCCCTGACGCCGATCGGTACGCTCGTGACGCTCCTCCTCTACCTCGCCATCGGCGCGGGGCTCTTCACCTTCTACGCCCAGCATCCGGGGCAGCCGCTGCCGCGGCCGGACGAGATCTTTCCGTTCTTCATCCGGACGGCCATGCCCGAGCTCCTTCGAGGTGTCATGCTCACGGCCATCGTGCTCGCCTCGATCGACTCACCGCTGGGCTCGCTCGCGGCCTCCTTCGTCACGGACATCTACCGGCCGCTCCTGGTCGCGCGCGGCTCGGAGCGGCACTACCTCTTGGTCTCGCGCGTGGCGGTGGTCGTCTTCGGCCTGATGCTGGCCGCGCTGGCCTGGGGGTTCTCGTTCTTCGACAAGATCCTCTGGCTCGCCTTCAAGATCGCGGGAGTGACGTTCGGCTCGCTGCTGGGCGCCTTCCTGCTGGGGCTCCTCACGCGGCTCCGCGCCAACCGGGCCAATGTCGTGGCGATGGTCGTGATGGCGCTGGTGAACCTCGTCCTGCTGCTCCTGTCCGAGACCGGCTGGATCACGCTCGGCTGGTCCTGGCTCGTGATCCTGGGCACGGGCGGCACCATGATCCTGTCCTGGCTCCTGGCGCCCATTCTCGATCGCGGCTCCCGACCGGCGCCTGACTCGGCCCGCGGCTAACATGCTCAGGCGGGGTATGATCGTGACGTGATACCCGAGCCCTCGCCCGAGGCCGTCGCAGCCAGCGTGGAGCAGGACGCCCGCATCCGGGTTCGCGCGGGGATCCTCTCGCTGGGCCTCTCGATCGTCCTGCTGGCGGCCAAGTACCAGGCGTACCGGATGACGGGCTCGACCGCGATCCTCTCCGACGCGCTCGAGACCATCGTCAACGTGGTCGCCGCGCTCTTCGCCCTGGGCGGGCTCGTCTTCGCCGGGCGTCCCGCCGACCGCAACCATCCGTACGGCCACGGCAAGATCGAGTTCTTCTCTGCGGCCTTCGAGGGCGGTCTGATTGCCTTTGCCGCCGTGGTGATCGTCTACGAGGTGGGACAGAGCCTGCTGGCCGGGCCCGAGGTGCGGCGCCTCGGGGTGGGCGTCCTTATCGTCGCCGCCGCGGGGCTCGTCAACCTCGGCCTCGGCCTGTACCTGCTGCGCACGGGCCAGCGCTACCAGTCGCTGACGCTCATCGCCGACGGCAAGCACGTGCTGTCGGACTTCTGGACCAGCGTGGGCATCGTCTTGGGCCTGGGGCTCGTGCAGCTGACGGGCATCGCCTGGCTCGATCCGATGGTCGCGCTCGTCGTGGCGCTGTCGCTCATGTGGACCGGCTTCCGTCTCGTTCGCCATGCCGCCGGCGGGCTCCTCGACGAGGAGGACCCGGCGCTGCTGAGCCGCGTGCTCAACGCGCTGCAGGGCTATGTCGGTCACGGCGTGATCCGGGTCCACCACCTGCGCGCCATCCGCTCGGGCCGCTTCCACCACGTCGAAGCGCACCTGGTCGTGCCCGAGTTCTGGAGCGTGGAGCAGGCCCACGACGTCGCGGAGGACGTCGCGGCGCGCGTCATCCGCGACCTGGGCGTCGAGGGGGAGATGGTCTTCCACACCGACCCCTGCCACCGGATCTACTGCGCCGTCTGTGACCTCGAGGACTGCCCGATTCGCCGAGAGCCCTTCCGGAACGTGACTCCGCTCACCCTCGAGGAAGCGGTCCAGCCGGACATGCCGCGCGTGGGGCCCTAGTCCCGCCTGTCCCCTCCGCCCCGCGCGGCTCTTCGAGGCCTCTCGATGCTGTCTATGTCTCCGCCCTTCCTCAACGAGTTATCCGGTTCCCGCCCGGATAGTAGGCCAGCGATCGCTCGAGATCATCCAGCCCCCATTGTGCCGGGAGAAACCCATCAGAAATCGCCTTGTATGTCGTTCGGGCCTGATCGATCAGCGGTTGGGCCCTTTCGGTTGTCCCATTGGATAACTCTCCAAGGCCCCACATATGCAGCGTGAACGCCAGATTGTACTGCGAGTACGGATCGGTAGCATCGCGTACTTCGTTGGCGGACAGGTCAAAGTACTTCCGTGCCTTCTCGACGTTCCTCAATGGGTTGGGTGATATATAAAATGATCCCAAGTTTCGAAGTGCCACGGCGCGGCCCAGACCCGGCTCGCCGACTTCGTAGGCCAGGAGATAATATCTCTCGGCCTGCTTGAAATCGGAGTCACTGCTACTTTCCATGGCCAGGACATTATATTCAGCCGAGGTAACGCGGGAACCAATGTCACGGACAAGGGATCGGGCAGCCGCGAGCAGCACGACACGCTTGGTGTTCAGGAGCGGTCCTACCTCGGCGCGCTGTGCCGGTGCCATTGCGGTGAGCTTGGAGTTCGAACTCTCCAGGCGAAGAGACATGATGTCTTGCAGAATCTTGATGAGGCTATCGTGTTTAGCTTGAGCGTCGTGCGTTGCATTGGTCCATAGAGAATAACTGCCCGTCGTGACCGCAAACACGAGCGCTGCAAGGCTGGTCAGGTTGCTGACAGTCTTGTACCAGGGCTTCTTCTTTTCCGCCGCGACGTGCTGGAGATCATCGACTTCATCACGCAGGCGATCGACTGCTGCAGAGACGTCGACCAGCGAGGACGTGTGCGTGTGCTGTGCCGTGTCGGCCGTGAGGTGTCCGTCACTCATCGTTTCCTCCTAACCACAGTCCCGAACACCTACCGTCGGTCCAGGGAAAGTTTCTCACGCCATGACAGATGCGAGAGCGAAGCAGTCAGAAGAAGGACCGTAGAGCGCTACGCGCACTCCGGCATGGCCCGTCACGCGCTCTCGAGTTGGGCAATCGCCGGGAAGACCTCGGCCTGCGCACGGCGCAGGTCCTCGACGAAGTCCACTTCCGTCCACGGCAACCCCGTCACCTCCACCGCGTGGACATGCCGCCGGCCCACGAGAAGATGCAGCGCATCCTCATACTCGCAGAGCCCGCGGCTCTCGTCGATCACCTGCTCGAGCAGACGCAGCAGCTCGGGGCCTGCCTCCACGCCGCATTTGAAGAAGCCGATGCCTTCCCCGACGCGGTCCCACGCCGTGGGGGACACCTTCTTGCCGAGGGCGATGACCCGATCGCCGTGCGTGTAGATCTTCACCTCCTCGCCCGTATCGGCAAAACCCAGGTCGATCAGGAGCGCGTTCGCGGCCGCCGAGTCCACGAGCCGGCGGAGGAACTCCCGCGGGAACACGACGTCGGCATCCATGATGAGCGTCGGATCCCGGAGGATGACGTCGCGGGCGCAGTGGAGGGACAGCGCGGAGCCCTTCTGGTACTCGGGGTTGTGGACGCACGCGACCGTCATGCCGCGCGGAGCGGATGCCGCGAGAGCCTCCACCTGAGCCGCGCAGTGCCCGACCACGATCACGACGCGCCGCACCCCGGCCGCATGCAGGGCCTCCAGCATCCACGCGAGGATCGCCCGGCCTCCGACCGGAAGGAGCGACTTCTGCGTGTGGTCGGTCAGGGGCGCCAGGCGGCGGGCCACGCCCGCGGCCAGGATGACGGCCGTCATCCTGGAATTCGGCAGGCGCGCGGGGTCTCGACGCGCACGCGGTGGTGCGCCGAGGGGCGCACTGGCCGGACTCGGGGTTTCTGGCGCGCGGGTACGTTCATGGCTCCCAAGGCCTGGTCTCGGATCGAGCCAAGGGTCGCATCGGGGACGCGCAGTGTCTAGAAGATTTTGTCCGGCGGCTCGGGGCCCGCGCCCGCCCTCCGCTGTCGGGGTTCCCGTTTGACCTCTCCCGCGCACTCTGGCACGATGGGCGCGGACGCCATGCGGCCCCACGGCGCTGGGGCGAGGGCGGGAAAAGCTTGGAGCCGGGCCGGCCATGGCCGAGAATGGTCTCTCCGTGACCCGCAACCCGAGACGGAGGTTCATGTACGAGTGAGCAAGATGACGGCCCGGCGGTCTGACAAGGTGCTGGCGCCCGATCCCATCGAGGCGTCGCAGATCGAGGCGTTCCGGCGTGACGGCTTCGTGGTGGTGCCGGGCCTGTTCGACGAGGAGGAGATGCGGCGGATCTCGGCGTGGACCGACGAGCTGCAGGGTCTACCCGAAGTGCCAGGTCGATGCATGATGTACTTCGAGCCGAGCATGCTGCGCCCCGGAGAGCGCGTCCTCCAGCGGATCGAGAACTTCTGCCCCTTCCATGCCGGCTTCGCCGCGCTCTGTGACGGCGACAGGCTGATCGGCTCCGTGTCCCGGCTCTTCGGCGAGCCGGCCGTGCTCTTCAAGGACAAGATCAACTTCAAGCTGCCCGGCGGCGACGGCTTCAAGCCCCATCAAGACCAGCAGGCCGGCTGGAGCACCTATGCCGATCTATTCGTCACCGTGATGGTGAGCATCGACCCGACCACCGCAGAGAACGGGTGCCTGGAGCTGTGCGCCGGACAGCACACGCGGGGACTGCTCGGCGACGAGTGGACGCCTCTCACCGCCGACGACATGCGCCGCTTTGGCGCCCGTCCGGTGCCGACGCGGGCCGGCGATGCCGTGTTTTTCGACTCGTACACGCCGCACGCCTCGGGCCCGAATCTCACGGCGGAGCGCCGACGCGTCCTCTACATCACCTACAACCGCCGGTCGGCCGGGGATCATCGCGTGCGCTACTATGCCGACAAGCGGAAGAGCTTCCCGCCCGACATCGAGCGCGATCCCACCCGGACCTACACCTTTCGGGTCTGAGCCGACGTCGGGAAGGGGCGAAAGGCGTGGAACACACAGGATGACGGCCCGTCGTACTCTCCTGGTCGTGCTCGTTCTCGTGGCCTGCCTCTCGATCGCGTCGCCGGCGCATGCCTACCTCGATCCGGGGACCGGAAGCATGCTCATCTCGGCCGTGATCGGCGTGGCGGCGGCCGTCGCGCTGGCGCTCAAGATGTTCTGGTACCGGCTGGTGGGCTTGTTCTGCGGCAAAAGACGCGGGCTTCGGCCGGGGGAAGGCGCACCCGAAGCAGATAAGTAACCCGTCCGACGTGGTGGACCGACACGGGTCGTGCGCGGGCAGCGGCGAGCGATGGCGGCTCCAGCGTCGCGGTACCCCATGACGACGTGGCAGGCCTGGGCCAGCTATCGCCGCTTCCAGAAGCTTCCGCCGCGCGACCGCAGCATCGTCTTCTACTCCGAAACCCATCAGGACTGGCATCATCTTCAACCGCTCATCGACTTCCTGGTCGAGCGGCTGTCCCGGACGGTCTGCCACGTCACGTCCGAGCAGGACGTCCCTCTGCCGTCCGTCCCGCAGGCCGGCCTGCACACCTTTCGCATCCGGCCGAGCGTGGTGTGTACCTGGTTCTTCCAGATGCTCAAGGCCGACGTCATGGTGCTGACGATGCTCGACCTGCAGAACTTCCAGCTCAAGCGATCGATCCACCCCGTGCACTATCTTTACGTGTTCCATAGCATGGGCAGCACGCACATGGTGGACCACGAGAATTCGTACGACCACTACGACAGCCTTTTCTGCGTGGGGCCCCATCACGTCGCGGAGATCCGCCGGCGCGAGCAGCTCAAAGGCCTCCCGGCCAAGCACCTGTTCGAACACGGCTATCCCCGGCTCGAGCGCCTCGTCGAGGTCGCAGCCGCCCGCCCGCGGGAGCGGTCGGACACCATCACGGCGTTGCTCGCCCCGACGTGGGGCGAGCACTCCATCCTGCACGTCTGCGGCGAGCCGTTGATCGCCGGCTTGCTGGACGCCGGCATACGGGTGATCCTCCGGCCGCACTACCAAACGGCTCGGCTCGCGCCGCGCCTCGTGCAGAGCCTGGTCACGCGGTTCGGGAACGACCCGCGATTCCAGCACGTCGACCGGATGGAGGAGAGCGCCTCGCTGCTGGAGTCCGACGTCCTCATCTGCGATTGGTCCGCGATGGCGATCGAGTACGCCCTGGGATTCGGCAAGCCGGTGCTCTTCGTCGACGTTCCACCTCGCGTGCGGAATCCGAAGTACGCCGAGCTCGGTCTCGAGCCGATGGAGATGCGCATCCGCCGCGAGCTCGGGACTGTCCTGCCGCTCGACCGGCTGGCGGACGCGCCGCGGCACGTGGCGGATCTGTTTCGCGGCGCGGCGGAGTTCCGCGAGCGCAGCCTGGCATTGCGAGCCGCGTGGGTCTTCAACTTCGGCCGGAGCGTCGAGGTGGGAGCCCGCGAGATCGCCCGCATCGCGGACGAGCGGGCGGGCGCCGGCGCGCCCGGCGCCCCGCTGAGCGCGGGGCGCCGGCGAGGCGGATAGAGATGAGCGCCCGGAGACGGCTGCTCCGCTGGGGGAGCTGGTTTGCCGTCGTCAACGCGGCCCTCCTGGCCGTCGTCGGTCTGCAGTATCTCTGGTACTACTCCGCGCTCACGCCCTCGGTCGCCTGGGTGTACGCAGTCCTCGCCTACGTGGGCCAGTTCACCGCGCTCGGCTATCTGCCGTTCCTCCTGCTGGTCCCCGTGATGGTGCTGGTCCCACGGCCCCGGGTGATTCTGCCTCTTAGCGTCTTTCTGGCCAGCGCCGTGCTCAGCTTCCTGGTCCTCGACACCTTGGTCTTCGCCGAGAACCGATACCACCTCAACGTCCTCACGTTCGTCATGTTGGAGCTGCAGACGTGGGCATTTCTCACGCTCTACTTCCTTCTTGGCCTGGCCATCGAGGCCATGCTGGCGCTTTGGGTCTGGAAGCGCAGCGCTTGGCCCCCGAGGCATCGGATCGGGCGGTCCCTTGCCCTGGGCCTCGGGACCTGCTTCCTGGCCAGCCACCTCATCCACGCATGGGCGGACGCGCACAATTACGTGCCGGTGACCGCCTTCACTCGCTACCTGCCGCTGTACTTCCCTCTCAAGGATTCACGACGCATGGCGAGGCTCGGCCTCGTGGATGAGGCCCGGGCGCGCGAACACAGGCTCGTGGCCGCTCTTGGCCGGCCGCCCGACGGCGAGCTGAACTACCCGCGGGCTCTCCTGCGGTGCGAGCCCCGTCGGCCGATGCTCAATGTCCTGCTCGTCGTGATCGACGGCATGCGCGCCGACGCCCTGAGGCCTGACCTTGCGCCGAGGCTCGTTGAGTTCGCGCGCGGCGCGATCCGGTTCGACGCGCACTACAGCGGCGGGAACGCGTCGCGGGCCGGCATGTTCTCCCTGTTTTACGGCATCCCCGCGACCTACTGGGACGCCTTCGCCGACCTCGCCCGGCCTCCCGTGCTGATGGACCTGTTCCGAGAGCACGGCTACCAGCTCGGGTTGTTCTCCAGCTCGCCCGTGTACAGCTGGGTCGTCGGGCTCGATCGGACGGCCCTGGCCCGCATCCCGAACCTGCGCCTCGAGACGATCTCTTCGTACCCCGGGTCCGCCGCGAGGGACCGGATCTTGACCGATGAGTGGTACGAGTGGCTCGACCGGCGCGACCCGTCGCGTCCCTTCTTCGGGTTCCTCTTCTACAACGCCGCGGTGGCTTTCGAGCCGCCCGAACACTATCCCCCGGCAGTTCCGATTCCGTCGGGCGCGTCGGAGTGGGTACGCCGGCGCGCCCGCTATTTGACAGCCGTGCAGTACCTGGACTCCCTGATCGGGCGGATGCTCGACGATCTGGAGCGCCGGAAACTGCTCGAGCGCACGGTGGTCATCGTCACCTCCGATCACGGCATGGAATTCGACGAGAGCGGGCAGGGCTTCATTGGCCACGGCACGGCCTATAGCGACTACCAGATGCATACGCCGCTGATGGTGCGCTGGCCCGGGCGGCCGCCGGGCCGCGTCGTCCGCCGAACCTCCCACAACGACGTGGCGCCGACCCTGCTGCCGGGCGTGTTCGGCTGCGTGAATCCGCCGTCCGACTACGCGAGCGGCCATGATCTCTTCTCCGACATGCAGTGGGACTGGCTCATCGGCGCCAGCCATCTCGACTTCGCCTTGATCGAGCCCGAACGGGTGACCATCGTCCGCCCGAACGGCTACGAGATCCGTGACCGCAACTATCGTCTCGTTCCCAACCCCACGGTCCCCCGCGACGTCCTGCGGGCCGCGCTGCAGGAGATGAGGCGGTTCTACCGCTAATGGCGGGGCGGCACGAACGGAGGCGGTCGTCGGGGATCGGTCGCCCCACGCTCCCGCTCTTCGGACTGCTCGTCTTCTTGGGCCCGATCGTCCTTCCCGTCTCGGCCGAAGAGCCAGGCGGTAATCGCGTTCACATCGCGACCAAGCATCTCGACCTGTTCTTTTCCCTCGACGGCGCGAGCCCCGTGATATGGCGGGCTTGCCATCCGTCCTGTGCGCAGACCGGTGAGGCGTCGGGGACGTCGGTCCGCTTCACCAGCAGCGATGATCCGCCCCAGGCTCGGCTGATCCTTCGTGGCCCTGGCCCAGCCGTGAATTTCCAGAGCCTGCGCTTCAGCGCCGACCTCACCGAAGACGCGCGCGCCCGGACGGTGACCTTCCAGTCCGACCTGCCGGTCGACGGCGTCCGCGTCGTGAAGTCGTTCGAGGTCTCCCGGGAGGGCTACGAGGTCGTGATGACGGTGCGATTGCTCGGACCGAACGCTGGCGCGTTCACGGCGGGCCGACTCCTGGGCCTCGACCTCGGGGTGGGCCAGGGATTCTTCCCGTCACCGGCAGCGGGGTTTTCCGCGAGTCTCGACCGCGTGAGTCGAGTGATGGTCGGGGAGAGTGGCGTCCGCGTCCTCGGCGACGACGGGCGAGATCCCGGGCCTCTCCGCGCTGGCGACTGGGCGGGATTTCGCAGCCGTTTCTGGACCATCCTCGTGCGTTCGGACGGCGGCGGCACCCTCGAGTCGCGGCCCGGCGCGAGCATCGCGCTGGTGGCTCTGGACGAGCCGGAACGGTTCTCCTGGCGCTACAGGTTCTACTCGGGGCCCGTCGAGAACCGCGCCTTGACCCGCGCGGCGCCGGAGCTCGGACAGCTGCTCTTCTCCGGGCTCTGGGCCTGGCTGCGCGCGCTGAGCTTCGCGCTCCTGTTCCTCCTCCGCGGGCTGACCGCCCTCGTCGGCCATCCCGGCCTGGCGATCGTCGCCCTCGCGGTGTCGGTCAAGGTCCTCCTCCTGCCGCTGACGGCGCTGGCCGAGCGCCTGCAGGAGCACGTCAACGCCACCCAGGCGCGGCTCCAGCCCGGCATCGACGCCATCAAGGCGGCCTACCGAGGTGAGGAGCGGGCCCGGCGCACCCTCGCCCTGTACCGTGAGGAGGGCGTCCACCCGCTGTATACGCTCAAGAGCCTGCTCGGCTTCCTGATTCAGCTCCCGGTGTTCGTCGCCGTCTTCGACATGCTGGCGGAGGACTTCGATCTCCACCGGGTGTCGTTCCTCTGGATCCAGGATCTGTCGCGGCCGGACGAGCTGCTCCGGCTGCCCCTGTGCCTGCCCTTCTTCGGATGCCACCTGAACCTCCTGCCGTTCCTGATGAGCGGGGTGTCGCTGGCGGCGCTGCTGCGGTTCCACTCGCCGGTGCTCACGCCACCGCTCGTTCGCAGGCAGCGCAGAAACCTGACGGGCATGACCCTTCTGTTCTTCCTGCTCTTCTACACGTTTCCCGCCGGCATGGTCCTCTACTGGACGTCGACGAACGCCTTCCAGCTCGCCAGCCAGGAGCTGGGGCGGTTACGACGTCCATCGACGTAGGTGGGGGTCGTCACACCGCCAAGGGATAGCGTCTCCCGCCTTGACAACGCCGGGGCACTGACCGCACAGTCAGCCCACCTGACCGTCCCCCAGCGGCCGCATGGCCCGCGCGAACCAACGGCCTGCCTCCGAGGCGAGGTGCGATACCCGTGATCGGTCTCCCAGCGTCGGGTCTGAAGCGCAAACAGTGGGAGCCGCTCGCCTTCGCCTCGCCCTCGCTTGCCCTGATCGGGATCGTGATTCTCTTCCCGCTGGTGTATTCCTTCTACCTGTCGTTTCGGGATTTCGACCTCTCAGTGGGGCCCGACTCGGCGTTCGTCGGCGGGCGCAACTACGCCGAAGCGCTGTTCAGGGATGGGCGCTTCCTCGGCTCCGTCTGGAACACCGGGGTCATCATCGCCCCTTCGCTCGCCGTCGAGCTCTTGCTCGGCCTCGGGCTCGCGCTCCTCCTCAACCGTGCGAGCCGGGGTCGGCCCATCATCACCGCGCTGCTTGCGATCCCGGCGATGGTGTCGCCGGTCATGGCGGCCATGGCCTGGCGCATGATGTTCGGCGTGAAGTATGGGGCCATCAACAATCTCGGGCGCCAGCTCGGCCTGCTGGACCTGTACTTCGACTGGTTCTCCTCACCCCTGGTGTCCGTGATCTCGGTGGTGCTCGTCGAGGTGTGGCACAACACGCCGTTCATGATGCTCGTGCTCCTGGCAGGCCTGCAGTCGATTCCACAGGAGCTCTACGACGCCGCGCGCGCGGACGGCGCCACGCCCTGGCAGAGCTTCTGGTCGGTCACGCTGCCCCTGCTCAAGTTCACGATGGCGGTCGGGGTGATGATCCGGCTCATCGACCTGACGAAGCTCTTCGGGCTCATCTTCATCCTCACCTTCGGCGGGCCGGGCGGCGCGACGGAGACGGTCGCCTTCAACACCTACCTGGTCGGGTTCAAGGATTTTCGGATGAGCTACGCCTCGGCGCTCTCGTACGTGATCGTGCTGGGCACGCTCATGTTCACTCTGCTTTTCCTCTGGATCTCCCGTCTGCGAGAGGCCCGGGCCTGATGGCCATCGCCGTCCCGACCGCCCGTGTTGCCGTCCGGCGATGGAACCGCTATCGCATCCAGGCCGTGGCCGGCACCGTGCTGACGTATGTGGGGCTCGGGGCGGCGCTCATCTTCTTCCTCGGGCCCTTCTTCTGGATCGTCACCACGTCGCTCAAGGGCGAGGGAGACTACTTCGCCTACCCGCCCGTCTGGATTCCCGACCACCCATCCCTCGCCCACTACATCGGGCTCTTCACGCGCTCGAACGGGGCGCGCTATTTCGCCAACAGTCTCGTGATCTCCTCACTGTCGATGGGCGCGGCGCTGGTCGTGAGCCTGCCCACCGCGTACAGCATTGCCCGCTGGCGCTTTGGCGGCGGCATGCTGAACGTCGTCCTGCTCGTCCTCCGGATGCTGCCGGCCATCGCGCTCATCGTGCCGATCTACATCATGTACAAGTGGCTGGGGCTCACCAACACCTACCTCGGCCTCATCATCGTCTACACCGTGATCTATATCCCGTTCGCGGTCTGGCTGATGGTGGGCTTCCTGCGCGATTTCCCGGTCGAGATCGAGGAGGCCGCGCTCATCGACGGCTGCTCGCGCCTCGGGTCGCTGGTGCGAGTCGTGGTGCCGATCATCGCGCCCGGATTGGCGGTGGTGGCGCTGTTCGCCTTCATCGCGACGTGGAACGAGTTCCTCTTCGCGATCGTGCTCACCGGCATCGAGACAAAGACGATGATGGTGCTAGTCACGTCCTTCACCACCGGTGGCACTGACGCGTTCTACGGCGAGGCCTCGGCCTCGGTCGTGCTGGGCGTGCTGCCGGCGTTCGCGGTCGCGTTCCTCCTGCAACGGTATCTCGTCAAGGGGTTGGCCCTCGGCGGCACCAAGGGCTAGCCGGCCCAAAGGAGGCCACTCATGAAGCGTCTCTGGCCCGCAACGCTCCTCGCCCTGGCAGTCCTCGGCGTCGTCCTGGCCCTCGGCGGCTTGCCCAGCCAGACAGTGCGCGCCGCGCGGCCCTACGAGGGCGTCACGCTGCGCGCCGTCGTCAACGCCGAGTACGTGAAGTACTCGCTGAGTCTGGTCGAGAAGGACATCCTCGACCATCTGGGCATCAAGCTCGAGACCGAGGTGATCCCCGCCGACGCCTTCGTCGCCAAGACTCTGCTCGAGTTCAACAGCGGCTCGAGCCCCTGGGACCTCATCATGTTCGGGCCGTCCAACATGCCCGACTACGGGCGACACTTCGAGCCGCTCGAGCCGTGGGCGCGGAAGCTCAAGCTCGACTTCATGTTCGATGACATCGCGGACGTCTACAAGAAGCTCATGCTCCGCCACAACGGCAAGATCGTGAGCATGCCCTACGACGGCGACGTCCACATCATGTTCTGGAACAAGGTGGCGTTCGAGCGCGCCGATAACAAAAAGAGGTTCAAGGCCAAGTTCGGCTACGACCTGGCGGCGCCGCGCACGTGGAAGCAGTGGGACGAGCAGGCCGAGTTCTTCCACGGCTGGGGGTGGGACGGCTCCGACAAGAAGCTCTTCGGCGCCGGCGCCTCCTACAAGCCGAGCGGCAGCGGGTACTCGTATCACTGGTGGCGGCCGCGCTTCTTCTCCTACGGCGGCCAATACTTCGACGCGAACATGAAGCCGCTCATCAACTCGCCGGCGGGCCTGCGCGCGCTCGAAGAGATGGTGCGCACGATGCCGTATTACCCGCCGGGCGTGCTGCTCTTCGAGTCGGAGGAACCCAAGACGATGCTGGTCAAGGGCGAGGTGCCGCTCCTCTTCTCGTGGACCAGCACCGGCAAGCGCGTGGGCGACGCCCGCGAATCCGTGATCGCGGGCAAGGCGGGCTTCGGCCTGGTGCCGGGAGCAGACATCGATGGCAAGATCGTCCACCGCCCGGCCATGACACCAGGGCGCGCGATGGCGGTGTCGCGATATTCGAAGAAGATCGAGCCTACCATGAAGCTGCTGGAGTTCATCTCGCTGCCCGATCAGAGCTTGAAGATCGTCATGGACCCGAAGACGATCATGGACCCGTGGCGCATCTCGCACTTCCGCGCCGAGAAGTTTCGCACCGCTTTTCCGGGAGCCGGTGAGTACCTCGACGCGATCGAGAAGAGCTTTCCGCTGGTCGTGCCCGACCCGGTGATTCCCGGCGCCGACGAGTACCAGCGCAAGCTCTCGTTCGAGATCACCGAGGCGCTGGCCAAGCGGAAGTCCCCGAAGGAGGCGCTCGACAGCGCCGCCCGCGAGTGGGACAAGATCACCGAGCGACGCGGACTCGAGAAGCAGAAGGCGGCGTGGGGCGAGAAGCTGGCCGAGATGAAGGCCATCGGCATCGAGTACCACCCCGACTGGGCAGCGAAAGCCAAGTAGGGTCTCCGCTGCGGGCTCGCGGGGTGCCGGGGCCGACCCCGGCACCCCGCCTCCTCGCCTGTGAGAAGGCCGGCCCATCCGCTCATCTCGCCTCTCGTCCCGCTACCGGCGCAGCTGACATCCAGGGGCTTCCAGCACGCTTGGCACGGAGCATGCTGGTCTGGCTTGCAGCGAGCCTCAGGGGCGACTCACACTCAGGCAGGAGCGACGCATGGTCACGATCGTCACGAACGTTGAGCTCAAAGAGGGTGCCGATCGGAAATGGGATGCCGTCATGGGTTCGCGCATGACCGGAGCGAAGAAGCGACAGGGATGGGTGGGAGGACAGCTTCTCCGTTCAGGGGAAAAACCGAGGAGGCGAGTGATCATCGGGACTTGGAAGACTCGCGCCGACTGGGAGCTATGGCATAGAGATCCCCGCTTCGCCGAGACGCGCCGCCAGCTCGATGGGCTGGTCACCGGACCCGAGGAGCATTGGTGGCACGACGTGGTGCTCGACGTGAGACAAGGAGGAACAAAACCCGCCTCGGCCGCTTCCAAGGGAGCCGGCAAGCGGAGCCCGAAGAGAAGCGGCCGGTAGAGCTGGGCGGTCGTTCTTACCGCCTACGGACAGCCGGGAAGCTGTGGGTCGAGGATCACGCGCGGCGTACGGTCGAGGAAGACCCGCTACCTCAGGTGCGGCGCACACGGAAGGAGGCCAACATGATCAAGAAGGCTGGCAGCAAGTACGTGGTGCTCGCCGAGAGCGGCCGGCGCATGGGCACCTACGACACGAAGGCCGAGGCCCAGAAGCGACTGCGCCAGATCGAGTTCTTCAAGCACGCCAAGAAGACGGGCGCCGGTTCGCGCATGCGCTCCGCCTAAAGAGCTTCGGAGCAGGCCGCTCTTTGCCGGGTCAGCGAGAATCCGCTGCCGGCGGCCTCTCGCGAATCGCTCGAGCGGCGCCCGGGCCGCGTGCGTCGTCAGGCAACGAGCTTCGCAATGGCGAACGCGGCGGCTGCGGCAAGTCCCCCAACGACGACCGTCTGCCAGGCGCTGCGCAGAGGCCTTCGCATCGTGAGTGAGCCCTTCACGTATCCAAACAGCAGAAGCGCCAGAAGGGTCAGCACGACGGATACGAGCAGACCTGCCGCCGGAGCCTTGATGAAGAAGTATGGTGCCAGCGGAACGAGGCCGCCCGCGATGTAGGACAGCCCGATACTCATGGCGCTCGCCCGCGCCCGCAGAGGATCAGGCCGCTCGAGCCCAAGCTCGAACTTCATCATGAAGTTCACCCACCGCCTGCGGTCTCGACGAATCGCATGAGCCACAGTGGTCGCCATCGCTTCAGGCAAGCCATAGCTCCGGAAGATCTGCACGACCTCTTCTGTCTCCTCGTCCGGTGCCTCAACCGTCTCTCGTCTTTCCCTGGCCTCCTCTGACGCGTAGTGCTCGGCATCGGTCTTGGCCGCGAGGTAGCCGCCCAGGCCCATCGCAATCGCTCCCGCCGCGATCTCTGCCGAACCGGCGGTGATGATGACGCGGGTCGACTCGACCGCTCCGGAAAGACCCGCGGCAAGCGCAAAGGGCACGGTCAGTCCGTCTGACATGCCGATCACGATGTCCCGAACCGTGTTCGAACCCGTGAAGTGCTTCTCGACGTGGGGCGTCTGGGGCACGTGTGAGACCTCCATCTCGGTGTAGGGATCCGTGCTGGCTCAGCATGCGTCTCTCGCTCGTGACCTGGCTCGGCGGGAGTCTAGCCCTGCCAGCGCCCGAGGCTTAGGGAACGCAGGCTGCCCCTTCGGAGGGACCTACATCGAGGTGGTGGGCCTCGGTTGAAGGCGGAGGCGCGGGTCTCGGCTCGGAGTGGTCATAGTAACCCTCCGGCGTAAAGACATGTTCCATGTCCTGGCCAACAAGGTAGTGAAGCTCGACGGGGTCGGCGCGCCATTCACCGACCACATCGATCGTGATGATCGCTCCATCTTTTCGCTCAACGCGGATCTTCATGGCTGCCTCCCAAGAGTCATAGCGGCACGCGACCGGTCCGTCCCGCTGGCTATCAGCATGATAGCAACCTACATGCCGTGCTCTGGCACAGGGCTTGCGCGTCAAAGACGCCATGAGACTTGCCGCCAGAAACACGGGAGCGGCGGTATCGCCAGTGAGCATGTCCTGGCCCATGGCAACTCTTACCGGGTTATTCTTACCGTTCCCGTGAGCGCTCGAGCCTTGACCGGCCGAGTCGGATACGAGGGGGTGGCGATATGAGCCGTAACAAGCGGAAGCCGACGAAGGCGCATACGGCCAGGAGGTCGCTGACAAAGAAGCGTGGTGCCGGGAAGATCGGAGGTGCCCGGACCAAGCGGCGGCCCACGCGGCTTCGGCAGCTCTCCGCCGAGGCCGAGAATCGCGGAGCAGCGGGGGAGCTGCTGCGGCTAGTCGAAGAACGCCACGAGACGGGACCTGCCGTCAGCGGGGGGGATATCGACGCGGACTGGCAGCGCGGCCAAAGCTCGGGAGAGGAAGCGGTGGGCGGCAGCGTGGCGACCCCGGATCAGGACGTGGTGGACGAGATCGGCCGCGCGCTCGGCGTGGAGCAGCCGTCAGACGCTCCCGTCAGGACCTCCGTGGAGATCTTGAGCGCCAGGGATCGCGACTACTGGCGCCGCGAGCGACGAGCCAAGGAGGAGGACGAGCAGCTATGACGGATCAGACTGCGGTCCTGCAATCGGGACCGAGGAGGCGCGTCAGGGCGGCGTCGAGCTGGCAGCGCCGCCAGCCGTAGGCCGTGACACCGACCGCGCCAGTCGCGAGGTACTCCGCGTCCCAGGGGTCGCGCATGAGCACCACGCCAAGGGTCGGCGCCGCCGCCTGCAGCGCGCCGAGCAGCGCACGATTGGACGGGTAGAGGTGAGCATCGTAGAGGAAGAGAATGGTAGCGTTCGCGCTCCGTGCCGCCTCACCCACGCGCGCGATCTCCAGCTCGCCCGGCTCAACCTCCACCACTTCGACCGCAGGCTGTATGCCGTACGGCGAGCAGGCATGGGTGACGAAGAGGGCCCCATCCAGCATCTCGTCCTCCACCGTGATCCTGTCGGCCAGCGACGAGAGCCGCGGGAAGACGGCGACCACCCGGCCGTTGAGGGCGCGGCTGAAGGCGGCGTTGGGCGGCGTGACCGGCGTCACGGCCCGGGTCGCGAGGGCTCTAGCCAGCGGCTCGCCGTCGCGCTCGGGGCGCGGCGGGCCGCCCTCGAAGCGCGCCATACGCTTTGCGGCGAGCGCCTCGAGCCGAGCTGCGCTGTGCTCGAGACCTCGGAGCGGCAGTGTCTTCGCGCGATAGGCCTCGAGGAGCGCGGCGTGGGCGTCGCGCTGGCGCGCCGGCGTGTGGCAGACGAGCAGGAGGTCGTGGCCGGCCGCCGCGGCCTTGACCGCGGCGTCGCCAACGGGACAGAGCTCGCCGATCGCGCCCATCTCGAGGTCGTCTGTCGCGACGACGCCGCGATAGCCGACTTCGCCTCGCAGGTACTCGTCCACGATGAGCCGTGAGAAGGTCGCCGGTGTGTGCGGGGATGAGTCCAGGCGCGGGTAGAGCGGGTGCGAGGTCATGATCGCGTCCACGCCGGACTCCATTGCGGCGAGGAACGGTGGCAAGTGGACCGCGTGCATCTCTCCCCAGTCCGACTCGATGACGGGCAGCCCCACGTGCGCGTCGACGGGCGCATGGCCCTTGCCGGGGAAATGCTTGGCGCACGCCGAGACTCCCGCCGCCTGGAGACCGCGGATGCGTGCGGCGCCGAAGCGCGACACGAGGGCAGGGTCCTTGCCGTAGGAGCGTATGCCGATATTCGGGCTGTAGCGCTCGGTGAGCACGTCGAGCACGGGCGCGAAGTTGAGATCCACGCCCAGGCGGCGCAGCTCGCGTCCCTCGAAGAAGCCCTGGCGATTGGCGAAGCCGACCTCTCCCGCGGCCCCGACCGCGAGGCTGTCGGGGAATATGGTCACGGCCCGGCCGAGCATGATGATGCGGCCGCCCTCATGGTCGGTTGCAACGAGGAGCCGCCTGCCGAGGGTTTCCTCGAGGCCCGTCACGAGACGCGCGAGACGCTCGGGCGTCTCGAAGTTGCGCCGGTAGAGGATGAGCCCGCCAGCCCCGGTGTCGCTGAAGAGCCGGACATCGTCTTCCGTCAGGTCGGGGCCCGGCAGCCCGAACATGAGGCGCCGGCCCACCAGCGCTTCGAGGCTCACCGCGCGCTCCCGCGCCTGGCGCCCGCCGCGGCGGCGCCCACGAGCGCCAGGCCGAGCGCGGAGAGCGCGAGCATGGTGTTCTCGTGCCCGGCGTCCACGAGGCGCCCGAGCACGGCCGTGCCCATGGCGACGCCCAGGAAGAGAAAGAAGGCGAAGAGCGAGAAGGCCTTGCCTCGCGCGGCGGTGCTGATCTCCGTCCCGCGCAGCTGGAGCGTGGAGTGCAGCCCGACGAAGCCCAGCCCCAGCAGGAGCATCGCGCCCCCGAAGACCGGCCAGGGCCACCCGGGGATGAGCGCCAGGAAAGCGACGGCCATGGACGCGCCGCCCGCGCCCGCCAGGGCATTCTCCGACAGCCGCTTCCGGACAGGCGCCATCAGCGAGCCGCCCAGCATCGTGCCGAGGCCGAACAGCGCGATCAGCAGTCCGACCTGGAGCTGGTCGAGGCCGTGACGCTGGTGGGCGAACGCTCCCAGATAGGTGACGGTGCCCCAGAGGAAGAAGCCCTCCGCGCAGATCGGGAGGTAGACGAGCACCGCGCGCGGGTCGGCGAGGAGGTCGACATAGCGCAGCACGCTCTGACCGTAGCCGCGCGGGATCGGGGGACGCTCGGCGTCCAGCCTGAACATCCCCGCGACGGGGCCGAGGGCCAAAACGCCGTAGGCCGCCAGCATGACGCGCCAGGAAACGAAGTGCGCTACCAGGCCGCCGATGGACGCGGAGAAGGCCAGGCCCGCGGAGGTGACCACGGCGAAGCGCGCGATGGCGACCTGACGCTCCGCATACTCGAAATTGTCCCCGATATAGACGAGGGTGAGCGGGATCACCGCGCCCGCGAGCGCGCCGGCCAGGAGGCGCGCGGCGATGAACTGCGACGTCGAGAGCGACAGCGCCGACAGGACCGAGCAGAGGCTGAAGCCGAGCGCGGCGGAGCGCACCACGGCGACGCGCCCGAAGCGGTCGGAGAGCGGCCCGTAGACGAGCTGACCCGCGCCATAGGCCAGCGAGTAGCTCGTCATGGCCAGTCCCGTCGCGCCGGGCGTGGCCTTGAGCGAGGCCGCGACGGACGGCAGGACCGGGGCCAGGATCCTCACGTCCACCGAGACCAGGAAGGCCAGTGTGAAGAGCAGGAGCAGCGGCGTCATGAATACAGGAGATACGGCCGGCGCTTCCGCGCGAACCTCACGAGATCGCGGCGCCAGGAAGCTTCGAGACGCGCCGTCGGCGTGCCGCGAGCGAGGGCGTGGCGGATAGCGGCGCCACCGCAGAGGAGGTCGATCGGGAGTCTCACGCGCTCGAACTCATACGGCGGCCTGCGCCAGCGGAAGTACCGGGGCGCCTGGCGCCTCGCCTCGGCGATGATCGCGAGATAGGTCGCGAACGGCTTGAAGCGCGCGGCATCGGTGACATGGACCTGGACCCCGCCGCAGCGCTGCCCCTTCCACTTGTGGAAGGCGGGCTCGAAGCCCGCGGCCCGGAAGCGGACACCCGGCAGCCGCCGCCGCTCGAGCGCACGCGCGAGATCCGGCCCGTGGAGAAAGGGCGCGCCAATCCACTCGAAGGGCCGCGTCGTGCCGCGCCCTTCGGAGAGGTTGGTGCCCTCGATGAGACAGCCGCCCGGATAGACGCGCGCCGTGTCCGGCGTCGGCATGTTGGGGGAGGGCGCCACCCATGGCAGGCCCGTGTCTTCCCATCGCATCCGACGCTTCCAGCCCAGCATCGGCACGACGGTGAGATCGCAGCCGAGGCCGTGGGTGTCGTTGAGATACGCTGCCAGCTCGCCGATAGTCATGCCGTGGCGGATCGGCAGCGGATAGAGCCCGACGAATGATGTGAAGCCGGCCTCGGGCCAGTTGCCCTCGAGCCGCTCGCCGCCCAGCGGATTCGGGCGGTCCAGAACAATGACCGGCAGCCCCACGCGCGCCGCCGACTTCATCGCGAGGACCATGGTCCAGTTGAAGGTGTAATACCGCGAGCCAACATCCTGGAGGTCCACGACGAGCGCGTCGAGGCCGTCGAGCGCGCCGGGCTCCGGGTCGAGACGATGTCCGTAGAGGCTCAGAACGGGCAGCCCCGTCAGCGCGTCGCGCTCGTGGGCGATGCGCGCGTGGTCCTGGGCCGCGCCCGTGAGACCGTGCTCGGGAGCGAAGAGACGCTGCAGGCATACGCCCTTGAGATGTGCGAGCGCCTCGGCTGCATGAGCGAGAGAGCGGGTTACGGAGGCTTGATGGCAGAGGAGACCCACGGATTGTCCGCGGAGAAGACTTTGGAGGCGCCCCAGCAGGACGTCCAGGCCCGAGAGCACGACGGTCATCGCCCTTATAGTAGGGTAGGCTCAAAACCATGGCGAGGATTCCCTACGATCGGCTGCCGACGGAGCGCCTCAACCCGCGGAGCCGGCGGCTGGACCGTCTTCGCGCGTCCAGCATCGCGCGTCTCATGAATCGCGCGGACTGGGACGCCGTGCGCGCAGTCGGGCGCGCGGCGCCCGCCATCGGCCGCGCCGTCGATGGCATCGTGGAGCGCCTGGCCGGCGGCGGCCGGCTGCTCCTCCTGGGCGCCGGCACGAGCGGGCGGCTCGGCGTTATCGAGGCAGCCGAGTGTCCGCCTACCTTTAATACGGCTCCTACCCAGGTCCAGGCCGTGATGGCGGGCGGGCGGCGCGCCGTGTTCCGCTCAGTGGAAGGCGCCGAGGACGATGCAGTCGCCGGCGCCCGCGCCGTCCGCCGCCACGCGCGGCGCCAGGACGCCGTGGTCGGCATAGCCGCAAGCGGCGTCACGCCCTTTGTCCGGGCCGCCTTGGCCGAGGCTCGGCGCCGTGGAGCGCTCACGATTCTCGTTACGTGCAATCCGACGGCGCCGCGAGGGGCCGCGCGCATCGTCATCGCGCTTCGCGTCGGCCCGGAGATCCTGGCGGGCTCGACGCGTCTCAAGGGGGGAACGGCGACCAAGCTGACGCTCAATACGCTGACCACTGCGGCCTTCACTCGGCTCGGCAAAGTCCACGGCAACCGCATGGTGGACCTCCAGCCGAAGTCAGCCAAGCTCCGGGCGCGGGCTATGCTGCTCGTCCGCGAGCTTGGCGGCGTGAGCGCGCCGCGCGCGGCGAAACTTCTCCGGGAGGCGCGAGGTAGCGCCAAGGTGGCGGTCGTGATGGCACGGCGCCGTGTCGCCGCCGGCGAGGCGCGGCGCAGGCTCGAGGCGGCGGGCGGCTTCCTCGGCCGCGCGGCGGGGATTTGAGCGCGGCTGTGAGTGGCTTGGCCCGGCCGTGTCCTCTGTCGCTCCTCGGTCGCTGTGCGCGCCGTTGTAGAATGGCCGCCGCCATAGTCTCAGCCGAGATGCGGCCGGCGAGCCGCAGGCGCGGCAGTGCGAGCCGAGCGGCACAGCCGCGAGGGTGCGCGCTGAATTGATTCCCAGCGAGGCGAATCATGAAAATCGAGAGGGTCCGGACGTACCACCTCCGCGTTGAGCTGACTGCCGGCGAGGTGTTCGCATATTCGCAAGCGCGGGTCGGCGTCCGGACGGCCATGCTGGTGGAGATCGTGGGCGACGACGGGCGCTCCGGCTGGGGCGAGGCCTATGGTCCGCCCGCCCCGATCAAAACGCTGATGGACGAGCTCTATGCGCCCCGGCTCATCGGCCGTGACCCCATGGACACGACTGTCATCTGGGAAGAGCTCTACGCCGCGATGCGCGACTATGGTCGCTCGGGCTTTCCGGTGGCGGCGCTCTCGGCAGTGGACCTGGCACTCTGGGACCTCAAGGGCAAGATCGCGGGTCTGCCCGTCGCCAAGCTCCTGGGCGGAGCCTTCCGCACCCAGCTCACGGCCTATGCGACGGGGCTCTACCGCCACGATGTCCGTGACCAGGCCAAGGCGCTGGCGAACGAGGCCCGCACCTACGTCGCCGACGGCTTCCGCGCCATGAAGCTCAAGGTGGGCTTCGGCGTGGAGGAGGACGCGCGAAACGCGCGCGTCGTCCGCGAGGCGATCGGCCCGGCATGCCGGCTCGCCGTGGACGCCAACCACGCCTATGACGCGATGACGGCGATCCGGCTCGGCCGGCTCCTCGAGCCTCTCGACATCGCATGGTTCGAGGAGCCGGTCGTGCCGGAGGACCTCGCAGGCTACCTGCAGGTGAAGCAGGCGCTCGAAATGCCGGTCGCGGGGGGAGAGGCCGAGTACACGCGCTTCGGCTTCCGCGACCTCGTTGGGAGGCGCTGCGTGGACATTCTCCAGCCGGACATCTGCGGCTGCGGCGGCTTCACTGAAGCCCTCCGCATCGCGGCCCTCGCCAACACCTGGGGCGTGACGGTCTACCCGCATGTCTGGGGCAGCTCGGTGGGACTCCACGCGAGTCTTCAGTGGGCGGCAGCGCTGCCGCCAAATCCGGCGGCGCTGATCCCCGGCGAGCTCTGGTTCGAGCTCGACCGGACGGCCAATCCCTTTCGCGAGCGCCTGGCCGCCGAGCCGCTCAAGCGCGCGGGTGATATCATCGAGGTCCCGAAGCGGCCGGGTTTGGGTCTCGAGGTGGACCGCACGGTGCTGGAGCGCTATTCGGTCACGACGGGAGAAACGAAGCGATGAGGCTCGAAGGCAAGGTGGCGGTGGTCACGGGTGGCGGCGCCGGCATCGGACGGGGCATCGTGTTGTGCATGGCCAGGGAGGGCGCCGACATCGCCATCCCCGATATCCAGGATGGCAATGCCAAGGCGGTGGTCAAGGAAGTGGAGGCCCTGGGGCGCAAGGCCGTGGCGATGCGGTGCGACGTGACCAAGGCGGCGGACATCAAGGCCTCGCTCGACCGCATCACGAAGGAACTCGGCCGGATCGACATCCTGGTGAACAACGCCGGGATGGCCTCGGCCCCGGGCATGCCGTTCACGAACAACACGGAAGAGGACTGGGACAGGACCTACGAGGTCAACCTCAAGTCGGTCTTCCTCATGTGCAGGGAGCTGGCGCCCTACCTCATCGAGAGGAAGGCCGGGCGCATCATTAATATAGCGTCCATCGCAGGGCCTCTGGCTGCTCAGACCATGCCGCCCTACTCGGTTGCCAAGGGTGGGGTCATCACGTTTACCCGCGTGCTGGCCAAGGAGCTGGCGGGCCACGGCATCACCGTCAACGCGATCTGTCCGGGCGTCCTCTGGACGGCCTTCTGGGAGAAGCTGGCCCAGCACATCGCCGACACCAACCCCGCGTTCAAGGGCATGACGGCGCGCGAGGTCTTCGACAAGCGGGTGGGGGACATCATCCCGCTCAAGCGGGAGCAGACGCCCGAGGACATAGGATGGGCCGCGGTCTTCCTGGCCTCCGACGAGGCGCGGAACATCACGGGGCAGTCCTTGAACGTGGACGGCGGCTCGGTGATGTTCTGACGCTGTTCCTCCGCCGGGGGAGAGCGCAGGGTGGGGGAACGGCTGAATGCGAGCAGGGCGTTCGCTCGGACTGGTGGTGGCCTTGGCGGCGACGATTCTCGTCGACGACGGTATCGCGTGGGCGCAGCAGGCCAGGCCTGTGCCCAGGGAGGCGGCGGAGCCCGTGATGAAGCAGCTCGAGGCGTTCCGGCGGGATGATTTCGACGCGGCGTACACCTTTGCGTCCGCTGAGATCAAGCAGCAGTTCAACCGTCAGGACTTCGAGCAGATGGTCAAGACGGGCTATCCGGAGATCGCGCGCTCGACCTTCGCGACCGTGGCTGGCTCGGTCGTGGCGCCCAACGGCCATGTCTACTTGTCGGTCAAGATCCGCGGGTCCAACGGCAACAGCGTCGAGGCGCTGTACGAGGTGGTTCTCGAGAACGGCCAGTGGAAGATCAACGGCGTGAGCTCCAAGCCCGATCCGGGTCTGGTCTAGCCGCACGTATCCTCCTCTCCCCTGAGGGGAGAGGGTAAGGGTGAGGGGGATGAGATGGACTTCGACTTCACTCCCGAGCAGCAGCGCTTCCGCGCCGAGGCCCGCGCCTGGCTCGCCGAGAATGTCCCCGCCGACCTCAAAGGCAAGGGCTTCGCCGCCTCGCGCGCCAGCCGAGAGGAGGTGGATCGCCTGCGGGAGTGGCAGCGCACGCTCCACAAGGCGGGCTATGTCGGCCTCGACTGGCCGGCGGAGTACGGCGGCCGCGGCGTCTCGATCATGGAGCAGATCATTCTCTACGAGGAGATGTCACGCGCCGAGGCGCCCCAGCCCGTCAATCGCGGCGGCATCTCCATGCTCGGTCCCACGCTGATGAGCCACGGCACGCCGGCGCAGAAGGCACGGCATCTGGGCAAGATCCTCAATGCCGACGAGCTCTGGTGCCAGGGATTCTCCGAGCCGAACGCCGGCAGCGACCTCGCCAACCTCCAGACGCGCGCGGTGCTCGACGGCGACTGGTACGTCATCAACGGCCAGAAGGTCTGGACCAGCCTGGCGCACGTGGCCGACTGGGGATTCTTCCTGGTTCGCACCGACCCCGGTGCCGCCAAGCACAAGGGCATCACCTTCATCCTCGTGGACATGAAGTCGCCCGGCATCGCCATCCGGCCGCTGCGGCAGCTCACGGGCGAGGCCGAGTTCAACGAGGTCTTTCTCGAGAACGTGCGGGTGCCGGCGTCCAACGTGGTCGGCAAGGTCAACGAGGGCTGGGGCGTGGCCATCACGACGCTGGCCCACGAGCGTGACGTGCTGACCATGATCCGCCACATCAGCCTGCGCACCGCCCTCGAGCGGCTCGTCGCGCTGTCCAGGCGCACGGTGAAGAACGGCAGGCCGGCCTCGAAGGATCCCGTGCTGAGGCAGAAGATCGCCAACCTCCAGGTCGGCGAGCGGTGTCTCCAGCTCAACGGCTACCGGAGTCTCACCAGGATCCTGCACGGCCGGCACCCGGGTCCCGAGGGCTCGACCTCCAAGCTCTTCTGGAGCCAGGTGGACCAGGAGCTGGCCGACGTCGCAACCGAGATCATCGGCCCCTACTCGCAGATCGCTGCGCCGAGCGGGCTCGCGCCCGACGAGGGCCAGTGGGAGTTCTACGCTCTCCTCGCTCGCGGCAGCGGCATCCGCGCCGGCACCTCGGAGATCCTCCGCAATATCCTGGGCGAGCGCGTCCTGGGACTTCCCAAGGACTGACATCGGCCTGAGCATGGATCAGGTCCCGATCATCGACATCGCGCCGTTTCTCGCGGGCCCTCCGGACCGCAAGCGACAGGTGGCGGCCGAGGTGGGCCGCGCCTGCGAGGAGATCGGGTTTCTCATCGTCCGCGGCCACGGCGTGCCCCGCGACCTCGTGGAGGAGATGTACGATGTCTCCAAGCGCTTCTTCGACCTGCCGGTCGAGGAGAAGATGAAGGCGCGCGGGCGCGATCGGAGCCGCGGCTACGGGCCGGTCGGCGACGAGGCGCTCTCGTACGGGCTCGGCAAGGCGGCGCCCGCCGACGTGAAGGAGAGCCTCTACGAAGGGCCCATGGACGTGCCCGAGACGCCGTACTACCGCGGCCCCCAGGGGGCGCCGCACTTCGTTCCGAATCTCTGGCCGGAGCGGCCGCCGGAGCTCGCGGCGGTGTGGCGGGCGTACTATCGCCAGATGGAGCGGCTGGCCTCGGACATCATGCGGGTCTTCGCCGCGGCGCTCGCGCTGCCGGAGCAGTTCTTCGCCGACAAGATCGACAGGCACGTGAGCCGCGTCCGCGCCATCCACTATCCCGATCAGCGGGACGACCCGCTCCCGGGGCAGCTCCGCGCGGGCGAGCACACGGACTACGGCACAATGACCATCCTCAGGATCGAGGACGTCCCCGGGGGCCTCCAGGTCAAGACGCGTCAGGGCCAGTGGCTCGACGTCCTGGCCGTGCCGGAGACCTTCGTGGTCAACATCGGCGATCTCATGATGCACTGGACCAACGACAGGTGGATCTCGACGCTCCACCGCGTGGTCAATCCGCCGCGCGATGCGAAGCTCGGCACCGGGCGGATCTCGCTGGCCTTCTTCCACCAGCCGAACTACGACGCGCTGATCGAGTGCCTGTCGAGCTGCCAGGGGCCGGGCAATCCCGCCAAGCATCCGCCCATCACCTCGGGCGAGCACCGCAACCGCAAGTTCTCGGCGACCACCATCGCCTCGTGAGGAGAGAGATGTCTGCCCAGACCGACGAGCTGCTGTACGAGGTCAAGGACAAGGTCGCCACGCTGACGCTGAACCGCCCGGACAAGATGAATGCCTTCACCGGAGCCATGCTGGACCGCTGGGCCTGGGCGCTCGGCGAGGCGCAGCGCGATTCGGCCGTCAACGTGGTCGTGGTGACGGGGGCCGGCAAGGCCTTCTGCGCCGGCGGCGACGTCGCGCGCATGGGCGAAGGCGAGCCGACGCCGCTCGACCACAAGAACCAGCTCTGGGAGGGCATCCACCGCGTGCCCAAGGCGCTCGAGCAGATGGACAAGCCTGTCATCGCCATGGTCAATGGCGTGGCCGTGGGCGCCGGCATGGGCATGTCGGTGATGTGCGACCTGCGCATCGCCGCCGACACCGCGCGCTTCTCGACGGGCTACGTGCGCGTGGGGCTCGTCCCCGGCGACGGCGACACCTACTTCCTGCCGCGCCTGGTCGGGACGGCCAAGGCGCTCGAGCTCCTCTGGACGGCCGACTTCATCGAGGCACCCCAGGCCCTCGAGCTCGGCATCGTCAATCGCGTGGCGCCGGCGGACAAGCTGGCGGAGGAGACCTACGCGCTGGCGCGCCAGATTGCCGACGGGCCGCAGATCCCGATCCGCATGATCAAGCGCCTCGTCTACCAGTCCATGCGCCTCGACCTCCGCACCCACCTCGACCTGGTCTCCTCGCACATGGGGCTGGTGCGCCAGACCGCCGACCACAAGGAAGGCGTCCAGGCCTTCAAGGACAAGCGCCCGCCGAAGTTCCAGGGACGCTAGGGCTCTCCTTGCGGCCGGACGGCATGACCGACGAAGAGCGGCGGATCCGGAGTTATCTGCAGGCGCAAGGTGCGAAGCTCTCTCCCCCGGCGATCGTCGACAAGGTCCGCGCGGCCATGGCCGATCTGCGCGCGGCGGCGGAGTCGGTGCCGGCCGCGCGCTTCACCGAGCGCCCCGCCGCGGAGGAGTGGAGCGCCAACGAGGTGATGGCCCATGTGGTCGCCGCGGGCGGCTACTTCGGCGGCGGCATCACGAGCATCCTCGACCAGGGCCCGCCGCCGCAGCGGATGAAGGACCAGGGCGCAGTGGGCGCGCCTGTGCGCACCACGGCCGAGTGGTGCGACCTCCTGGCGCGAGACCGCGAGGCCCTGTTCGGCCGCGTGGCGCGCGCCGATCCCGCCGCCCATCTCGACCGCGCCATCGAGCACGGGATGTTCGGCCCGCTCAACTGGCGCGAGACCCTCCTGTTCATGCGGCTCCACGACCTGGACCACGCCGGCCAGCTCCAGAAGATCGCGGCGGCGCTGAGCGGGCCGCAGCCCGCCTGATGCGCGTCGCCATCTCGCTCCGCCTCGCCAACGACGAGTGGGCGCAGGCAAGCGCCTATGTCGTGGAGGCCGAGCGGCTCGGCGTCGACTGCGTGTAGTCCGCGGAGGCCTGGGGTCACGACGCCGTGACGCCGTTGGCCTTCATGGCCGCCCGCACCTCCCGCATCCAGCTCGGCACCGGGATCATGCAGGCGGGCACCCGCACGCCTGCGCTGGTCGCCATGACGGCCATGAGCCTGGCCGCGATGTCCGGCGGTCGATTCCTGCTGGGACTGGGCGTGAGCGGGCCGCAGGTCATCGAGGGCTGGCACGGCATCCTCTTCGAGCGGCCGGTCCAGCGCCTGCGCGAGACAGTCGAGATCGTGCGGCGCGCGGCGCGTGGCGAGCGTCTCGCCTACAAGGGGCGCGTCTATGAGCTGCCGCTTCCCGGCGGGGAAGGCAAGGCCCTCCGATCGGCGGCGCGGCCCCAGCCGGACATTCCCGTCTACCTCGCGACGCTCTCGCCGAGAAGCCTCGAGATGACGGGCGAGATCGCCGACGGCTGGCTCGGCACCTCCTTCATGCCGGAGCACGCTCACGTCTTCGTCGATTCGCTGAAGGCCGGCGCCGCCCGCGCGGCGCGGTCGCTCGCCCAGCTCGATCTCCAGGCGGGGGGCGTGGTGGCCTTCTCGGACGACGTGGACCGGCTGATCGCGCCGCGCAAGCCCGGTCTCGCCTTCACGCTGGGGGCCATGGGCTCGCGCCGGCACAATTTCTACAACGACGCGTTCAGGAGGGCGGGCTATGAGGACCTCGCTCTCGAGGTGCAGCGTCTCTGGCTGGACGGTCGGCGGGAGGAGGCGGCATTGCGCATCCCCGACGAGTTGGTGCTGAAGACCAACCTCCTCGGCACGGAGGCGATGGTGCGCGAGCGACTCGAGGCCTACCGTGGCGCGGGCATCACCACCCTCCGCGTCGAGCCCGCGGGCGACACGCTCGACCGACGACTGGCCACGCTCGGCCGACTGCTCGAGCTCGTCCGGGCCCTCTGAGCTGCTGGGGACAGTCTGAACGATCACATTCCAGCGGGCTCAGGGCCTGGGTCAGTCACGATGTCGGATCGCAAGACCTGACCCCAAGGCGGTGACGCTGGGCGAGGGCCTGGTAGCCGGCGGGGTTGATCGCCACCCAGCGCTCGGCCGGCGTGCCTGCGAGCGGCCCCTTGACCTTGCAGGGCACGCCCAGCGCGAGCACGCCGTCGGGGATCTCGGTGCCGGGCGTGACGAGGGAGCCCGCGCCGATCATGGCGCGCACGCCGATCGTGACCCCGTCGAGCACGGTTGAGCCGTTCCCGACCAGGCACTCCTCGCCGAGCGTGGCGGCATGCAGCAGACACAGATGGCCCACGGTGGCGCCCGGACCGACCTCGGTGCCGCCCGCCGGCGTGACGTGGATGACCGAGCAGTCCTGGACATTGGCGCCGCGGCGGACGATCACCGGGTTGAAATCCGCGCGGATGACGGCGTTGTACCAGACCGAGGCATGCTCCTCGATCGTGACATCACCGATGAGGCACGCGGTGGGAGCGATGAACGCCGTCGGGTGCACGCGGGGCGACCTGCCTTCGAAGGCGAAGAGCGGCATGGGAGGCTCCTTTCGTTGTCGTTCCGTGTTCCCTTACACCTCCTCGGTGGACATGGCAAGGGGGCGGGTGTAGCGTGGCCTCCATGGGCTCGCCGAGAATCGTCGCAGTCGCGACGGCCACGCCCCGCCACCGCTTCGACCAAGCGGCGGTCCTTCGCATGGCTGGCTACGACGATCCGCGGCGCGCCGGCTTCTTCGCCAACAGCGAGATCGACGGCCGCTTCCTCTATTTCGATCCGGCCACGTTCAAGCCCGACGAGAGCGTGGACGAGCTCGGTGAGCGCTTTCGCCGTGGCGCCATCGAGCTGGGCGGCCAGGCGGTGCGCGCCGCCGTCGAGCGCGCGGGATGGGATCTCGCGGACCTCGACTTCCTGGCCACCACGACGTGCACCGGGCGCCTCTGCCCCAGCCTCGATGCCCACCTGATCGCCGAGCTCGGTCTCAAGCCCGCCGTCCAGCGTGTGCACGTCGGCGACACCGGCTGCGCCAGCGCCGTGGTGGCGCTGCAGCAGGCGCACAACCACGTGCGGGCCTTTCCGCGACACCGCGCCGTCGCGGTGGCCGTCGAGATCTGCTCCACGGCCTATTTCCTCGACGATCGCCTCGAGAGCGCGGTCGCGCACGCGATCTTCGCCGACGGCGCGGGCGCGATGGCGGTGAGCGGGGAAGGCGACGGCCCGGCGATCGTCTGCCACCGGAGCCTCTTCTGCTCCGAGCATCTCCCGGCCATGGGCTTCGAGTTCCCGGGCGGTCGGCCGCGCGTGGTGCTCTCCAAGGACGTGCGCCGTATCGGCCCCGGGATGATGAAGGAGATGGCCGAGCTCCTCATGGAATCGCAGGGGCTCAAGAAGGAGGACATCCGGCACTTCGTGCTCCACTCCGCGGGCCGCCGCGTGATCGACCAGGCGCGCAGGCTCCTCGAGCTCGACCCCTCGCAGGTCGCGCACTCGCGCCAGGTGCTGCGCCACTTCGGCAACATGTCCTCGGCGACCGTGGTCTTCGTGCTCGAAGAGACCCTGCGCTCCGGCCACCCGGTGTCGGGCGACTGGGGTCTGATGATCGCCCTGGGTCCGGGCTTCGCCGCCGAAGGCGCGCTCTTGCGCTGGTAGGACGCCGGTGCCGGCGTTGACATGAGCGTGTGGCCTGTTCTCACGCGCGCGCACGATGCCGTCGAGATGCTCGACAGGCCGGCACCCTTCGCCGACCTCTGCGAGAGCCTGGACGACATCGCGCGCTTCAATGCCCTCTTCGGCGGCAGCCGGATGACCGCGCATCACGTGAAGCGCCTGCTGGCCGCTCTCCCCGCCGACCGCCCCGTGACGGTGCTCGATGTGGGCACGGGGGGCGGCGATATCCCCCGCGCCCTCGTGCGCTGGGCGCGCCGCGCCGGCCGCTCGATCCGGGTGCTCGCGCTGGACCGCGACGCCGACACGCTGCGCGCCGCCGCTCAGCGGGTCGCTGGCTATCCGGAGATCACGCTGGTCCAGGGAGACGGGCTCGCGCTCCCGGCGCGGCCACACTCCGTGGACGTGGCGATCTCCGCGCTGATGCTGCATCACCTGCCGCCCGCGGAGGCGGCGGTCTCGCTCGCGGAGATGGACCGGGTCGCCCGGCGCGGGTTCGTGGTCAATGATCTGTTCCGGAGCCGCCTGGCGCACGCGCTCGTATGGCTCGCGACACGCGTCCTGGCCAAGAGCCGCATGTCCCGCCACGACGGCCCCGTGTCGGTCCTCCGTGCCTACACGCCGGGCGAGGTCGAGGCGCTCGCGCGGCGCGCGGGACTCGACGACGTGCGCGTCCATCGCTATGCAAGCGCCCTCCGTCTCTGTGCCGTGAGAACCCGGGTATGAGCTCGCGCGATGCGCTCGTCGTGGGCGCCGGGCCCGCGGGGGCGGCCGCCGCGACCCTCCTCGCCGAGCGCGGGTGGGGCGTGACGCTCCTGGACAAGGCATCCTTCCCGCGTCCCAAGATCTGCGGCGAGTACCTCTCGCCGGAAGCCGCGCGCATCCTCGACAGGCTGGGCGCGCTCAAGGACGTGGACCGGGCCGGCGCCCAGCCGCTCCGCGGCATGAAGATCGTGGCGCCGGACGGTACCGTGGTCGTGGGCTCCTACCCAACGTCTGGGCCGTGGCGTGGGTATCGCGACCACGCCCTCGCCGTGCCGCGTGAGACGCTGGACCAGATCCTGCTCGAGCGGGCGCGGAGCCTGCCGGTCGACGTGCGCCTGCGCCACCGGGTGACGGGCCTGGTGATCGAGGGCGGCAACGTGGCAGGCGTCCATGCCCAGGATGCCGCGGGCCAGCCGCTCGAGCTGAGGGCGCGCCTGGTCGTCGGCGCGGACGGGCGCGCGTCCATCGTGGCCGCGTCGCTGGGCCTGGTCCGCCCGCACCGTCTCCGCCGCATGGCGCTGGTCCAGGACGTGGAGGGGCTGGATGGCTTCGCCGATCGCGGGGAGATCTTCATCGATCCGCCCGACTACGCCATCCTGAACCCGGTCGCTCCGGGCGTCGTCAATCTGAGCCTGGTCGTTCCCCTCGCGCATGCCACGCCATACGCGGGCCGTCTCGAGGCCTTCTTCCACGCGCGACTCAAGCAGTTCCGCCACTTGCCGGCTCGGGTCGAAGGGATGAGGCCGGTGGGACGACTGATGGCCATGGGTCCACTTGCCTACCGCGTGAGCGAGCCCCGGGTCGGTGGCGTCCTGCTCGCCGGCGATGCGGCCGGGTTTTACGATCCGTTCACGGGCGAAGGGATCTTCACGGCGCTCCGCTCGGCTGAGCTTCTGGCCGACGTCGCGCACCGCGCGCTCTCGCGGGGGGATTGCTCGGCCGGGGCGCTCGCGCCCTTTGCCGAGGCGCGCCGGCGCGACCTGGCCGCCAAGGCGCGGGTGACTCGCGCGCTCCAGATCCTGGTAGGACGCCGCTGGCTCGCCAACCGGGCCGCGCATGCGCTCCTGCGACGCCCCGCCCTCCTCGACGCGCTCATGGGCGTGATCGGGGACTTCGTCCCGCCGCGGGCGCTCCTCCGGCCCGCGTTCTTTCGCAGCTCGAGGGCGTAGCTCGGTTGACAGGTCCCCGCCCGCGTGTCACTCTGCCGTTCGGACTTTCGACCTTGATTCACATATGCGAATCTCCAGGATGACGGCTGGGCAGGGGGGGCTGGCGTCCCAGACTCAGAACCGGGACGCCGGGCCGCGGGCGCTCGGGCGGGCTCTCGAGGTGCTGGAGGTCCTCGCGCGGCGCCGCGACGGCGCGACGCTCTCGGGGCTCTCTCAGCGGCTGAGCTCGCCGAAGAGCAGTCTCCTCTATCTTCTGCGACCCATGACCCGTTTGGGCTACCTCGCCCGCTCGCCCGACGGGCGCTATCGTCTCGGGCCCGCCGCATTCACGCTGGCGATGGCGGCGCTGTCGAACCGCGAGCTGCCCGAGCTGGCGCGGCCCTTCCTCGAGGACCTGGCGAAGAAGAGTGGCGAGACCGCCCTCATCGCCACGCTGGCCCCAGACGAGACCGCCGCCGTCTACATCGACAAAGTGGACAGCCGGGACCCGATGCGCTACACGCCGCCCATCGGCCTTCGCCGCCCGCTCTACTGCTCGGCCATCGGCAAGCTGCTGCTGGCCTACCTCCCGCCCGCGCGGCGCCAGCAGTACCTGCGCACGACCAAGCTCAAGCCCTTCACGCCTCAGACCCCCGTCACCCGCGGGGCGCTCCGCCAGGCGATCGACGAGATCCACGCCACGGGCCTCTCATTCTCCGTCGACGAGATCGCCGAGGGACAGGGTGGCATGGCCGCCCCGGTCCTCGACGGGCGCGGTGAGCTCCTGGCCGGGCTCGTCCTGGGCGGACCGAGCAAGCGCATCTCCACCGACCAGGGGCGCCTGGGCGCGCTCTTGATCGAGAGCGCCCGCGAGCTGTCCCGCGCCATGGGCTACGGTTCCGGACCGCCGGGATGAGGCTCGTCTCCGAGTCGCTGTTCATCGAGGACTACGAGCAGGCGGTCGAGGTCTTCTACGAGCGCGGATGGACCGACGGCCTGCCGGTGGTGCTGCCGACGCGCGCCCGCGTCGAAGCCGTGATCGCGCAGTCGGGGCGCGAACCGCAGGAGAGCCTGGGGCCCGTTCCGCCCAGGGGCGGGGAAGCCACGGTCGAGAAACTCGCCATCAACGCCGTCATGGGCGGCTGCCGCCCGGGGCACTTTCCCGTGGTGCTGGCGGCCATGGAAGCCCTGATGGATCCCGCGCACAATCTCAACGGCGTGAGCCAGACCACGCACATGTGCGTCTCGCTCGTGATCGTGAACGGGCCGATCGCGCGCGAGCTCGGCTTCAACTCGCGCGACGGCGTCTTCGGCAACGGCTACCGGTCCAATGCCGCGGTGGGCCGCGCCGTGCGCCTGGCGCTGTGGAACCTGGGCGGAGCCGTGCCCTGGGACACCGACAAGTCGACGCTGTCGCAACCCGCCGAGTACGCCTTCTGCATCGCCGAGGAGGAGGAGGACAACCCGTGGCAGCCGCTCCACGTCGAGCGCGGCTGCGCCCCGGGCTCGAACGCCGTCACCGTCTTCGCCTGCGAGGGACCGCACAGCGTCTTCTGCTACGGCGCGCCGGAGGAGATGCTCCACGTGCTGGCCGACTCCATGTGCTCGCTCGGCAACAACAACATGCAGGTCATGGGGCAGACGCTCGTCACGCTGAATCCGCTCAATGCCGAGGAGTTCGCCAAGCGCGGGTGGTCCAAGCGGGACGTGCGCGCGTATCTCTGGGAGCACGCCCGGCGCCCATTGAGCGATGTCCGCGCCTGCGGCGTCGTCCACGAGCAGTTCCGCAAGATGGAGCGGGACGCCGGCCGCTATCCGCTGCGCTACGATCTCGACAATCCGACGACGCGGCTGCCGGTCACGGCCACGCCAGAAGACATCCACATCATCGTCGCGGGCGGCCGGAGCTACTTCGCCGCCGTGCTGCCCGGCTGGGGCGGGTTCGGCGGCTTCGCCGTCACCCGCCCGATCGAACGACCGGGTCGCGCCGACTGAAGGGAGCGCAGCATGGAGATCCTCGTTCCGGTGTGGCCGGCGGCGAGTGCGTCGCTGCCGGCCACGCAGCGGCCTCGCGAGCTTCAGGACGCCACGATCGCGCTCGTGGACGACAACCTCGACATCCCGTTCACGACGCACCTCGAGGCGCTGCTCTGCGGCCGCTACGGCGCCAAGGTCGAGCGCCTGGTCAAGCCCTCCGGCACGGCGCCGTCGCCCAGGGACCTGATCGACGGAGCGGCGAACGCCCAGGCGGCCATCGTCGGCATCGGCCTCTGAGGGTCGTGCACGTCGAGCAGTGTGCTCGACGCCGCGGCGCTCGAGAAGCGGGGAGTCCACACCGTCACCATCGTCTGGGACAATTTCGAGACGGCCGCGCGGACACAGGCGCGCCTGCAGAGCGTGCCCGATCTCGAGCTCGTCGTGATCCCGCACCGCAAGGGTGGGGAGACGGCCGACGACCAGCGACGCAAGGCCGAGGCCGCCCTTCCTGCGATCATCAGCCGGCTCGTGCAACCTCTCTAGCCGGCTGCCCCCGTCCCTAGGTCCCGGCGGGTGATCGGGAGGGCGTCAAGAGTAGCGGCACTGCTGGCGGGGCTCGCGACACTGGCCCTGGCGGTGCTGATCTCCTTCGACGTCGTCATGCGGTACTTTCTCGACCGGCCCCAGCTCTTCGTGGACGAAGTGGGGCCCTTCCTGCTGCTGCTCGTGGTGTTCGGTGGGGCCGCCCAGACCTTCCGGCTCGGCGGTCATGTTCGCGTGGACCTCGTGACGGCTCACCTGCCGCCGCCGGCGCGCGCCTGGCTGCGCGTCCTCAACCTCGCCGTCGGCATTGTCTTCCTCTCGGCCGTCATGTGGGTGACCGTCCAGTCGGCCTTCACGGCCTTTCGCTACGGCCGCGTCTCGGCCGTGATGCTCTACCCGCTCTGGGTGCCCATGCTGCTGATTCCGGCGGGCCTCGGCCTCATGGCGCTGGCCATGGCCGTGGCGCTCGGCCGGCAGCTCAGGGCCGCACTCGGCCCGCGCGCCGGCCGCGATGAAGTGCCGCCTTCCCCGGAGGCACGGTGAGCGAAGGACTCATCGGCACCATCCTCATCGCCGGGCTGTTCCTCCTCTTCGCGACGGGATTCGAGATCTCGATCTCCCTCGGGATCGTCGGCGTGGTCGGGCTCCTGTATCTCAGGGGCTGGACGGTGGGGATGGGCGTCGTGGGCTCCATCGCCTGGTCCACGGCGACGAGCTTCTCTCTCATCGCGGTGCCGCTCTTCGTGTTCATGAGCGGCATCCTGCTGCACTCCGGCATCGGCAAGGGCCTCTTCACCGCCGTCGCGCGCTGGGTCGGCTTCCTGCCGGGCGGGCTCGCGGTGGCGAGCGTCTTCTCCTGCGCGATCTTCGCGGCCGTGTCCGGCTCGAGCGTCGCCACGGCCGCTACGATCGGCATGATCGCGATCCCCGAGATGGAGCGGCGGGGCTACGGCCGGCCGCTCATCATCGGCTCCATCGCGGCGGGCGGGACACTCGGCATCCTCATTCCGCCGTCGGTGCCCATGATCATCTACGGGGTCATGACCGAGACCTCGGTCGGGCACCTCTACATGGCCGGCATCATCCCGGGCGTGGTGCTGGCGCTCCTGTTCGCGGTCTACGTGATCGTCTACGCCCTGATCTGGCCGGCTTCGGCTCCGCGCGTCGCCGAGGACCGCGGGAGCGTCCGCGACAAGCTCCGGTCCCTCGGCGAGGTGGCGCCAGTCGCCATCTTGATCTTCGTGGTCCTGGGCTCGATGTACCTGGGCATCGTCACGCCGACGGAGGCGGCGGCGCTCGGCTCGGTCGTGAGCATCGCGCTGGCGCTCGTGTACGGCGATCTCTCCTGGCGCGCGCTCAACCAGGCATTCCAGGAAACCGTGCGGACCACGTCCATGGTGATGCTCATCATCGTCTTCGCCGCGATTTTCTCCCACGTCATCGCCCTCATCGGCACGCCCAGGGCGCTCCTGAGGACCGTGCTCGCGCTGGGGCTGCCCAAGTGGGCCCTCTTCACGGCGATCTTCTCCGTGCTCCTCGTTATCGCCTATGCCCTCGAGGAGCTGTCGGTCATGATCATCCTGCTGCCCATCCTCTTCCCGTTGATCACGGGCCTGGGGTTCGATCCCGTCTGGTTCGGCATCATCATGGTCGTGTGGCTCGAGATCGGATTCATCACCCCGCCCGTGGGCCTGAATCTCTTCGTCATCCAGGGGCTCATGCCGGGCAGCACGGCGTGGGAGGTGACGGTCGGGACCACCCCCTACGTCATCCTCATGGTGCTGCTGGTGGTCGTCCTTTTCTTCTTTCCGGAGCTGGCGCTGTGGCTGCCGGGCCAGATGATGTCCGGGCGCCGGTAGCGCGGCGGTAGACTGCCAGGCGGGGAGGAGTGTGCGATGAGCCTCGTCGGGTGGTGGCGCGCGCGCCGGGCGCGTCTGATCCAGCTCTGGACCGTCGGCGTGCTGGCCGCCTGCGCCGTCACGGTGGGCTCGGCGATGGGCTACTTCGAATCGCTCCAGGCTCGCGCCCTCGACCTCCTGATCTACCTCCAGAGCACGCGCCAGCCCAGCACCGTCGTCATCGTGGCCATCGACAACGCTGCGTTCGACGCCTTGGGACGCCGGCAACCGCTCCCCCGCGACTACTTGGCGCGCGTGCTGCGCGGCGTCCAGCGCGCCGGAGCTTCGGCCGTCGGCGTCGATATCGGTCTCCGCACGGCGGGCCCGCCGGCGGAGGACGCGGCGCTCGCCGTGACCGTTGGACAGATCGCGGGGGACGGCTCACGCCGGCTCGTCGTCGCGGGCACGGCGCTGCCCGAGAGCGGCCCCCTCGCCGACCCGGCCATCGGGCGGCTGGTCATCTTGAGCGCGCCCGATGTCCCCGTGGATCCCGATGCCGTCGTCAGGCGGGCGGTGACCACGGTGGGCAGGGAGGCGGCCTTCGGCGCGGCGCTCGCCGATCCCGCAGCCGTCGAGCCCGGGGCCGTCTACCGCATCAACTTCATCGGCCCCGCAGGCAGCTTCCTCACCATCCCCTCGGACGCGATCGCCGCGATCGGCGACGCCGGCGCCGACGTCGCGGGGGACAATCCGCTACGCGGCCGCATCGCGCTCGTGGGAGGAACGTTCCAGGACGGGCGCGACTTTCACCAGACGCCGTACGGCCGGATGGCCGGCGTCGAGATTCAGGCCAACATCGTGCACATGTTCCTGACGCGGAGCTTCGTCCGTCCCGCGGGCTGGATCGTGGTGCTCGCGGTGCAGCTGGGCGCGGTGTTCCTGGCCGGACTCGTCATGGCTGCGACGCGGCCGCTCTGGGGCACGGCGGTCTGTCTCGCGGGCGCTCTCACCTTGGGCGTGCCCGCGAGCCTGGCCGCGCTCAAGCGCGGCTACCTGGTCGATTTTCTCCTCCCGGTTCTGGCCGTCGCGCTGCTGGGCCTGGGAGCCGACCTGCTGGCCAGACGGCGGCTGCGCGAAGCCCTGGGCCGCTACGTCAGCCCCGAGGTCGCCGCGCTGATCGAGCGGAACCCGGCCGAGCTCGCCGGCGGGCGGCGGCCGGTCTCCGTGCTCTTCTCCGATCTCCGCGGTTTCACCACGCTGTCCGAGCGCATGGCACCCGAGCAGATGGCGGCGCGGCTCACCGAGTACTTCGACGCCATGACGGCGGCCATTTTCGCCCAGCGCGGCATGGTCAACGACTTCATCGGCGATGCCATCCTGGCGGTGTTCGGCGCCCCGCTCGACGACCCGGAGCACGCCCGCCACGCCGTGCTCTCGGCGCTCGCGATGAGCGAGACCCTCGCGGGGCTCAACCGGCGCTGGGCGGAGGCTGGGCTTCCGCCGCTTCGCATGGGCCTGGGCATTCACACGGGCGAGGTCTTTGCCGGCAATGTCGGCCTCCATGGCAAGGTGAAGTACGCCGTGGTCGGCGACACCGTCAACCTGGCCTCGCGCGTCGAGGGGTTGAACAAGGACCTCGGCACGATCATGCTGGTCACGGAGGCCACGTACCGCGCGGCGTGCATGGATCTGCCGGTCAAGGACCGGGGCCTCGTCAACGTCAAGGGACGAGAGGAGCCGGTGCGCGTCTACGAGGTGCCGCCCGGGACCGTGCCGGAGTCGTGAGATGGGGGAGCTGACATGACGAAGACGACGGCGATGCTCGCCGGCCTGACGCTGCTGGCGCTGTCCGCATTCGTGGCGGCCGCGGACGCCGTCGCGGTGGTGACCGAGATCCGGGCCGAGCGTGGCCAGGTCGAGGTCAAGCGCGCGGGGGAGGCCGCATGGGCGCCCGCCCAGCCCCTGCAGGCGCTCCGGGCGGGCGACCAGATCCGCGCGAGCGGTGAGGCGCGAGCGGCCATCGTCTTCACGGGCGGACGCGGGGCGCAGCAGGTCTCGGCCGGCAACTCGCCCTTCACCGTCCAGCCCCAGACCACCGCGGCGTCGGGCGACAAGCTCCGCGGTCTCGTCGGCGGCGTCACGGATTTCCTCTCCGGCAAGCAGAAGGATCTGGCGTACCTGCCGCTGTCGGTGCGCAATGTCCGGCCGCCTCGCGTGCTCCAGCTGGCCCCGCGTGACACCAAGATCCTGCCCGGCACCGTCACCTTCGAATGGAGCGGCTCGGACACGCTGCGCTACCGGGTCCGCGTGCTCTCCGCGCAGGGCACGCTGTGGGAGCAGGCCAATCTTCCCCGCCGTCCCCTGCCGTATCCCACGTCTGCGCCGGCGCTCCAGCCCGGCGTCCGCTATCTCTGGCAGCTCGAGGTCGACGCGCAGCCCGCCCAGCAGACTGAGTTCGAGATCCTGCTCCCTGCCGATGCGACACGCGTGCGTGAGTCGCTGGACATCCTCGTGCCCGCCTCCCTGCAGGGCTATCCGGCGCCCAGCGTGGCCATCATGCGGGCCGGCTACCTCCTGCGCGACGGGCTCCATGCCGAGGCCCGGCGAGAGCTCCTCGCCGGGCTCGCCCGCGACCCCGACGAGCCTACGCTCCACATGTTGCTCGGACAGGTCTATGACACGATCGGCCTGGCCGAGCTTGCCCAGCGCGAGTACGTCGAGGCCCGCGACCTCTCCGCCCGCCGGCCGTAGCGCGAAAGCTGACAGGCCGCGGCGGGAGCCGCCCGGCTAAGGGCTCTCGACCCGTGGAGCCGTTGAGCGCGAGGGCGACTGCGATGACGGGGACGACTGCGAGCGCGGGGGAACGGCGCGACGACGACGGGACGGTGGGGCCTGGTCGTGCGCCGATTCGGGCATGATGGACTGGACCAGCGGCAGGCTCGCCTCGCGCAGCGGACGGCCGATGTGATCGCGGATCCAGCGGGCGTCCCACCATTCGAGCGGCGTGACCGACACCCCCTGGATCAGCACCTCGTAGTGCAGGTGATCGCCCAGGGCGAGCCCGGTGTCGCCGGTCCGGCCGAGCTCCTGCCCCTTCTCGATCTGCTCGCCTTCCTTGACGCCGATGGTCGAGAGGTGCCCGTAAAGCGTTTGGAGCCCCAGGCCATGGTCCAGGACCACTGCGTTGCCGTAGATCAATAGCGGGCCCGCGAAGACAACGGTGCCGGAGTTGGCGGCGGGCACCGGCGCGTGTCGCACCGCGGCTAAGTCGTAGCCGAAGTGGATCTGCGTGTCGACGTCCCGGCCCTGGTAGCGGTAGGTGCGGGTCTCGGCAAAGTTGGAAAAAACCTTGGTGTTCCGAGGCTGCATGAAGGCGCCATCCCAGAGCGGGCGCGGCTGCGTCTTGGACGCCAGCGCGCGCTTCATCTCCTCGGCCTGCTTGCGCCGGTCGCGGTTGACCGTGAGGAAGGCACCGAGCAGCTCGGTCCGGGGAATGGCTCCGCCTCGCTCGGGAAGGAGTTCGGGCAGCTTGCGCTCCAGGAAGTCCTCCTTGATGTCGATCACGTCTGTCTTGAAGCGCCGGGGCTTGATCTCGACGGCGACGTTGCGCGTGGTCGTGTTGCCGGCCTCGTCCTGCGCCATGCCGGTGATCGGCGTCCCGCTCGTGTTGTCCCAGGGTAGGGCGACCAGGGCGACGTAGAGATTGCCGTCGGGCGGACCGGCCGCGTATGCGGGAAATGCCAGCCGGCCGACGCCGACCGCCACCCGCGAAGCACCCTTCGAGCGCATCACCACGAGCCCGCCGCCGCCCTGGGCCCAGTATCGCGTGGCCGCCACGACTTCGAGCGAGGGAGGCGAGAAGTCGAGCGTGATGGGCAGGGTGAGGACGGGCCGGTCGTCCACGCGAATGGGCCGCCAGAAGCCGTCGCGGGCGAGCACATCGAGCGTGGCGCTCCCCTCGCGGAGTCCCAGGGTGCCGCCCGCGACCTGGATTCCCACGCGCTGCGTGTTCGACGGCGGGCCCGTGAAGACCTGCTGGGCGAGGACGACGCGCGCCGATCCCTGCTTCAGGCGGATCTCCACGGACCTGAGGCCCCCGCGCACGGCGATCAGGTCCACCGTGAGGGGCGTCTTGACCGCGATCCAGCGCGGGGCGGGATCGATGATTGCTCGCACGCCGGGGACGCTCTGCCGCCAGGCGAAATAGGCCAGGACCGCGATGACGAGAAAGGTCGGGATGACGATAATGCTGAACCAGAACCGGAACGTCGAGCGAGACATGGGGAAAGCATATCAAGGCCGCTCGCCCCGCCCGCGGGAATGTGCTAGGAGGAGCCATGGCGATGGTGGCGGTGAGACTTGCGGCTGTGGGCTTTCTCTCGAGCGCCGGTGTGCATCTCCTCTCGTTCACGCCATGGGCGCCCTTCTTCGGCGAGCGCACGATCTGGACGCTCGGCGCCGGCGTGTTCGCCCTGGCGCTCCTGATGCTCGCGCGGCTCAGGCGCACGGCCGCGATCCGGCGACGCTGGGGGCGTGTGGCCGTCCACGACTGGCGCGGGCTCGCCGCTGCCGTGCCGCCGGGTCTCCGCTTTCTGCTGGTGGGCGCCGCGCTCTACGCCTGGATGAACTTCATGCTCTGTCTCATGGTCGACGTGCCGCCTGACGGTCGCGCGGCGATCACGCTCCGCATGGCCTCGGGGCACCTCCTCTTCTTCTACCTCGTGCCTCTCATCTTCTTCCGCTGGGCCGACCCGGCCCGCGACGCGGGCGACGGCGTGCGCGCGCGCTAGAGGGCGAGCCTCTCGCCGCGTACCAGGTCACGCTGCGAGCCGGCATGGCGAAACACACTGCGCCAGCATGGCCACGTCCTTGACACCCCTAGACCCATCCGCTAGAGTGTGGCGGGTTTGTACACAAAAGCACAATGTCACGACTCGTCTGGCTGATCCCGCTGTTCCCGCTCGTAGGCACGCTCGTCAACGCGTTGTTCGGCCGCGCCACCGGCCACCGCGCGCACTGGATCGCGGTGCCCGCGCTGGGCCTCTCCTTCCTCGTCTCGTGCGCGATCTTCGCCCGCGTGCTCCATGGCGAGACGTATGTGGGCGAGCTCTTCCCGTGGATATCCGCCGGCGCGTTCAAGACGGCGATCCTCGTGCAGGTGGATCAGCTCTCCGCTGTCATGCTGCTGATCGTCACCGGTGTCGGCTTCCTCATCCACCTCTACTCGGCCGGCTACATGCACGACGATCCGGGCTATGCCCGGTTCTTCACCTACCTCAACCTCTTCATCTTCTCGATGGTCATGCTGGTGCTCGCGGGCAACTTCCTCCTCCTCTACGTGGGCTGGGAGGCCGTCGGGCTTTGCTCCTATCTGCTGATCGGCTTCTGGTACGAGAGGCAGTCAGCCACCGACGCCGGCAAGAAGGCCTTCATCGTCAACCGCGTCGGCGACTTCGGCTTCGGGCTGGGCGTCATGCTGATCTGGACGACGTTCGGCACGCTCGACTATGGGGCGGTCTTCGCCAATGCCACCGATACCGTGAGCCAGGGCACGTACCTGGCGATCGCGCTGCTCCTGTTCATGGGCGCCTGCGGCAAGTCGGCCCAGCTGCCGCTGTACACGTGGTTGCCGGACGCGATGGAAGGCCCGACACCGGTCTCGGCCCTGATCCACGCCGCCACGATGGTGACGGCGGGCGTCTACATGGTGGCGCGCTGCCACAAGCTCTTCGAGATGGCGCCGCTCTCCCTCGAGATCGTGGCGTGGGTCGGCGGCCTGACGGCCCTCTTCGCCGCCACGATCGGCCTCGTCCAGACCGACATCAAGCGCGTGCTCGCGTACTCCACGATCAGCCAGCTCGGCTACATGTTCGTGGGTGTCGGGATCGGTGCTTACGCCGCCGGCATCTTCCACCTGGTCACGCACGCCTTCTTCAAGGCCCTGCTCTTCCTGGGCGCGGGCAGCGTGATCCACGGCATGGGCGGCGAGCAGGACCTGAGGAAGATGGGCGGTCTCGCGCCGCGCATGCTGGTGACGACCATCACCTTCCTGGTGGGCGCGGCGGGGCTGGCCGGCCTGCCGCCTTTCGCCGGTTTCTTCTCGAAGGACGAGATCCTCGCGGCCACGTTCCACGAGGGCCACGTCGCGCTATGGGCCATCCTGTTGCTGGGCGCGTTCCTGACCGCGTTCTACACGTTCCGGCTGGTCTTCCTCGCCTTCTTCGGTGGGCCGCGGATGCCCAAGGACCAGGCCCACCACGTCCACGAGTCGCCGCCAGCGATGACGCTGCCGCTCGCCGTGCTCGCGGGGCTGACTGTCGCCGCGGGTCTCGCCGTCGGCATCCCGTCTTCTCACGGGACGGCGTTCGCGCGCTTCCTCTCGCCGGTGCTGCCGCTCAAGGAGGCGGCGCACGGTGGGGTGACGGCACTGACCCTCGTGGCGCTGGCGGTGGTCGTGGCGGTGGGCGGCGTCTTCCTCGCCTGGCTCATGTACGCGCGCCGGCCGGTCGACGCGGCGAGGATCGGGGTGGCGCGGAACCCCGTGCACCGCCTGCTGCTGAACAAGTACTACGTGGACGAACTATACGACGCCCTGTTCGTCCAGCCGATCTACAGGCTCTCCCTCTGGCTGGCGCAGGTCTTCGATCCCAAGGTCATCGACGGCCTGGTCAACGGCGTGGCGAACATGGTCCTCGGTTGGGCGCGGGGCCTCCGCCAGCTCCAGACGGGCTTCGTGATGAACTACGCGCTGACCATGCTCCTGGGCGCGGTGGCGGTCATCGCCTTCCTCCTCATGGCCCATCCCCGATGAGCGCGTGCGCGAAGAGGCCCTCGCGCAGCGTGGATTCTTCCACATTCAGGCAACCCAAATGACCGCTTGCGCGAAGAGGCCCTCCCGTCGAGAGGCCGCCCCGATGAGCGCTCGCGCGAAGAGGCCCTCGCGCAGCGCGAATTCTTCCACATTCAGGCAACCCAAATGAGCGCGTGCGCGACGAGGCCCTCGGAGAGGCCGCCCCGATGAGCGCGTGCGCGAAGAGGCCCTCGCGCAGCGTGGAGTCTTCCAGATTAAGGCAACCTGAATGACCCTCATCCTGACCGCGGTGACCTTCGTGCCGACGCTCGGCGCGGTGCTGATCTTCCTGCTGCCGCGCCGGAACGACGGCGTGGTCAAAGTCACCTCGTTCGTCACGAGCCTCGTGACGTTCGCGCTGTCCGTGCCTCTCTGCACCCGCTTCGATCCCGGGTCGCCGGAGTATCAGTTCGTCGAGCAGCGGCAGTGGATGCCGACGCTCGGCATCTCTTACCACCTGGGCGTGGACGGGATCAGCCTGCTGCTGGTGCTGCTGACGACCTTCCTCATGCCGCTCTCGCTCCTGGCCTCGTGGCACTCGATCGAGCGCCGCTGGAAAGAGTTTGCGATCACCATGCTGCTGCTCGAGACGGGGATGCTCGGCGTGTTCCTCGCGCTCGATCTCTTCCTCTTCTACATCTTCTGGGAAGCGATGCTGATCCCGATGTACCTCATCATCGGCATCTGGGGTGGGCCCAACCGTGTCTACGCGGCGGTCAAGTTCATCCTCTATACCCTCGCGGGCTCGCTGCTCATGCTGGTGGCCATCCTGGCGCTCTACTTCCTGCACGGCGCGGCCACGGGGACGTACACCTTCGATCTCCCCGTGGTCGCGCGATACGTGCTGCCGGCGGGCCTGACCCAGAACCTGCTCTTCCTGGCTTTCGCGCTCGCGTTCGCCATCAAGGTGCCGATGTGGCCGTTCCACACGTGGCTGCCCGACGCCCACGTCGAAGCGCCGACGCCGGGCAGCGTGATCCTGGCAGCCGTGCTGCTGAAGATGGGAACGTACGGCTTCCTGCGCTTCTGCCTGCCGCTCTTCCCGCAGGCCACGCTCGCCTTCGCGCCGTGGATGTTCGGGCTCGCCGTGATCGGCATCCTGTACGGCGCCTGGGTCTCGACCGTCCAGGCCGACATCAAGAAGCTCGTGGCCTACTCGAGCGTGAGCCACCTGGGCTACGTGGTCCTGGGCCTGTTCGCGCTGAACCCGCAGGGGCTCGTGGGGAGCATCATCCAGATGGTCAATCACGGCCTGTCGACAGGCGCGCTGTTCCTCATCGTCGGCATGCTCTACGAGCGGCGGCATACGCGCCTCATCGCCGACTTCGGAGGCCTCTGGAAGGTCGTGCCGGCGCTGTCCGTGTTCTTCCTCATCGTCTCGCTTTCCTCGCTCGGCCTGCCCGGCTTGAACGGCTTCGTCGGCGAGTTCCTCATCCTGATCGGCGCCTTCCAGGTCAGCCGCCCGGCCGCCCTGCTCGCCACCGCCGGCATCATCTTCGCCGCCGTGTACATGCTCTGGATGTATCAGCGCGTGATCTTCGGCCCCGTGACGCACGAGGAGAACCGGCGGCTCAAGGATCTCTCGGCGCGCGAGTGGGTGATCCTCGTGCCGGTGCTGGTCCTGATCGTGTGGATCGGCATCTACCCGGCGCCTTTCACGGGCAGGACGGAGGCGAGCGTGCAGGCGCTCATCACCCAGGTGCAGACGAAGGCGGCCGCCACGGCCGCGCTGGCGCCCCGATGAGCGCTCGCGTAAAGCGGCATGACCGCGTGAGCGAAGAGCCGTCCGGTCGAGAGGCCGCCCCGATGAGCGCTCGCGTAAAGCGGCATGACCGCGTGAGCGAAGAGCCGTCCGGTCGAGAGGCCGCCCCGATGAGCGCTTGCGCGAAGAGGCCCTCGCGGGGAGAGGCCGCCCCGATGAGCGCTTGCGCGAAGAGGCCCTCGCGCAGCGTGAATTCTTCCACGTTAAGGCAACCCAAATGACCGCTTGCGCGAAGAGGCCCTCGCGCAGCGCGAATTCTTCCACATTCAGGCAACCCAAAATGACCGCTTGCGCGAAGAGGCCCTCCCGTCGAGAGGTCGCCCCGATGAGCGCTTGCGCGAAGAGGCCCTCGCGCAGCGCGAATTCTTCCACATTCAGGCAACCCAAAATGACCGCTTGCGCGAAGAGGCCCTCGCGCAGCGTGGATTCTTCCACATTCAGGCAACCCAAATGACCGAGACGCTCGGAGTGCCGGCCGGCGCGCTGCGGGCGATAGCGCCCGCCATCGTGCTCGCGGTGACGGGCTTCGTGCTGATGGTGCTGGACCTGCTGCCCCCGCGCGCCCGGCGCGATCACCTGGGCTTCGTCGGCCTGGCCGGAGTTGTTGCCGCCCTCGTGACCACGCTCCTTCTCTGGGGCTCGGAGGCTTCCGCCTTCCGCGGGATGGTCGTCCTCGACAACTTCGCGCTCTTCTTCAACCTGATCATCGGCTACGCGACCGGACTGGTCCTGCTGCTGTCGATCGATTACCTGCGGCAGCGCGGCCAGGAGTCGGGGGAGTTCTACATTCTCGTCGTCTTCGCGGCCGTCGGCATGGTCGTCATGGCCAGCGCCAACGACCTCATCGTGATCTTCCTGGGCCTCGAGACGATGTCGCTGGCCCTCTACGTCCTTGCGGGCTTCTTTCGCAACCGGATCGAGGCCGGCGAGGCGTCCATGAAGTATTTCCTGCTCGGCGCCTTCGCGTCGGGCTTCTTCCTCTACGGCATCGCGCTGATCTACGGCTCGACGGGCTCGACAAACCTCGACAAGGTGGGCGCGGCCGTCGCGGCGGGGGCGTCCCGCGACCCGCTGCTGCTCGTCGGCTCCGGTCTTCTCGTGGTCGGCTTCGGCTTCAAGATCTCCTCGGTGCCCTTCCACATGTGGACGGCCGACGTCTACGAGGGCGCCCCGACGTCCGTGACGGCCTTCATCGCGACGGGCTCGAAGGCCGCTGCCTTCGGCGCGTTCCTCCGCGTGTTCCTGGGGACGCTCAGGCCGCTGCAGCCCGACTGGGCGCTGATGCTCTGGGGCCTCGCCGTGCTCAGCATGACTGTCGGTAACGTGGTCGCGCTGGCCCAGCAGAACCTCAAGCGGATGCTCGCCTTCTCCTCCATCGCGCACGTGGGCTACATGCTGGTGGGGATGGTGGCGGGCGGTGCCCTCGGCAACGGCAGCGTGCTCTTCTACCTGCTCGTCTACACGTTCACCACGGCGGGGGCCTTCGGCGTCATCCTGCTGCTCGAGCGGGGCGGGGAGGAGGCGGTGCGAGTCGAGGACACGGCCGGGCTCGCGACTCGCCACCCGCTGCTGGCGCTGAGCCTGACGATCTTCCTGCTCTCGCTGATCGGGATCCCGCCGACCGCCGGCTTCGTCGGCAAGTTCTATCTCTTCGGCGCCGCCGTGCGCACGGGGTACATCTGGCTCGCGGTCATCGGGGTGCTCAACTCGGCCGTCGCCTCGTATTACTATCTCCGCGTCATCGTGAACATGTACATGCACGAGCCCGAGGGCACGCCCACATCCGTCGTGCCGTCCTTCGCCGGCACGCTCGCGCTCGTGGTCGCTCTGTGGGGCGTGGTGCAGCTCGGCCTCCTGCCCGCGCCACTGTTCGACCTGGCGCAGTCGGCTGTTCTGCCGCTCCTTCGTTAGTGGCCGTGAAGTTTCCGTACCGCGGCTGGCTCTTCGATCTCGACGGCACCGTCTATCTCGGCGAGCGGCTGATCCCCGGCGCCGCTCGCGCCGTCGGCGCACTCCGCGCCGACGGCCGGCGCGTCGCCTTCCTGTCGAACAAGCCCATCCAGACCCGCGAGGAGTATGCCGCCAAGCTCACGCGCCTGGGCGTGCCCGCCTCGGCGGACGACGTGATCAACTCCTCGCTCGTCCTGGCGCGCCACCTGCGCGCTCTCGACCCGGGGGCGCCGGTCTTCGTCATCGGCGAGCCACCCATGATCGCCGAGATGCGCGCGCACGGCTTCGAGATCAGGGAAGACGAGCGCGTGCGCTGGGTGGTGATCGCCTTCGACCGCACGTTCACGTATGCGAAGCTCAACACGGCGCTTCAGGCCGTGCGAGGCGGCGCCCGGTTGATCGCCACGAATCCGGACCGGACATGTCCGGTCGAGGGTGGCGAGATTCCGGATTGCGCCGGGATGATCGCCGCGGTCGAAGCCGTCACGGGCCGCACGGTCGAGACGATCGTGGGCAAGCCGTCGCCGATCATCCTCCAGGTGGCGCTGGCCGCGCTCGGCTGCGCGCCCGCGGAGTCGGTCATCGTGGGCGACCGGCTTGAGACGGACATCGTCATGGGCCGCCGGCTGGGTCTCGGCACCATCCTCGTGCTCTCGGGCATCACGCGCCCCGGCGATCCGCGAATCGCGGCCGTGGCTCCTGACCACGTGCTACGATCCATCGAGGAGCTCGTGGAGTGACCAGGCTGTCCGGGATCGGAGAAACGACTTTCGACGCCGTCGTGATCGGCGGCGGCATGGCGGGGGCGGGCGTCGCCCGGGACCTCGCGCTGCGCGGCGCCTCCGTCGCTCTCTTCGAGAAGGGCGACTTCGCCTCGGGCACGTCGTCCAAGTCCTCGAAGCTGATCCACGGCGGACTCCGGTACCTCGAGCTGGCCGACTTCAGGCTCGTCCGCGAGTCTCTCCGCGAGAAAAAGACCCTCGAGCGCCTGGCGCCGCATCTCGTCCGCCCGCTGCCCTTCCTCGTGCCGGTCTATCGCGGCTCGAAGCGCGGGCTGATCACGGTGCGGATCGGGATGTGGCTCTACGATCTCTTGACCCCGGGCAAGCGGACCGAGCGCTTCCGCGTCCTCCGGCCGGTGGAGGCGCTGGCGCTCGAGCCCTCGATCCGCGCCGAGGAGCTGCGCGGCGCCGGCTACTATTTCGACGATCTCCTGCTCTTCCCGGAGCGGTTGTGCCTCGAGAACGCGCTGTCGGCCTCGCGCAACGGCGCGCGCGTGCACAACTACTGCGCGGTGGAGGAGGTGACGCGCGGCCCGCGCGGGCTCGACGGCGTGCGCGTGCGAGACCTCCTGACTGATCAGGTGCACACGGTCCGCGCCTCCGTGATCGTCAACTGCGGGGGGCCCTGGGTTGACCGGCTCCGGGAGATGGCCGGCGTGCGCGATGCGGGCCGGCGGGTGCTGCGGACGACCAAGGGCATCCACTGCATGCTGCCGCGCATGACCGATCGCGCGGTGTACCTCTCAACGGCCGACGACCGCATGATCTTCGTGATCCCATGGCGCGAGTTCTCCATGGTCGGCACCACGGACACCGACTTCGACGGCGATCCGGACCGGGTGTGGGCGACGCGGGAGGAAGTCTCGTACCTGCTCGACGCCGTGCGTCCCGCGCTGCCGGACCCGCGCGTGGCCTTCGACCGGGTCGTGTACACCTGGGCGGGGGTGCGGCCGCTCGCCTTCGCGGAGGGGTCGCCCGCCTCGAAGGTGTCGCGCGATCACAAGCTGGTGATGGAGGGACCGGAGGGACGCTTCCTGTCCATCACGGGCACCAAGCTCACCTGCTTCCGCAGCCTGGCGGAGGAGGTGGGCGATCGCGTGATGCGGACGATCGGGCGCCGCGCGCCCTCGCGGACGGCCGACCTGACACTCGACGGGCTCGACGACGAGACGGGCAAGGTGGAAGCGCGGGCGTGGATGGACGTCTCGGACGAGATGGCGGCGACCGGCCTGTCTCGCGAGACGCTCCAGATCCTGGTCGAGACCTACGGCCGCGGCTACACGCGCGTGCTCGAGCTGGCGCGCAAGCTCCCCGACGGCAACGCGCCGCTCTGCCCGAACAATCCCGAGATCGTGGCCCAGCTCCACCACGCCATGCGCGAGGAGCTGGCCGTCTCGCTCCAGGACCTCCTCCTGCGGCGCACGAGCATCGGCCAGAGCGCCTGTCTCGGCCTCGACTGCTGCGAGGCCGTGGGCCGCCGCATGGGCGACCTCGCCGGCTGGTCGCCCCGCAGGCTCAAGGCCGAGCTGGAGGCGTACCGCGCCTACGTTGAGCGCAGCCTGCGGTTTCGCACCGCGTGATTCGTGCTATAGTGCGGCCGCCTGGCGCGACGATGCGCAAATGTCACGAGCTCGAAGCCCGATCGAGACACGTCTCCGGTAGCATCACCGGCGTCGGCATCCCTGTGGATCCACCCCTCACGAGGAGGACAGCCATGCCATTGTCCACGACTGTCTCGCGCTCGGCCGCGTGGGCCGTCGCCCTGCTGGTGGCGGCCGCCCTCGCCCCGGCTCCGGCCCTCGCCAAGACCGAGATCCAGTTCTGGCACGCGATGACGGGCCAGCTGGGCGACGCGACCAACGAGCTGGTCAAGCAGTTCAACGAGAGCCAGGGCGATTACGAGGTCAAGGCCCTCCGCAAGGGCACCTACCCGGAGACGCTGACCGCCGCCATCGCCGCCTACCGGCAGCGCCAGGCGCCGCACGTCGTGCAGGTCTTCGATGTCGGCACGCAGACCATGCTCCTCTCCGGCGCCGTCCTCCCGGTCTACCAGCTCATGAAGGAGCAGGAGATCCCGATGGACTGGAAGGACTTCATCGCGCCGGTCGTGGGCTACTACTCGAAAGACGGCAACCTGTACTCGATGCCGTTCAACTCCTCGACTACGATCTTCTACTACAACAAGGAAGCCTTCCAGAAAGCGGGGCTGGACCCGTCCAAGCCGCCGCAGACCTGGAAGCAGGTCGAGGAGTATTCGAAGAAGATCATCGCCGCGGGCGCCGCCAAGTGCGGCTTCTCGACGGGCTGGCCGTCCTGGACCATGGTCGAGAACATGCACGCGTGGCACGACCAGCCGTTCGCGACCAAGCGGAACGGCTTCGACGGGCTCGACGTGCAGCTCCTCATCAACAAGGAATTCGGCGTCAAGCACATCGGCCAGCTGGCCGCATGGCAGAAGGACAACGTCTACTCCTACGGCGGGCGGCAGGGCACGGCGGACCCCAAGTTCATCAACGGCGAGTGCGCGATGTATATCCAGTCCTCGGCCCTCATCGGTGGCTTCACCCGCGGCGTCAAGTTCCCCTGGGCCACGGGCCAGCTGCCGCACTGGGGCCCGCCCTACGCCAAGGCGACCTCGATCATCGGGGGCGCCACGCTCTGGGTCATGAAGGGCAAGCCGGCCGCCGAGAACCGCGGGACGGCCAAGTTCCTCAAGTTTATCTCCGAGCCCAACCAGCAGATGTGGTGGCACGTCACGACCGGATACCTCGCCATCTCGAACACGGCGGTCAAGAACCTCGAGGCGGGCTACCACTTCAAGAAGAACCCGGACCAGTTCACGGCCTTCGCGCAGCTGACGAAGGGCAAGGCGACGGCGAACAGCCAGGGACTGCGCCTGGGCAACTTCGTCCAGATCCGCGACGTGATCGAGGCGGAGCTGGAAAACATCTTCGCGGGCAAGAAGACGACCAAGCAGGGGCTTGACGACGTCGTCGCCAAGTCCAACGAGATCCTGAAGGAATTCGCGGCGGCCAACAAGCAGTAGCCGCCGGGGCCCGAGGGCATGCAGCGGACGGTCTTCAGGAGCCGGTGGCTGCCATACCTGCTGGTGTTCCCGCAGATGGCGGTCACCGTCCTGTTCTTCTTCTGGCCGGCGTTCAAGTCGCTCCAGCTGTCGGTCTACCGCGTGAATCCCTTCGGCGACAGCACCCGCTTCGTCGGGCTCGAGAACTTCACGAAGCTCCTGGGCGATCCCGAGTACTACCAGAGCGTCGTCAACTCGCTGGTGTTCGCCGGGGGCGTGACCGTGCTCGCGGTGGCGGGGGCGCTGGTGATGGCGGCGCTCGCCACGCAGAAGATCCGGGGCCTCGCAGTGTACCGGACGCTGCTGCTGTGGCCGTACGGCATCTCCTCCGCGGTGGCGGGCATCATCTTCCTCTTCATCTTCCATCCGACGTACGGCGTCCTGCCCTACTTCCTGTCCTTCATCACGGCGTACGAGTTCAACTGGCTGCTGAAGGGCTGGATTGCCATGACCCTGGTCGTGACGGCGACCGCGTGGACGCACCTCGGCTACAACATCGCCTTTTTCGTCGCGGGGCTACTCGCCATCCCCGGCGCCGTGCTCGAGGCGGCCGACGTCGACGGGGCGGGGCCGCTGCGGCGCTTTACGAAAATCGTCTTCCCGCTCGTCTCGCCGATCACCTTCTACCTCGTGGTCCTCAACATGGTCTTCGGCTTCTTCGAGTCCTTCCCCGTCATCGACGCCGTTACCAAGGGAGGGCCAGGGGACGCGACGATGATCATGGTCTACAAGATCTACAAGGACGGATTCATCGGGCTCAACCTGGGCTCCTCAGGGGCGCAGTCGGTCATCCTGATGGCCATGGTCATCGGTTTGACGATGCTCCAGTTCAGGTACGCGGAGAAGAGAGTGACATACAGATGAGCGCCGTCGGCGCCGGGCAACTCGAGCAAGCGAGGGTGCGGACCGGCGCTGTTGCCGCGCCGCGGAAGAAGCCGTTCCCGTGGCAGAGCGCGGTCGTCCACGCGCTCCTCATCGCCTGCATCGCCGTGGTCGTCTTCCCGCTCTACTACGCCTTCGTGATCTCGACCCAGGACATCCAGGAGGTCGTCCAGCGGCCGCCGCTGCTGTACCCGTCCTCGCACCTCCTCGAGAACTATGCCGAGGCCTGGCGCAAGGCCCACATGGGCCGGATGCTCTTCAACAGCCTCGTCATGGGTGTGACGGTCGCGGTGGGCAAGATCGTCATCTCCATGCTGTCGGCCTTCGCGATCGTCTATTTCGAGTTCCGCGGCCGCGTGATCTGCTTCTGGATGATCTTCATTACACTCATGCTCCCCGTGCCCGTGCGGCTCATGTCCACGTACGAGGTCGTCGGCACCCTCGGCTGGCTCAACACCTACCAGGGGCTGACCATCCCGCTGATGGCCTCGGCGACGGCAACCTTCCTCTTCCGTCAGTTCTACATGACGATTCCGAACGAGCTCGTCGAGGCCGCGCAGCTCGACGGCGCGGGGCCCATGCGCTTCCTCTTCCAGTTCCTGGTGCCTCTGTCGTGGGCCAACGTCGCCGCGCTGTTTGTCGTGCTCTTCATCTTCGGCTGGAACCAGTACCTCTGGCCGATCCTGATCACTAACACGGAGGCGATGCGCACCGTTGTCATTGGCCTCGAGGAGCTGATCCCGCGCAGCGGCACGGAGCTGCCCACGTGGAACCTGATTATGGCGGGCGCCATGATGGCGCTCCTCCCGCCGGTCGCCGTCATCATCTTCATGCAGCGCTGGTTCGTGAAGGGCCTCGTCGAGAGCGAGAAATGAAGTTCGAGCCGAAGCGTGGCCGACGAGCCGCAGGCTAGGAGCACGATGAGGCGAGGGCTGAGACAATCGTTCGCGAGGGCTGAGACCATCATGCGCGGAGCTGGGTGACATGCGGACGCTCGTCGTGATGGCCTGGACCCTCGGGGCCATCGGGGCCGTGGCCGGTCTCGCCGGAGCGCAGCCGAAGCCCGCCACCCAGCTCGCGGCGCACCGGGGCGGGGCGTTGCTCTGGCCGGAGAACAGCCTGCTGGCGTTCCGGAACGCCGTCGCGCTCAGGGCCGATTACATCGAGTTCGACGTGCACCTGTCGAAGGACGGCGAGGTCGTGGTCATCCACGACCCCACGCTCGACCGCACGACCTCGGGCAGCGGGGCGGTGAAGGACCGCACGGTCGCCGAGCTCAAGGCGCTCCGGCTCAAGGACAGGGCCGGCGCCCTTACGGACGAGACCGTGCCCACCCTCGACGAGGTGGCGGCCGTGGCCGCTCAGGGTCGGCGTCGCATGCTCCTCGAGATCAAGCTCGATCCCTCGCGCGCCCGCTATCCGAGCATCGAGGAGAAGGTGCTGGCCACGCTCGACCGGCACGCGATCGCGGGCTCGACCATCGTCATGGCCTTCGAGGCGGCCACGTGGCGCCGCGTGCGCGAGCTGCGTCCCGACGTGAGGGCCTGCGCGCTCTACTCGGACAGGATGCTCGGGCGCACGACGCTCGCGACCGAGCTCGAGGCACTCCGCGCGGCCGGGGTCGGCTTCATCGGCCTCGAGCACACGGTGGTGGACGCGGCGACCGTCGCGCAGGCGCACAAGGCGGGCATCCAGGTCGGCGCGTGGACAGCCAACGATGCGCCGGCCATGAAGCGGCTGATCGATGCCGGCGTGGATGTCCTCATTACCGACCAACCGGACGCGGCCAAGGCGCTCCTCGGTCGATGACGGCGCGCCGCTACGTCCTTGCCCTCGACCAGGGCACGACGGGCTCGCGCGCGCTCGTGGTGGATCTCGATGGTGCGGTGCGCGGGAGCGGCTACATCGAGCTGCCGCAACATTACCCCCGCCCCGGGTGGGTCGAGCACGATGCCGAGGAGATCTGGGGGACCACGGCCCAGGCGATCGCGGGGGCGATGGCCGACGCGCGCATCGCGCCGTCGGAGATCGCGGCGATCGGCATCACCAACCAGCGCGAGACGGCGGTGCTCTGGGAGCGGGCGTCGGGGCGCCCGGTCCATCCGGCGATCGTCTGGCAGTGCCGGCGCACGGCGCCCTTCTGCGAGCGCCTGCGCGACCTCCACCTCGAGACGGAGTTCCGTGCCAAGACCGGCCTCGTCCTCGATCCCTATTTCTCCGGCACCAAGATCCGCTGGATCCTGGACGAGGTGCCGGCCTTGCGGGAGCGCGCGGAGCGGGGTGAGCTCGCCTTCGGCACGGTCGACTCGTGGCTCCTCTGGCGCCTGACGGGCGGCCGCGCGCACGCGACGGACCCCTCGAACGCGTCCCGGACGCTCTGCTTCGACATCCGGACCCTCGAGTGGGATAGGTCGCTCTGCCGGCACCTGGGAGTGCCCATGTCCGTGCTGCCCGAGGTCAAGCCCTCGGCCGGCCTCTTCGGCGAGACCGCCCCCGGCGTGCTGCCAGCGGGCATTCCGGTGACGGGCATCGCGGGAGACCAGCAGGCCGCGCTCTTCGGCCAGGCCTGCTTCGAGCCGGGCATGGCGAAGAACACCTACGGCACGGGCTGCTTTCTGCTGCTCAATACCGGGCCGCGCCCCGTCGACTCCGAGCGCGGCCTTCTCACCACGGTGGCCTGGCAGGTGGATGGCGCCACGACGTACGCGCTTGAAGGCAGCGTGTTCGTGGCGGGAGCCGTGGTGCAGTGGCTGCGTGACGGCCTCGGCATCATCGAGAGCGCCGCGGAGAGCCAGTCGCTCGCCGAGTCCGTGCCCGACACGGGCGGGCTCTACCTCGTGCCGGCCTTTACCGGGCTCGGCGCGCCCTACTGGGACCCGTATGCGCGAGGGATCCTCGTCGGCATCACTCGCGGGACCACCCGAGCCCACATCGCCCGCGCGGCGCTCGAGGCCATCGCCTTCCAGAACCGCGACGTGCTCGACACGATGGCGCTCGATGCCGGAGCGCCGATCCGTGCGCTTCGCGTGGACGGCGGCGCCGCGGCCAACGATTTTCTCTGCCGCTTCCAGGCGGACGTGCTAAATGTTGAAGTCCTTCGCCCCGCGGTCACGGAGACGACGGGCCTGGGCGCCGCGTCCCTTGCGGGTGTCGGGGCGGGTCTCTGGAAGACCGCGGACCTCGCCAGCCGCTGGCGGCTCGAGCGCCGCTTCGCCCCGGCAATGGAGCTGGGCGCGCGCGACGCCGCGTACGCGGGATGGCGCCGCGCCGTCGAGCGCGCACGGGCATGGGCGGAACACTGAGCCACCTGTCAAGGAGGTATCCATGGCGCGACTGATCTCGGCCCTGGCGACGCTGGCGCTGATCGTGGCCGTCACGGGCCTCGCAGGGCGGAGCGCGGCGCAGGGCGCGGCCCCCATCGAGGGCGAGCTGAACCTCATCACCCCGGTGTCGAAGTTCATCCACGACGCCGCGCTCAAGGCCTTCGCCGACTATGCCAAGGAGAAGTGGAACGTCACCGTGAAGGTGAGCGCCATCCCGGCCGGCACGCCCGTGGCCTATGGCCGCATCACCGAGTGGAAGGGCAAGCCGGAGGTGGACATCTTCTGGGGCGGAGAGTCGGCGCTGTTCGAGAAGCTCGCGGACCAGAAGCTGCTCCAGAAGGTCGAGATCTCCAGGGCGGCGTGGGATTCCATCCCCGCATCCATCGGCAAGCCCAAGCCGATCCCGCTCAAGGACAAGGACGGCTATTGGGTCGGCACCGCCCTCGAGCCTTACGGGCTCGTGTACAACCCGAAGCGTATTCAGCGTCTCGGGGCGCCCGAACCCAAGGACTGGGACGATCTCCTCCACCCCAAGCTCAAGGGCGAGGTGGCGCAGTGCGCGCCGACGCGCTCGTCGTCGTCGAACGCGACGTACGAGGTCATTCTCTCGATGCTCGGCGAGGAGAAGGGCTGGGAGTGGCTGACGCGCCTAGCCTCGAACACAGGCCACTTCACCGCGCGAAGCCGAGACGTGCCGACGGTGGTGGCCAAGGGCGAGTTCGCTGCCGGCTTCGCCGTGCCGTCCTACATGGCCTTCGAGGAGAAGCTGGCGGGCTTCGACATCAAGTTCGTCGCGCCGAAGAACGCTTTCGTCACGCCGGAGCCCATGGCCATCCTGGCCGGCGCCCGCAACCCCAAGGCGGCGCGGGCCTTCATCGAGTTCCTCCTGACCGAGCGCGGCCAGAAGGTCTTCATGGAGCGCGGCCTCTTCCCGGTCACGCCGAAGTACAAGGTGCAGGGAGCCCCCGGCTCCACTGCGGAGCTCGCGGTGGAGTTCACCGGCGGCGTGCGATCGTACTTCGACCGCGAGGTCTCCAATGTGTACGACGAGGCCGTGGCTGCCAAGCGGTCGGAAGCCCTCAAGATTCGGTTCCGCAACGAGATCGAGGTCAAGTGGGAGGAGCTGAAGAAGAAGTAGCGCCGTGGACATCCGCATTAGCCAGGTCGTCAAGCTGTTCGGCGCCGTCACCGCGGTGGACAGGGCGGATCTCGCCGTGCGTGACGGCGAGCTCTTCACGCTGCTGGGTCCGTCGGGCTGCGGCAAGACGACTCTCCTCCGGCTCCTGGCGGGCTTCTACCAGCCCGACGCGGGAGAGATCCGCTTCGGAGACCGCGTCGTGAGCGGCCTGCCTCCGTACGAGCGCAACATTGGCATGGTGTTCCAGAACTACGCGCTCTGGCCCCACATGACGGTGGCGGACAATGTCGGCTACGGGCTCCGCCTCCGGAAGCTCGGCCGGGCGGAGGTGGAGCGGCGCGTGCAGGGGGGGCTGGCCAAGGTCAACCTCGCGGGCTACGAGGCCCGCTACCCGGGCCAGCTCTCGGGCGGCCAGCAGCAGCGGGTCGCGCTGGCCCGCGCGCTCGTCCTCAACCCCGACATCTTGCTGCTCGACGAGCCGCTCTCGAACCTCGACGCCAAGATTCGCGTCCAGGTGCGCGCCGAAATTCGGCGGCTGCAGCAGGAGCTCCGCATCACCACCATCTACGTCACCCACGACCAGGAAGAGGCGCTGTCGCTGTCCGATCGCGTGGCGGTCATGAAGGACGGCCGGGTGCTGCAGGTGGGCGCGCCCAAGGAGCTCTACGAGCGGCCGCGGACGCGCTTCGTCGCCGACTTCGTCGGCACCAACAACCTCGTTCCCGGCCAGGTGCGCGAGCGGACACGAGGGCAGCTCGTCGTCGAGACCTCGCTCGGGCGACTGCGCGCCATCGCGGACGCCGCCGTCAGCAACCGGTGCGTGCTCGCCATCCGTCCCGAGAACGTAGCCCTCGGCGGTGAGACGCAGGGCGACGGCAACGTGGTGCACGGCCGCGTCGCCTTCGTGTCCTACCTCGGCAACACGGTCCGCTACGACGTCGAGGCGGCGGGCGGGCAGATTCTCAAGGCCGACGTGCGCGACGCCTGGCACCACGAGCCGCTCGCGATCGGGCGCGAGATCGCCGTGACCTTCCCCGCCTCGGTGACGCTCGCCCTGGCGGACGATGCCTAGACCCCGGGCCCTGCCCGGGCTCGGGGTCGGCCTCATCTGGCTCTTCCTGGCGCTCTTTCTCGTCTACCCGCTCCTGCGGATCTTCTACGACGCGGTCACCGATGAGGCGGGCCGGCTCACCGCCGCCAACTTCGCCGCCTTCTTCACGGACGGGTTCTACCTGCGCGCGCTCTGGAAGTCGCTCATCCTGGGCGCCGCGACCGTGGCCGCGTCCTCCGTGATCGGCATCGCGGTCGCCTTCCTGCTCGTCCGCTTCGATTTCCCCGGCCGCTCGTTCTTCGGCTACCTCACCATGATTCCCATCATCTCCCCGCCGCTCGTGGGGACGCTCGGCTTCACCTTCATCCTCGGCCGCGCGGGCACGGTCAACGTGCTGCTCATGGACGTGTTCGATCTTCTCAAGCCCATCAACTTTCTCTACGGTCTCCACGGCGTGGTGCTGGTGGAGGCGCTCCACCTATTTCCGATGATCACCCTCAACGTGGTGGACGCCCTCGGCAAGATCGACCCGGCGCTCGAGGAGGCCGCCGAGAGCGTCGGTGCGCGCGGCTGGAGGAAGTTCTGGACGGTGACCCTGCCGCTGACGACGCCGGGCTACGTGGCCGGCGCGCTCCTGGTCTTCATCTGGACCTTCTCGGACTTCGCCACGCCGCTCATCCTGGGCGTCCAGGACCTGCTCGCGCCCCAGGCCTATCTCAACATCGTGCAGTTCGTGGATCGCCGCATCTTCCGGATGGGCATCGTCATCTCGGCGCTGATGGTCGCCCTCGCCGTGGTGTTCCTCCTGGTCGCCCGCCGCTGGGTGGGCCTCAAGGACTACTCCTCGCTGTCGTACACGACCATCCAGCGCCGCCGACTCACGCGACCGCGCCAGGCGGCGGTGGTGGCGTTCCTCTCCACGCTGTTGCTGCTGTCGTTCATCCCGTACTTGGGCGTGGCGCTCGCCTCGTTCAGCAAGGGCTGGGCGCTCACTCCGCTGCCCCTGTCGTACACGCTCCAGCACTACGAGCGCGTGATCGTCGAGACGCCCAAGTACATCCTCAACAGCTTCCTCTACTCGGGGCTGGCCGTCGCCCTCTGCATCGCCGTGGGCGTCCCCATCGCCTGGGTGCTGGGCCGCTCGAGGCTGCCGGGACGCGGGGCGCTCGACTCGATCAATACGCTGATCCTGGCGGTGCCCGGCACCGCGATCGGCATCGCCTACATCCGCGCGTTCCACTTCGACCTGCCGGGCTTCGACCGGGGCCTGACCTCGTTCTGGATCGTGATGCCGCTGGTACTGGCGGTGCGCCGCCTGCCGTACACCGTGCGGGCGGCCTACTCATCGCTCCTGCTGGTTCACCGCTCCATGGAGGAGGCGGCGGAGAGTGTGGGTGCGACCGGGCTCAGGAGCTTTCGGGACATCACCCTGCCGCTCATCTGGAAGGGCATCGTCGTGGGCAGCCTCTTCTCGTTCATGACCTCGCTGCAGGAGGCCTCCGCCGTGCTCTTTCTCGCGCTGGGAGGCTGGGAGATGATCACCAACGGCATCTTCGCCTTCTACATCGCGGGCAGCTCGAGCGAGGCGGCCGCGCTCGGCGCGATCCTCATCGCCGTCGCCGCGGTGTCCGTGGTGGTGATCAACCGGCTCGCCAGCGGGAGGATGGGGGGCGTCTTCGGCTAGACGTTGACGCCCGGGCTGCCGGGGCTTTGTGCGTGACCGACATAGTAAGACCTGGCAATCTTCTCAGTGAAATGAATACTTTACGCCGTCTTGTGTTGCTTGGAACGCTGTGATAGTGTTCCTGTTCACATGCCTCCCGGGAGCGACCGGCCGCCACAGGGCCAAGCCGCCCAACTCGTCAGCCTCGGGACCCTGCTCTTCGCATGTGTCGCCGTCGGACTCGCTGCCGGGTATTTCGCGGATCGATGGCTGGGGACCCAGCCGGTGCTCTTGCTGGTCGGGCTGGGGCTCGGCATCGTGGCCGCCGGGGTGAACTTTTACCGCACCATCAAGACGCTGAACCGGATGGGTGACTCCGATGACAATGCCTGATCTTACCGCGCGCGTCTCCTGGGCGGGCACTTGTACCGTCGCCGCCATGAGCGCCGGCGCGTGGGGGCTCGCCGGCCTTCCCGCGGCGGCCGGCGTGGCCGGCGGCGGGGCCATTGCGCTGATCAACTTCCGCTGGCTCGCGCGCGATCTGGAACGGGCCGTCGGGCTCGTGGCCGATGGGCAGGCGGGCCTGGCTCGCATCGGCCGCGTGGGGCTGCGCCAGTTCTTCATGCTGGGCGCGCTGGGCGTCCTGGTCGCCCAGGGCTGGGCCCATCCCGTGGCCGTGGGCGTCGGGCTGGCCACCCTGCCCCCCGTGCTCCTGGCCCAAGGGCTCCTGAGCGCCCGCGCAGACGACGCCGGAGGCCAGTAGGCGCATGGAGATCATCGAGCACCCGCCGATACTGCGCATCCCACCCATACCGGACCAGATCCTTTACACGTGGATCGTGATGGGCGTGCTGCTGGTCGTGGCCGTCGTCGCCACGCGCCGTCTCCAGCTGGTGCCGCGCGGCTCTCAGAACTTCATGGAGGTGATTCTCGAGCAGTTTGTGAAGGAGCTGGATGAGACGATCGGGCACGATGGCCGTCGTTACCTGCCCCTCATCGCCACGCTGGGCTTGTTCATCCTGACGTCGAACCTGATGGGGCTCGTGCCCGGCCTGATCGCGCCGACGGCGAACCTCAACACCACCGCGGCCTGCGCGCTCATCGTCTTCTTCACCTATCACTGGATCGGCGCCAGGAAGCAGGGGCTCATTCCGTACCTGAAGCACTTCGCCGGCCCAGTGCCGGCGCTGCTCAAGCCGCTGATGTTCGTGATCGAAATTATCAGTCACTGCGCGCGGCCGCTGTCTCTCTCCCTCCGTCTCTTCGGCAACATGATGGCCGGCCACATCCTCCTCGCGATCTTCTTCTTCATGATGGGGCTGGACGGCATGCTGGGCTGGGCCCTCTCCGGCTCCCTGGGGGGAATCCTGGTGGGGGCGCCGGCGGCGGCGATCATGGTGGTCTTCGTGGTCGGCTTTCTGCTTCCGCTCAAGATCCTGGTGGCCCTCATCCAGACCTTCATCTTCTGCAAGCTGGCCATGCTCTACATCGCCGCAGCTGTCGAGGAAACCGAGCACCACTAGGCTGCACACATCACACCAAGGAGGAAAGCCGTGCGACGCATTTTCACTGTGACTCTGATGGCGGTTCTGGCGGCACCCGGGATGGCCTGGGGGGCCGAGGCCGCGGGCGGCGGCGACCTAGCCAAGGCCTACGCGGTCCTGGCCGCGGGCATCGGCTTCGGCCTCGCGGCTGGGCTCTGCGGGCTGGGCCAGGGTCGCGCGGCCGGTTCGGCCGTGGACGCCATGGCGCGACAGCCCGGCGCCATCGCGCGCATCCAGACGGCCATGCTGCTCGGTCTGGCCTTCATCGAGTCGCTGGTGCTGTTCGTCTTCGTCATCGCCGTCATCCTGCTGTTCGTGAAGTCGTAGCGAAAGCCTGAGTCTCGGGCGTCCCGGGCCCCGCGCTCGGGACGCCCGGAGCCACGCGGCCATGGCCCGACGCTCGCCGTTCAAGACCCCCCGGATTCCGGAGATGACAGTCCGGCGCTTGTCCGTCTATACGCGGTGCCTCCAGCAGCTCGAAGAGGACGGCGTCAAGACGATCTCGTCGCAGGAACTGGCCGAGCGCTTCAGCTTGAACTCCGCGCAGGTCAGGAAGGATCTCGCCTACTTCGGCGAGTTCGGCGTGCGCGGGATCGGTTACTACGTCTCCGGGCTCAAGGCCGAGCTCCAGCGCATCCTGGGCCTCGACCGCGAGTGGCAGGTGGCGCTGGTCGGCTTCGGCAACCTCGGCTCGGCGCTCTTCCACTACAAGGGCTTCGCGCGCCAGGGGTTTCGCATCTCGGCGATCTTCGACGACGACCCGGCCAAGGCCGGACGATCGCTCGACGGCGTTCCTATCCTGCCGATGCGCGACCTCGGACGCGAGGCCAAGGCCCGCAACCTCCAGATCGCGATTGTTGCAGTGCCGGCCGAGTCCGCCCAGCCCGTGACGGAAAAGCTGGTGGCCGCCGGGATCAAGGCCATTCTGAACTTCGCCCCGGGCCGCATCCGCGCTCCCAAGGACGTGCGCTTCAAGAGCGTCGATCTCTCCATCGAGCTCGAGAACCTGAGCTTCTATCTCGCCCAGGGTCCCAAGTCCTGACTGGCGCGAAGTAACCCTGCCGGCCTGACTTACCTGGCGGGCAGGACCGCGGACGCCGTGCGCCTCGGCGGTCGCGCCGATATGCGAAACTGGGGACAGCGGGGAGCCCGTCGGGGGCCCGCGCGACGGACCGCGCCGATAGGCGAGTGCGGGGGCCGTCAAGGGTTCCGCGCATCGGACCGCAGAGGCGGCGCGCCCATCGGGGCGCGCCGACACGCGAAACTGGGGGAGTGCGGGGGCCATTCGAGGCCCCCGCATCTAACCCTGATCTGAAAATAATTGGTTGGCGAAGCTGCAATCGATGTGAATCAAAGGGGCCTCCTGTGCTATCGAAAGGGAGAACACGCCAATGTCACTCCCTGCACACTGGAGGCCCCTCTGATGCGCTTGAGCGT